>Ga0255346_1007483_pt1 | contig 10209 bp, 4 predicted proteins | sample wastewater_treat_FD_194410 | JGI IMG/M metagenome (GOLD analysis project Ga0255346, IMG submission 194410) | Wastewater microbial communities from Lulu Island WWTP, Vancouver, Canada - plant22 | ecosystem: Engineered > WWTP > Wastewater > Unclassified | place: Canada: Vancouver, British Columbia... | reverse complement strand
GCGTTGCTCGAGAAGGAATTATGCGGCTGGAGGCATTCTGGCGCTTGATTGGCCAAAAAGTCAGGCTCTCAGAGATTGGTATTGATGACAAGGATTTTGCTCGAATGGCTAAAAAAGCTACAGATGGCGAAACGCACACAGTGGGGCATTTCGTGCCGCTGCGGGCAGTAGATATCGAAGCTATCTATCGGCTTGCCTTGTAAATCCCGTCTAACATGAGGTAGACAATGCCCAGTTGCCTTCCTTATGTCTGTCGGATTACCAACATTCTGGAGCTTCCAATGATCTTTTTCAACTACCAAATTGCGAACTTGATTTTACACTATCCTCAAGGAATTCTAAAACAATTCCTCTTTTTAGCTGTTCATGACAGAATTGATTTTGATAGTTTCTAAGACAACCGTAACAACTTGTTTCAAGACCACAGGAGCAATTTTTCACGCGGGACAAAGCACTTTTAAGAACATCATTGAAGTTCTGCTCATCCATTAAGCGTTTCACATGCCCAGCTCCACCTGGAACATTGTCAAATAGAATAAGCATAATTCCCTCTTTAGACGGATAAAGGCAACCATCTAAATCTTGTCTTCTTATTTCAAGTGCTTGGCTTGCACCTTCAAGAATTGCATAGAGCAAAGAAAACCAAAAACTGACACCTCTAGTATCTTTCTTTGGCTCCCCAAAAGATATAGAAAGTACATCCGTTTTAAAAGTGTGTCCAAGATGTAATGGTCCTCTAAGGGCTGATGAGCAGTCTATACCATAAGGCGTTTTATGCTTTCCTCTTTGCCTTTCCGAAAAGGCAGCTCCGCATGTAAAACAAATCCAAAATCCAACTCCTTTTCTTCCTTTACAGACAACTGCTAACTCACCTTCTGAGGAATACCTGCACTTGATCTTAAACTTGCTAAAAGAAAATTCTTTTTCTTCAGGCTCTTTATAATCAAAGAAATATGGTCTTGTTGTAAATTCGCGTTTGGGACGTGATTCGCCCGGTTTTCGTGGCTCATAGTCTTTAGAAGTTACAAAACCAAATATAGGTACTATAAAAGTCCTGACATCATTTTCTGAAAATTTATGACCACAACTTTTACATTCTCTAAGTGAAGTTTGCTCACTTGTCCTTTTTTCTCGGTCAAATTTTTGACATTTGGGGCAGATTACATACCAATATTCATCTAAAGCTCTATTTCTTACCAATTTTACTCCTGAGCTCTCCCAGGTATATCCATTTGCGACTACTTGACTACTGGGTGCGAACTCTGAGATTGCCATACGTAAATCTCTTTCCAATTGTATATTTTTAGATGCAGGAATATGTGATAAAGTGGCGAGTTCGACAACATCAACAGGAAAACCGTATTTAGGAATAACAGTATGTGATGCCAAAAAATCTATGAGTGGTTTTCTTTTGATAGTTTCTATTCTACTGTTTGTCCAGTCCAAATCCTTATTTAATCTATTTCTCTTTTGCTGCTCTCGGGTGCCTTTCCACTCTTCTTCTTTAGAATCGTAAAATTCTTTTAAGCCTGTAAATTCATCCCTTATCATTTCATCGGCAATAGTAAGTGAGCCTTCATTACCGATGAGATTACCTACCCAACCCCAACTTTCTATATTGAATAAGCTATGCATACCTTGAGGAATAACCCTTTCTAACGACTTCGTAACAGATTCTGGTTCTGTTTTGAGATATTCTTTCAACTTTTTAGTGCCAGAAATATCGCTGATTTCAAGTTTAAAAAACGATTCTGCAGTTCCAAAATAATCGGGAAACTCTCTGAAGAAATTTGCTAAAACAATAGAATATAGATGACGAGAGACGATTTTTTCATTCCGTATTTCAACTGCGGGCGGTTTTATTCGTCCTTCCACCATTTTTTCAGGCTCTCTAAAGTATGTAAGATCGTGGGATCGAAGTTGAGCAAAGGTCAAGGTAAAACCTATAGTATCTAGCCTTCGTCCTGCCCTACCTGCCCGTTGAATGTAATTTGAAGGCTCGGGTGGAACATTGCGCAGGAATATTGCTTCCAGCTCACCGAGATCTACCCCTAATTCAAATGTTGTTGAACAGCTTAATATATTGATTTCTCCTTGTATGAACTTCTGTTGAATATTTGAGGCATAATCTGTGTTAAGTTGAGCTGTATGTTCCTGAGAAGCCATCTTTATAGGGAAGAGATTAGAATAAAGGTGCCGATAGTGGTTATTTATAATCTCCTTCCTTTTTAATGAGTCTATCGTTCCAAGCCTTCCATTACAGTTGAAAGTAGGACAAACACCTCGAACACTTTCCGGTATAATCACTCCACATCTATCACAAATGAACCAAGGAGAACTATTGTCTTCTTGAATAACCTCCCAATATTTATAATCAAGTTGGTAAAGCACCCCATCTCTGCAATTACTATATTGTTCGATGCCTTTATCTATCCAATTATTTCTAAGATCTTCCCATATCTTACCTAATAATTTCTTAGATTTATCATTTTCATCATCATTATCTGTAATTCGTTTATATAGCTTTTTCAAGTATTCTAACCTGGTATTCGATTTTCCTGCAGCAGGAATAAACGAATATATGCCTTTCTTAATATCAGACACTTCACCTCTAAACTTGTATTCTCTGTTTCTTGGAGCAAAGAATTCATCTTGAGGATCTGGACCATCTTCGGGAAAAGTGATAGCGATATTGAAACGCAGAGTGTTTAGCAATGTTCGGTATACAACAATCGCTTCCTCCTCACTAAGATTCCAGGGGAATTCCTGCAATTCTTTAATCGGCTTCCAACCCTCGGGAATAACTGGTATAAAAGATATTAATCCGACACCTTCCAAGGAATTTCTTCTATCCCAAATACCACAAAAATCTTGGAGAATCCATCTCCAAATCTCTTTTTTCTTCTCTTTTCTATCCATATCTGAATCAAATACACTACTTTCCTCAGCAAATTTTAGAACATCTTCACATAAGGATCTAAGCCTATAGTCCTGCAATGGATTATTTTGAGACAATGCATCTACAATCAATCGCCGGAACAGAATCCTTTTGTATGTAAATTCTAAGTAAGGAGCAAAGAAGGCAGCATCTTGCCTGCTATCTGAAAAGGCAAGTATCTTCTTTTCCTTTACACTTTCCTTTTCCAGATTTTGATATAGAGCCGTGGCTAACACTGCAGTAGGAGCATCCTTTTGGAAAATGAATTCTCTAACGATATTGATAGACCGCAATCCACATAGATAACATATATTAAGAATTCTGTTCTTAGGAGTAATCTCAATTAAGGTTCGTATCGTATTACTTTCATGAGTGCAAGCACATGTAGGTTTATCTTCTGATATTGTCCCACATTTTATGCATAATTTCCAAATTTTGCCTTTTTCAACAATTTCCTCAGGTACTGAAACTTCTTGGTCTTCATCTTCTTCTAATTGGGTATTTTCTCCAGATAAAAGAAAAAATCTGTTCCTTCTTGGAGTGTCTACCTCGGCAAAAGAATGTTTCAGTTTTCCTTCTTTAACATCGCCAACTAAATACTCTTGTCCACACCTGCGACAGGATGCTAGTTCAAAAACGGGATAACCGTCATCTGTTAATTCTCGCCTTTCCAAAAATATTTTCGGTTCAGGATAAAATGATACAAAAATACCCTCTGGTGCACGCACAAAGAGATGGTAGCGTGCAGGGAGAAGGGGTAAAGATTCTACATTAGGACGTGCCCATACCGCTATATTAACAAGACTGGTGATACACTGACGTTCTTCATCTGAAGGATTATTCTTATCCACAAGCTGCTTAATACATTCTTCGAAATTTTTCGACCCATCTTCCAGTATTCTTTCCAACTTTATAATTTTTTTATCCTTTGAAAAAATTTCATAGAGGAACCTTTTGACATCACCATCGCACCGCTCTTTTGCCTCATTCAAAACATTTTCAGGAATACCGAATTTATCGCAGATTTCATAACATCGTTCTAACAGAGAATCTGACTTTTCTCGAATAATTTTATCCAGTTCTGAATATAACTGGATTGGGCAATTGAAAGTGGCTTCTTTGATTTGAGTTTTGATTTTTTCTCCCTTTATCACATCTTGCAGGCTAGTATTCAATGGGTCAAAATCAAATTTCTCAGCGAAAAGGTTTGTGGCAAACTCTGCTACTTTACTAAAATCCTCCTCCTCTTTTACAAGTGTTGCACTGGTTGCAATACACTGTATATCGCCCTCCACATTCCTACAAACTCTGTCTTTCAAACGACGAATAAGCATAGCCATCTCAATACCAGATGCTCCGCTGTAGATATGAGCCTCATCCAAGATTAGATACTTCCAATTTTTTGCATATTCACCATCAAAGAAGGGCGAATCTTTTGGCCTTAAAAGTAAATATTCAAGCATTGCATAATTGGTTATGAGGATATGCGGTGGATTTTCCCGCATTTCCTCTCTTGAGAGAAGCTCACTTTTTACAGGCTTTACATCGGGATATCTAAGCAGGAATTGATCTTTTCCCTCTTTCTTAGTTTTTGGCGTGTCTCCTACATATCTGCCAAAGGTGATATTCACATCTGGTAGTTTCTCTTCTATAGCATGTGATATATCTCTTAGCTTTCGCAACTGGTCATTTGCTAATGCATTCATAGGGTATAACAAAAGTGCACGAACTCCAGGTGTAAGTTTACCCTCTTTATGTTCTCTCAAAAGATGGTTATAAACAGGTATAAGGAAGCATTCTGTCTTTCCACTGCTCGTGCTTGAAGCAATAACTAAATTACGACCTGAAAGTATTTTTCTAAGTGCTTTCTCTTGGTGCAAATACAGAGGATTCTCCCTCAAATAAGGAAGGGAATCGTAAACGAAACTTTCCAATCTCTTGGTTAGTAATCCCTCTTGAACCAAATCTTTCAGGTAGCAACCATTTTTAAACGGGGGTGTTGCTTCTAATATGGGACCATTAGTAAACAAGAACTTCTCAACTTCCCGATAAAATAGTTCCCTTAGATTTGCGTCTCTTAAACGAAAAGTACTTGCTAAATATCTAATGTAACTTTCTCTAATATTTTGTGTTACTTTAAGCGGATCTATTGCCATTCTTACTCATCTCCTGCCAATGATTTCAAAGTTTCAATATTCTCCGAATGCGCAGTTTTTCTTCGCTTATCAAATGGAATATGTAAACGACGAATAATATTCATATCTATGCCAGCTTTAATTACATCTTGTCTACTAAAACCTTTACCTTTTCTTATCCTTCCCCTACCCCCTCTTACATTCGGTCTTACATTTTTTATATCTTTTTTCCTCAGAGGCTTAAACGAAACTGGCTGTTTTGGTGGTTTACCCCTGGATTTTCCTTTTGTTATCCCAGGTAAATGTATAACGTCAACTTGGTTTAATAATCGCTCGTTTTTTGCTTTTCTAATCTCCATCCTGAGCGCTATTTTATCGTTATTTTTCTTGATAGTATCATAAAACTGGTTTAATAAGAGGTTATGTACTATACCTTTTTGGATAAATTCTGCTTCTTGTAACCTTTGGCTATTTGTTTCAAGAATAGCCGAAAGATCATATTTTGTATCAAAATCATTAGTGCAAATTGTAAGATAGAAATCTGTGCCTGCAATCAATTCATCTCTTTTTATTTGTAGAGGTTTATCATACCACTTTTTATTTTTTGAAGTTCTCCATTTTAATCTTGGGATAGTTATCTTGAAACTCGTTTCAGTCTCTGGTTTGCCTTCTTTCATAAGAGAAAGACGAAGCGCATCTTGCTCGGGCAAAAGTTCAACTTGATAGCCATTTTCTATATGCTTAAGTCCGACATTCTCATCGAGTTTTAATTCCCAATCCTTAAAATCTCTCTCCAGTAGAATTTTGATAATTTCTTGCTTATGTCCTGTTTTCAGATCCGGAATTATAAGCTCTCTCGGGAACTCCATATGAAAAGAAGGAATATAACGAAAGAATAATGTATCTTTAGGAATTCTATCCTCTTGTTCACAAATATCTACTTGAAATTCTCCACATGCGCAAGGTAAATCATCAGGGAGTTTTAATTTTAGTAGCTCATCCCCTGTCCAATCATTAGTAATAATCTTATAACCTGCCTGCTTATTTTGGATCCAGATCACCCAACCAGATGGATTTACTGTTGGTGCTTTTATTTTGATGCATTTGCCTGTAAAAAGAGGGCTCTGCTTTTTGAAATCATCTTCAATTAATTCATCATCCTCTAGAGAAAAAGATGGCTCACAAGGTATTTTCTTATATTCCTCTGTTTGCCTGTTCTTTATAACAAGTTCACTTGTATTTTTTAGGGTAATACACATTGGCCTGTATTTATCCCAAATCCATCTTTCTTCAATTATATCTGGTTCAGTAGCTAAATCAAAGTCTTCTTCAAGAAGAATCCAAATATTTCTATTTGGTAGAGGATTAATATTACCCTTTTCATCAAAAAGATAATGTATTCTGCCGCGATCGTTTCCTATTGCAATAAAAGCATAAAGAGTTTCATCATTATGTTTATAATTATAAGTTCTACCTTGAATCTCGTCAGGAAAAACAACTTTGAAATTCTCTAATGGCTCTTTTAATTCTATTCTTTCTTCCTCCACATTTATAGTACTTTGTACATCTTCGCTGAGCTTTATAGAAATGATATGTTTTTCACCATTTAATTGCAATTCATATCGTAATTGTTGCGGAATATCGTTTACTGTGTTGGTCTCGAATTGTTGCTTTGGTATGATAAAGAAAACTTTTGCCTCATCAAGATTAATTTCTACATATGGAGATTCTACTCTTGTAGGAGTTTCTTTTCCCTCAGATGCCTCACCATTTCTTTCAGTGCTCACTTCTATTGGCTGCTGTAGCTGATTAGATGCCTTTATCTTCTTTCTTCTGGTACTACCTAAATCTATTTCCCTATGTTTGGGGCTGGCTGGCTTCTTTTCATCTCCTGACGTCTTTTTACATTCTTTTTTTCTTTCTTCTGTGGGTGTTTTCCTTTTGTAAGGTTTTCGTATTTTTGCTTTACCTTCTTCCTCTGATTCTACCGTCAGGATTTCTTCTTTTGATACTTTCGGAGGGGGGTTAGATGGTTTTTCCTGCTTTGGTGGAACTTCTGGTGTTTTTTCTTCAGGGGGCCTAGCCTCAACTAGTTCTTTATCGGATGGAATTTCGAGTGGTCTTTCTTCAGGTATCGGAGCAACCTCGATTTTCTTTTCAGGTAAAATTTGAAGTATCTTTTTCTCGGATGGCTTAATCTCAGTAGATTCTTCCTCAGGTGAAGCAGGCTTTTCTTCTCGTCGTAAAACTTCTCTAGGTTTCTTTTCAGTTGGCTCCGGGCGAGCATGAAAAATCTTCTTGAACCATGAGATAAACTTACTGAATATATTAAGCATCTTTTTCTTCTCCTATTTTTATGCAATAGCTGCTGTTTATTATAAGCTAAAAATCCCTGAAAATACCAAGAAGATTTCCCTAGTTGTATCAGCGGGAATTCCCTGGGAAAATCAGGGCAGATGAACGCTGTCACCTGGCAATCCAAAATGCCGAAGACGATACCCTGGACATCGAAGATGCAATCGTACAGCTCAAAGAGGCAGAGGAAGAGCGAAACAAAGCCGACGAAAAGTTGAAAACAATCCTTAAGGAAATAGGAGTATGGAATGAACACTAAAGATGATCAAAGTAAAATATGACTTTTTTTTATTTTACTTTAATGTTGCAAAGTAAAATATACGTGCTAAAATATTGTAAAGAGGTACTATGGATATAAAAGATTTTAAAGCTGGGAGAATGATAGATGGCGCGGGATATAAGGATTTTCTCCCGGAAAAAATCAACCATTCGTATGTCTGGACAGATGAAACTATTAATAAACTTCTGGAAGAAGCGTCGCTAAAAATTGGAGAATTAAACGCTTTTTCAAGATTCGTACCTGATACCGAAATGTTTATATTAATGCACATTTCTAAAGAAGCGGTTGTGTCGAGCCGAATCGAAGGTACTAAAACCAACATTGAAGAAGCATTTATTGAAGAAAATGAAATAGATCCTGAGAAGAAGGATGATTGGAAAGAGGTTACTAATTACGTTAAAGCCATGAACAATGCAATTGAAGAATTGAAAAGTCTTCCTCTCTCCAACAGATTGATACGGGATACTCACAGGATATTACTTTCAAGCGGAAGAGGTGAGTATAAAAATCCCGGGGAATTTAGAAGATCTCAAAACTGGATTGGGGGAAGCAGTATTAATGATGCCATTTTTGTCCCTCCTGCCTGTGACGAACTACCAGATTTATTGAGCGATTTTGAAATATTTTTACATAATAACAAAATTAAAACGCCTCATTTAATTAAAGTTGCTATTGCTCACTATCAGTTTGAGACTATTCATCCTTTCCTGGATGGCAATGGAAGAATCGGGAGACTTCTTATTACTTTATATCTGGTAGCAAATGAAGTTCTTGAAAAGCCCTTACTCTATCTTTCAGACTTTTTCGAAAAAAATAGAACTTTATACTATGACAACTTGATGAAGGTTCGTATGCAAAACGATCTAGGGCAATGGTTAAATTTCTTTTTAACGGGGATTATTCAAACTGCGACCAGTGCCCTTAATACCCTAAAACAGGTGACAGACCTGAAAGCAAACTTAGAAAAAGAAAAAATTATGAATATGGGCAGACGCTCCAAGACCGCATTGGAATTGCTGCATTATCTCTTTAGGAAACCTGTAGTTAATGTCAAGCAAGTTCAAGAAAAAACAGGCCTTTCAGCGAAAGCAGCAAACGATCTGGTAAAGGAATTTATGGACAAGGGCATTTTAAGCGAAATAACTGGATTTCAGAGAAACAGAATGTTTGTTTTTGATGAATATATGAATCTGTTCAATAAATAATTTTGGAAATAAACGTATGAACGAACAGCAGAACATAGAATTCAAATCGCAATGGAGCGATACCATTCTAAAAACGGCATGTGCTTTTGCCAATACTATTGGAGCCAGCCTATACATAGGCATTGATGATAACGATAACCCTGTTGAACTCAAAATTGGAAGAACAAAACAAAGCCGACGAAAAGTTGAAAACAATCCTTAAGGAAATGGGAGTATGGAAAAAGTAGAAAATCACACTGTGGAATTCAAACAATCGTGGCATGACGAATACCTAAAAACCATTGCTGCATTTGCAAATACAGAAGGCGGAACCATCTATATTGGCTATGATGACAGGGGAGAAGTGGTTGGTCTTGAAAAATCCGAAACAAAAAAAATGCTGGAGGATTTACCAAATAAAATTAGAAGTAAATTGGGAATAACTCCTTTCGTACGAGAAGAAATACAGAATGGGAAAAGTTTGTTGAATATTGAGATCCCCTGTTCCTCTTTTCCTGTTTCGTGCGACGGTAAATTTTATATTCGAGCTGGCAGTACCACGCAAGAGCTTTCTGGAATAGAGCTGTCTTCGTTTCTTCTCGAGAAAACAGGAGATTCATGGGACGAACTACCAACAAGTGAAAAAATAGATCAACTTGAGGAAATACTTGATAACGAAAGCATAGAAAAATTCAAAGTGCTTGCCCGCCAGCGGCTTCCTCTCATCGAGCAGGATACCACAAAAAGCATCCTGCAAAAACTTAACCTTGTAACCAAGGATGGGCGCCTTACAAGGGCTTGTATTTTACTTTTTGGCAAAAATCCACAGAAATATTTTATTTCAGCTTATTCAAAGGTAGGAAGATTTAAAAACAACACAATCATTCTCGATACGGTTGAAGCAAAGGGAAATTTATTCCAGCAACTCGATGGCATTCTCGAAGCCATAAAAAAGAATATAAATGTGATGTTCGATACCTCTGTTAGAGAGCTTTCTCTTGAAGGCGTGGCAAGAAGGGAAATATGGGATTACCCGCTCGATGCGCTGCGAGAAGCGGCAATCAATGCGTTGATTCATAGGGATTACCTTGATACTTCCTCATCCATTGAGGTGCGGATATATGACGATGAACTCATTTTATCGAACCCTGGGAAGCTAATGCCCCCGCTCACTATCGAGCAGCTAAAGCAAAAGCATTCGGGAAGGCAACGAAATCCGCTCATTGCAGCTGTATTTTATTATGCGAATCTCATTGAATCCTGGGGCTCGGGCACACTCAAGATGATTGAGTTGTGCAAACAACAAAATCTGCCTGA
>Ga0255346_1007470_pt1 | contig 10222 bp, 10 predicted proteins | sample wastewater_treat_FD_194410 | JGI IMG/M metagenome (GOLD analysis project Ga0255346, IMG submission 194410) | Wastewater microbial communities from Lulu Island WWTP, Vancouver, Canada - plant22 | ecosystem: Engineered > WWTP > Wastewater > Unclassified | place: Canada: Vancouver, British Columbia... | reverse complement strand
CTGAAAATATTATCGATGAACAGAAGTACGTCCTGACCTAATTCGTCACGGAAATATTCTGCCATAGTCAGCCCTGTCAAAGCCACCCTCATCCTGGCCCCCGGAGGTTCGTTCATCTGACCGAATACCATGGCGGTCTTTTCGATTACACCGGAATCTATCATCTCATGGTAAAGATCGTTGCCTTCCCTGGTGCGCTCGCCTACTCCTGCAAAAACCGAGATGCCGCCATGCTCTTTGGCGATGTTATTGATGAGCTCCTGGATCAAAACCGTCTTTCCGACCCCGGCTCCTCCGAAAAGTCCGACCTTTCCGCCTCTTGTATAAGGTGCTATGAGATCGACGACCTTGATGCCTGTCTCAAAAACCTGAGACGAGGTGTCCTGATCTTCAAACGAAGGAGCAAGCCTGTGGATGGGCATCCTTTTTTCCGTTGGGCAGGGACCTTTTTCGTCGATTGGCTCACCGGTGACATCAAACAGCCTTCCCAACACTTCCGTGCCGACGGGAACATTGATAGGTCCTTTCATATCTCTTGCTTCCATGCCTCTGGTCAATCCATCGGTGGAAGACAAGGCGACACATCTTACCACATCATCCCCTATATGCTGGGCCACCTCCACAACGATATTCCTGTCCTTAAAAGGTATATTGATGGCATTTAATAATTCCGGCATTTCATCCGGGCTGAATTTAATGTCTACGACAGGTCCGATTATCTGGTGGACTACTCCAATGTGTTCACCCACACTGCTACCTCCTTAAATTAGGACAAAGCTTCCGCTCCGCCCACGATCTCTGATATTTCATTGGTGATGGCTGCTTGTCTGGTCCTGTTATAAGTCAGGGTCAGATCAGCTATCATTTCATTTGCATTGTCTGTAGCATTCTCCATAGCCATTCTTCTTGCTGCATGCTCGCAGGTCGCCGACTCTATTATGGCATTATAGATCATAATTTCTACATATTTAGGTATTAAATAGTTGAATACCTCTTTGGCTGATGGCTCATACTCCACTTCTTGAACAACCTTGTGAGTATAGGGGTCTCCTTTGATCTCCAGCGGCAGGATGGTCTTATCGTACACCTTCTGCTCTAAACTGTTTATAAAAGAGGTGGTAACCAAAACTATCTCATCGATCTCTCCTCTGTTGTACATATCGATAAGCGGCCGGCCTATCTCCTGGGTCTCGATGAAAGAGATATCTTCAGGCGGGAGGCAGTAATCTCCGGCGATCTCATAATCGCGCCTTGCGAAATGCTCTCTGCCTTTGCTTCCGACAGCCACTATAAGAGGCGGCTCTTCTTCATGATACTCATCTATTAGCTTCTGTGTATGCTTTATCACGTTGCTGTTAAAGCTGCCGCAAAGTCCCCTGCAGCTGGTCACCACTATATAAACCTTTCTCTTGATATCTCTGCTGCCTTTTAAGTAAAGGTGCGGGACATCCTCGGTATTATAAAACACTTCTTCGATAGCTTCGGTGATATAATGAAAATTTCTCCGGCTCTTCTCAAAAATGTTTTTCGCCTTTCTGAGTTTTGCTGAGGAAACAAGCTTCATGGCACTGGTGATGTGTTCAATGCCGTTGACGCTTTTGATCCTGCGCTTTATATCTCTCATACTGCTTCCGGCCATTGCGATTTCTCCCTTCCGACCTTATTAACGATCCGTCTTTTCTTTAAAGTCTTCTTTGAAATCGTTTATGGCATCACGAAGCTTTGACTCCGTTGCCTCCTCAAGCTTTCCTGTAGACTTGATCTCCTTGCCGATTTCCGGATAATGAACATCCATGAACTCGTAGAATTTGGCTTCAAACTCCTTGATGGACTCTACGGGAATGTCTTCCAGGTAGTTATTGGAGGCTGCAAATATTATCATGACCTGGTGTTCAACTTTTACAGGAGAATACTGTACCTGCTTTAATACTTCCATCAGCACACGGCCGTGATCCAGCCTTCTTCTTGTATCTTTGTCCAAGTCGGAACCAAACTGAGAGAATCCGGCCAACTCCCTGTATTGAGCAAGCTCCAGACGAACCTTGCCGGAAACTTTTTTCATGGCCTTGATCTGAGCATCGCCCCCTACCCGGGAAACCGAAATACCCGAGTTTACCGCAGGGCGCTGTCCGGAGAAGAACAACTCTGTCTCCAGGAAGATCTGTCCGTCGGTTATGGAAATAACATTTGTAGGGATGTAGGCGGAAACGTCTCCTGCCTGAGTTTCTATTATAGGCAGCGCAGTGATGGATCCGCCGCCCAAATCGTCGGACAGCTTGGCCGCCCTCTCTAAAAGACGGCTGTGAAGGTAGAATACATCACCGGGATAGGCTTCTCTTCCGGGAGGCCTTCTGAGAAGCAGGGACATGGCTCTATAGGCCACCGCATGCTTGGACAGATCATCGTAGATGACCAGAACATGTTTGCCTTGATACATGAATTCCTCAGCCATGGCACAGGCCGCATAAGGTGCGATGTATTGAAGCGGGGCCACCTCGCTGGCAGTTGAAGATACTATTATTGTATAGCCCATGGCTCCTTTGTTTTCTAAAGTCTGCACCAATTGGGCAACGGTGGATTTCTTCTGCCCGATAGCTACGTAAATGCAGATTACGTCTTCTTCTTTCTGATTGATGATAGTATCGATGGCAATTGCTGTTTTCCCTGTCTGCCGGTCGCCTATGATCAGCTCTCTCTGCCCCCGCCCGATGGGGATCATTGAGTCTATGGCCTTGATTCCGGTCTGAAGGGGCTGATAAACCGACCTTCTGTGCAATACGCTGGGAGCTTGATTTTCGATAGGCCTGGATTTATCTGTTTTTATCGGTCCCTTGCCGTCGATAGGCTGCCCCAGAGCATTGACAACGCGACCGATAAGAGCTTCTCCTACAGGGACCTCGACTACCCTGCCTGTCGGCTTGACCAGATCGCCATCCTTGATCTCCGAATCAGGTCCTAAGATTACGGTACCTACATTGTCTTCTTCGAGGTTGAGCGCCATGCCGTAGACCTGCCCCGGGAACTCCAAAAGTTCGCCGGCCATGCAGTTGTCCAGTCCGTAGACTCTGGCTATACCGTCACCTACCTGAATGACCGTGCCGTAGTTTGAGACCTCTACTTCGTTCTTATAATTCTTAATTTGCTCTTTGATGATCTCGCTGATTTCTTCGGGCCTTATGTTCATAAAAAAGCGCCCCTTTCATTGTTTCTATTCTTTTATTGAATGCCTGCCTTCAAGGTTTCCTTAAGATCCAAAAGGCGTTTTTTCACGGAGGCATCGATAAGTCTTCCCTCGACAAAGATGCGTGCACCACCGATCAGGCTCTTATCCACGCGATTCTCAAGCTTAACTTCCTTACCCACCAATTCTCCCGCCTTTTTTTCAAAAGATACCAATTGTTCTGTTGAAAGCGGTGCTGCGGAATAGATGATCCCCTTGGAAAAACCTTTACTCTCGTTGAGCAGCAATTCATACTGCCTTATAATGCGCGGCAGATGCCTCGCCCGGCCTTTATCCACCAGTACAAAAAGGAAGTTTGTCATTTCCGATGAGATCCGGCCTTCAAACACACTTCTGATTATCTGTTTTTTTTCACCGCCGGATATTATGGGGGAACAGAGGAATTCAAAAAATTCTTTCTCCCTGTCAAAGAGTGCCGCCAGATCCTTTGCTTCCTGCATGATCTCATCAGTTTTTGATCCGTCGGCTGCAGCTAAAAACAGACCTTTTGCATAAGTTTTATCGACCGTTAATTCCGCCATGACACCCTACCTGCTTCATCCAGTATTCCTGCCAAAAGCTCTTCCTGACCGGACATATCAAGCTGCCGTTCGATGATTTTCTCGGCGGCAAATATAGCCATGGCAGCGATTTGCTCTCTCATCTCCACTATGGCTTTTGCTTTTTCCCTGTCGATCTCTTCCTGGGCACGCTTCAGCATCTGCTCTACCTTAACGTTAGTTTCATCGATAATGCTTTCGGCACGCTGATCAGCTTTTATCTTTGCGTTCCTTATGATCTCCCGGCCTTCGCTTTCCAGCTCGGCAATCTTCTTATCGTATTTATCCATCTTTTCGTTGGCAAGAAGGTTCACTTGTTCGGCATTTTCGAAAGATTCTTTGACCGCATTTTCTCTGGCCACCATAAAATTATGCACCTTTTCAAAGAAAAAGTGTTTCATGATAAAATACAGAGTAATGACCGTCAGCCATATAAAGACCAGTGTCCAATTAAACTCAATCAGTCCTGCATATAATTCCAAGACTTATCCACCTCGCTATCTACGAAATCGTATGCGGCTCTATAAGCCGCCGCCACGATATACTATTCTTATCCCAGCATACCGATAAGAGGATTTGCAAGCACCAGCACTATTGCAATGATAAATGCGAAGATCCCTGTTGTTTCGGTAACGGCCTGTCCGACTACCATGGTCTGCAGGATATCCGACTTTGCTTCCGGCTGTCTTGATACGCCTTCAACAGCTTTCATACCGATCAGTCCCTGCCCGATCCCTATCGCCAATGCCACGCCCATAACAAGGGCAGCAGCCAGTGCGGACATTCCGAGAATAAAACCCTCTGATGTGACTAATGGAAAATTCATGATTACTCCTCCTTTTATACATGCCCTTCCGCATGTATAGATAAAATGTTGTTTCTATTTAATGATCTTCATGTACTGCTAACTGCATTGACACAAAGGCCATCGTAAGCGTTGTAAAAATAAATGACTGCAGCACCGGCTCAAATACATCAAAGAAAAGGTTAGCCGGTAATGGAATCATGTAGTGCAAAAACGGTATAGTAATGCCCAATCCGTCAGTTGCAGAATGGAGTGCTTTAAAAAGGAAAGCCATAATGATCATGCCGCCGGTGATATTGCCGAAAAGCCGGAACGCAAGGGAGATCGGAAGAGAAATATCCTTGATGATCATAATAGGCGCCATAAACGGATACGGATCTCCGTAATGCTTTATCCAGCCTAAAAAACCATGGCTGTAAATCGAGCTGCCCTGGATCACAAAAAATGTGACGATAGACAGGGCAAAGGCTGTGTTGACATCGGATGTCACCGGACGGAATCCAAGCAAGCCCGTAGCATTAGCCAGCATGCAAAAGATGAAAAGGGTGCCTATGTAGGGAGCATAGCCTTCTACATTCTTTTTGGGAATGATCGATGCCGTCATCTTGTAAATCAAATCAACGATGATCTCCGCTATCAGTTGGATCCCCTTTGGATCCCTTTCCAGCTTCCTTGTAGAGATAAGAGCAAATACTATCATGGCCGCTGCCACTATCAATGCGAAAAAAACGGTCTCCGTGATCATGATCTTCCCGTCAAAAATGCTCATTATTATCCTTGGCCCCAAATGGTCCGTTGAATGCATAAGGCTTCAGTCCTCCTTATTTTTTCTTCTCAATCTCTTCTTACGGCGTGATTTTGCTTCTTTCTCAGCCTTTTCCGCTGCCCATATATCCTGATCCAGATCTTTTAACTTCACACCTTTGTAGCTCCTTGATGCGAACCCTGGCTTAAAGCCGTATAAATAAAATATCCCCAGTTTTATCGTCATATATCCAAGCAACGTCGCAATGCCGGCAGCGGTTCCTGTTTTGTAAGAAAGTAAGAAGGCGCCGCCATATATCGCCAGTCTCACTATATATCCTATCACGGCCAAGCTTATGCCTCGGCCCAGATCCAAAGCTAATTTTGCCGATATTGCCAATATGCGATAGTTTACAATGGCGATGCAGGTACCTAAAGCCAGTCCATACGCAAACAGCGGATCCCATCCGATGAAGGGCAACGAGCCCAGCTCGATGATGACCGCTGCGCAAATGCTGTATCTGTATAATGGGTCGACCGATGTCTTAAGCCCTGCTTTTCCCATCTGTATCTTTTCATGCTTCCCTGATTCGTCTTGATATATATATAGGTAATGAAATTCGTCAACTCATAATATTATGCAACTTATCACAGCTATTGTAAAGCCATTTGTAAAAAATTATGCTTGTCTGACGATTCAGAAAACTTGATTTGCTGACCCGTCATATTAATCCTTTATAGATGCTGAAAAAATGTAGGGTATAGTGAAATCGTTCTATTCAATAATGTATGCTTTGATTACTTTCGTAAGGTTTTTTTGGTCAACGACGGCTCGCTCTGTTTCAAATGTGACAATCAAGTCGATTCCGGGTATTATCCCATTATTTATATAAGTTTCAATCTTTTGATACATTGATATACTATACTTTCTGTCATCTGCCTTTCCAAAGTGTTCCCAGTACAAAATCTGCCCATCCTTTGGTCTGAGGATCGTAAAATCGGGATAAAAAGTCTGGCTACCCAATGACAATTGTGCTTCGTAACGAAAAGGGATTTTATATGCCTCCAACAGGCCGACGATTATAGATTCAGATTTTGATCTGACTTTTAATCCGCTCACAGTATTATGTATCAAGCCATCTGGGTAGCTCTCATTCTTAATATAAGGTTCTTGCACCCATTTTGGCTTACCAGAATTATTTGAATAACCGGGCAGAAATTCATAAGGCGCCCCCTTATGCGTCTTAGATATACCCTCAACGATGTCTTCGGGTTCATACGGTAAGTATTTTCTTATAAAACATTCTTCCGCCTTAATGTTATTTCTTAATATGTGCAAGCTCTTTTCAACAAATTGCCTGCGCATCAGTTTTTGTACTAATTCCCTGCAATCCTGTGAAATATATTTTTCTGCCAGTTTCTTTTCCCCATTAGCTTTACCTTGGCAATAATAGTATCTAATACTGTTTCGAATCCTCCTGCTTATCAGTCGCCCTTCCGGTAAATCCTTTAACTCTTCTTCCAATGTTCCTATTAGACTTTGATGTATCAATTTAATATCTTTCATAATGTCTATGGTTTTATCTATTCCCATTACTAAAACCTCCTTAATTCTTCGTTAACCCTTACAAGCGAAGGCTTATACTTATTAACATATTTTTCCATTTATATGGTACTCTACTTTCTCTACTCCGTCAATTAATAAATATTAAATTTTTAGTTTAAGATAAATGAGCCTAAGATAAATGAGTTATATTATGATTAATCACTTATCTAAGAAAGGTGGCGGAAAACGGCTTTCTGATAAAAGCCGTCCCTATCCCTTAAAAAGCAACGGAATATAACCTTTTCTCTCATTTCCGTTGCTTTTCATTGATTTTCCAATCCGTTTTGACCCTAAAAGCAACGGATTTTTAACAATTCTACGATTTCTGTTGCCTTTTTCGGTAAAAAGGCAACAGAATACTACCTTTTCTCTCATTTCCGTTGCTTTTTATTGATTTTCCCACCTTTTTCGGCCCTAAAAGCAACGGAAACCGATAATTTGTTTGATTTCCGTTGCTTTTCCCGGATTTATTGAGACAGATCCGGAATTTTGTCTAATACATTCCTCTGTTATAAAAGATGGCGGTGAAAGCTATCAGACCTCGAAATGCGAAGAGGCAGCCAGGCTATGGAGGTTGTTTCGAATAAAGAACAGCCACGGGAAAACCTCGTGGCTGTAACGATGTATTTATCATTGTGACAAATTGTTAATGCTTGTTTGTATAATCGGCGAAGGCGGCGGCTGACTGGGCCTGTTTTTCCTTAATGGCCGCCGCCAGCATCATATCCTTGACCTTCATAAGCCGGGTCTGGTTGCCCCTCTCATTTTCATCAAGCTTCATTTTGATGTATTTTATGGTCTCTTTCAGGTTGGGGATCATGACATATTCCAGCGCGTTGACCCGGCGCCGGGTTTTTTCAATTTCCTCAGCCAGCAAGGCTGCTTCCTTTTCCATCGCCGCAAGCTGCAGCAATGCGGGAAATACTTCCGCCAGCCTTGCGATGGCTTTGTCCAGTTCCCCGGAAGTGGTGGCAAAACCGTAAGGGTAGATGTCGGTTTGATCGTCCGTTGTCGTTTTAAAATCAAAGACCGGCACATCTACGCTCATTACATTCTTTCTCCCCAGTTCGATGGAGACCCCCTGTTTCGGGTACATCAAAGCCTCCTCCATCATTTCGGAGGACATGACCGCATTGGCTATTGCGAAGTTTCTGTAGACCTCGGTCAACTGCCGCTCAACCTCTTCCCTAAGCACCTTGTTGCGTCGGGCAAGTTCAAGGAACTGCTTCATCAGCTCATCCCTTTTGTCCTTCATGAGCTTGTGGCCCCTGACGGCCACTGTCAGCTTCTTTTTCAAAGAGGTCAACACCATTCTGGTAGGATTCACGTTAAGTCGTGCCATACCGTGTCACCCCCCTTTAATCTTTTTTATTTACTTCGCAAACACAGGGCAGATATTTGTCAAGATACTCGTCCCTGACACGCTTCAGTTCCCCTCTGGGCATCATGTCGAGCAATTTCCACCCGATCTCCAAGGTGTCTTCGATAGTGCGGTTGGCTTCGTAACCTTGAGAAACATACTGAGTTTCGAAAGCATCTGCAAATTTAGCATAAAGTTTATCAACATCCGTTAAGGCGGCTTCGCCTAAAATGGCCATAAGCTCCTTAGCCTGCTTTCCACGGGAATAAACGGCGAAAAGCTGATTCATGGTATCGGCATGGTCTTCCCTTGTTTTGCCTTTGCCGATTCCTTTATCCTTTAGACGTGACAGAGACGGAAGTACATCGACGGGAGGCACGATACCTTTTCTGTGAAGATCCCTGGATAAGATGATCTGTCCTTCAGTGATATATCCCGTCAAGTCGGGTATAGGGTGGGTCTTGTCATCCTCAGGCATGGTGAGGATAGGAATAAGTGTGATAGATCCGCGGTGGCCCTTCTTTCTTCCTGCCCTCTCATACAAAGTTGCAAGGTCCGTATAAAGATAGCCCGGATAGCCTCTTCTTCCCGGGACCTCCTTACGAGCGGCGGAGACCTCGCGCAGAGCTTCCGCATAGTTGGTGATGTCCGTCAGAATAACAAGAACCTGCATATCCTTTTCAAAGGCCAGATATTCAGCAGCGGTCAGAGCGATACGAGGCGTTGAGATACGCTCGATAGCCGGATCGTTTGCCAGGTTCGTAAAAAGAACGGTCCTGTCGATGGCTCCTGTTCTCTTGAAGTCAGAAATAAAGAACTCCGCCTCTTCATAGGTGATGCCGATGGCGGCAAATACAACGGCAAAGTTTTCTCCTCCGCCTAAAACCTTGGATTGTCTTGCGATTTGAGCTGCAAGCTCGGCATGGGGCAGTCCGGATCCGGAAAAAATCGGCAGCTTTTGTCCTCTTACCAGGGTGTTCAAACCGTCAATAGCGGATACTCCGGTTTGGATAAATTCTGCCGGGTAGTCCCTGGCTGCCGGGTTCATGGGCAAGCCGTTGATATCCATCCTCTTGTCGGCGATTATCTCCGTTCCACCGTCTATGGGTCTTCCGAAACCGTCAAACACACGGCCCAGCATGTCTTCCGACACAGCTAATTCGATCCCGCGGCCCAGGAACCTCACCTTGCTATCAGCAAGATTTATGCCTGCGGCGCTTTCGAAGAGCTGAACAAGGGCATTGCTGCCATTGATCTCGAGCACCTTGCACTGACGGGTCTCGCCGTTTTGCAGTTCGATTTCACCCAATTCATCGTAGGTCACATTTTCCACATCCCGAACCAGCATCAGAGGGCCGGCAACTTCGGATATCGTTCTGTATTCTTTAATCATCCTGCTCACCTCCCTTGCTGATCAAATCCTGTATGCCTTTGGTCAGTTCCTCCATCAGGGCTTCATAACTCTTATCTGTTTCCGCCTCTTCGATGTATTTGAACCGGCCTATAGCCTCACGAAGGGGCATGGATACCAAATCTTTGTACTCAGCTCCCTTTTCGATGGCATCGCTGCCTTTTTTGTAATATTCCATAATAAGCTTAAGCAATTTATATTGCTTGTTCATTGAAGCATAAGTGTCTATTTCGTGAAAAGCGTTCTGATGCAGATAGTCTTCCCGGATTGATTTACAGGCTTCAAGCTTGAATTGATCTTGGAATGACAGGGCATCCACACCTACCAGCTGGACGATTTCCTGCAGTTCCGCCTCTTCCTGGAGGAGCTTCATGGTTTGGCTCCTTAACAAGGGGAATTCCTTATCTACATTGTCGCTAAACCATTTTGAGAGGCGATCGATATAGAGGGAATAGCTGGAAAGCCAGTTGATGGCAGGGAAGTGCCTGGCATAAGCAAGGGCAGCATCAAGACTCC
>Ga0255346_1007467_pt1 | contig 10226 bp, 10 predicted proteins | sample wastewater_treat_FD_194410 | JGI IMG/M metagenome (GOLD analysis project Ga0255346, IMG submission 194410) | Wastewater microbial communities from Lulu Island WWTP, Vancouver, Canada - plant22 | ecosystem: Engineered > WWTP > Wastewater > Unclassified | place: Canada: Vancouver, British Columbia... | reverse complement strand
CAGGTTTTCTACCGGGCAGTTACCTTTCTTAATGAAGCCAGAAGCATTATTTTTATAACCAATCGTGAACTGTCAGCATGGATAGATGCAGCTGAGGATAAGCATCTTTGCCAGACTTTATTGGACAGGATAACGGCCAATTGTCAAATTGTTCGTTTGACTAACAAGTAAATAAAAACACTCACTTCTTTTTTAACAGAGGCAAATACCTCGTTTGAAAACAATGCCGAAAAACGGCTTAAAATAGATGCAAAAAATCTCACGAAATTCAAAGAACTGCTTAACTTTTGAGATTTTCTACAGTTTCTGGGGTAGGGGGGTCTAAATCTCTACCACTTTTCGCCCCGGAAACGGGCGGGGGGGTTCGCGCAAAAAGTCGCGGTTTCAAACGGTGCAAAAAGAACTTTTGAGATTAGCAAATTCCAGAGAAGATTATAACGACATTGCTGATAAGATTTATGGCCTCAGAGAGGAAAGGCATAAGGTTTTAACCGAACAGGCTGAAAGAAAAGGGTCTAAACAAAAGATAGGGGAAATGGAAAAGTTTATTAATGAACAATCAACTTTAATTGGGGAATACGATGAAAAGCTTGTGAGAATGTTGATTGATAAAATAACGGTATTTGATGATAAATTTATTGTTGAGTTTAAATCCGGTGTAGAAATAGATGTATAAGAATAGTAATATTATAGACCGCCAATCAAGAGAGATTCTTTTGATGGCGGTTTTTCATATTGTAAAAATTGACTAATGTTGGTAAAATAATATTATTATGTGAATTAAGTATTAGCAATAGTATTTGTGATGGATGGAGGTGCGATTTGCTTGATTTAAGAGAATTAGTAGATGAATTTTTCTTGTATGCTCAAGCTAATAACATTGAAATTTATAATGAGTTTAGCCTTCAGCATGAAGTAGGTATTTTTCTAAGAGAGAGACTCCAAGGATATTTGGTTCAATTTGAAAGGAATGTGTCTTATTTTACATCAGATATTAAGACTACTAAGAAGGAAATAGACATAGCAATTTTTAATGAAGATAAATCAGAGAAATATGCTATTGAACTTAAATGCCCACTAAACGGCCAGTACCCGGAGCAGATGTATTCTTTCGTGAAAGACATAAAGTTTATGGAAGAACTTAAGGATAGAGGTTTTAATAAAACTGCAGTTGTTACCCTTGTATCGGACAGGCCTTTTTACGAAGGGCGAAACAATGAAGGAATTTATAAATATTTCCGAGAAGAATACGCAGTTTATGGGCAAATTTTTAAACCGACAGGACACTTGAAAGGTGTAGAATTTATAGAACTAAAAGGTAGATACGATTTTTCATGGAGAGCGACTTATAAAAATAGCAAATATTATGTAATAGAGATTTAGGAGGAGAGAATTAATGTTTCTAATTGATAAAGAAAAGAATGAAGCAGTATCAATAAGTAAAAAGACATTTCAAGAACTGGAGTTTAAGGAGAGAAAGCATCTTCAAGAGTGGATATGTAAGAATACAGAGATTGTTGGAGAAAGGTTACTTATTATACAAAAAGAATTTAGTGGCTTTGATGATACGAAAGAAAGATTAGATTTATTGGCAATTGATGAAAATGGGAATCTTGTTATTATTGAAAATAAATTAGATGATAGCGGTAAAGATGTTGTATGGCAATCCCTGAAATATGCATCCTATTGTTCAAGCCTTACTAAGAGTGATATTAAGGATATTTTCCAAAAATACTTAGATGAGCAAGGAAAGAATGAGCATGCAGAAAAAATATTGTGCGAATTTTTAGATGTTGAAGATTTCGGTGAAATCGAACTCAATAATGATGACCAAAGAATTATTATGATTGCTGCCAATTTCAGAAAAGAAGTAACTTCTACAGCCATGTGGTTATTAGATCATAATATAAAAATAAAGTGTATAAAAGTTACACCATATGAATTGAATAATAATATTTTTCTTGATACTGAGCAGATTATACCTATTGTTGATGCTGAAGAATATTTAATAAAAATAGCAAACAAGAAGCAGGAGGAAATGATTAGCAAGGAGAAGAACCAAACACGGCATTCTGTCAGAATTAATTTCTGGACACGCCTTCTTCAAGAAATGAATGATAAATCTGACCTATTCAAGAACATTAGCCCTTCAAAGGATAATTGGTTAGGTTGTGGCAGTGGACACAGCGGCATAGCGTATACTTTTGTTATTACTGGCAACTTTGCAAGGGTTGAACTTTGGATTAACAGGGGATTGCAAGAAGAAAACAAAAAACTTTTTGATAGCCTACACAACCAAAAAGACAAAATAGAAACATTATTTGGTGACCAACTTGACTGGCAAAGATTAGACGAAGGAAAAGGTAGCCGTATAGCATACTGGCTTAAGGATGTAAGTGTATTCAATGAGGAAGACTGGCCACATATGATTAATTTTATGACCTCGAATATGATTAAACTTGAGAAAGCATTGAAAGATATTTTGCATGATGTAATTAAGAAATAGAGTCAAAAAAACTTGATATATGAAGTTAATTTAAGAGAGGTAGGATAATTTTGTGAATAGTATGATAGATGAAATTTGGCAATATTCACGCTATTATGGCGATATGCTTTTTACTGCACTACGCTTACACGATGAAGAGGAAGATTATGCAGCTATATTAGTATTGTTTAATGCGATGGAATTAATTTGTAAATCTGTAAGAGAAAATTATAATCAAAACTTTTTAGAAGATTTGGCGGACTTAAAAAACAAAAACATATTATTGGCAGAAGACTATGAATTTCTATCAAACAAAGAATATGGTATTCGAGGCATAAGAAATATAATGACACATAGAAATGCATACCAATATTGTTTGGAGGATTCCGAGGGTAAAGCTCTTCCACTTTCAGAAGTAGGAACTTGGACAATATTATTTGAAAGTCATGCTCCGAGAATAATTCAAATCTTATATGAGATTATAAATAACTCTCATTGGAAAATAGAAGAATCATAGCATATAAGGTTTTTTAGATGAAACCATTGAAATATGATAGTAAAATTGAAGGATTATTATTGGGTTTGTAATAGCAATTAAATCAGTGTAATTATAGAAACGAGGTGATCTAATCAAATGATTAATGAATGTATATATTGTGGTATTAGGGAGGATTTATCAAAGTCCGATATAATTCCAGATGCCCTTACTAATGCCAAAATAATAAATCCCAATGTATGTAGGATTGAGCATAATAATAATTTTAGTGATATGTTTGAAGCTGAGGTTATCAAGAAGTTGGCATTTATAACGAATGGACTTGATATTAAATCAAGTAAAGGAAAAAATTATGCATCTTATGAAGCAAGAATTACTGTTGGTGATACTGAATATAATACAAAAATGACCTCTGAAAGCGAATTGTTTGGACGAAAAAAAATGCGTAGTGTTGATGGAAAGTTTTTGTTAGGTCCAATTGATGAAATAAAGAAAATTAAAGCTGCAAATGGTACAAATGTTAGTGAAGTCGATGTCAATCAGATAGAAATTGAAAAAAGGGTATCGCTAGATTTATCAGTGTTTTTTAGCACAGCGATGTATAGAATGGTAGCAAAGATCGCATTTGAATGGTACTGTTTAAAGAATAAAGTCATTTCAAAAAAAGATGATTTCACGCCAATTATTGATTTTATAACGAGTAGTAGAGGGGAGAACATTGTATCGATTGTTAGTAACCAGGAAGTGTATATATTGTTCAATAGTACAGTGAATTTTGGAAGCCACTTACTATTATCATATGTGGCAGAAGATAACTCGGTTAATATAATTGTAGATTTGTTTGGTGTCATTATATATAATGTACGGGTTTGTGATAGCACATTAGATTTTTGTAAAAATAATGTGCTATTCCAAGAATTGGAGCTTGATGCAAAGCATATCAGTTTTGCAGATACAGATATTGAAAATTTACAGAAACATCTTACCAATAGCTTTGAACCTAAAGATTTTGGTTTTGGTTTAACATTCATGCTGCCTAAAGATATGACGGATAGTACACTTCAGTATAAAATGATGTATGCCATAAATTATAATTTGTTTTTCGAGAAACTAAATCTTATTGAGGAGCCAACACAAGAAGTAATAACTCTGGTACTAAATAATATTCAAAGTTTGCTACAAGAATCTGCTGTTACAATAAGAGGATTGAAACGATTTGTAAAAGAACATCAGAAGTATTTTGAACAAGGAATTAGACTGAATCCTAAAGGAACAAATAAAAAATCTATCTTTATGTTTTATCTCCTTTTTATTGTTGGGAAGTCGAATGAAAAAATAAAGAACATTCATGATTTGTATACAGTTATTAAGGACGAATTTTCAAGTGACACAATTAATATTAATGATGAATTGTCTAGTAAACTACATAAAGAAATGTTATCGGTTGATTCAAATATAGATTTAATTACAGAGGGTGCAAAAATAATTGAGAGTTGGAATTTTGAATAAGAGTCGACATATTCCCACCTACTGATAGCCAAAATAGTGCCGTTGACACGTTCCCTATCACCGGCAGACAAAAAGACATCAAGACGTTCCGCTCGTGGCACGTTGAAACGGTAGTATTGATGTCAAGGGAGAATGATTGCTCTAAGACTCCCTAATTTGCAAGATTAAATGCAACTATATTTGAATCATGGGGTTGCATTTACTTTGTCAATTCACGGAAAAAATAAAACTTACAAATTTTATTAAAAATACTATTGACGAAATCAGAAATAGTGTGCTATATTAAATAAAATTGAATTAGAGATAATGCGATGACAAGAAAGAGTAAATATATACATAATTTACAGAGAGTGCATGGGCGGTGTGAATGCATAAATATGATATATTGAACACATCTTGGAGCAAATTCTGCGAAACCGACAGGGAGTAGTGGATTCGGATACTCGCACCCGATATAGTGCTAAGGTATGATTGTACCTGATGAGTTTGATGCTGTGAAGCATCAATAAAAAGAGGTGGGACCACGTGACTAATACTCTCGTCCTCTAGCGGTAGCTGGATGACGGGAGTTTTTGTTTGCAAAATAAATAGAATTAAAGGAGAAAAGAAAATGAGCGTACAAAAGAAAATCACAAAATTAATAACGACTTTATTTTTAATAGTAACAGCTGCAGGAGTAATTAGCGGATGCACTTCCAATGCTACAAAAGCAGAAAGTACTAACAGGTTAGATGCCATAAAGGAACGGGGCTATTTGGAAGTAGTTATGGAACCATATTTTGCACCATATGAGTTTATAGATCCTTCTAAGGAAGGACAGGAACAATACGTAGGAAGCGATGTTGAGCTTGCTAAATATATTGCAGATAAGTTTGGTGTTGAATTACGAATTGTACCATTGGAATTTGGAGCAGTGCTAAGCAGCATAACTGAAGGAAAATATGATTTGGCCATATCAGCACTTGCTTATACACCAGCCAGGGCTGAAGCAATGAATATGTCAAAGGGTTACTATTTCTCAAAGGACAATCCCGGTTACGGACTACTTATAAGAAAAGAAGATGCCTCAGAGATTAAAGGGCCTGAAGATATTAAAGACAAGATAATAGTTGCACAAAGTGGTTCCTTGCAAGAGATGTTTGTTAATGACCAAGTGCCTGAGTATAAGGAATTTAAAAGAGTTTCAGCTACGACAGACGGTTTTTTAATGGTAGAAGAACATAAAGCAGATGCTTGTGCCGTATCAATAGCCATGGCTCAACTTTATATAGATGCTAATCCTGATGCAGGACTAATGGTAGTTGAAAATTTTGAATTTGAAGTTGATGAAAGTGTGGATGGCACAAGAATTGGGATACCTTTGGGAGAAAATGAATTAACCGAAGAAATCAATAAAATTGTTGATGAAGTTGTAATTACCGGTTTATATGAAAAATGGTACATGGAATATACTGAATATGCAAAATCACTTGGATTATAGAAATCTTATTCAGGAATAAAGTTAAGAAACGGAGTGTATAGGGTTGGAAACAATAATTAATTTATGGAACAAATATAATTACGTATACATTAATGGTTTAATAGGTACTCTATGGCTTGCTGCAATAACAGTTTTCATTGCAACGATACTTGGAACTATTATTGCCATTATGAAATTGTCAAAAATTAAAGTCTTAGATATTATAACCACAGCGTATATTGGAATACTTAGAGGTACTCCAATTCTTCTGCAGCTTTATTTCTTTTGGCTTATACTTCCCAAAATACTGTCATTTAATTTAAGTGATACTGCCTGCATTATGGTTGCATTAATAGTGAATGCAAGCTCCTATGTTGCTGAAGTTATCAGAGCCGGTATTCAAGCAGTAGACAAAGGTCAAACAGAAGCTGCCAAAAGTCTGGGCCTGTCAAATTGGAACATGATGCAAAAAATAATATTGCCCCAGGCAGTAAAAAACATACTGCCTGCACTAGGAAATGAATATATAACAATGGTAAAACAAACTTCACTGGCATCAGTATTCTTTGTTCAAGAGCTTATGACATCCTATAAAACTGTGCAATCAGCAACATTTCTGGCGATTCCTTCTCTTGTAATAGTCGGAATAATATATTTTGTGGTAACAAGTGTTTTAAGTAAAGGTCTTAGTATATTTGAGATGAGGTTACAAAATGACTAATAATAATGAGGCTTTGATTAAAGTAAAAAATTTATGTAAGAGCTTTGGCAAGCTGGAGGTGCTGAAAAATATTTCTCAAAGTATTTTTGAAGGCGAAGTTGTTTCAATAATAGGTCCATCAGGCAGTGGTAAAAGCACATTCTTAAGATGTTTAAATCTTTTGGAGAAGCCCACCAGTGGGAATGTGTTTTTCGAAGGGGTTAATCTAACTGATAAAAAGGTAAACATAGACAAGCACCGTCAAAAAATAGGTATGGTATTTCAGTCATTTAATGTATTTCCACATTTAACGGTTTTGGAAAATATAACACTGGCGCCTGTGCTGGAAAGAAGAATTCCTAAGGAAGAAGCAGAAAAACAAGCAATATCTTTATTGGAGCGTGTAGGTTTAGAAGATAAAAAGAGTGAATATCCGACAAAGTTATCCGGAGGACAAAAACAGCGACTTGCAATTGTGAGAGCATTAGCCATGGAGCCAAAAGTTATCCTCTTCGATGAGCCTACAAGTGCCCTTGATCCGGAAATGGTTAAGGAAGTTTTAGAGGTTATAAAAGACCTTGTACTATCAGGAATGACTATTGTTATAGTTACACACGAAATGGCTTTTGCTAAAGAAGTAAGCGACAGGGTATTGTTTATGGATGGAGGAATTATTCAAGAGGAAGGTACTCCCGTTGAAATATTTAATAATCCGCAAAATCCCAGAACTATTGAATTTTTAAGCAAAGTATTATAAGAGGTGAGCAAATGACTGATTTAGAATTTATTGATAAGGTTATAGAGGAAAATAGGGAATTATATATAGATTTAAGCGCTAAAATATGGAGCTGTGCGGAGCTTCCGTACGCTGAATTTAATTCTTCAAAATTATTATGGGATAGGCTGGAAGAAGAAGGATTTTCCATACAAAAGGGAGTAGCAAATATTCCTACAGCATTTACGGCAACTTATGGAAGCGGTAAACCGGTAGTTGGATTTTTGGGAGAATATGATGCCCTGGATATATTAAGTCAAAAAGCAGCAACCCCGGTTAAATGTCCGATTAAAGAAGGTGCTCCGGGACATGGTTGCGGTCATAATGCCTTGGGAGTCGGATCCCTTGCTGCAGCTATTGCAACTAAGGAATACTTAGTTGCAAATAAAAAAGAAGGAACTGTAATTTATTATGGATGCCCTGCTGAAGAAGGTGCCGGTTCTAAGCAATTTATGGCAAGAGACGGGTTGTTTGACAATGTAGATTTTGTATACACCTGGCATCCTGCTACTATTAATGAAGTTCAATCCAGTCGAAGTGTGGCAATTATGGGGGCAAATTTTGAATTTAAGGGAAAGACAGCTCATGCCGGCAGTACCCCGCATTTGGGACGAAGTGCCTTGGATGCGGCAGAATTAATGAGCGTTGGAGTTAATTATCTGCGAGAGCATATGATTGACCAGGCACGTATACACTATGCCTATGTGGATGCAGGCGGTGTTTCTCCAAATGTAGTGCAGGACCATAGCCTCATAAAATATGAGGTGCGTGCCCCAAAGGTGAAACAGGTGAAGGAGTTATTTGAAAGAGTAGTAAATGTAGCAAAGGGAGCAGCCCTTATGACTGATACAACCATGAATTATGAAGTAAACATGGCTTTTTCAGATTATATTACAAATGAAGCTTTAGCAACTGTTGCCGATGAATGTCTTCAAGAAGTTGGACCACCTAAATGGGACGATAATGATTATAAGCTAGCCAGGGAATTCCTCTTATCTTATGATGAAAATACACAAAGTTTAATAAAAGAGACAATTATAGACATTTATGGTGAAGAACAATTAAATGAAATTTTAGAAAAGCCATTGGACTCCATTATCCATCCATATGATTCGAAAAATAAAGAGTATGTTTCCGGTTCGACTGATGTCGGTGATGTAACATATGTAGTTCCAACACTTAATTTTCATATTGCAACTGCTTGTGTCGGAAATGTAGGACACACATGGCAAATGACGGCACAATCTTTAAGCAGTGCAGCAAATAAAGGTATGTTAACTGCGGCAAAGGCAATGGCATTATCAGCAGTAAGAACCATGGATAAACCTGAAATAATACAAAATGCTAAAGAATTTGTATTAAAGCAAAATAATGGAGCTTATGAGTGCCCCTTGCCTAACTCAGTAAAACCGCCGGTTGGTAGGTATTAATTTTTTTCAATTTGTAGTATACAACCTTAGTGGTCCTATGGACAATCATAGTGCACCTATTTTTAGCGGTGTGCGAACAGCTCTTTTTCAGGATAAAATTACCGAATTAATAGCATCTTTCGGATTACAGTTCCTACAATTTAAGATAAATTTAAGGCTTAAATCAGCTATATTACAGGTTTGATTGCTATGATAGCAATGAACATGAATTATAGCTGATTTTTTAATTGTGAGTTGAACGGATATACAAGATATATTAATCACTGATAAAGAAGCAGCTAAAAAGCGAAAGAGAGGAGAAGTATTATGAAAGAGAAAGGGTTTAACATAATGTGGAAGTTTGTAATGAATACATATTTGTTGTTTTGGGTAATGGTCTTAGGGCTTGGCGGTCTGGTATCACAGGTATTGCATGGTACGCCCGAGGCGATGCAATGGGTTGTTGTATTATGCAGCTGGTCCCCGACAATTGTGCTCCTAGCTATGCTGAGAAAGCTTAAGCCCGATATGAAAGTAAAAGAATTCTATCAAAGGATTTTCAAAGATAAACTGTATATAGGTCATATTTTACTTGTATTCGCAATTGCAGCGGGAGTTCTCATATTATCGGCGTTGGTTATATCCGCAATCCGAAAGACATCCATTACCGGGTTACTTTTATTTAATCCGTCCATACTGCCGGGCGCCCTTATGTTCACACTATTACAGGGAGCATCCGGCGAAGAATCAGGTTGGCGTGGATACTTGCGTCCGGAGTTAGAAAAACGATATGGTTTCATAAGAGGGAATGTTGCCTTGGGTGTAATTTGGGCATTTTGGCACGCGCCGCTTTGGTTTGTCTCGACCGATTACAGCGGATGGTCGCTTCTTCTTTATATCATTGAAAATATAGTGATTCTGACATCATTAACCTTTATTATGGCAGTTATAATGAAGAAGTCTGATAACCTTTTTAATGCATTTTGGATTCACTTCTGTTTTAATTTGTCCATGGTATTCTGCCCGGATGACACTTATTTCTTTGTGGTATTTACTGTGTTGTATCTTGCAGTTGCATTAATATTACTGGGGAGCTATTTAAACTCATCTCATTTTAGAGATGTAAAGCATGAAAAAGGCAGCCTGCAGTAGATTATCAAAAAAAGGTGTGGAATTTTACTTAAGATAAGTGGTATAATATATGAAAAGTCTCTTGAAGGTTTTGGTATTTCCTATAGCATAACTTTCCATGGATTAGGAGGAATAAATGGAAAAGGTTTATAAGTATACGATAACGGACGAAGAAATAATGGAGAATATTTTTAAAGATGAGAAAATTCTTATGAATCATGTTATTGTTCCACCCGGTAAAGTGTTTCCAAAGCATAAAACT
>Ga0255346_1007466_pt1 | contig 10226 bp, 14 predicted proteins | sample wastewater_treat_FD_194410 | JGI IMG/M metagenome (GOLD analysis project Ga0255346, IMG submission 194410) | Wastewater microbial communities from Lulu Island WWTP, Vancouver, Canada - plant22 | ecosystem: Engineered > WWTP > Wastewater > Unclassified | place: Canada: Vancouver, British Columbia... | reverse complement strand
TAATGCCACTTTTGATTTAAAAGAGGAGCTAAACTTTTTTCTTGAACTTCTTTCCATAAGACAACTTTTAATTATTTATACGTTAAATTTTTAATTTTGTTGTCCTAAAAAAGGGGACCATTATAGTCTTCCCAAAAGTCGTTTTTATGCTCACAACTTATTTTACAAAAAACAATTTGTTTCTCAGTCTTTAAGTAAATAAACGGAGTTGTCTTTAGTCCTGTCTTTTCGTCCCCCCAATTTACAGTTTGGCAGTCTGTTCCTAAACATTTCATTAAAGTGTCAAATGCTTGATTACATTTTTCTTCTGTCTCAAAGTCGTGAAAGCCGAAATAAAGTCTTTGTTTTACTTTCTGGTCGTAATGATTTTTAAAAGTCTTTTTGCTTTTCATTGTCAATGTTTTGCTCCAATTTGATTCTGTCTTTGTCTCCAAGGTCAAATCATTGTATTTTGAGTTTAAATGTCTTTCAGGGCTTTCGTCAAAATCTGTCTTGAGGCCATTTATAAAAGTCTCAACTTTCATTTCAAATTCTGTATTTTCGGTCTGTTTGTCCACCGTAAAAGAAGTCAAAATGATTGTCAAGATTGTCAATATGTAGTATCGTCTTTTTAGCATAGGCTATAACGGTTGGCGGTATGAAACGTTGGGGAGTTCGAAGCACTAACCTGTCAAAATGAGAGTAAGTTAAAAAAGAGTGATGCAGTTGAGTTAACCACATCACCCCCAATGTTTTATGACCGCTTGTTAGCCACAGTAATTATTTCCCATTTATTTCGACAAGTATTTCTTGAATATCATCTTGACATTGTCCGCAAACTGTACCTGCTTCTGTCTCTTCACCAACTTCTTCAACCGTTTTTAAGTTCTTCTCTTTAATGGCTTTTACTATGGTGCTTTTATAAACATCCATACAAGTACATATTAATTTATCTTCTTCCATAATCATTTGGTTTAAGCAAGTTCAAAAATTTTCATATCTTCTTCTACTGTTGTAATGGTTTGTACTCCAAAACTTTCTTGTACTGCTTTCAATAGATTTGGAGTTAACCACGCTGGTAAAGTCGGTCCAACATGAGTATTTTTAATGCCAAGATATAATAAAGCAAGATGTACGATAATTGCCTTTTGCTCGTACCAAGCAATATTGAACACTATCGGAAGTTTGTTTATATCATCTAATTTTAAAACTTCTTTTAGTTTCAATGCAACAAATGCCCAAGAATAACTATCGTTACATTGTCCTGCATCTAATACCCTTGGAATGCCACCAATATCGCCTAATTTTAATTTGTTATAGCGATATTTTGCACAACCTGAAGTAAGAATTACGGTATCTTTTGGTAGTTGCTTTGCAAATTCGGTGTAATATTCACGAGTTTTTTGTCGTGCATCGCAACCTGACATTACAACTAGTTTTTTGATTGCTCCAGAATTTACAGCATCAAGGACTTTGTCAGCAAGTGCAAGAACTTGATTGTGTGCAAAACCGATTGTAATTTCGCCTGTTTCTATTTCTGTGGGAGGTGGACAAGTTTTTGCTAATTCAATAATTTCTGAAAAGTCTTTGTGTCCGTTTGGTAGTTTCTTTTCAATTCTTTTCCATTCAGGCATTCCTGTTGCACCGGTTGTAAAAACTCTGTTGTTGTATGTTGTTGCTTTTCGTGGTGGAACTAAACAGTTGGTTGTAAATAAAATAGGCCCATTAAAAGTTTCAAATTCTTCTAACTGACGATGCCATGCATTACCATAGTTACCAACCAGATGTTTGTATTTCTTTAAATTTGGATATGCATTTGCTGGCAACATTTCGGAATGTGTGTAAATATCAATTCCTTTGCCTTCGGTCTGAATTAAAAGTTGCTCTAAATCTTTAAGGTCGTGTCCGCTGATTAAAATTCCAGGATTTTTGCCAACTCCGATTTTTACATTCGTAATTTCTGGATTTCCGAATGTTTCGGTGTTTGCTTTGTCTAACAGTGCCATGACTTTTACACCATATTCGCCTGTTTTTACAACCCAATTAAAAGCATCGGTCAATTCTATTGGCTTGGTAATCATCACCAAACTTTCTTCCATAAAATTGTAAATTTCCTGCTCTTCAAAACCCAGATTGAAGGCATGTTCAGCATAAGCCGCCATTCCTTTTATTCCAAACAAAACATATTGTTTCAGTCCGCGAATGTCTTCATTGGAGTCGTAAGTTAATGTTCCAACTTCTTTTGCTTTTGCATTAAAGTCTTCATCGGTTTTTCCGCTCCAATTGATTGACGGATGATTCTCTGCAATTTTAACTTTGCTTTTTAATTCATCACGATACTTAATAGCATCTTTAATTGCCTGAATGATTGATTTATCATCAAAATTTGCATTGGTGATTGTCATAAACAAACAATTGGTAATGTGTTTACTCTCAGCATTTGTGTCTATTCCTTGTTTTCGGGCTTCAATTGTCAAATACGAAAGTCCTTGACAAGAAAACATTAACAAATCCTGAATGTTAGAAGTTTCTTCGGTTTTTCCGCAAACTCCTTTAATTGTGCAGCCTGTATTCTTGGCTGTCTCTTGGCATTGATTACAAAACATAATTTGATTTTTTAAGTTGTTAAAAAGTTACAGTTTTATCAGACCAAAGCACCATATTCAAACAATCATTCATTGTTGATATTGGGCAACTTGTATTATCGTCTAATTGTCTTGATTTAAGGCATGTTCCGCAAGCCAATAGCTCTCCGCCTTCTTTGATGAAACTATTTAATTGTTCATCAACATTGTATTTCTCATGTGTCAAACCCTCACATTCAACAGCTTCTCCCATTAAAAATACTTTAACTTCATGTCCTTGTTTTTTTGCTGTAACAGCAAACCGAAAAGCGTTCCACGCTTTTTCGTACTCTTTTGTTTCTAAAATTATTCCAATTTTCATAAGTATTTATTTGAGTTTACAATAATTTGGTTTGTGTTGTGGGCTTAGGCGATTTTACAACTAAAATTCTTGCTTTTGATGTTGATGAATTCGACAAGCAATGTACAATATCTTTTGGACTTTCGACCAAATTGTCTTTTTCAATTGTCATTGTTTCGTCGCCAACCCGAACATCAACTGCACCCTCTAGAATGTAAAAAAATACATCAACTGGGGTAATATGAGGTTTAAGCGTTTCGCCTGATTGTAGTGTTATGTGCATTGCTTGTGCGTTGTCATAATCGTAAAGTTTTCTTACATCTACTTTGTGAGGTGTCTCAACTTTTTGGGTCTCTCTTACATTTATTATTTTCATATTATCTATCGTTTAGGTTTCTTTTTATTGTGGCTAACGGACAGCGGTATGTTTTTGTTGCCGATTTCGGAGCACGTCACTGTCAAACCGTGATGAAGTTTGAAGCGAGCCACAGACCTTGATTTCAGAACTATCTCGGCAATAAAATATACCGCATGTTATAGCCCGTTTTTCTTTCATCCTTCGTCAAATATTTGGTCTGGAAAAAGAGTCATTAAATCCGTAACTATCTGATAGTCTATGCTTATTTTCAATTCTGGAATGTTTACGAGTTCCTTGTTTCTCAGTTTCCTAACTATGACTGAATTTTCATTTTCAGAAATCCATTTCTTTACGCGTTCGACTACTTCTGGTTTTGGCTTTTTATTATCGTCAAGATTCCATTTTATTCTTCTGTATTGGTCAAAAGCCAAAAGTTGTTCAGGGTTTAATGATACGAGTTCAATATCTTCAAATCCCCTAAAATCCACCATAAAACCCTTGTTTCTCACTAATGCAGTCCCATAGCCAACACAACTTAATCCAACCCCTGCAAATAATACTTTTGCATTATGAGGTTTGGCATTATTAAAAACCTGCATTGCTAAATCTCTGTCATAAGTCAAATGAGTTCCATCCGCAGGACCTGTTTTGACCATTACAAAGTAAAGTTGCCCATTCTTTTTTAGAATAAGCTGTGGATTTAAGTTAAGGTCGGTCGTGCCGTCAACCACTTCATATCCTTCTTTTTGAGCAAATTTATAAATTATGTCTATTCCAAATTCGTGTATCTCTTGTTTTGTCAACAAGTCTTTGGGGTCAACATTTTGTCCTGCTCGTTTCTCCGCTTCTGCGAATCTGCTGAATACATCGTCTTGGTCACTCATTTTAATATTTTTTTAGTTCGTTAAGTCCGATTATTGGATTCGGATATTCTGTTCCTTTTGGGGTGAATGCAATTGCTTCTTTGAAATACTCTTTAGCTTTTTCGTTATTGTTCATTTCAGCATAAGCCACTGCAATGTTGTTTAAATATGTCGCATAAATTTTGTTCCAAGTCAAACAGTCCGCAAATGTATGAATGAAGTTTGGTAGCACATATCTCACATTGTCTTTGTCAATGTAAAGCAGCCCACCATAAATTACCTTGTCAGAAAATTTAATTGCTGTTTGTCCGTCCGGAAAACGAATACTTGAAATTCCTTCTGTCTTTGCGTAGGCTGTTATGCAGTCAATTGCCCTGTCTAACCAGAACTTATGGGTTGCTTTTTCTCCCAAAGTTTCAAGTCCGAAAAATTCATTGTCTTTTGAGTTTTTCAATTGTAGATAAATGTTTTGAAATATCGCATTCACACCGTTCAAATATGAAATGATTGCGTCTCTTAGTCGTCCTTGTTTTTTATACTCAATACCAAGGTCATTCCAATAACCATAGTCAAGTGGATTTTCTTTTGTCAATCGTTCAAGTGTTGAAATATCTGTCATTCTGTGTCGTCTTTAAAATGGGCTATAACGGTTGATGGTATGGTGTCGTGCGGGATTACGAGGCGATTGCCTATCAGTATACACCGACTTTTTTTACGAGCCACAAACGCTTGAAAACCACTGAAACCCGCATGCACTATACCATTTGTTAGCGTTTCGTGCTTTTTATTCAGTCGAGTTTTTGTCAAATTTTTCATTAGGGAAACCAATCAAGCCTCTTAGGAATCCATGAATAATTGCAATTGGCAAACAAAGAATACCAAATATCAGCATCCCTAATTCATAAAACAGTGTGCTATCTTTGTATGGTTTTCCCTGAAGTCTGGAAAGAAATGCGCTAAAGGGGATTCCGTACATATTTCCTGCAATCATCATTTGAGATGCTGAGAGAATAATACTTGCTTCTTTTTTACCATATTCTTTTATAATAGAATCGTAGGCATATTTTTTAGGGAATCCTCTTGAATCGGCAAAGTGCTGGGCAAACATGATGGCTTTTGCTTCTTCTGGCTTAGTAAAATTATTTCCTCCGCTCAAAAAGCTACTTATTTCTTCATTACTCATACCTTGTTTTAGAGCCATTTGCGTATGCTGATATGAACAGGCTGCGCAACCATTTACTTCAGTTACAGCTAATTGCAAACGTTCTACAAAGTGTCTATCAACTAATTTAGTTTTATTATTTCTAATCAGTTTAGACATTGCCCTCGGTGCAAAAACAAAAGAACGATACAATTCCCATAAACTGAACTTTCGTTTAAATTCATTTCTTTGAATTACTGATTCTGACAGACTTACTTTTTTAGTCATATGAATGTATTTTTAGCTACGGTTTGTCTTTTTGCATGAACGCTAACGGGCCGGCGATAAAACAAGTTGCCGAAGGCAATTTGCCCGAAGGGCGTAGTGACCGAAGGGAACGAAGTTTTATTGCCTGTTGGGCGCTGTTAAATGGCGCGTAACCACAGCGTTTCTTTTCCCGGCCGATTCTCTTCTCTATTTGCATTGAGCGGCACTCATTAAGGGGAGTTGGTTGATTCTCTTTATTTTCAATTACCCCAATCTATTCCATCAAAACCAAGAGACCTTATTTTTCGCCTTTAAGAACTTAGTATTCCCAAGTTATAGATCAGCATAATAAAACCGTAATCCATCTTGAAATGGTTGTCAATTACAAATTAGCAATTTAACATCCCAAGCACTTTTAATGCGTCACTTAAAGCTCTTACATCATGCGTACGGATGTAATCCACACCCATATAGCTTATATAAATTTCAGCAGCCAGGGTCGCTGGCGTTCGCTCGTTGACTCCTCGCCCAACAATAGTTCCTAAAAAAGATTTCCGAGAAACCGAAACAAGAATTGGTAATTTAAAGTATTCTTTTACTCGAAAAATATTTTTCAAAACATATATTGACGTTTCTGGGTTAGAGCCTAAGAAGAAACCCATCCCTGGGTCTAAAATAATTCTTTCGGATGAAACGCCTGAATTTTGAAGTGAATTTATTCGTTGCGAAAAGAAATCAATTATTCCATTAAATATATTTTCGGGAACAGTTTCGATTACTTGGGCTTTCCCAAGCCGCTGTATGGAATGCATAACAATGAGTTTGCAATTAGATTCTGCCAATTCAGGATATAATTCTGCGTATGGAAACCCTTGAATGTCATTTAAATAGTGGACATTCTTTTTTAAAAAATATTTTTGAACTTCGGGTTTGAATGAATCAACAGAAACTGAAATATTTTGAGAATGCAATTTGTCGATGACATCATTTAAACGGATTATTTCCTCATGAGGCTTTACTTCTTTTGATTCAGGATTACTGGAAGCGGCTCCTAAATCAATTATGTCAGCGCCATCCTTAACAAGTAGAAGTGATTTCTCTATAGCTTTATCATAATTTAAATAAAGGCCGCCATCTGAAAAGCTGTCTTCAGTAATGTTTACTACACCTAGTATTGTAGGCTTTTTTAATTTCATATGTTTTTTCACTTTAATTGCCTTTTCTATTCTGCTCTGTCTGTGGTTTTATTTCATATCTTTTTAATTTAATTCGCGGATTATTGTTTCCCTAAACTGTGCCGCTCGTCTTTTGTTTTTATATTTCTCGGCCGGGCTATTTATTTAACGCGCCATTTAATTGCGCCCAACGTCTGGCGGCTTGGCGCAGGGCGGGGGAACACAACTGTTCGCGCGGGTGTGAACGCTTGAAAGTCCGACAGGACTTTCTGCGGGCATACACCCCGCCTTGTGCCAAACCGCTTGTTGTGTGTTCGTGTATTTTGCTTTATTTCATTGTTTTATCTCTACGCAAGGCTCCCATAATGAAATTCCAACATCTTTTTTGTTTTGTTTCCATATTTGAAAATCTTGAAAGGTGTCAATATTTTCTTCTATTACAGCTTGATAAATATCTATTCCGAAAATTTTTTCTTTATGTCGTTCACTTTCCCATTTTATTTTCAGAATAGTTTGTTTCATTTTTTCGGTCAATACTGAACTTATCTTTTCAGTTACTCGTTCTATCACTCCCGCATATAACGATTCATTCTTTATGTGCATAATATCAATTGTCCAAATACGCTCAGGCACTTCTTCATACAGTAAATGCCACTCCAAACACATGTCGTCCTCTTCCAATAGGTTCTTGTAAAAAACCTCTTTGATTTTAGGGTTCTGGCTGATTTTAGCGATTGCGTTAAAACTTTTCTCTACTGAAAATTCATCGGAATACACATGAAAATCAATGTCTAAATGACTCATTAAAAGTCCTGTTTTGACAGAGCCAACCAAATTGCAAGTTGAATTTAATTCCTCATATATTTTTTCAATTTTCAATTCTCTGATAATCTCGAATGCTTTCTGCAAATTGCTTTCTGCAATATTTTCTAAATTTTCCATGCTTCGTCATTTTCTTAATTTGTACAGATTTTTCAATTTGTCGTGTTCAGCTTACATGACACACAACGTTTTGCGGCTTGGCGTAGTGGCGGATTTTTAGCACAAAAGTTCAATCGAAGAACTGCACTTGAACCTACCACAAAACTGTCATACGAAGCACTGCACCCGCCATTACGCCAAACCGCTGTTACAGGCTGGCGTTCTTGTCCTGTGTCGTTTGTTCTCGTCATTTGTTACCTTTTGCTCTGTTGTGTGTCTTGCATAACATTTGGCAATTTTTCGTGTCTGTCGCACCGCCTTTGCTCCACGCTGTTACGTGGTCTGCGTCCATCTCTGCAAGTTTCCAAATTTTAGTTTTATTGCTGTCGTGTCCTAATGCACATAATGGGCAATTTGAAACACTCTTTTTCTCGGCTTCTGCTGTCTGAATAGTATAAACAGATTTTTTTGTCGCTTCGTCAAAAACCCGAACTTCTAAAAGTTTCGTGTCGGTTGAACCGCCAAGTATATACTCAAATATCCCTTTACGATTTTTCACATAAGGGTCGGCATAAAGCGTTTTAACTTGTTCAGAAACTTGTTGTGGGCTGTATGGCTTCTTTTTGTAGGTTTCATAAAGTCGTCCCCATTCAAGTCCACGCATTTCACTTTCAACGTCTGTAAATACAGTTGAAACCCAGTCAATAACGCTGTTAAAATAAGTCTTTAACTCGTTTATGCTTGTGTCAAAACGGTGTTTGCTCATATAGTCGCCTATATTTCCTTTGCTTACCCAGTCAAGTGCTCTTTCTAAAAATTCTTGTCTGTTTGCACTACCTGAAACGTAAGCACCCCATTTTTGAATATTGGCGTTTTGAGTGTTGCTAAATTCTTCCTTTCCAAGTGTTACGAAAGGTCCAGAATAAACTGCATTTAGTAATTCTTGGTTGTTGAGTGGAACACCAGCAATGTTGATTGTCCTAAACCATTCTTTAATTTCACTTTCAGTTCCTTCACACTCGTAAATTAGAAGTTTGGTATTCAATATTTTTTCCTGCTTGTCCTTAGCAATACCACCAAAATATTGCTCCATTCCGTTCTCGTCTTTGATTGCAAATTTGTTTGTTACAAACCTGCCGAAACTTGTAATACGTTGTTGTCCGTCTAAAACTTCAAATTTGTCCGCACTTACAGTATTGAAATAGATTAGTCCTAATGGATAACCTTTTAAAATGCTTTCAATTACTGCAACATCTCTTTTGCCGTCTGCATAAATGTAATTACGCTGATACTCGGGCTGAATTGTCAGTTTGCCTGATAAACCAAAAAGTCCTTTGCCTTCAAGTTCGTTGTAAACAAAGCCATCGCAAATGGCTTTTACTGTTATATCTGTTCTAAGGATTGTTTTCATTATTTCTTTCTTCTTATTAAAATTCGGCTATAAATTCTGTTGCCGTTAATATAACCCCTGTCCAATTTACCTTGCCAATTTGGATTTACAATCTCAGGTAGTTTACCTTCTTTAACTTCATAGTCACTGCCTACGATTTCAAATTGTTCGGGTGAATATTTGTCTAAGAAACTAATTGGAACTCCCATAATTCCTTCATAATCACTTGGTATTGCATCTGTGTATGAAACTTCAATAGCATTGTAGTTGTCATAATTTTGATAGCCGTTTTCTTTAATATCCTTGTGTTTGCTGAACTTCAAATTGTCTTTCATTGTCATAAGTGCCAATGGTTGGTGTCTTTTGCCGTGGTCTAAATTTGTATACCAGCAACAATTTCTGAATTTGACTAAGCCAGTTTCTTTATCGTAAACTCCGTCAGCATAGTCTTTTGATAAAGGCGAAGCAAAATATGCGTTTCCAGCTTTAAAACCGTTGCCAAGCCACATTTTGTCGGCTTTGAGAAGTGCAAATATTTCTTTGTATGTAATTGCATTCATACTACCGATTAAAACAAATTGCTTTTTAGCTTCAATTATCCAAGCAAGAAACTCACGAAACAATGAAAAAGGTGGGTTTGTGATTATTATGTCCGCTTCGTTTCTCAATTTTTTAATCTCGTCACTTCTAAAATCTCCGTCACCCTTCAAGTAAGACCACTCTAAATCATTTACATCAATTTTTCCGTCACCTGATTTGTCACGTGTCAAAGTGAAAATCTTACCGTTTTTCTTGGTTTTATACTCGTCAAACTGTGGGTCGTTTACTTCAAAAAGTGTCGGTTGATAGTTGTTTTTGAATTTTTTGCTTTCAGGTGCGTAACTTGTGCTTATTAGTTTTTTAAGTCCGAAGCGTTCAAAGTTTTGAGCAAAGAACTTTGTGAAGTTGCTCCATTCAGGGTCGTCACAAGGCATTAAAATTGTCTTGTCCTTAAATACATTTGGGTCATACTCCAAGTATGAATTAATCTCCTTTTCAATGTCGTGATATTGAGTGTAAAACTCATCGTTCTTTGCATTCTTTGCACTTGTCAGATTGCTATTTGCCATTTCTCTTTATCTCGTCTTTATATTTTTAATTTCGGTTTCTGTCTTGCGGTGTCGTCTTTTACGCTTGCCTGTAACGGATGGCAATATGGCAAGTGGCG
>Ga0255346_1007462_pt1 | contig 10230 bp, 9 predicted proteins | sample wastewater_treat_FD_194410 | JGI IMG/M metagenome (GOLD analysis project Ga0255346, IMG submission 194410) | Wastewater microbial communities from Lulu Island WWTP, Vancouver, Canada - plant22 | ecosystem: Engineered > WWTP > Wastewater > Unclassified | place: Canada: Vancouver, British Columbia... | reverse complement strand
TAACGGCAGGGTCTCACGATTGTTGATGCTTCTGCAATGCTATCATGCCGGAATTGAGGTAGGCAGATACGTCAGTCTGGAACGCCTTATTGAGCAGAATAAAGAAAGGTATTACGAAACGCTAAAACTGAGTTCAGAAGGATGGCACGAAGGGAAGCATAATCCCTGGCACTACATAAATTTTGTTTGTTTCATCATTAGGAGCGCTTATGAGGAATTTGAAGAAAGAATGAGGCAGATGCCACAACCCAGAGGTGAAAAAACATTGCTTGTAAAAAAAGCAGTGGGCGGATTTCAGGGCGATTTCAGCATGGCTGATTTGCAAAGAAAGCTGCCGGGTGTAAGTGTGGATATGATCCGCCGCGTACTGAAAGATATGCAGGCCGAAGGCGACGTAAGATGTCTAAGCCGGGGACGGTCGGCAAAATGGCGCAAAACATAAATTAGGTAGTAATTCGTAAATTAGGTAATAAATTAGGTAATAGCCGGTGATATGTATAGCGAAGACGACTTCGTCCAACTTTCCGCCCTGCAGCATTACGCCTTTTGTCCGCGGCAATGTGCGCTGATCCATGTTGAGCAGATGTGGTCTGAAAATCTTCTTACCGCCCAGGGACGTCTTATGCATGAGCATGTTCATGAAGAAGGCGATGAATCGAGAGGGGATCTTTATATAGAGCGTGGCGTTGCTTTGCGCTCTTTCACTCTCGGACTAATTGGCAAGGCCGATGTCATTGAATACCATCGTCAGACGGATGGAAACTGGCTTGTTTTCCCCGTAGAATATAAGCGGGGAAAGGCCAAGCCGGACAACAGCGATAAAATACAGCTTTGCGCACAGGCCATCTGTCTGGAAGAAATGCGCAATGTGCGTATTCCGGCAGGTGCTATTTTTTATGGCAAGACCAGAAAACGTCTGGATGTAGCTTTTGATGATGCACTGCGGTGGGAAACGCAAGATACCGCTCAGAAAACTCATGCACTGCTTGAATCAGGCCGGACGCCAGGGCCGGTTTATGGCAGGCGGTGTGAAAACTGTTCGCTCATTGCTGAATGCATGCCCCAAACGATTCAGAAGAAGCGGTCAGTTGAAAGTTATTTGAAGCGAGAGTTGGATAAAGAATGAAAAAACTCCTCAATACTTTGTATGTAACGACGCAGGGCGCCTATCTGGCCAAGGAAGGAGAGACAGTGGCGGTCAAAATTGACCAGGAGGTGCGCCTGCGTATTCCCGTACATACGATTGGTGGTATTGTATGCTTCGGTAATGTATCATGCAGCCCTTTTTTGATGGGGTTTTGCAGTGAAAACGGCATCTGTATAAGTTTTCTGAATCAACATGGGCGTTTTCTCGCAAGGGTGCAGGGCCCAGTGTCCGGTAATGTTCTTCTGCGCCGTGAGCAGTATCGAAGTGCCGACAATGATGACTTGTCGGGAAAATTGGCAAAAGCCTTCGTTACCGGCAAGGTTGCTAATTGTCGGACCGTGCTTCAAAGGGCTCTGCGGGATCATTCGGGGAAGATAGACGAGGAAGCTTTGCGTCTGGCTCTTGACAACCTGAACCGTACGCTCAAATCACTGGAGTTAAATCAGACGCTCAATGAGGTCCGTGGTTTGGAGGGGCATGCGGCACATACATATTTCAGTGTGTTTGACCACTTGATCGTGGCGCAGAAAGACGAATTTTCGTTTCAGGAGCGCAACAGACGTCCCCCGATGGACAACGTCAATTGCCTTCTTTCCTTTATTTATACCTTACTCGTGCATGACTGCCGTAGCGCGCTGGAATCGGTCGGTCTGGATCCGGCCGTCGGTTTCCTGCATCGTGATCGGCCGGGCCGACCAGGCCTTGCATTGGATTTAATGGAAGAGTTTCGCCCGTTTTTTGCGGATCGTCTCGTTTTGTCGCTCATAAATCTGCGTCAAGTGCAGCACAAAGGATTTAAAAAGACTGAGGCAGGCTCCGTCGTTATGAATGACGAAACCCGGAAAGTGTTGCTTGTTGCCTATCAGGAAAGAAAACAAGAAGAAATTTTGCATCCGTTTCTGGAAGAGAAAGTGTCCATTGGCATGCTCTTTCATGTTCAGGCACTTTTGCTGGCACGCTGTTTGCGGGGCGATTTGGACGGATACCCCCCGTTTATCTGGAAGTAAATGCTCACTTCCGGTAACTCCTTTGCCCCTTTGCGGGCGAAGGCAGGGATGATGGTCTTATTTGGAGTTAAGAAATTTGCGAGGTGATTTCAATAATGCTGGTTCTTGTAAGTTATGATGTCGCAATGCAGGATGAAAGAGGGCCGAAGCGTTTACGCCGTGTGGCTAAAACATGTCAGGACTATGGTCAACGGGTTCAATATTCCGTTTTTGAATGCATCGTTGATCCGGCACAGTGGACTGTCTTTAGGGACCGCTTAATTAAAGAAATTGATCCCGCGATGGATAGTTTGCGCTTTTACTTTTTGGGCTCCAACTGGAAAAGGCGTGTGGAGCACGTGGGCGCAAAAAAACCAATCGATCAGGAGGGGCCGCTTATCGTGTAATGTTTATTTAGTATGTGATGTCGTTGATAGAGAACTTTGAGCGTCAATTTTGAGATTGCGCGAACCATGAACGAACAAACTTTTCCATGGAGGTTCGCGGAAAGCGTAAACGGCGGAAATAATAAGCAATATAAGATCGTTCTTTGAAAATTGAATCAAGTGACCCTATAAAAAACAGAGCATCGCGCAGTATATGTAATGAAGACAATGTTTATAAAGAATTAGCTGTAAACAGTCGCGCCCCTCGTGGGCGTGTGGATTGAAACATATTGTTCTTCTGTAATGTTTACATTTACCACGTCGCGCCCCTCGTGGGCGTGTGGATTGAAACAGCATTATGCTCCTGTCATATATGCAATACTCAGTCGCGCCCCTCGTGGGCGTGTGGATTGAAACCAGTGGTGTTCATTATTTACCGGCACTCCGTCAACGGTCGCGCCCCTCGTGGGCGTGTGGATTGAAACAGTTTCAGATTGTTGCAGCGCATCTGCATACAGCCGTCGCGCCCCTCGTGGGCGTGTGGATTGAAACGTATTACAACTATCGGCCAGGCAGGGGGCAATCGGTCGCGCCCCTCGTGGGCGTGTGGATTGAAACTCTTGCAAGCTCTACCGGAAGCCCGCCCTTCGCGTCGCGCCCCTCGTGGGCGTGTGGATTGAAACACATGTCCCGATTTTAACAACCTTGCCGTCAGTAAGTCGCGCCCCTCGTGGGCGTGTGGATTGAAACATTTTTTCCTCCTGCCACTCGATGGTATGGTTTGGTCGCGCCCCTCGTGGGCGTGTGGATTGAAACTTTGTCATATCAGGAAGATACACCAGCAAGGCGACGTCGCGCCCCTCGTGGGCGTGTGGATTGAAACGAGGTCTGCGATGGACCGTCAGGAATACACCAAACGCGAGTCGCGCCCCTCGTGGGCGTGTGGATTGAAACGAGGTGGTTGCTTTATCTATTGTGGCCGCTGGAGCCAGTGTCGCGCCCCTCGTGGGCGTGTGGATTGAAACGAGGTGCAACCAGCTGGGGCCGTGAAAACGCGGCTGTCGCGCCCCTCGTGGGCGTGTGGATTGAAACGGAATCTTCCTGATCAGGAAGAGCGGATCGCGTGGTCGCGCCCCTCGTGGGCGTGTGGATTGAAACTACTCTTTAACCAGCTTGCCAGCTTGCTTTTTCCGTCGCGCCCCTCGTGGGCGTGTGGATTGAAACTGTCTTTGTGCCTTTTTCTGCTCGACATTTCTTGTCGCGCCCCTCGTGGGCGTGTGGATTGAAACTACTCTTTAACCGGCTTGCAAGCTTGCTTTTCCGTCGCGCCCCTCGTGGGCGTGTGGATTGAAACTGCCAGTATAATGGCAAGAGATGCTTGGTAAAATCAGTCGCGCCCCTCGTGGGCGTGTGGATTGAAACTACATTATCCCAATCATACCGCCACATCATCCCGGTCGCGCCCCTCGTGGGCGTGTGGATTGAAACAATTTCCTCCGGATTGACACCCAGCCGCTCAAGCGTCGCGCCCCTCGTGGGCGTGTGGATTGAAACAGCCCAGGCGCCCAGGCGCCCCAGGTCGCGCCCCTCGTGGGCGTGTGGATTGAAACGGAATCTTCCTGGTCAGGGAGAGCAGATCGTGTGAGTCGCGCCCCTCGTGGGCGTGTGGATTGAAACAGCCACGCGCGTCCCTGCGCTTTCAGTAGCCATCAGTCGCGCCCCTCGTGGGCGTGTGGATTGAAACACCTTTCAGCCGCCCAGGCGCCCCAGCAAGACAGGTCGCGCCCCTCGTGGGCGCGTGGATTGAAACGTAGAAACAACGAATTGCAGGGATTCGATGGCTTTTTCATGGGTGAGAATTTTTGAAAATCGGAATATAAATAAGAAAGCTTTGAAAAACTCATGCTGTCGACATCCCCTTGGGAAAGGAAATTTAGAACATATTGATATTACAGGACTCCCGCCTGCTTCGACAGGCTCAGCAAACAGCGGGAATGACATTTTGCCCGCTTGGTGCACTTTTGTGAAGCTCTCAAAAAGTCTGTTTTACAAATAAAATAATGTTTATCGGATGCCGGTCTTTTTTGTGGAAAATTTGTCGAAGTTTTTTGGTGCGCGTCATGGCAAAGTGTTTTCCACGGGTAAAATGCCCCGGGTATCGAACGCACTCCACACCAAGGCGCTCTTGTTTGCTGCCGGCGGATTCAGCCTGGCCTTGTCATAATATAACGCTTGACACCCGGCTTGGGCTCATTTAGGACAATAGAGAAATCAGCTTCGTTTTAAAAGAAGCCGAAAGTTAGAGGAAGGATCGATGCCGCCGAAAATCAATATCGACAAGCTGACGGAAGCCGAATTGATTGATTTACATAACCGCATCGTCCAGAGGTTGCGTTTTCTTCAGGAAGCACGAGCGCACCGGCAGATGATGGAATTTTCCGTAGGCGATCAGGTTTCCTTTCAACCGCCGGGCCATGAGCCGTTGATTGGTGTGATTATTCGTTACAATAAAAAGACGGTCAGCGTCCTTACTGAACAAGGCCGGCGCTGGAATGTTTCGCCGTCGTTGCTGCGGTTGATTAAAAACGCACAAAAAAGCGACGCCTCCAATGTCTATAATTTTATCAAATAGTAAATTCCGGTTTCCCCGAAACAGGATTTATCTTGCGCTTGTCGAACGGGACATCTCAAAAATGTCTTGACGTTACCAAGATTTTCTTGACACCCGGAAGGGCTCATTTTATACTCCGCGCACCAAATGGAGGTTCTTAAAATTAAGATAATAAGAACACTTGGTTATGAGCATCAGAGTGAAAAAACAAGCACCCGCATCAACTTTGGGTGCTTTAAATAAAATCATTACGGAAAGGAAACAGGAGGCGTTTTATGTATCGGATTGATCTGCTCAACAAGATTTCGGAAAAGGGCCTGAGCCTTTTTACACCGGATTATGAGTACCGCGAAGGTATCAACGATGCCGATGCGATTCTCGTCAGAAGCAAGGAAATGAAAGAGATGGCTCTTCCCGCAAGCGTGAAGGCCATTGCCCGCGCCGGTGCCGGCGTAAATAATATCCCTATCGACAAATGCTCTGAAAAAGGCATTGTTGTTTTCAACACGCCCGGTGCCAACGCCAACGGAGTGAAGGAGCTGGTCATTCTGGGTATGCTGCTGGCCGCACGCAATGTGGTTGGGGGTATCTCCTGGGCCAAAGGATTGGTGGGCGAAGGGGCCAAAGTGCCGGATCTCATCGAAAAGGGTAAGTCCAAGTTCGCCGGCACCGAAATCCAGGACAAAACTCTGGGTGTGGTAGGGCTGGGTGCCATAGGTACGATGGTGGCCAATGCCGCCGAATCGCTGGGCATGCAGGTGATGGGTTACGACCCGTTTTTATCCATCGAGGCCGCCTGGAGACTGTCACGCACGATCAAAAAGGCGCCGAGCCTCGACAGGCTTTTGGCGGAATCCGATTATATCACGCTGCATCTTCCCCAAAACAGTGATACAAAAGGGTTTGTCAATGCGGCCAGATTCGGCCTTATGAAAAAAGGTGTCGTTTTGCTAAACTTTGCCCGTGGTGGTCTGGTGGACACGGCTGCTTTGCAAAAAGCCATCGCCGACGGGATTGTCGGCTGCTACGTCACAGATTTCCCTGATGAAGAAGTTATCAAAACAGACAAGGTCATCCCCATTCCTCATCTGGGCGCTTCCACGGAAGAATCAGAGGAGAACTGTGCCGTGATGGCGGCGCTGCAGCTGATGGATTATCTGGAGAACGGTAATATAAAAAATTCGGTCAATTTCCCGGAATGTGTGCTGGACCGCACCGGTAAAAAGAGAATAACCCTGTCCAACCAGAATACGCCGGGGATGATTGAAAAGATTACGAAACTGCTGGCGGAAAACAACCTCAATATCGCCGACATGATCAACAAAAGCCGCGGCAATCTGGCCTACAACATCATCGATGTGGAAGGCAGCGCCGGCGATGATCTGGTGGAAAAGATTCAGGCCATTGAAGGTGTGATCAGGGCGAGGGTTATTTAACCGCCTCAACAAGTAAATATCTTGTATTTTCTTTAAAAAAGCGACAGGTGTCCGGTTTTAACAACGGACACCTTTTTTATGGTGCGCCCGGCAGGGTGCACGGATTTAGAGGAGGCAGGGCTAACCCCCGCCTCCTGCCTTGATTGCTGTTTTTTTGTTAATGTCAGGTATTCATGAAGGTGAGGTATATTATGGTGCTTTCTTCATAAAGCTTCCGTGAATTGTTGCCGGTGCACGGGGGTATTACGTGGGTGATTTTTAATGGCCTGGTAATAAACGATTGGTTTATTGTGCCAGATGTCTCGGTCCAATACCGGAAGCTTTGCCCGGAAGATGTTTTTTGTCGCGATTTTGATCAGGGGAAAGATTGAGCCGAAATTCAGTTGCGGGCTAAGCGCAGATATTGATTTTGGGGTATTATTTTGTTAAGGGAAACGGGTTTGGAAATAAACGGCCGGGATTAAACCTAAGTTGCACTGAAATCTCAAGATAAAGGTATGTGTGCTATATTGATGCGTAAAATATCGATGTTACGTCAAGGCGGCACCGTTTTTTTCTTCGGGTGATTATTCAGCAGGTATAAAGGCCATCATAAACAGGGACTCTCGTGAATAAAGTAAAGAGATTCAAAAACAGCCGGGCAGGGGGGAGATCTGAAAGGACGGATGAGGTTAAAAGTCCTGCGGAAAAGCGGCGGCTGCTTATTGTGAAAAAAGCGACCCGCCTTTTTATTAAAAAAGGTTACGCTCAGACAACAATGCGTGATATCGCCGGGGCGACGAATATCAACCTGGGCAATTTGTACAACTATATCGCCAGCAAAGAAGACATCCTTTGTCTTTCATTCGAAAATTATCATGATCCGGCCATGGAATGGTTTGAAAGCGAAGGCATTATGGGTCTCGATGATCCGAGGCAGCAGCTTGAGAAATCAGTGCGCCGGTTGCTGGAGACGATCCATGATGTAATGAGCGAAGTTTTGATGATGTATCGCGAGACAAGGGTGCTGCCCCCCAAATTCATGAAAATCGTCCTGGGCAAGGAAAGTGAGCTGATTGGGATTTTTGAAAAAATCATCGCCGGTGGAGTGGCCAAAAAAGTATTTGATGTGAGGGATCCTTTTTTTGCCGCCAACATGCTGGTTTTCCAGCTTTCACTTTTCCCCCTGCGAAGCTGGAATCTGAAAAAATACACCCGCGAAGAATATCTTGATCTTGCACAGGGGACGATTCTCAAGGCGATCGTTACGCCAGGCAGGTGAGTACGACAAGAGTCTGAAAATTGAAGGGCAACAAATGATTTGGATGATGAGCTCGCCTGTTGTTGTCTTGTTCTTATACCCTTCACGATGAAAGGATGTCTGTCATGCAGAGAGCAAAAAATCTCGATTTCCTGTTTTATCCGAAGTCCATCGCTATTGCCGGCGTATCGGACAAAGCCAACAAATTCAATTTCGGTCTGAGGTTTCTGGAAGCTTTGACCCGGTTCGGCTTTCCCGGCCAATTATATTCCGTTAACCCGGCAGGCGGTGAGATTAACGGATCGGTAATATACAAAAGCGTAAAAGACATCCCCGGTCCAGTGGATTTTATTATCTCGGCAATTCCCGCCCCCTATACACCGCAACTGGTGGAGGATGCCGCCGCCAAAGGAGTGCGCGCCATTCATTTTTTTACTTCCGGTTTCGGTGAAATTGAAAACGCGGAAGGTAAGCGGCTACAGAAAGATATTATCGCCCGTGCCGGAAAGGGCGGTATCCGTGTGATTGGTCCCAACTGTCTGGGGTTATACTGTCCGGCAGGCGGCCTGTCCTTCAACGGTGATTATGACAAAACCGCAGGTAGCGTGGCGATGATTTCACAAAGCGGAGGAAATGCCGCGCACTTGATCCACGACGGTACCAGCAGGGGGTTGTATTTCAGTAAGGTCATCAGTATGGGGAACGGAGCAGACCTCAACGAAGTGGATTATCTGGAGTATCTGGCAGGCGATGACGAAACCAAAGTTATCACCGCCTATATTGAGGGCACGCGGGACGGGGCGCGTTTTTTCCAGGCGCTCAGGCGCGCCTCTGCGGCTAAACCGGTCATTATTTTAAAAGTGGGGACCTCTGGGCCGGGAGCAGACGCGGCTGTGTCTCATACGACGGCGCTGGCCGGCAAAGACCACATATGGGAGGGGGTACTGTCTCAGACAAAAGCAATCCGGGCCGGCAGTATCGAAGAGATGGTTGATATTGCACTTGCTTTTCAGTATATGCAGGCACCGGCAGGAAAAAGAATTGTGATTGTCGGAATAGGCGGCGGGGCCAGCGTGCTGCTGGCGGATGCTTTCAGCCATCAGGGACTTGAATTGCCGAAGCTAAGCGATGATCTACGTGGTTATCTGATGAAGATTTTCTCTTCAGAGGCCGGCCGGATTTTCAAAAACCCCATAGATCTTAATCATTTTGAAACACCCGAAAAGTTTTTCAGCATCCTCGGCAAGCTGGATCTGTCTGATGAGACGGATATGCTGGCCATTCATGTGGCCTTTGACCATTTCGGTCTGGTTTCCAACCAGGAGAAGGAATTTCTGGTGGATACGTTTATTGATCTCATCTGTCAGGGGAAAAAATATCTGACAAAACCAATGGCCGTCATTTTACATAGCTTCAGTTCGGCGGGGATGAATGCTCTTGCACGTCGTGCCGCCATAAAACTTGCAGAGGCAGGCATTGCGGTCTTTCCCTCTGTATCGCGTGCTGCACTGGCCATAAGCAAATTTGCCCGCCACCATGTAAAATGAAGGGGGTGGCTTTTTTACGTATAATCGCCCCATGCTTCGCTCTGAAAGGTTCATCGGTTGTCGGGGGCGGTCATTGTTGACCAATCTTTTGAGAGGCTGCATCACGCCATCCGGCCGGACGGCAGTTATTTCGTCTGATTGTTCCTCTGATGAAGGTGCGACTGAGCTATGGCTATGTGTTTTACGTATCAGTTTTTCTCACCCGCCGTGCCACAACCCCGGCGATTTCCATTGACAGCTTCATTGATTTTGTCAATATGGTCATAAAACGAGCGTGTCGATTTTATCTCAGGAGGTCGGAGATGCCTGTAAAAGAATGTGCGATTTGCGGTTATTCCAGCGGCATTGAATTTGAAGACGATATATGCCCCTCCTGCGGGCAGACATTCTGGAAATGCCGTGAATGCGGTTTCATATTGAAAGCGCAGACAATCCCGGAACAATGCCCTTCCTGTTTCCGCAAATGCGAATTCAAAAATGTCACCTGTTACACGCCTGAATGCGGCGGACCGGGAAACATTGACCGTACACTGTAAGAAGGGTTTTCTGAAGGGCTCCAGGGCTTTGGACTCAGGTGTTTAGTTTGTCTTACTGCAGGGAGAGCATCGTCTCCCTGCAGGAAATCTGAGCAGAAAGCTTGGCCGGGCAAAGCATCTGTGTGCAATAAGTGATCGGGGCGGTGCAATCAAAGCTCCCAGACGGCGCGCGCACTTTCTTCCGTCGCCTCGATGATTCTGCGCGGGCTTTGCGCGTCACCGACCAATGCATACTCTATCGAGAGTTTTTCCAAAACAGGCTGTAGATCGTTGACCGGTTTCATTCCGGCGGCGATGACCACCTGATCCACCGGCATGATTGTGGAAAGCTCCCCGTCCAT
>Ga0255346_1007457_pt1 | contig 10235 bp, 6 predicted proteins | sample wastewater_treat_FD_194410 | JGI IMG/M metagenome (GOLD analysis project Ga0255346, IMG submission 194410) | Wastewater microbial communities from Lulu Island WWTP, Vancouver, Canada - plant22 | ecosystem: Engineered > WWTP > Wastewater > Unclassified | place: Canada: Vancouver, British Columbia... | reverse complement strand
TCGTAAACATTGATGCCTTCCGACCGGATCATTTTAATATTCCTGATATTTCTGGACGATTTGAGCAAAATGGTGTTTTCTTCATCAATCACAAAAAGCGCCTTTTTCAGTCCAAGGCGGTCTACAGTGTTCTGAAAGATTTTCGTGCTTATCTGCTCCATGGGAAAATCGCGCAGAATCATCATCTTTTCATCCTTGAACTTCATGCTTAAAGCGGAAATCAACGCTCTGCGGCGTACTTTTTTCGGCAGGCTGTAGCCGTAGTCGCGCGGATGCGGACCAAAAACGGTGCCTCCGCCCCGCCAGACCGGTGACCGGGAGGTGCCGGCGCGGGCGCGTCCTGTACCCTTTTGTCGCCAGGGTTTTTTTCCGCCGCCCTGAACATCACCACGCTCTTTTGTCTGAGCAGTCCCGGAACGACGTGAGGCCAACTGCATCTTCACCACATCATAGATCGTCGCTTCATTTACTTCCGCACCGAACACATCGTCGCTGAGTTCAATTTCAGAGACCTTATTCTTTTCGATATCAAAAACATCCGCACGTGCCATGTTAAATTACTCCGCCGCTTTATACGCTTTTTTTCCTGGCTTGCCTGATCAGAACATAGCCGTTTTTCGAGCCGGGTATCGAGCCTTTGAGTAACATCAGGTTCAGCTCCGGCCGTACCTGCCAGACCTGCAGATTCTGCACGGTTTTACGAACATTGCCCATCTGGCCGGGCATTTTGGCCCCCTTGAAGACCCGGGCCGGATTGGCACTCGCACCGATGGAACCGGGTGCGCGATGAAACATCGAGCCGTGTGACCCCCGACCGCCGCCGAAACCATGCCTTTTCATCACGCCCTGGAACCCCTTGCCCTTGGAGGTACCTACAACGTCGACAAAATCACCGCTCTTAAAAATATCAGGGGTAATTTCCTGTCCCGGCTGGTAAGCCCCCGCTTCGGCAGGAAGCTCCTTCAATACACGAAAGAAACCTTTTCCCGCCTTACTGAAATGACCCTGGCGAGGCTTGGTGACATTTTTTTGTTTGACGCGGCCATAGCCGATCTGGATGGCGTCGTAGCCGTCTTTTTCCCTGGTCTTTACCTGCACGACGACCGATGGTTCAACCTCGACGGCCGTTACACCGACGGCTTCTCCGTCCTGGGAAAACACACGGGTCATACCCAATTTTTTTCCTATAATTCCCTTACTCATTGTCACTCAACTTTTCTGACAAATAAGGCCGGCTAATGTATAAAAGATGGCCGGCCATAAGCCATCTTTCACCTTAAATATTCGACACCTACGCTTTTATTTCCACGTCCACGCCCGCGGAGAGATCCAGCTTCATCAGCGCATCCACCGTGGCCTGCGTCGGCTCTACAATATCAATCAGTCTTTTGTGTGTGCGAATCTCGAACTGCTCACGTGATTTTTTATCCACGTGCGGGGATCGGTTGACACAATATTTGTTGATTTCCGTGGGAAGGGGAATGGGACCGGCGACACGCGCGCCGGTCCTCTTTGCCGTGTCCACTATTTCCTCTACAGAACGATCCAGCAGTTTGTAATCGTAAGCTTTGAGGCGAATTCTTATCTTCTGTTCTTTCATTGGTCAAGTAACCTACTGTTCTTTATGCAATAACTTTGCTTACGACACCGGCACCCACTGTCCTGCCACCTTCACGAATGGCGAAGCGCAGCTGTTCTTCCATGGCGATCGGCATAATGAGCTCGACCGTCATCTTCACGTTGTCACCGGGCATCACCATCTCGACGCCTTCGGGCAAGGTAGCCACACCCGTCACGTCGGTCGTCCGGAAATAAAACTGGGGACGGTAGCCGGAGAAAAACGGTGTGTGACGGCCGCCTTCTTCCTTGGTCAGAATGTAGACGGCTGCCTCGAATTTGGTATGGGGGGTGATGGAACCGGGCTTGGCGACAACCTGGCCTCTTTCCACTTCTTCACGCTTGATACCGCGGATCAACAAACCGACGTCATCACCGGCACGCCCCTCATCAAGGGTTTTACGGAACATTTCCACACCCGTCACGACAGTTTTGATCGTCGGGCGGATGCCGATGATTTCAACTTCCTCACCGACCTTGATGATACCGCGATCAACTCTCCCCGTCACGACGGTGCCGCGGCCGGAAATGGTGAAGACGTCACCGACCGGCATCAGGAAAGGTTTGTCTGTTTCACGTTTCGGCTCAGGAATGTAGCTGTCAACCGCATCCATCAGCTCGCCGATACACTTGGATTCCGGCGAATTCACATCTTCGGACTCCAGGGCTTTGAGCGCCGAGCCGCGGATGATGGGAATTTTGTCCCCGGGGAATTCGTATTGGGTCAAAAGCTCGCGCAGCTCCAGTTCGACCAGATCCAGAAGTTCGGGATCATCAACCAGATCGACTTTATTCAGAAAAACTACAATATAGGGAACCTGCACCTGGCGGGCAAGGAGGATATGTTCACGTGTCTGCGGCATCGGACCGTCGGAGGCGGCGACAACGAGGATTGCTCCGTCCATGTGGGCGGCGCCGGAAATCATGTTTTTGATATAGTCGGCGTGCCCGGGGCAATCCACATGAGCGTAATGCCTTTTATCCGTCTCGTACTCCACATGGGAGATATTGATGGTCACGCCACGTTCTTTTTCTTCCGGAGCATTGTCAATCGAATCAAAGGCACGGAATTCGGCCTGTCCTTTTTTGGCAAGGTATTTGGTGATAGCGGCAGTCAATGTTGTCTTGCCGTGGTCGACGTGTCCGACAGTTCCTATATTTAAATGCGGCTTGGTCCTTTCAAATTTTTTCTTTGCCATGTCACCTTTCCTCCTTAACTTTGAATGGTTGATTTCCTTGTCGTTAAAATAATTACTTAAAATCTGTAATGAGCGAACGCCTTATTGGCCTCGGCCATTTTATGGACTGCTTCGCGCTTCTTGACGGCTCCACCGCGGTTATTGGCGGCATCGATCAGTTCCGCCGCCAGTTTTTCCCGCATTGTCTTTTCTGTCCTCTCCTGAGCGTTGGAAATAAGCCAGCGGATAGCCAGCGCCGTACGCCGGGCGGGTACCACTTCCGTCGGCACCTGGTAGGTCGAACCGCCGACACGTCTGGACTTAACCTCGATGAGCGGCTTGACGTTGTTCACCGCCTTTTCAAAAAACTCCAGCGGCTGTTCCTTTACTCTTTTTTCGATAATATCAAAAGCCCCGTATAAAATACTCTCCGCAACACTCTTCTTGCCTTCCTTGAGCAATGAGTTCACAAATTTTGCCACCAGCTTGCTGTTATATTTGGGATCAGGCAGAATTTCCCTTTTTTCGATCTCTCGTCTTCTCGGCATTTTTCTGTCCTTCGTTTAACTTGGCTTCTTCGAACCGTATTTGGAGCGTCCCTGTTTACGGTCGGCCACACCCACGGCATCTAATGTGCCTCTGACAATATGATATCTCACACCTGGCAAATCCTTTACACGGCCGCCACGTACCAGCACCACCGAGTGCTCCTGTAAATTATGACCTACCCCCGGAATATAGGAGGATACTTCGTATCCGCTGGTCAGGCGTACACGGGCAACCTTCCGCAGGGCGGAGTTGGGCTTTTTAGGCGTTGTGGTATAAACCCTTACGCAAACCCCGCGGCGCTGAGGCGAGCCGGCCAGGGCCGGAGCGTCCGTTTTTCTTTTAATTTTGGTTCTTCCATTGCGAACCAGCTGACTGATTGTCGGCATATCTCCTCCCGAACTATCTGCTGTAATTTTGCAAACAGCAACAAATCGACGGTAACTAGCAATTCATGCGGTTTCTGTCAAGCAAATTGTTACTTTTTTATGTTGTTTCTGTAATCTCTTCCAGTTCATCGTTTTCAGTTTTAATACCCAGCTTGCGATACATCACCAGCCCCGTCCCTGCGGGAATAAGACGGCCCATAATGACGTTTTCCTTGAGACCGCGCAGGTAATCCGTCTTACCCGACAGAGAGGCTTCCGTCAGGACACGGGTGGTCTCCTGGAAAGAGGCTGCGGAAATAAAACTCTGCGTGGAAAGCGAAGCTTTGGTTATCCCCAAAAGCAGTGGATCGCCCGTCGCAGGCTGTCCGCCCTGAGCAATGATACGGTCATTTTCTTCCTGGAAACGGTAACGTTCGACCTGTTCATCAGAAATAAAAGAAGTATCACCGGGGTCGGTTACCCGCACACGGCGCAACATCTGGCGGACAATAACCTCCATGTGTTTATCATTAATTTTGACGCCCTGCAACCGGTAGACTTCCTGCACCTCATCAACCAGATACCTGGCCAGTTCTTTTTCCCCTTTGATCGCCAGAAGATCATGGGGATTGTTGACTCCGTCCATCAGCGCATCACCTGGGGTAACCCGGTCGCCTTCCTGAACACTGATATGCTTCCCCTTAGCGATCAGATACTCTTTTTCTTCGCCTATTTCCGGGGTAACGATAATTTTTCGTTTGCCCTTGGCGTCTTTGCCGAAAGTAACCGTGCCGTCAATTTCGCTGATAACGGCAAAATCCTTCGGTTTACGTGCCTCGAACAGCTCGGCAACCCGTGGCAAGCCGCCTGTAATATCCTTTGTTTTTGTCGTTTCACGGGGTATTTTCGCCAGAATATCGCCGGAGCGTACTTCTTCACCTTCTGAAACCACAATATTCACTCCGACGGAAAGGAGGTGACGGGCTACAGAATTGGTGCCGGGGATCTTTGCCGTCCTGCCCTTGCTGTCTTTGATGGAAACCCGCGGCCTGAGGTCGCCGCCTTTGAATTCTGTAATTACTTTACGTGACAACCCGGTGACCTCATCAACTTCTTCTTTCATTGTTTTGCCTTCGATGATGTCGCCGTACTTGATGGTACCGTCAACTTCGGCAAGAATGGGAATCGAGAAGGGATCCCACTCGGCAATCAATTGACCGTGCTTTACCTGACTTTGGTCGCTGACCTTCAGGTGCGCACCGTAGGGAACAGTGTATTTACCGCGGCTGCGGTTTTGCTCATCTAAAACATGAACCTCGCCGTGGCGGTTCATGACGACCAGATCATTTTCTCTGGTTTTTACTGTATTGAGATTGACAAATTTAACCACGCCATCGTGACGTGCCTCCAGTGTGGAGTGCTCGTCGAATTTCGCTGTCCCGCCGATATGGAAAGTCCTCATGGTCAACTGAGTGCCAGGTTCGCCGATGGATTGGGCAGCGACAATGCCGACCGCTTCACCGATATTGACCAGATGGCCATGAGCCAGATCGCGGCCGTAACACATGGAACACACTCCGTGTTTGGCACGGCAGGTCAGAACGGAACGGATATTCACCCTCTCGATCCCGGCGCGGTCAATCTTTTCCGCCAATGTCTCATCAATCTCTTCGTTGGCTTTGACAATCACCTCGTCCGTGAAAGGGTCGCGGATATCTTCAAGGGCCACGCGTCCCAGCACACGCTCACCGGCGGTTTCAATTATTTCGCCGCCCTCCATAAGCGCCGACACGTAAAGGCCGTCCATTGTTTCACAATCACGCTCTGTGATGATGCAGTCCTGGGCCACATCCACCAGGCGACGCGTCAGATAACCAGAATTGGCCGTCTTGAGGGCAGTATCCGCCAGTCCCTTGCGGGCGCCGTGCGTGGAAATAAAGTACTGCAGTACAGTCAACCCCTCGCGGAAGTTCGCCGTAATCGGTGTTTCAATGATTTCACCTGACGGCTTGGCCATGAGTCCGCGCATGCCGGCAAGCTGCCTGAGCTGCTGGCCTGAGCCGCGCGCTCCGGAATCGGCCATCATGTAGATGGGGTTGAAACTCTCCACGGTGCGTTTTTTTCCGTCGGCGCCGGTTACTTCTTCCATGCTGATCCCGGCCAGCATTTCAGAGGCAATGCGCTCTGTGGCGTGAGCCCAGATATCTATAACTTTATTGTAGCGTTCACCATCGGTAATCAAACCGTCCATGTACTGCTTTTGAATTTTCAGCACGTCTTTATCGGCCTGGCCGACGATATTCTTTTTATTTTCCGGAATAATCATGTTGTCCACGGCAAAAGACAGGCCTGAATGGGTGGCGTATTTGAAGCCCAAATCCTTGAGGCGGTCGGCCAGAATAACCGTGGCTTTGTCGCCGCACAAACGATAACAATGGTCAATGAGGTTGGCCAGTTCCTTTTTGTTCATTAACTTATTGATGACATCGAAGTTGATTTCTTCGGGAATAATCTCGTAAAGAACAATCCGCCCCGCGGTCGTTTCTTTCAATTCGCCGTCGATGCGTACTTTGATACGGGCGTGAAGCTCGATAGCTCCCGCGTCAATAGCGTAACGAACCTCTTCCGGTCCTGAAAAGATCATGCCCTCGCCCTTGACGTCCTTTTTAGCCCTGGTCAGATAGTAAATACCCAACACGATGTCCTGACTGGGGATGATAATCGGCTTGCCATTCGCCGGTGACAGGATATTGTTGGTGGACATCATCAGAACCCTGGCTTCCGTTTGCGCCTCTACAGACAGGGGAACGTGCACGGCCATCTGGTCTCCGTCAAAGTCAGCGTTAAACGCCGTGCAGACCAGCGGATGAAGGCGAATCGCCTTGCCCTCGATCAAAACAGGTTCAAATGCCTGCATGCCCAGCCGGTGCAGTGTCGGGGCACGATTGAGAATAACCGGATATTCACGCACCACTTCATCCAGTGCATCCCAAACTTCCGATTTTTCCTGTTCGACCATCTTTTTTGCGCTCTTGACGGTGGTCACAAAACCTTTTTCGAGCAGTCGATTGTAAACAAATGGTTTGAACAGCTCCAGTGCCATCTTCTTGGGCAGACCGCATTGATGGAGCCTTAAATCCGGCCCCACAGTAATAACGGAGCGTCCCGAATAATCGACGCGCTTGCCCAGTAGGTTCTGCCGGAATCGTCCCTGCTTGCCTTTGAGCATGTCGGACAGAGACCTGAGCGGTCGCTTGTTGGTGCCCGTAATTGCACGACCGCGGCGTCCGTTATCAAACAAAACGTCCACCGCTTCCTGCAACATGCGTTTTTCATTGCGGATGATGATCTCCGGCGCGTTGAGCTCCTGAAGCCTCTTCAAACGGTTGTTTCTGTTGATCACACGGCGATAAAGATCGTTAAGATCGGAGGTGGCAAAGCGCCCTCCGTCCAACGGAACCAGGGGGCGCAGGTCCGGGGGAATCACCGGCAAAACCGTCAGGATCATCCACTCCGGCTTGTTACCGGACTTGCGAAGCGCTTCGACAACTTTTAATCTTTTAACGATTTTTTTCTTCTTCGTTTCGGAAAGTGATGTTTCCATTTCAGAGCGCAGTTCGTCGTATAGTTTTTCCAGATCAATTTCCTCAAGAAGCTGACGTACCGCCTCCGCGCCAATCCCGGCGACAAACCCCTTTTCGCCATAGAGCTCCATCGCCTCAATATATTCTTCGTCAGTAAGGAGCTCTTTTTTCTTCAGAGGCGTCTCCTTGGGGTCGAGCACAATCCAGGACTCGAAGTAGAGGACTTTTTCCAGTTCTTTGAGTGTCAGGTCCATCACATTGCCGATGCGGCTGGGCAGGCTCTTTAAAAACCAGATATGCGCAACCGGCGTGGCCAGAGTGATGTGCCCCATTCTTTCACGGCGTACCTTGGACTGGATGACTTCCACGCCGCATTTCTCGCATGTCACGCCACGATGCTTCATTCGCTTGTAGCGTCCGCAAAGACATTCATAATCCTTCACCGGCCCGAATATTTTTGCACAAAACAAACCGTCACGCTCCGGCTTGAAGGTACGGTAGTTGATCGTCTCTGGTTTTTTTACTTCCCCGTTTGACCAGGAAAGGATTTTTTCCGGTGAGGCGATCGAAATTTTAATTGCGCTGAATCTGATCGGATTTTTTGGCTTTTCAAAGTAACTGAAAACGTCTTCCACAGATTTTCTCCTGCTTTTTACAAAATGCTGTTGTCAATATGGGAAGGGATTATTCCTCTTCCATCAATTCCACGTCCAATCCGAGGCTCTGGAGTTCTTTAACCAAAACATTGAAAGATTCCGGAAGCCCCGGCTCAAATGTATGCTCACCTTTGACGATGGATTCGTAAATTCTCGTTCTTCCCGCCACGTCGTCGGACTTCACGGTTAAAAATTCCTGCAGCGTGTAGGAGGCACCGTAGGCTTCCATAGCCCAGACTTCCATCTCGCCCAGGCGCTGACCACCAAACTGGGCCTTGCCGCCCAGCGGCTGCTGGGTGACCAGAGAATAGGGACCGATGGAACGGGCATGGATTTTATTGTCGACCAGGTGGTGCAGCTTGAGCATATAAATCACGCCGACCGTCACTTCCTGCTCGAAAGGCTCCCCGGTACGTCCGTCAAATAAAATCGACTGACCGGTCTGGGGCAAGCCGGCCACGTCCAGAAGCTTGCGGATCTGCGGCTCGGTACAGCCGTCAAACACGGGACTGGTAACCAGCATGCCTTTTTTCAATCTGGCGACAAACCGTCTGATCTCCCCCGCCGACGCCTTTTCCAGAAATTCGTCAAAGTCGGGTGTGGAATATGTTTTTTTCAGCTCGCTTTTCACGGCGTCAAGATTATTATTTTTCTCCAAAAGCTGATTGAGACCTTCGCCGATGGATTTGGCCGCCCATCCCAGATGGGTTTCCAGTATCTGTCCGACGTTCATACGTGAAGGGACACCCAGGGGGTTAAGAATGATGTCCACCGCCGTGCCGTCGGCAAAATACGGCATGTCCTCTTCCGGCAGTATTCTGGAGAGCACGCCCTTGTTTCCGTGACGGCCGGCCATTTTATCACCAACGGACAGCTTTCTTTTTATGGCGACATAGACTTTAACCATCTTGATCACACCGGGCGGCAGCTCGTCGCTTGCTTTGACTTTTTCGAGCTTTTCTTCGAAATGAGCTTTGACAAAGTCAATTTTTCTTTCCATCACGGACAGCAAATTGGCCAGTTTTTCTTCTGAACCGTCATTTTCGGCAATCGTTATCTCCCGCCAGCTGTGGAAAGGCACCTCCGCCCAGAGCTCTTTGGTGATTTTGTCGCCTTTTTTAATGATGGTTTTCTTTTTCCCGTCTGTGACTCTGCCGGCGGCAGTTTTTCCTATCACCAATTTGGTGATATCTTTCTTGACCGTCTCCGCCAGAATGCGTATTTCGTCATCGCGGTCTTTTTCCAGTTGCGCGATGGCATCCTCTTCGATTGCCTGCGAACGCAGATCCTTATCGGCTCCCTTGCGCGTGAAAATTTTCGCATCGATGACCGTGCCTTCCACGCCGGGCGGCACCCTGAGCGAGGTATCGCGCACATCGCTTGCTTTCTCTCCGAAAATGGCACGCAGCAATTTTTCTTCAGCCGACAGCTGAGTTTCCCCCTTGGGCGTTATTTTTCCCACCAGGATATCGCCCTGGTTGACAAACACGCCGATGCGGACAATCCCGCTCTCATCGAGGTTACGCAGAGCTTCTTCGCCGACGTTCGGAATGTCACGGGTTATTTCTTCCTTGCCCAGCTTGGTGTCACGGGCCATGGTTTCAAATTCTTCGATGTGGATGGAGGTGTAGATGTCTTCCTTGACGATCCTTTCACTGACCAAAATGGAATCTTCATAGTTATAGCCTCCCCAGGACATGAAAGCGACCGTGACGTTACGTCCCAGCGCCAGCTCGCCGTTATCCGTTGCGGGGCCGTCGGCCAGAATATCTCTTTTCTGGACACGGTCACCGACCGCAACAATTGGTTTCTGATTGAAACAAGTGTCCTGGTTGGAGCGCTGATACTTGGACAGAGTGTAAATATCCACCCCTGTGTCCAGACCGTCTTCTTCCGGTTTTCCGGCGCGCACCACAATGCGTGAGGCATCCACGCTTTCGACCACGCCGGCGCGCCTGGCCACAACAACGGCCCCTGAGTCCCGGGCAACGACAGACTCCATCCCGGTACCCACTACCGGCACTTCAGGAGACAAAAGCGGCACCGCCTGGCGTTGCATGTTCGACCCCATCAGCGCACGGTTGGCGTCGTCGTGTTCCAGAAACGGAATCAGAGCCGCCGCCACGGAAACGAGCTGGTTGGGAGCCACGTCCATCATTTGAATTTCTTCGGGCAGCACCGCCAGAAAATCTTCTCCCTTTCTGGCGGAAATCAGCCCTTCTTCGAATCTACCTTTTTTATCAAGCGGCACGTCCGCCGGAGCAATAATCCGATTCTCCTCCTCGA
>Ga0255346_1007452_pt1 | contig 10240 bp, 9 predicted proteins | sample wastewater_treat_FD_194410 | JGI IMG/M metagenome (GOLD analysis project Ga0255346, IMG submission 194410) | Wastewater microbial communities from Lulu Island WWTP, Vancouver, Canada - plant22 | ecosystem: Engineered > WWTP > Wastewater > Unclassified | place: Canada: Vancouver, British Columbia... | reverse complement strand
TTGAACTTGATTCAATGCTTGCTGACCGTTTGTCACACCGGTTTGCATCTGAAATTGAAGACGGTTCTCTTACAATTATTCATGGAGATGCAGTAAAAGTGCCTCTCCCGCATTTTGAGATCGCCATTGCCAATCTTCCCTACTCCATCTCTTCTCCTATAACCTTCCGTCTGCTTGATATCGGGTTTGAAGCTGCAATTCTTATGTACCAGAAAGAGTTTGCAGACCGGATGATGGCCCATCCTGGAACAAGAGACTGTGGCAGGCTTTCTATTATGGTCCAGACCTATGCAAGGGCCAGCCGCTGTTTTGATCTTCCTCCCGGGGCATTCTCTCCACCTCCGGCAGTCAGATCCACGGTGATCTGGATTGAACCCAGGGATCCATTGTTCCCCGTCAATGACCGGAAGGTATACGAAGAGATCGTCCGTGAACTATTCTCCCGTCGGAGAAAGACGGTTCAGTCCACCCTGAAAGCACTGGCAGGGAGATTTGGAAAAGAGAAGATCGATCTGGTCATCGGGGATCTGGACCCGGAAATTCTGTCATCACGACCTGAGGCACTCTATCTTGAGGACTTTGCCACTATCTCCAACAAACTTTCCGGATGAGGGGCAGGTATACCAGCCTGAGGAAGATACCTTCTTACTTCTGCAGAAGGCATTGGAAGAGGTAAGACCTGATGATATTATACTTGAAGTCGGAACAGGAAGTGGGTATATTGCCTCATCCATTCCTGCCTGCCGGATGGTTATCGCAACCGATATAAGTCCCCATGCCGTGCTCTCCTCACGTGCAAAAGGTGTACAGGTCATCAGGACAGATCTCACCGCCGGGCTTTGCAGGGTATTCACCCTTGTTCTCTTCAACCCTCCATATATCCCAACCCTGCCTCATGAGAGGCTTGATGACTGGTTAGAGTATGCCCTTGATGGCGGGCCGGATGGAAGAAGGACGCTAACCCGTTTTTTAATGCAGGTGCCATGCATTCTTGCACCAGGAGGCAGGGTGATGGTACTGGTCTCATCTTTGCAGGACTTTAAAATATGTGAGAAACTATTTACTTCCTTTGGTTTCTCATTTGATATCACCGGGAGTAAATTCCTCGAAGATGGAGAGGAGCTGAGAGTCTACCTTTTAAAAATTGTTTAATGCCCTGTTACTGCATGTTCGAGTACCGGTGCATTATTTCCTCGATTGTACAGTGTTTCATCTCTATCAGGGCACTAATGACAGAGTCGGCAAATATCATTGCTGAAGTCTCGAATAAAGTGCCAAGAGGAGTGCAGGGGGCTGAGATCGAACGGTGTTCACCACGAAGCTGCCGCAGGTCAAAATGGTCAGGACCTACCTGGCAGCTCTCTTCTTCAGTATTCAAAAATACGGTGCAGTCGGCAAGTTCTGCCATGGGAGAGACTCTTGTTCCGGTGATAAGACAGATCTGACCTCCAATCTGTTTTGCAGTCTCACAGGCTTCTCTGACCGATTTTGTCTTTCCTGAACCTGAGAATGCAACAAGGACATCTCTGTCATGAAAAGATGGGGTAACTGTCTCGCCTACCACGTAGGCCGTAAGGCTGAGGTGCATCAGGCGCATTGCAAAAGACTTTGCAACAAATCCTGAGCGGCCTGCACCCATGACAAATATTCTCTCTGCCCCTGTCAGTGTAGAAATAAAGCAGTCAACCTGTTCCTGTTCCAGTGATGCTGTTATCTCCCCTATCCTGGAGATCATCATTGACATGATATCCCTTAGCGGGATACATGGCTCTTCGGTAGATGATGAAGACATGAAGTATGCAGTGTACTTGTTAGTTCTGAAGGTTCATTTTCTTTTTCTTAGTGCCTGAAATACCTGATACCGGTAAATATCATGGCCATTTTTCTCCGGTTTGCCTCGGCAATGACTTCATTGTCCCTTATTGACCCGCCAGGCTGTATAAGGGCTGTCGCCCCTGCATCGGCAGCCACCTCAAGGGTGTCTGGAAATGGAAGAAATGCATCAGAAGCAACCACTGAGCCGGCAAGGGGAAACTGTGCCTTAGAGATGGCTATCTTTGCACTATCCACCCTGCTCATCTGCCCGGCGCCAATTCCAAGAACACGGCTATTATCTGCGAATATTATGGCATTGCTCTTCACATGCTTGCAGACCTTCATTGCAAGCATCATAGCAGCTTCTTCATCGGCAGTCGGATCCCTGTCTGATACTACCTTCCATTCCTCTCTCATGGCTGGTGTAATCTGAACAAGCGCTCCCCCGTCAATGGTTCTGACCGCGGCATCCACCACCGGATCAGATAGCTGGAGAAGCCTGAGGTTCTCTTTGGTCTTTAAAACCTCCCTGGCCTTGTCAGAGAAGGAAGGAGCAACAAGTACCTCGATGAAAGTTGATGCAATCTCCCTTGCAAGATCCCCATCTACCTCCCGGTTTACTGCAACAATACCGCCATATGCTGATACAGGATCAACATCCCGGGCAGCAATATATGTCTCATGGATATTATCTCCGGTCGCAACGCCACATGGATTGTTGTGTTTTACAATGACAGCTGCACATTCATCAAATTCCCTGAGAAGAGCCACCGCTGCATCAACATCAAGGTAATTGTTGTATGACATTGCCTTTCCCTGAAGCGGATGAGTGCCTCCGACTCCTTTCTCCCCATAGACTGCTGCAACCTGGTGAGGGTTCTCTCCGTACCTGAGCATACGCCCATTCCTGAACTGGACAGAGTAGACGGATGGTAACTCCTCTTCAAGGCTGTAGAGATGGTTACTTATCGCCCCGTCATAAGCAGCCATCCTTGCAAATACCTTCATTGCATAGGAGAGCCGTTCTTCTTTGGCAAATGATCTGCCAGAGGATACTGCGTCCATAATTGCAGGATAATCTGCAGGATCAATGACCACTATTACATCCCGGTAATTTTTCGCTGCAGCCCTGATCATGGCCGGCCCGCCGATGTCGATGAACTCGATCAGTTCATCAAGAGGAAGAGACTGCCTTGTCATCTCTTCAAAAGGGTACAGGTTTACAACTACAAGGTCGATAGGGCCGATGCCATGTTCCTTCATCACGCCGTCATCAACACCTCTCCGGCCAAGGATCCCTCCATGAATCCTGGGGTGAAGAGTTTTAACCCGTCCATCCATCATCTCCGGAGATCCTGTATATTCAGATACCTCGATGATCGGAATATCTGCGGCAGTCAGAACCTTTGCAGTTCCTCCAGAGCTTAAGATCTCAATGCCGGCCTGATGCAGGTTAAGTGCAAGGTCAGTGATCCCTTCTTTATTCCAGACTGAGAGCAGTGCACGCTTCATGTGATAATACTTGTGTCATCAGCCATAATGAGGATAATGGGATGCATGGTATGGCAGGCATCCCTGAATGAATGGCTAGAAAAAGGTGTGAAGGCTGGTTTACTTTCTCTTCTCCGCCAAAAAATACATCGCGGCGGCAAGAGACATAACTGTTATTAAAGATCCAAGTGGCTGTTTTTGTGTAGCGGCTTTCCCCTTTGGGGGAGACGGAAGCTGGGTTTTTGTCGGCTTTGTTATTATTTCAATACCTGATTCGGTGATGATTGGGGTGATATCAAGGGTAGGCTCAGGGACCGGTTCTTCGGTTGTTGGGAGAGGTGTGGGTGTGGGAGTTTCTTTCTCTTTTTTCCCGCTCTCGTTATCCTTATTGTCAGTGCCCGTACCGGACTTTTTATCTGAGCTGTCGGTCCTCGACTTTTTCTCTTTTTCAGGCTTGATTTTGCTTAACAGGAAAGTTGTCTTAAGACTTGTTGTCACGCTTTCACCAGGGTTCTTCTCAGCAATATCATTCACCTGTATCGTGGCCCATGCCACATATTCTCCTTCAGGGTACTTTCCATCATCCCTGGTCTCCCATATGGCTCCAGTGTCATAAGGGCTGTAATAAACGAAAATTCTTTCAAGATTATATGTTCCGGTTGGTGATACTAATGTTGAATATGTAGTCTCATTTGGCCCGGTCAGGTTGAGCCTGACTGTAACTCCGGCAGAACCTGGCCGGTCACTTAACTGGTACATGTTTGTAGATATCTTAAATGAGACCAGGTTTCCTTTTTTAATCCATTCGGGTTCGTGATCAATGCCCTGTTCCACCACGTCAAGCTGAATCCAGGGATCTTCAACCTTGAATACTGGTTTTTTACTTATAAGACCATACCATGTTCCGGTTTTCCCGGAGAAGAATGCCGGATCAACGAAAAAATTGCGGGGATCCATGACCCTTGCACGTGAATCAGGAGTTCCTTCCGGAAAACCAGAGCTCCAGAATGCAATCTCATCACCTGCCCTGACATTGCATTCAGAGATGTCAATGCCATTTTCCCCGACAAATACCACTCCTTCTTTTGGGATCCTTGTATCCAGTGCATGGGCTCCTGCCACGGTGAAGAGAAGGATCAAAATGAGCGATAAAGAAATCTTATACAAATCCATAATAGAGTATTATTTCAGATTTTTTAGATGCTTGCGTGGAGGGGACCATTTTTGAAACGTAAACATCATATTTCATAAGGGACGGTTATTATCACGCAGTTCTCTTTGATCATACTGGGCCTTGTCTTTATCCAGATTACCATTCTCCAGGTCGGAAGATTTTTATTTAATATCTGTTCTGCAGGTATGGTATTCCGGTAACGTTATGTCAGACATGTATCTATGCTGCATTCCTTACCCTGATATCATAAGATGATCCGGGAGGGGATCCCGGACCGGAAAATTAGGTTAATGGGGTGTATCCATCTCCGGTTCAAAGGCAAAATATTGTGCGGGAGTGCTGGATGGGGGGGTTTAGGGATATCTGCCTGAACCGGCTATGTCTCTTCTGGTTTTGTATAATCCTCTGCTGAGGATGGCATACCGGATGGGTAGTAGTGGGGCTTTTGCATTACAGCTTTGGTATCACCTCCGGGCTATTTGTGCAGGATTGTTCCTGCGCATGTATAGTTATATTTACATTCTGTTATATCTACTTTCCTCATGGACAAGCATTCTCAGCTTTTTGTCATTATTACCACGCGTTTCCAACTTAAGATCAGGGAGTTTGTTCTCCAAAAATAAAGAGATCTTCAATGGTCACGCCAAACCGTCTTGCCATCTTAAAGGCAAGTTCAAGGGATGGATCGTACTTTCCTTTCTCTATTGCAAGAATGGTCTGCCTGGTCACTCCTACCTCCCGTGCAAGGTCTTCCTGGGTAAGATCGTGCATTGCCCGAAATACTTTTATTTTATTCTTCATCCTCCCCTCCGGCACCAAATTTCCTCTCGTACCAGAAGATGAAAAGAACATAAACGATTATCATCAGAAATACAATGAACATTAGGAGGAATGAAAACCGGGCTATCTGATACGAGAATGGTCCAAACACCTCTCCGCCAATACTGATAACAACTCCACCAAGAGCATAGGAAAAGAGTACGATACCCATCACCTGAAGAGTTCGAAGAGATGCTTTCTCAGTGATCAGGTGTGAGCGTTCATCAGTGATCACGTCATCGACCATCTGCCTTGAAATCCAGGCAGTCAGAACTCCTATTATCACGGCACCGGTCATAATCAGGGGTTCGAGGTGTTCTACTGACCAGAAAAATATCCCGGCTTCAAGAATTGCGATGATCCCGAGGAGAAGGAAATATGTGTATTGCTTCATAATGCTTTGTATCGGATTAGTGTATCTGTCCCGGAGAGGATAAGTATATTTGTCATATACTCTGGCAAAATCCTAATCGGGCTGTCTGATGCGGTGTGCAGGTGGAATTATGGTGACTGACCCCAGGATACAGGTTCTTTTCGTGGATGATGAGCCGGGAATGCTTCAGGCAATCCAGGACTACCTTTCCATTGTTCATTCAATCGGGGTTGATATCTGCAATTCAGGAGCTGAGGCCCTTACCAGGGAGGATCTTTTTTCATTTGACTGTCTGATTATTGACTATGAGATGCCAGACATCGATGGAATTGTCCTGTTAAAAGAGATTCGCCAGATGAATACTGAAATTCCCATCATTATCTTCACCGGCAAGGGCTATGAGGACGTTGCCATTGAAGCTATTAATGCGGGGGCTGATTTTTACATTAAAAAGGGAGGAAATCCCGATGAGCTCTTTACGGAGCTCGCGCATTATATCCGCAAGGGTGTCAGGAGGTACCGGGCCGAACAGGAGCTTGTCGAAAAAGAGCGCCGGTACCGGGCAGTTGTTGAAGACATGACTGAGTTCGTCTGCAGGATGGATCCTGAGGGATTGATCCTTTTTGTAAATTCTGTTTTTGCAGGCAACCTTCAAAAACCCTTTGAGACCGGAAACGGAGTAACTTTCTATTCATTGTACCCGGAATACGAAAAGGAGATAGGGGATGCTATATTTCTTTGTGATCCTGACAACCCGTCTACGCAGATTGAACTGCCGTTCATGGAAAAACAAGGGAAGACCGCCTGGCATCAATGGGTAATCAGGGTAATCTTTGATGAAAGGTTTGACATCCAGGAGATACAGGCTGTTGGAAGGGATATTTCAAGGCAGAAGGAACTTGACAGGCAGGAGACCATTCTAAAAGAGCTTGGGCTTTCCCTTGCAACCTGTTCAACTCTTGAATCAGCTTTAAGCTTCTCTCTAAGCGCAGCCCTTGGTATTGGCAGGTTTGAAACAGGAGCGGTTTATTTGCGCGATCCGGGATCAGAAAAACTCTCTCTGTTCCTTGACGAGGGGCCATACCGTGCAGCACTGGCCAGAGTCTTTGAGGAATTTTCAAGGAATGAGGATGGGATCATCCTCAACACCGGAGAGGCTGTCTATATGAGCATGAGTGACCTGTACAGGTATGAAAGCCGTTTCACAGCGCTCGCATTTATTCCGATACACAGGTATAATGAAATCACCGGCTGGTTTGCCCTGGCGTCGGAAAATCTGATCGAGGTTCCAGTCGAGATCAGAAACCCGCTTGAAGGGGTTGTGTCACAGATAGGCAATGTCATCTCAAGAATCGAAGCTGAAGAAGCGCTTCGCGATGCTCTTCTTGAGAGTGAGGAGAGGTACATGCAGCTCTCTGAGACTTCCCCTGATGCGATCGCAATTTTATCTGGCAATTCAGTTGTGTACCTGAACCCTGCCGCCAAATCCCTATTTGAGGTGGAAAGTCCTGATGGTTTTTTCAGACAGCCTTTCCATGACTTTCTTGATACAGATCTGCAGGACTGGTTCTCCGGAATTTTAAGATCCAAGACTGGCGAGAAGAGCCCGAGAGCTGGTGAAGGATTCTTAAAGACGAAAAGTGGCAGGCAAATTTATGGCGAACTGCTCACGGTCCCAATAACCCACTCAGGTGAAGAGGCCACCCTCCTGCTCATCCGTGATAAGACAAGCCAGCGGATGCAGGAACAGGCATTGATAGAGAGTGAGCGGAGGTTTCGTGAGATGGCTGATCTTCTGCCAGAACCCCTGTTTGAAGCTGATGTTGGAGGTAAACTGACTTTTTGTAACCGTGGTGTCTTTGGGCTGCTAAATAAGACTAACACTTCCCATGAAAATATTACCATGGCCTCCCAGCTGGTATCATCAAAAGAACAGCTCCGTTTCTCAACCATCCTGAAAAAACTTGGAAATGACCTGTTACCTGTGGCCGGAGATTTTATCGCAGCTGGAAATTCTGTCGATTCACGAATATTTCACCTTTCACTGGCCCCCATAATCCGGGATGGGGTTTTTTCTGGAACCCGTGGTATCCTTATAGATATTACCGAGAATAGAAGGTACCAGGAAAAACTCCAGCAGATGATAGAAGAGAAGGATATCCTCTTCCGCGAGCTCCATCACCGGGTCAAGAATAACATGCAGATAGTCTCAAGTATGCTCCAGCTCCAGGAAGAATACATCACCGACGAGGTGGTTTTATCAGCCCTCCATGACTGTGAACAACGGATAGATTCGATGGCTCTTGTTCATGAGACTTTATACAGGACCGAATCCCTCGCAGGTATACCATTTGGAGATTACCTTGAGAACCTGGCCATTGCTGTGACTGAAGGATTTGCCACCGTAAGAGATATCAGGACAGAGATTGATGTCGGAAATATAAGGCTCAGCCTTGACACCGCCGTCACCATCGGTCTGATAATCAATGAACTGATGGTAAATTCGATGAAATATGCCTTTGTTGACCGGCCTTCCGGCCTTATCACGATACGCCTGACATGTGATGATGGAGGTTGCATAATGCGGTACTCTGACGACGGAGTTGGCCTTCCCCCCGGATTTGATATCGAGAAGATCTCAAGTCTTGGAATGCGCCTTGTCAGGATCCTTGCAAAGCAGATACGCGGACAGCTGGTTGTCGATAGCGAACAAGGTGCGGGAATGATGTGCACCGTTACTTTCCCCAAACAAGCAGGTGATTTATGACCCAGGTACTTGTCGTTGAAGATGAAGCAATTGTTGCAGAATCCATTGCCTCAAAACTTCGGCGATATGGATATGAAGTGATAGATACTCTTCCGACAGGGGAAGAAGCAATTGAGATGGCGGGAAAAACCAGGCCTGATGTTATCCTTATGGATATTCACCTGGCAGGAAAAATTGATGGCATCCAGGCAGCTGACAGGATCTCATGCCAGTTCCACATTCCGGTCATTTTCCTGACGGCCTATGCAGATGAACAGACCATTGCCCGCGCAAAAGAGGCTGGCCCGTTTGGATACCTTGTAAAACCATTCAGGGAACGGGATCTATATGTGACCATTGAGATGGCAAGAGAGAGGTCCAGGCTTGAAGCTGAGCTTGAAGCTGCAAACCGGGAACTTGACTCATTCAGTTACTCGGTCTCACATGACCTTCGGGCACCGCTCATCGCAATTGATGGTTTCTCTCAGATTCTTCAGGAAACTTACGCAGGTTACCTGCCACCTGATGGAATTGAATGTCTTTCAAGGATCAGGGATGCGGCAAACCAGATGGATCATCTGATAGAGGATTTTTTGAGGCTTTCACGTGTCACAAGGGCGCCTATCATAATTGACAAGCTGGACATCTCCCATATTGCGCGCGAAATTCTGGGCCAGCTGGCAACCAGTGAACCGGATCGTAAGGTCTCCTGGAAGGTTGAAGACGGGCTGATTATAAATGGAGATCCTGGCTTATGCGAGATTGCTCTCAAGAATCTTATTGGAAATGCCTGGAAATATACAAACAAAACTGATGGTGCACTAATCCAGGTTGGAAGTATTATGCAGGGGCAGACAAAAATATTTTTTGTAAAGGATAATGGAGCAGGGTTTCCATCTGATAAAGCAAATCTTATCTTTATTCCTTTACAAAGACTGCATTCCCATAATGAGTTCCCGGGAAATGGCATCGGCCTTGCCACGGTGCAGCGGATTGTTAACCGGCATGGAGGACGAATATGGGCGGAAGGTGAAGTAGGGGAAGGTGCAACTTTTTACTTTACATTCCCTGAGGGATCCGGACAGTGAAAAACTGGAGAATGGTATGCCAACTGTGCTTATAATTGAAGACGAGGATCTTGATCGTAAAGTACTTCACTCTATCCTGCTTTCTGCAGGGTATGAAGTGGTCGGAACTGCAAGAAATGGAGAAGAAGGGATAGAGCTCTCCAGAACACTCCAGCCTGATCTGATCACCATCGATCTTATGATGCCAAAGATGAATGGGATGGAGGTTCTTTCAAAGCTGATGAAAGAGAATAGTGAAACCAAGGCTCTTATATGCACATCAGCCCACTCTGACCCGGTTGTTGACCTTGCCATGCGATATGGTGCAAAAGGATACATTATCAAACCGTTCCAGGCCAAATCTCTGCTTGCTACTGTTAAAGAAGTAATAGGGGCACCTGACCCGGCACGGGTGAATGTGTGGGATTTTTAGTTTTATAATCATAGGATGATTACAAATGGGGATCCTGATTGTAGATGATACGGATTTTGATCGCAACCTTCTCAGATCTATTCTGCTCTCTGAAGGTTACGAGGTCTCTGGTTTGGCCACCTGCGGGGAAGAAGGGGTAAGGCAGTATCATGCTTTAAAGCCAAATCTTGTCATGCTTGACCTTATCATGCCTGACATCAATGGTATTGAGGTTCTGAGGAGAATCCGGGCAGATGACCCTGATGCAAAGGTGATCATGTGCACTTCGGTCGGCGAAGAGAGTATGGTGGACCTTGCAAGGCGAATGGGTGCCCGGGGTTAT
>Ga0255346_1007434_pt1 | contig 10262 bp, 9 predicted proteins | sample wastewater_treat_FD_194410 | JGI IMG/M metagenome (GOLD analysis project Ga0255346, IMG submission 194410) | Wastewater microbial communities from Lulu Island WWTP, Vancouver, Canada - plant22 | ecosystem: Engineered > WWTP > Wastewater > Unclassified | place: Canada: Vancouver, British Columbia... | reverse complement strand
GCTTGGCTTTTTCCGCTTCTTATTACCAGCTCAACTATTTCGCGTTTGAATTCTTCTGTATATTGTCGCATTTTTTGTTACTCCTGTATCTTTAAGTATAGCTTCATGAGAGACAATAGTGTCCAATCTTTTAGCACAATCCCAGTCTCCTTTCCTGGACATACTTTGCACAATAGCTCTTTTCGCCAAACAGCTTTGATATTCTTCTGTTTGATATTGCCAACCACAATCAGAATGGATGATTAACTCGTTCTTTTTCGGAAGGTTTACGAATGCATTTTCTAACATCTCCAATGTTGATGCAAGGCTTATCTTGTCGCTGATGGTATAGCTGACTATTTCACGATTGAATAAATCCAGCAGTGCTGAAAGATAGATTGTTTTATTCCCTACTTTAAACTCGGTCACATATATTACCCATTTTTGATTAGGCTGATCTGCTCTAAAATCTCTGTTGAGTGTGTTATCAAGAAGCCTTTCAGCCAGCTTTATTTGTTCTTGCTTTTTCTTGTTCTTCTTCCGTCGGTTATAAATCAAACCCAACTCTTTCATCAGCTTCATGACCACTTTATGGTTCAAGTGACACCCTTTTTTCGTAACTCAACCGTTATTCGCCTGTATCCATATCTTTTTTTGTGCTTTTCCCATATCTTACGTATGAGCTTTTTCTCTTCTTGATACTTTTCTTTCTCGTCAAGATGCTTAATAGCATAGTCATAGCTGCTTTTGGATAGATTAGCTACTTTCAGTAATAACATCAATGGATATTTTGGCCTTAGTTGCAAAACTATTTTCGCCTTTGCTTTCGTGAGCGCTTTTCCAGTGAGGCAACTAAGGCTTGTAATTTTTTTAAGTATTCATTTTCTGCGCGAAGATATAGAAGTACTGCTTCCAGCTTTTCTTTCTCGCTCATGCTTTCATCTGGTGGTCGCCATAGCTTTGGCCTGCCAGCTTTCTTTTTTTAAAGACCTGCCATACCGTATCTCTGAAATCTTTCTTTCCGGTCTGTCAATGACTTTTTTTGATGCCATGCTTGATACTGGCTTCGGCTAGAGTTAATTGATTCTCTTGCATATCTTGTAGGATTGTGAATTTCTCTTCAGCTGAGTAAATGCGACGTTGTTCCAGTATCTCCCAACCATGTAAATCTATTAGTTTCATTGTGTCCCGAATAAGGTCTTTGCATATTCCAGTTTGCCTGGCGGCTTCCGCACGACTTAGTCCATCTTTGACCAACTATACTGCATGTTTCTTCTCTTCAATTGTATATCTTTTTTGCATCTTTATTGCACCTTTCTCTTGAATTTTTGTCCAAGTTTTTGGGTGCACTTAAAGGACGCCGAGGGGATGATTAAGAAATATGCCTCGATGCCCGCGCCGTAGGGCGCTTCCACCGGGAGTTTTTTGATCCAATAGAATGTTGTAGCCAATTATGAATATCAAAACCACAAAAAATATCCCATCTACAAACTCTCCCAAAATCACACTAAATATGGCATAATTACATTGTTAAAAAATAATAGAAAAGCCCTTCAATTGGCTTTCTTTGCTGTGCCAATTTTGGGGCTGTTGAAACAACAATTGAAAGGATTCGTGATGACAAGAAAAGTTTATATTGCAGGAGCAGTTCGTACAGCTATTGGGAGATTTGGTGGCAGTTTAGCGGATGTACCCGCTGCCAAATTGGCAGAAATTGTGGTTAAAGAAGCCATGCAGCGAGCTGGCGTTCAGCCCGCCGACGTGGATATCGTTTACTTCGGCAACGTTTTGCAGGCAGGTATCGGACAAAACGTGGCACGCCAGGCGGCTATCCACAGCGGCATGCCAGTTGAGGTTCCGGCGATCACCGTTAACGTGGTTTGCGGTTCGGGTTTGGAGTCGATCAACATCGGCGCGCGCATGATTAAATACGGCGAGGCTGATGTTGTTGTGGCTGGTGGCGTTGAGAATATGTCCGCCGCGCCATATCTACTGCCAAACGCGCGCTATGGCTACCGCATGGGCGATGGCAAGATTGTCGACTCGATGGTGCATGATGGTTTAACCGACATTTTCAGTGGCACCCACATGGGCATCACTGCTGAAAACATCGTTGAGCAATGGGGCTTAACCCGCGAGGAATTGGATGAATTTGCTGCTAATTCGCAAAACAAAGCTGCCAAAGCCCAGGCTGAGGGCAAGTTTGTTGATGAAATCGTGACGGTTCCTGTCAAGGTTAAACGCGAAATCATTGAATTCAAAGAAGACGAAGGCATCCGCGCGGGGACAACAGTTGAAGGTCTCAGCAAGTTACGCCCAGCGTTCAAAGCCGATGGCATCGTAACCGCTGGCAACTCTTCGACCATCAACGATGGTGCCGCCGCGGTAGTGCTGATTAGCGAAGAAAAAGCCAAAGAATTGGGCGTGACCCCACAGGTGGAATGGCTTGAAGGCGCTTTGCGTGGCGTGGAGCCCAGCATCATGGGTATTGGTCCCGTGGCTGCAACCCAGGATTTGCTCAAGAAAATGGACGTTAAACTATCGGACTTTGATCTCATCGAAGCCAACGAAGCTTTCGCCGCGCAATCTGTGGCGGTTTTGAAAGATTTGGGTTTGGATCCCGACAAAGTCAATATCAACGGTGGCGCGATTGCTTTGGGCCATCCTGTGGGCGCATCTGGCGCGCGTATTTTAGTGACCCTGATTTACGAAATGCAACGTGACCCTGAGGCAAAGCTGGGCCTGGCTACCCTGTGTATTGGTGGCGGCATGGGCGTTGCCGCGGCTGTGCGCAAGGTATAGTTTGTTGAACCGCGCCAGCTTATTTGGTGTGTAGTCTGCCTTTCGGCAGAATGAGATGAGAAAGGTTGAGAAATGGCAAAAGTTATTTTAACTCAGCAAGGCTATGTGGCATTGGTGACAATTAATCGCCCTGAAGCCATGAACGCGTTGAACCAGGAAGTTATCGAAGAGCTGATTGACGCTTTCGATATGATTGATATTGAAAATACCCGCTGTGTTATTTTAACCGGCGCTGATGACCGTGCATTTGTGGCCGGCGCGGATATCGCCGCGATGGCGAACATGGAAAACGAAGAAGCGAGAGCTTTCGCGGAGTTAGGGCACGAACTGATGGAAACCGTCGAGTATTTTCCCATGCCGGTTATCGCCGCGGTGAATGGCTATGCCCTGGGCGGTGGCTGTGAGTTGGCAATGGCTTGTGACATTCGTATCGCCAGCGAAAATGCTGTCTTCGGTCAGCCAGAGGTCGGTTTGGGCATCACCCCCGGCTTTGGCGGCACGCAACGCCTGCCGCGTTTGATTGGCTCGATGTCGATCGCCAAGGAACTGCTTTACACCGGGCGCAATGTGCGTTCTGATGAAGCTCTGCGCATCGGATTGGTAAGCGCGGTCTACCCGAAAGAGTCACTTTTAGACGAGGCATGGAAGATCGCCAACCGCATTGCGGCTAACGCGCCCATCGCGGTGGAAAACACTAAAACCAGTGTGAACGCCACGATGGAAATTGGTCTTGAAGAAGGCATTGAGCTCGAAACCGATTTGTTCAGCGAGTGTTTCGACAGCGAAGACCAAAAAGAAGGCATGACGGCATTTCTCGAAAAACGCAAAGAAAAAAACTTTAAGAATCGATAGGAGACGCAAATGAAAGTAGCTGTTATTGGTCCTGGAACGATGGGCGCTGGCATTGCCCAGGCTTTTGCTCAGGTAGAAGGCTTTGAGGTTGTTTTGGTGCACTATGCCCGCCTTGAACGCTCCCAACAAGGCATTGATGGGATTATTAAGGGCTTGCAGAAACGCGTTGACCGTGGACGTATGGAACAGGCAGAAGTTGATGCCATTGCCGCGCGTTTGACACCCGGCTTGTATGAAGCTTGTGCTGACGTGGATTTGATTGTTGAATCGGCATCCGAAGTTATGGCAGTAAAGAAAGAAACTTTTGCCAAGCTTGACGCGATTGCCAAGCCGGAATGTCTGTTTACCACGAACACCTCTTCGCTCTCAATCAGCGAATTGGCAAGTGGACTTTCGCGCCCCATAGTCGGTATGCATTTCTTTAATCCCGCGCCAGTTATGAAATTAGTGGAGATTATCCCAGGCTTGAACACGCCGGATGAATTAGTTGCCACGGTAACCGAGATTGCCAAGGCAATTGGTAAGACCCCGGTTTTGGTGCAGGAAGGTCCCGGCTTTGTGGTCAACCGTATTTTGGTGCCGATGATCAACGAAGCGGTTGGTATCCTGGCGGATGGACTGGCTTCGGTTGAAGGTATCGACACAGCCATGAAACTTGGCGCGGCGCACCCGATGGGACCTTTGGAGCTGGGCGATTTGGTTGGTTTGGATGTTTGTTTGGCGATTATGGAGGTCCTGCAGGCTGAAACCGGCGACCCGAAATACCGCCCTCATCCCTTGCTGCGCAAGATGGTGCGTGGTGGTAAATTAGGCCGCAAGAGTGGCGAAGGTTTCTATAAGTATTAGAATTTAGCTTTAGCTATTTTAAGCGAAAGAGTTCAAAAGCCGGGTGTGTTCGCATGCCTGGCTTTTTGTTGGGTTTGAGAGGGTTTTGCTATGGATATTCAGGCTTAAACTTGCTCTGGCATCATGCCGTAGAAGTAAATAGCATGCTTGCTGGCAGGATAAGAGCAATTTTCATAATAATGAAACCCGCCCGAAATCACTAACTTGTACTATAATTACATCGCGTGAGTTAACTTGCGTTTTTTAACATTGAAAACAATAGCGAATACTTTAAAAAAGGATGGTTTATGGATTTTTCCTTAACGAACGAATATGCGATGGCGCAAAAGCTCTTTAGAGACTTCGCGCAAAATGAGGTGGCTCCAATCGCGGAAGAGATTGACGAAAATCATCGCTTTCCGACCGAAACAGTCGCCTTAATGCAAAAATACGGCTTTATGGGCATTCCTTTTTCCAAAGAGTGGGGTGGGCAGGGTTGCGATTACCTAACCTACACACTCGCGGTTGAGGAAATCTCAAAAGTTTGTGGAACCACGGGTGTTATCCTCTCGGCGCATACCTCATTAGGTGCCGGCGCGATTAACGCCTATGGCACGCCGGAACAAAAAGAAAAGTTCCTGCGCCCACTGGCTGATGGCAGCAAAATCGGCGCTTTTGGTCTTACTGAACCAGAAGCGGGTACCGACGCAGCCGGACAACAAACCAAAGCTGTACTGGAAGGTGACGAGTGGGTCATCAATGGCAACAAGATTTTCATCACCAATGGTGGCGAGGCGGATATCTATGTCATCTTTGCAATGACCGATAAGTCTGCCGGAACCCGCGGTATCTCCGCTTTCATCGTTGAAAAAGGCACGCCTGGTTTCGAGTTTGGCATCAACGAGAAGAAAATGGGTATTCGCGGTTCTGCCACACGCGAACTCATCTTCCGCGATTGTCGCATCCCAAAAGATCAACTCTTGGGTAAAGAAGGCAAAGGCTTTGGCGTGGCAATGAGCACTCTTGATGATGGACGCATTGGCATCGCTGCCCAGGCATTGGGCATCGCTGGTGGTGCATTGGAGAAAACCGTGGCGTATGTTAAGGAACGTAAGCAATTTGGCCGCCCGATTTCAGCTTTCCAAAACACGCAATTCAAACTGGCTGAAATGAAAACTGAACTTGAAGCCGCGCGCTGGTTGGTTTACCATGCTGCCAGCAAGTACGACAATGGCGAAAGACACAGTGTGGAAGCGGCAATGGCCAAACTCAAAGCGTCGCGTGTGGCGAGTTATATTACCAACTTGGCAGTACAACTGCATGGTGGCTATGGTTATATCCAGGATTATGGCGTTGAACGCATGATGCGCGATGCAAAAATTACAGAAATTTATGAGGGCACTTCAGAAGTGATGTTGATGGTCGTTTCTGCTGCCCTTTTGAAGTAGAGGTGCTGATGAAGATTATTGTATGTATCAAACAGGTGCCCGATACCACCGAAGTACGGCTTGACCCCAAAACCGGCACATTGATTCGCGAGGGTGTACCTTCAATTATGAACCCTGATGACAAATCGGGTCTTGAAGCCGCATTGCGACTAAAAGATGAACATGGCGCCCACGTAAGTGTGATTACCATGGGACCCTACCAAGCCGAAGAAATGTTGCGCGAAGCACTTGCCATGGGTGCGGATGCTGCTTATTTGATTACTGACCGCGCGTTTGCTGCTTCGGACACCTGGGCAACATCCAGCATTTTGGCAGCCGCGATTACCAAATTGGACTATGATTTAATTATCACTGGCCGTCAGGCGATTGATGGTGATACCGCGCAGGTCGGACCTGAAACCGCTGAACACCTGGGTATTCCCAACATCAGCTATGCCGAGGAAGTGCGCCTGGATGGCGATGCGCTTTTGGTCAAGCGCCAGTTTGAAGACTTCTCGCATCTTGTGCGCGCGAAGTTCCCTGTGCTCATCACCGCGTTGGGTGAACTCAACACGCCCCGCTATATGACACCCGGTGCCATCTTCGACGCTTGGCGCGAGAAGGAAATCGTTGAATGGAACCGCCCGGACGTGCCCGTTGATGACAGCAATATTGGCTATCGTGGCTCCCCAACGCGTGTGGCAAAATCTTTCCCCAAAACCATGAAAGCACCTGGAATGAAAATAGAAGAAGGTGTTGAGGAATCGGTGGAATTCATTTTTGACAAGCTCAAAGAAAAGTATCTGCTTTAGGTGGAGGTAAACAATGACGATAGAAGACTATAAAGGTGTATTTACTTTTGCCCAACAGGTGCATGGCGAGCTAAGTAATGTGTCGCTTGAGTTGATCGGCAAAGCGCGTGATTTGGCGCAGGATTTGCAAACTGATGTCAGCGTAATTTTGCTGGGGCATGAAATCTCGCATTTGGCTAAAGAATTGATTGCTTATGGCGCGGACCATGTGATTGTTATTGATGACCCCGTACTGGAAGAATATCGCACTGAACCCTATACCCAAGGTGTGACCGCTGTTATTGACAGCTACAAACCCGAAATCGTGCTCTTCGGCGCGACCGCTATTGGGCGCGACCTGGCGCCGCGTGTGGCAGGGCGTGTGCATACCGGTCTGACCGCTGACTGTACCAGCCTGGATATTGACCCCGAAAGCAAAGAATTTCGCATGACCCGTCCCGCTTTTGGTGGAAACCTAATGGCAACCATTATCTGCCCTGATCACCGACCAGCGATGGCAACCGTGCGTCCTGGTGTGATGGTTAAGGAACTGCGTGATGACTCCCGCGAAGGTGAGATTGTGAAATTCGATGTCGCTTTTGAAGAAAACCAATGCTGGTTCGAAATTGAAGAAGTCATCAAGAAAGTCTCCCACAAGATTGATATCACCCAGGCTAAAGTTTTGGTTTCAGGTGGGCGAGGACTTGGCGACGCGAGCTGTTTTGAGCTTTTGCAAGGGCTGGCAGATGCTCTTGGTGGCGAGGTGTCTTGCTCGCGCGCGGTGGTGGATGCTGGCTGGCAACCCAAAGAGCGCCAGGTTGGTCAGACGGGTAAAACCGTGCGACCCCAACTCTATATCGCCTGTGGTATTTCCGGTGCCATTCAGCACCTGGCTGGCATGGAAGAATCGGATTACATCGTTGCTATCAACAAAGACCCCGACGCGCCAATTTTCAACGTGGCGGATGTGGGCATTGTGGGCGACTTGCACCGCATCGTGCCCATGCTGACCGAGAAGATTTTGGCTTCACGGCAAGAATAAGCGTTTTTGTTTTGATATTCAACAGAGCCTGCATTGCGCTGGCTCTGTGTTTTTAACATTGATTGTTTGATTTGTTTAAGAACGCTTAAATACCAAGACCACCCAGTCACCGTCTTGAAGCGTTTCGATATGGTGCAAGCTCTTGGTTTCTGCCACGTCAATAAGCTCAGGGGCTTGGGTGTCTAAGATACCGCCCATAATGATGATGCCATCAGGCGCGACGATATCCGCCAGACCAGTATGTAGCATCTGGGTGAGAATGGGCGCCAGGATGTTTGCCAGGACGACCGGTGCCTTGTTTAAGCCATCTTCGCGCGCGAGGATATCGGTATGTGTGCCTACTTCAAAGACGATGCGTCCTTCTTCCATGCCATTGAGCGCGGCATTGCGCACGCAACTGGGAATGGCATCGGGGTCGTTATCCACGCCCAAAACAGCGGCTGCTCCTTGCCGAACAGCCTGAATGGCTAAAATGCCACTTCCGCAGCCGATATCAATGACATTCTTTCCTTCACAACCGTATTGTTCGAGGGCGACCATACAAAGCTGTGTGCTGGGGTGTGTACCAGTGCCAAAAGCCATATCGGGTGAGATAATGATGGGCGTGCGTTCGCTGGCCACCCTGGGGTCAACCCAGGCGGGCAGGATCATCAGGTTTTTGCCGATGGGCAGGGGATGATAGTGTTGTTTCCAGGCTGCCATCCAGTCCTGGTTTTCGACCCAGGCTTTTTCGAGCTCATCAAAAGGCAGGATTTGGCGCATATAGAAAAGCGACTCTTCAAGCTTATAGAGTGTGCTTTCAAGGTTTTCATCGTTGGTGAGATAGGCGACCACGCGCATATCGCCGGTGGGCACTTCTTCGTAATCAGCAGTGTCAAAACTGGTGATGCTGTGTAAAACAACGCCATCTGGCGCGTAGCGCGAGAAAAGCTCGCTGATGGCTTCGGCAATTTCGCCACTGCATACCAGCGAAACTTCAAGCCAGGCATAATCGCCATCGTTGGGCGTGTTGGTCTTGTGATTGTTAGTCAAATTATCCACCAAAGGCGTCCTTTATTTTGTCCAGGAAACTGCGTTCTTGAATTTTGATTTCACGTCCCATCGTGCGGCTAAGCGCTTTTAGGAGCTCTTCCTGTTCGTGGGTGAGATTTTTGGGAATCTGTACGTTGACGGTGACCAGTTGGTCGCCGCGCGCTTCGCGGTTCAGAATGGGCACGCCTTTGTCGCGCAATTTAAAGACCCTGCCGGGTTGGGTGCCGGGCGGAATGCGCAGACTTTGATCGCCATCAAGAGTAGGTATGGTGATCTCATCGCCCAAAGCAGCTTGTGCCATGTTAATGTCGATATCCAAAAGGATGTCGTTACCGTTGCGTCTAAAGAACGGATGCGGAGCGACTTCAAGACGGATAAAGAGATTACCGTTGGGACCACCATAGCTGCCAGGCTGACCTTCACCAATCAGCCGCAACTGGTTGCCGTCGTCTACGCCGGCGGGAATTTTCACAGTTGAGGTGACATTTTTACGCTCAAGGCCAGTGCCACTGCAGGTGCTGCAGGGCACTTCGACCATCTCGCCGCGTCCGCGACATGTGGGGCAGGTGGTGACTTGGACCATGGAGCCCAGGAAAGTTTGGTGCATTTGGCGCACTTCGCCTTGCCCATGGCAGGTTTGGCAAGTTACGATGTGCGTGCCGGGTTGCGCGCCATTCCCACCACAAGTGCTGCAACGCTCGTTGCGAGAGAAGGACACTTCTTTTTCCGCACCAAAAACAGCTTCTTCAAAGCTCAGCTTAAGGCGTGTGCTGAGATCAGCACCCCGTTTAGGCGCAGTGGCATCGCGTGTGCTTCGGCTGCCAAAACCGCCAAAGCCACCCATGCCAAAACCAAACAGCAGGTCCATCAAATCACTCAAGCCAACATCAGCGTAGTTGGGCATGCCGGTGGTGTTAACGCCCTGGAAGCCAAAGCGGTCATAAGCGGCGCGTTTTTCGGGGTCGCTCAGGACGCCATACGCTTCATTAATCTCCTTGAAGCGTTCTTCAGCGTCAGGCGACTTGTTAACATCAGGATGATATTGGCGCGCTAAATTGCGAAAGGCACTTTTGATATCGTCCTGGCTGGCACTCCTGGATATGCCTAAAACTTCGTAATAATCTCTTTTTTCTGCCATACTTCTATTATTCAAAGGATGACGATGAAGGGTTTATTTGTATCCCTTCATCGTTCCTGATTGAATTGTCTTAGTTAGCCTCGGTGAACTCACCGTCGATAACATCACCCTGATCATCAGCGTGGGGTGTGCCTTGGTCAGAGCTATCGTTTTGCGCAGCTTGTTGTGCCTGAGCTTGTTCCTGGGCGTAGGCGGCTTGTCCGATTTCCTGAAGGGTCTTCATCAAATCTTCAACAGACTTGTTGATTGCTTCAGCGTCTTCTTCTTCGCGGAGCTTGCGCAAAGTGGCAATATTATCCTCAACCGCGGCTTTGTGTTGCGCGCTGACCTTCTCGCCAAGGTCTTTGAGGGTCTTTTCGGTCGTATAGATGGCG
>Ga0255346_1007431_pt1 | contig 10264 bp, 9 predicted proteins | sample wastewater_treat_FD_194410 | JGI IMG/M metagenome (GOLD analysis project Ga0255346, IMG submission 194410) | Wastewater microbial communities from Lulu Island WWTP, Vancouver, Canada - plant22 | ecosystem: Engineered > WWTP > Wastewater > Unclassified | place: Canada: Vancouver, British Columbia... | reverse complement strand
TATTGTTAATTCGCTAAGAATTCCCGATAAATGACCGATATAGAGACTTAGAGTTGGAAAAAAGTACCTACTTGAAAAGGAGTGCTGATGGAACTTCAAAATCCTCAACATCTGCTTAACGATGAGGATTTCTTCAATAATTTGCAGAAGGCATATCGTGAATCCATTGCCATGTCTAATGACTGCAAGGCACGTATAGCGAAGATCATGGATAATCTTGACGAAGATAAGGTTGAGAAATGGACACCACTGTTCGAGCTTGCCGCTACATGCGCTTATCACGTGCAGGAGGCTGAAAACTGTAGCCCTGGTCCTGAAAAAGATGTCGAATGGATGATTAACCATATGCTCAGCGTGACTATCGCTGGTGGTATTGCCACGTTCATGATGCTCGGCACTTCCCGTGCATTGCAAGTCGCAGACGTGTTGATGAAATTAAATGATGAGATGATCGAGTACATGAATCGCTACGAAAAGAAGTAGCAACCTCGTTCCATCAATCCCCCACGATCTTGCTGATACTATCCTTCCATCTGATCTTCGGATTGTCCTTATACCTCCCATAAAGGTCCCAGATGTATTGGTCTGAAAGCGACTGCATCAACTCCTCAGCCCTTGCCATCGTCTCTTCATCGTTATGGCCATTCATAGATGATCGACTCTTCAGCATATTCGGCTTGCCAATCCAGACTGTTTCCGTCACATAGGGCAACACCTGCTCAACGACATCTTCGATGTTATCGTCCAGCATGGGCTCGCAGGACACGCTCGTTTGGTATCCCTTCCAGTGAGCATACTTCAACGATGCCAGTCTCTCTTCGAAGTCAGGCGCTCCAGGCTCCCAGAATCGAAGGGTATCGGAATTGCCGGAACCGATGGTGAAGCGGAAGATGAACTGTTTCTTGAACATGGGAAAGACATCGCAGAGTGCCTCGATGCACTCGAAATGCGGTTTGGTGACGATGACCCCCTCATTGCCTGGTGCGAGGAGATTGGTCAGCTTCTGGATGCATGTTGAAAGATTGGCTGGGGTGATGTCGTGAGTCGAAGGGAACATGAACCGCTTCCCGTTCTTGCTTTTCATGTATCTCTTTGAAAGCTGGTCTGTTCGGATCTCCTCATCTTTCCAGTTGTCCGGTGTCTTCCTTCCAAACCGGATGGCCATCGACTTGGCATAGCAGTAGCGGCAGTCATGACTGCATCCAGTGACGCAGTTGATGTTGTAATTTGCCCATTCCTTGGTCCCGAATAAAGGTTTCTGATTTTCCTGTTTAGCTTCTCTCATATTCATTTCCTCCATAAAATAGTAAAGCCACCTCGCAATGAGATGGCCCAAAATCCAAAATGATAATAGTTGCTGTTAATCTATTGCTTTCTTCCCTTTCCCAAAAGTGCAGTGCCCCATAGAGATAATCTTTACTTTAGTGCCCGAGTAGGACGAAATAGCATCAATACGTAGACAATGACTTGAACGGGATTAAAGCGGGATTAACTGAAGTGATAGGTCATTAATCCCAAATCCGGAATGAGTCAAAGGAGATAGAGTAAAAATTAACAAATTAACGGAAATATGAACAAATATTTACCCCTATAATATTTATTATAAATATTAATTATAATTATACTTTTAAAGTTTATAGATAATCTTGTTAATAAGTTAATTTTCACTTCAACACCATGGTTTTCGTATGGATTCGGGATTAACTCACCATCTCTCCAGTTAATCTCATTTTAATCTCTAATATCCTCGACCTATCCTGCCAGCAATGGCATCCGCACTTTTGGGAGGGAGGGGAATAGATCATGTATTAGATATTCCCTTCATTAGCCTCTTTTACATTGAACACGTACACCTGATTCCCGTCTTTCTTGGAGCTTTCAACCTTGAAGTGCAAGTCTACCAGTACCTTCTTGAAACCGGACTTCTCCTCTGGGTCTTTTCTTTTTTCTGATTGGCAGTACTGGCAATATTTTTCGTAGAGGCAACTATACTTAATCCTGTCATCGGGATTGTCCGATTTGATCAATCGGTCATGCACAAATGCCCTGACACTATCCATCTCATTTTGGTACTCCTGTTTCTGGAGTCTCATCGATTCGGTTTCTCTGAGCGCAAAATTCAATTCCCGAAGTCTCTTATATCCCTCCATTGCCCAGTTGAAGATTCCTGAGAGCTCTGAAGCAAGCTTCTGCTCCAGTTGTCTGTCCATATCCTTCGCAGTGAATGTCCTCGGAAAGTCAATGATCCAGATCCTCCTCAGCATCCCATGTGAGGTGTCTTGAATCACAGGTCGTTTATTCATGGCGAGAAAGTGCTTTGCAAAGGGTCTGAACTTCATCGGCTGTTTGTAGAGCGTTCTTCCAGTGACCCAATCACCTCCTGTCACGGATTTAAATGTGTCTGTCTTTAAGTTTTTGACTGGCGTTTCACCCGAGATGTTGAGCATCTTCTGGAAGAGCTCCAGGATGTAGTACTCGTCAGATAACGAGTTGAAACTGATGTTGGAGGTATTTTCATGTCCAATGAGATTCGCAATCGTGTTGATAAAAACAGACTTGCCGTTGCTTCCGCTCCCGACAAGGAAGAATACAGATGGGGTGGGCATTGATTTGTGGAAAGCATAACCAACCGCTTCCTGGACGATATCGATCTTTTCTGTTTCGCCCATGAATACCTCGTCGAGAAACCGGATAAATCGGGGACACTGAGCTGATGGGTCATAATTGTAAGGCAGGAGATTCGTCGTAAAAATATCGGATGTATGGGGTATGATTATCCCTTCATCCATTTTATAAAGACCATTCATCAGGGTCAGATAGTTGATCTGATCTTCCTGAGCTTTTTCGCTTTCGATGAAGGCATTTCCTTTTGCATAGTGGATGAATTTCTTCAGGGCATCTATCGTAAATGTTTCCCGATATCGACCCAACTCCTTTTGGCAGGCGTTATTCAGCTTGTCTTCCGTCAACTCCTCAAAACATTTCCCATTGTATCGGAAGAACGCCTTTTCCTTGTCCAGGAACTTAATCTTTTGCTTCTCGACCATATACTCCTCGAGCCGAAGCGGCTTCAGATGATAATCTTGTTCAGTCTTGTAAATGGATCCTGAGACGAATAGAGGGTTTTCCCGTTCCTCGGGAGTCAGATTGGAGAGCTTCTTTGCCTTCTCTATGCTGTATTTCAGGTATTGATCAGGAGATGGATGCTTACGGTACTTCTCCCCTATCTTGTGCGTGAGGAAGACCTGTTTGATATCGTTTTCAGATCTGCCGCAGTTGGTCAGTGCCAGAATTACAGCAAAGTCCGCATCGCTTCGACTTGCATAGGTTCCGTCATTACCATACCGGATGAGATTCTTGATACGCTCTGACACAGAGATTCTGTCTATGTCGATGGGACTCAAGTTTACATTGCTCACTACGGCATTGCTGACAGTTGTTTCTTCTTTCAATGTATTTGGAGGTTTTACGTCAGGAGCGACCAGGTCTTCAAAATCAGCCAACTCGTATGTATTACCAGAATTCGCTACGAGGGTGACAGGGCGGGGAGTGTCAGGCAGTTTGAAGTTGTATGTCCCAGGGATTCGTAGAACACGGGAAATATCCTGTGTACCCTTGTCTCCACCCACAAGAGCACTCAATATTATGTTCAAACCCTCGATTTTCTCCACACCGATTTCTTTGACATTAATCGCGTTCCTCAGGACCCAGTAACAATGAAACCCTCCACCCGAATGGATTATCAGTGTCGGCTCATATTCAAACCGGTTAATTGCAGCGAGTGCCTCGTCATAGTCTGCATGAGGAGAATCTTTCTTGTGCCCGTCCTTTCCATAGTCAATCTCCGCGTGCAGGGCGCTGACCCATTCAACGTCCTTCTTCTTCCCGCCGCGACCTGTCCTTGGATTGACGCCGAAATAAACCTCTTTTCCCTGACTGCAAAGTTCAATGGCTTTTAGTGCAGCGTTCTCCACTGACGAATAGAAGTATTGGGCTGAAGGTCTAGGAAAGGTCCTGATCTCAATCTCACCCTTTCCCTGTTTCAAGGCTTCCCCCAAAATAGTATTCAGGAATTCTGATGCAGTATTTATACACTGCGTCTTGTCTGTCATTATGTCGTTGCTTTTCATGGCTATATTTCCTTCCTTTCCTTACTTGCTCTCCGCTCCTGCTCATCGAGATACTTTCGAATAATCTCAGACCCGACCGATGCTGCGCTCTCCACCTTGCTGGGGTCGTCCATCATGCGCTTGCCGGCAATCTTGCGGAGCATGTCCCTGTCATGCTTTGGCAAACTGAGATTCAGTTGAACTACTTGGTTGTCGTTACTTTGTTCCATGGTGCTTTCCTCCAAGTTAGATATTTATAATTTATTCTGGCGACCAAGACAGATCGGAACGGAACTGTTTCCGGGGGACGAGAATAAGAAAAGGGAGAGAGAACGCTCTTGTCCTCTCTCCCCATCCTAAAATGGGCTATTCATTTAGTGATAGCACTTCGACTCAATGCGGGTTGGAAATTCCTTGCCATACATTCGTCGAAATACATCTTCGGGTCTGTCATGCGAGGAAATCTGTTCTCGTATCATCCTCAAGTAAAAGGATCCGTTGCCCAGAATGGTTCTGACCGCACTCTCGACCTCATTGGAATCAAGAATACCTGCTGTCATCAAAATGCCTTTCTGGACAATAGGGCGTCGCGTAACTGGATGGATGTAGACATGGTCAACGACGGCACATTTGTTGATTCTGCATGTCAACTCTAATACCTGCGAAGCTTGGTCATCCGGAACTATGTCGTTGGGCGAAGCCATTACGAAAACGACTCTATCGGGATTTTTTTCAATCCGTATCCCAACTCGAATCATCAAGTCGGGATAACTTTGGTAACTCACATCAAAATAGATATCGCCATCTTTTCTGAAGTCATTGGCCACTGGCAGTTTCAGCCTCCCCAGCACATCTGCAATCTCTTTCAAGGACTCAATTCTGTGCGGATAGGCATCAAAACATTCATCAGGAGAGTCCTCTTGACTGTCTTCTTGGTGACAGTCAGCGGTCTCCGACATGCACTGATTGAGATAGGAACGTATATGTTTGCCTTCCTCAATCATGCTTTGGAGTAGCCATCTGAATTTGCTGCGAGGCAGATCTTTTCCTGAAATGATAAGCCCTGCCCTTAACTGCAAAGATCCGCAATCCGGGCAGGGTGCGAGATGGTACAGACTGAGATGGCCATTGGTGTCATCGGCAATTTCCATGAGGTCGGATATATTCATGCCGAGATCTTCACTATCACCAATTATGAGTAGTATATTCGCGTATCTATTTGCGGAATCACTGTCTAACCAGCAATAAAGATGCATGGTGGTTTGGTTCTCATCTATATGAGAACTGAAGCAATATGGCTCGTATTCATGAAGGACATTGCCCTGAGATACTGTGAGTCCTTCCATGGTTGCTGATTCAATCATCTGCTCGAGTATCTCTTGATTTTTATTGTCTTTATTCATTGTTTATTCTCCTTAATATTCTCAAATCATCAGATTGTTATTCGAAAAACGCAGGCGCCTGCGCTTTTACTCCAGAGGGATGCCCCTCTTCAGGCGCTCATCGTTGACCCTCTGCTCCAGGTCCGTGTAGTACTTCATGAAGTCCTCCCATTAATAAAGAAGGGGGATCAGCCACATCGTCAGCCAATCCCCCTGCCTCACTGCATATGCTTTGTTAAATTTCAGATCGCCATGCTCTCTGCATAACCATTCACTTCGACTGGGTGTCCTTCGACAGGACTGACTTCAGCTCCTTCTTGTCCAGTCAATTCAGCGATGGTATCGGAGTACAAAAACACGCATTTTAGGATATCAACCAACATCCTCCGGAAACGCTTCTTCCCAAGCGTATTTCCTTTCACCGGTAGGGCTGCATAACAGAATATGCGCCCATTATCACCGTCGATGGTAAAGTGAGTTTTCTGCAGCTTTTCATTCAGCTTCCACAAGAACCGTATCGCCTCGGATCTCTTGGATTCCGGGACCTGATCGTAATAGGAATGGATACTCACAATGCTTGCTGTCCGGTTATAAACGATCAGCATGTCGTTTACATACTGACCGTCATCCCACTTCGTCCAAAAACTTGAGTAACCGCCACCGTCTCTCACGTCCTTGACGGGCATGTCGAATTGACTGATGCAAATCTTGATGCGCTGGAAAAGTTTGTTAGTATTTTTCATTTTATTTGTTTCATTCATTTAATTTTCCTCCTCGTTATATCTTTCTTGTTAAGTGTGTAATAAAAAAGCCAGTCCCGGAATCGAGACTGGCCTGCTGATAACGCATATAGTTGATCTCTACGGCCTCACAATCATATATAAAACCACCTCCTTCTATTGCTTGTCGAACAATAAAAAGGGACCAACTCCGTGACAGAAGTGGCCTCCTTTATCATCCTTCTTGATGTCTCAGGAAATTACTTTCTCGCGGCAACCGGCGAAGATTGATTTTAAATGTTCCTTGGGGCTCATGTTTGCAGGGTTGTTACCGACGAACACAGGAAGGATTCGGCATCCTACTGAAAGAAGATTCTTTAACTGGTATACCAGTTCTTCCTCGTCCAGGACGGGGTCAAGAATGACGCCTGTAAAAAGTGAGACGTATTTGTCTCTGGTAGAGACAATAATATGATTCGCATAAGACCTGCTATTGTACATATTGGCCATCTCGACGGCCTCGGTAAACATGTTCTGCGGCAACTCATCAAAACTGGTCATCTGTAAATGCAATTGTGCTGTATTAATCGGGGCGAACGCTACAAGTCTAAATCGACACGCTCCACCACGAATACTACTCACGATCTTTACACTGTTGTCGGTAATCGTTTCGTCCTTCACGGGCAGGTCAATCTTGGCGAATACTCTCTTGATACCCTGTTGGAGTCTCTCGTAGTCTGTTTTGTAATGCTGTTTTTTCTCCTTGGGTAATTGAGCACCCAGAGATTGAATGATCTCCTCGGGCTTGCCTCCCGCGACCAGCAGCTCCTCGATGGATAGACGGAATCGGAAGTAATCCGAGAATATGAACTGTGAAAGAAGCGTCTTGAATTTATTTCGGGGAAGTTGATCTCCTAGGACATAGAGGCTGGTCCGGAAGACCAGTGTGTTGCATTCCGGAATCATGCAAAAGTGATCGCAGGCCAGATCACTATTCATGATGTTTAGCAATTCCCTAGAGAAGGATAGTTTTTCATCAGGGATTTTAGGGAGAACTACTATGTCGACCAGGGCGCGACTGGAATATACCTCGTCGTACCAGAAGTACACGGTACTGGGCGTGAGGCGTATAATGTCGCCTTTTTCGTCATTTGGATGCGCAATAGTATTTTTGCGATGCAAATACGGGATGAAAATTTGGTTATAGCAGTCCTTCATAGACTCGATAATCTGTTCTTTTTTCTTGGTTGTGTTCATGAAAATACTCCTTTTCTTTTTGATGGATTGAAAAAGGGGCCAGCCCGTGAGAGCTGACCCCTTCAACGTTTCAACTTTTACGAATGTACAGATTTAACGCTATTTCAGTCAGAATGTTTAAAAGTTTAAATCTTCTCAACCGCGTCGGTAAGCGGGTTGACCACCTCGACGGGCTTCCCCTGGTAAATCGGATCCTTGATTTCCGAGGGGTGAGGGAGGGCAAGATACTGCCCCGCATCAAGTGTTAGGATGTAATACTTGTACTGATTGGTCTTGGGCGGCTTTTTCCGGTCCACGATGCCTGCCTTCAAGAGGTACTGCAGCTCGTTGTTGACCGTAGAAAGCGACATATATTCACCTCCTTCCTTATTTAGTGTCTCGAACACCTTCTCCCTACTCATCCAGGCCGAAGTGCTGTTTGCGATGGTAGAGAGGATATCAACCACACTTTTGTTGTTGATGTGTGCGTTACTGATGCCGGCTAAGTTGAGTCTTTTCAGCACATCAAGGACCCTGTTCTGCCTTGGCGTTAGAATAAACTCACCAATCGGCAACACCTTGTCCAGAAGAAGCCAGGCAAAGAAGTAATCGACCTTCGTTGCCATCAGGGTAGGACTAGCTTCGGTTTTAACCGATGGAATCGCGATATCCTTCTTTGCGGCAAGCCAACTGCTGACCTTTTCCCTTCCCACGCCGTACATGAGGGACACGATCTCGTCCCAGAGCACAGGAGGGGGGTTGTTAATGATTGCTGCCATGCAGAGGACCTTGAAGATGTTCTCCACCTGGTAGGTATGGAGGGCCTTGACACCCTTCATAGCGCCCATGATCTGTTCCGCAAAGGGAATGTCCACGGGATGCCAGCGCAGCCGCTCGAAGGTCTTCTGAAGCCTTGCGACTTCGACATCCATGAGGCCGTTGTTCTCCCCCACACCAAGCCGAGGTGTCTGAGCAGCAGTCTTAGCCTGCTCTCCTCGTAATGATACCCAAAGCAGGGAGGGATGCTGGAGAACGCTGCCCGCCCGATCGGGGGCTACCCCAACAAGCGATAGTGGTATCTCGACCCGACGACTCTGTAGGCCTACGCCGAATTTCGAACGGATGAGCTCCTGCGTGGTCGAATTGCCACGACTCAGAAGCAAATCTACATCTTGGCGGACCTTTTTAAACCCATTCTCATCGGAAGAGGTTACCGTCCTCTCCCGAATCTGCGGCGACCCGAGATAGAGAGCCTCTGGGGTCATCTTCTGACACTCGATGTACGAGCTGCTGGGTGTCACCTGCATGCAGCGATGCAGGACCTTGACAGCCTCAGACGGCTCCTTGGATAAAAGAACAGTTGATATCGGGTAGCCGAGCCTGGCCGAATTCAAGGCCATGCTGACCATCATAGCGGGCTTCATGTCATCATCGTCGATTCCCAAGGCCTTGAGCATCCTCGCGTTACCAACGATGGGAGATACGAAGGGGCCCTCAGGGGCCGTCCTCGTGGGCTCGAAAAGAATGTAATCGAGATTGACATTGGCCATTAACGCTGCATTCCCTTGATGAGGGGGAGCGGGCATGAGGGATTGACAGGGAACTTCCGGTTCGGTGATTTTAACGCTAGTCGCCTGCTCTTTGACGTTGGACTTTTTCGCTTTATTTTTCATTATGATTTTCCTTTTAATATTAAAGTGTTAATTGAAAAAGAAAAGCCGACCCCAAACCTGAGATCGGCCATCAAAACACATCCACAACTACCTTCTAGCAGCCGACAATCATATCTTCAATCACCTCCCTAACATGTATTAGTACGTACTGCTCAAAACAAAAGGGGCCAGCCCGAAAAAGCTGCCCCTAGAAATGAAGAATTGTCCGTAGAGACTGGCAAGGGGTCTACTATTTGTGTTTTTGTCGTCGACTAGCCTGCCGCGTTATGCTCCCTCCTTCATCCCAAGGGTGTATTCCTGACTCGACCAACTCGAGAAAGGATGGAACAAGCTGATAACTGTGATAGATCATTGCCCGCAGCACAACGGCAAAATCCTCTATATCGAGCCCCTTGTCACTAAGGGTGATTTCCGCACCTAGCATAAGAGTCCCGTCGGAAACCAATGTTAACTGGGCCTCCTTGAGCCTAGGGTTAATCCGATTGATCAACCTCAAAACGGCCTGACGCCTTTTCTCGGGAACTTGTAAGTAGCAGATAACGACAACTACTTCATTTTCCGCTGTGTTAAGGGTACAGTTCAGTTGAAGATTTAAGTTCACACAACTGAACTCGGACGCGAGACAAAAATATTTCCCCATGCGGCCCTCCGTCCTGATAGACAGGCCCGTCTCTGCGAGCTGAGCCCTCATCTTTTCAAAAGTCTCTTCATGTTCTCGGGCTATCTTCTCCAATGGATACCTCCTTTCTTCAACCTAAAGTCTTTCAAAAAATGAACAGGGATTTCCCGTCATTTTCCGCGCGCGCCCTTAACAGGGGGGCGTACTCAACCTGTAAATCGCACATATTGAGAATTGTATAAATATGGATAGATATGGACACAAAACACGTTAGGCGAGAAATACTCGGCAGGTAGGGTGTACGGACACAAGTATGGACACAAAACGAGAGGTCTCCTCATGCGTTTTATGCCATCTCGTGTATAGTGGAACGGCTGAAATCATTGTGTGGTGGGATGGTGTGAAGGCCCTTTCACGCCGACGACCGGGGTTCGACTCCCCGTGGGGACGCCAGAAAAAAGGGGATGCCCGCCGAGGGCGTCCCCTTTTCATTTGCCTTCCCGTCACGGGGATCTCACCACGGGTT
>Ga0255346_1007428_pt1 | contig 10267 bp, 9 predicted proteins | sample wastewater_treat_FD_194410 | JGI IMG/M metagenome (GOLD analysis project Ga0255346, IMG submission 194410) | Wastewater microbial communities from Lulu Island WWTP, Vancouver, Canada - plant22 | ecosystem: Engineered > WWTP > Wastewater > Unclassified | place: Canada: Vancouver, British Columbia... | reverse complement strand
CGGAGGGCTCGATGCGGAGAAGGGACGCAAGGCCGCCGATGCCGTCCGGCAATGGAGGGAGGAGGACAATCTCCCCTTCCCGGATCACCGGCAGGCAAGGATCTCTCAGCTGGAGGGCACGCTGGACTACCCGCCCGAGGGGTCAGCTCTGCGGGAAAGGGAAAGCACTAGCGACCAGTGAAGACGTACCTCTCGTCGCTCAACGGCGGAGTGAACCTCCGCGTGGTCGCGGGGCACGGCCGGCGCTGTCCGGGCAGGGATGCGCCGGGGCCCATCGATTATGTGCGGTGACGGGGATCCCGTCCGCTTCCGCATTGAACGGCTTGCGCGGATGTGGTAGTGCATGCCCATGCGGAAATGAAGTGCATGGAGGATGCGCCCGTGGACCCCACTATCGGCCGGCATGCCCTTGAAGACCTCAAGGCTGTCTTCGAGTCCCACGACATCACGATCAAGTGGCTGCTCAGCATTCTGGATTCCATCAACAACGGTGTCATGGTCATCGACAACGAATCCATCGTTCTGTACCTCAATGACGAGTATACCCGCATCACGGGAGTTACACGGGAACAGATTCTCGGCAAACCTCTCCGGGATGTCCGGCCCGGGGCCAAGCTCCCGGATGTCATGGGATCGGGGAAACCGCTCGCCGGTGTTTTCCGCCGCGAGGGGAATACTGATTATGTCGTTGACTTGGCCCCCATCGTCTTGGACGGCAAAATCAGGGGCGGTATCGGCATATTCAAGGACATCACCGAGGTCGAGCGGCTATCGAGCGAACTCCGGCGCATCTCCAGCCAGACCGACCGGCTGAAATCAATCGTCCACGAGGCCTACCAGGCTCGCTACAGCTTTGACGACATTGTGGGGGCAAGCGACGAGATCCGGAGAGTCATTGATCTGGCCCGGCGATTTGTTCACGGCGGCAATGATATCCTGATCACCGGCGAGACCGGTACGGGAAAGGAAATCCTGGCGCAGGCCATTCACAATGCCGGTGAGCGATCGGCGGGCCCTTTCGTGACCGTCAACTGTGCGGCCCTCTCGCCGACATTGGTGGAGAGCGAGCTGTTCGGTTACGTCGAGGGGGCATTCACCGGTGCCAGAAAAGGGGGAAAGATCGGTTTCTTCGAGATCGCCGACGGCGGAACGATATTTCTCGATGAGATCGCGGAACTCACTCGGGAAATGCAGGGACGGTTCCTGCGGGTGCTCCAGGAGCGGACCGTCCGTCGGGTCGGGGATACCCAGGAGACGCCGATCGATGTCCGGGTCATTGCGGCCACAAACCGGGATTTGAGCCGAATGGCGATACAAAATGAATTCCGGCAGGATCTCTACTACCGCCTCTGTGTGCTCGGTATTCACATTCCGCCTCTTCGGGAGCGCAACATCGACATTCGCGTGCTGGCCGACCATTTTCTCGCACGGTCGAGCCGGCGCACGATGCGCCGCCTTGAATTCGCACCGGACGTCTATGAAAATTTTTCGAAGTACAGTTGGCCCGGTAATGTGAGGGAATTGGCCCATACGGTGGAGTACGCCGTCCAGATGGCCGACGGCCCTGCTATTTTACGGCATCACCTTCCGGGAACCCTTGGTCTGGAGCCGGCAATCGAAGAGCGGCAGGAGGGAAAACTCTCGGCGCTGGTGCAGGATTTCGAGCGGAAGGTGATTCAGGCGCGACTGAAGCAGTACGGGAAATCCTTGAGTGCAAAGAAACGGATCGCCCTGGAACTCGGTATCTCGAAGGCAACCCTTTATAACAAGATAAATAAGTTGGAAATAAGAGAGAGTAAGGTCCGGTAAATTAGAATGAAGCGGTATTCCATCCAAATAGTTGGATGAGCCGATTTGTCATGGAGTTGCAAGGGACTGGACCCGCCATGACTCCGTAGAGGTCTAATCGTTTAGAATGATCGGATGGAGCGCCATCCATTTTCCCCTTCCGGTTGCCCGGCGCAGACAGAGAAAAAATGCGTCGAGCGTTCTTTTTTCAAGAGTCAAGCCGTCCAGATTAAACGGTTTTTTCTTTGTCCGTTCTCCGCAGCGCCCGGGGGCGCGATCTTTATTGAATCCATCGTCCGGCGAGGTACGCCGTTTGCTTATTCATCCATTGTTGCCGCCTTATGCACCGGTCGAAATGCGTGACCGGCCGTGAAATTACCGTGACGCGCGAATCGCGGGCCAGAACGGCATTTGGGAGGATTTCAATGGAATCGAAGTACTTCATCCGTCCGGAGAATGTGACAGCCTACAGCCCGAAGAACCACGTGGGCACCCAGAACCGGCGCCTCATCGGGCCAGACAACGGAGCGAAAAATCTCGAGGTCGTCCTGGGTGTTCTCGAAAAAGGCCCCGGCGCCCTTCCGCACGTCCACCCCGATCTCGAACAGGTCTGCTACATTCTCGAGGGCAGAGCGAGAGTCGAGGTTGCGGGTTATCAGCGTGAAATCGGCCCCGGCGAATGCTGTTTCTTTCCTGCAGGCGAGTCCCACATCTTTGCCGTCGTGAGCGACGAGCCGGTGAAAGTGCTCGTGATCTATTCTCCGCCTTACTGTGAAAACCCCGCCCAGGCTGTACGCACCTGAGCCGGGACGGGCGGATCGAAGGGGAAGAGGGAAATGCCGGATGCAGCCGTGAAAAAGGCGCTTGAGGGAATCCGTATTTTGGATCTCACAACGATCGTGATGGGGCCCTATGCCACACAGATCCTGGGTGATTTCGGAGCCGACGTGATCAAAGTGGAGGCTCCTCCCGGGGGTGATCCCATGCGCTTCGCGGGCCCGTCTCGCACGAAGGGCATGGGGCCTCTCTTCCTTCAGCTCAACCGCAACAAACGCAGTATCCTGCTCGATCTGAAAAAGCCCGACGGGCTCGAGGTCGTGCTCCGCCTTTGCAAGACGGCGGACGTCGTGGCCTACAACATCCGTCCCCAGGCCATGGAACGCCTGGGGCTGGGCTACGACGATCTTCGCAGGGTCAATCCCCGCATCATCTACGCCGGTATGTTCGGCTTCGGCCGCAACGGCCCGTATGCGGCTCAACCCGCCTATGACGATCTCATCCAGGGCATCAGCGGCTACAGCGACACCTTCGCCCGGGTATCGGGCGATGTCCCGCGTTACTTCCCCGTGAACTTCTGCGATCGCACGACGGGAATTTACGCCGTCGGCGCCGTCGCGGCGGCCCTGTTTTACCGCGAGCGTACGGGTGAGGGACAGGCGATCGACATTCCCATGTTCGAGACCATGGCTCAGTTCATCCTGGGGGACAACCTCTACGGAGAGAGCTTTGTCCCCAGCCTCGGACCGACGGGCTATTCCCGGATCCTTTCGCCCGAGCGAAGGCCTTACGCGACCCGTGATGGCTACGTCTGCGCCGTGATCTACAACGACAAGCACTGGGAGACCTTCTTTGAACTGGCGGGCAAGGCCGACCTGTTCAATGCGACGCCGAAATATCAGACGCTGGAAGCCCGCATCGGGTGCATCGACGAGGTCTACGCATTTGCAGGGGAGGTTTTCAGGACCCGTACGACGGCCGAGTGGATCCGGTTGCTTACGGCTTCGGACATTCCCGTCGCCCCCCTCCACAGCCTCGACTCGCTGTTGCAGGACCCCCATCTGCTGGCGACGGGTTTCTACGAGGTCGCGGATCACCCCAGCGAGGGAAAAATCCGGATGATGCGCTCGCCCACCGAATGGTCGGCAACTCCCGCCTGCACCCGGATCCTGCCTCCCCGCCCCGGCGAGCACAGCCGGGAGATCCTTGCCGAGGCGGGTTGCAGCGCCGATGAGATCGCGAGGCTCTTCGAGAAAGGGGTATCGCGGGACGGTTGACCGGCAGGGGAAGCAGGCGCCCGGATACCGCGCGCCGAGTGTCAAAACAGTGGAGAAAAGGAGAATGGCAATGGGCAGAATCACGAGAGTCGGCGTCTTCTTCGCCGCGGCCTTGGCATGTGCGCTGATTGCGAACCCCGCGTCTGAGGTGCCGGCGCAGAATGTTATCACCATCAAGGTGGCCGACGGTCTTCCGGCCGGACATATCCAGGTCGTCGAGGGCCTTGCCCCCTTCATGAAGGAAGTGGAGGCGAGAACGAAGGGGAGGGTGAAGTTCACCCACTACACGTCGGGACAACTGGGCAAGCAGAACGACATGCTGGATATTCTGAAAAGCGGTGTGGCCGACATGGCCTACATTGGCCCGAGCTACTTTTCGGGCAAGATGCCGTTGAGCGGTGTTTTCGAGTTGCCCCAGGCCTACCCCAGTGCCACGGCGGCCAGTGAGGTGTACTGGCAAATGTCGGTGCATGGCATCCTCGCAAAGGAGGAATGGGGCAAGCACAACGTCTTTCCCGTTCTTTCCCTGTCTTATGCCCCCTATGAAATCTTCAACAGTAAAAAGCCCGCCCGCGTGCCTGCCGATTTCAAAGGAATGAAGCTCCGGTCGGCCGGCGGTACGCAGGACCTGACGGTGCGGTCTTTCGGTGCTGTCTCGATCTTCAAGACTCCACAGGAGCTTTATGAATCAGCCCAACGGGGCGTCGTCGACGGGGCCCTCTTTCCCGTCGAGGCAATCGCCTCCTACAAGCTCCAGGAGGTATTCAAGTACGCCACACGCGGCGCCCACTTGACGGGTTTCGTCATGGCCTACGCCGTCAACGGCAAGACCTGGCGTGCCCTTCCCGAGGACATCAAAAAGATCTTCCTGGAAGTCGGTCTTGAGCAGACCCGGAAGTTCGGAAAAGCGGCCGACCGCAAATCCACGGAGCTCTATGCGCAGTATGAGAAGGCGGGTATGCAAGTATCCGTCCTGACGTCGCAGGAGCAGGCCGCCTGGGTTCAGGCCACGAGCTCCGTCGAACAGGAATGGGCAAACAACCTCGAGAAGCGCAGGCTTCCGGGCAGGCGCGTACTCGAGGAGTTCAAGAAAACGATGAATGCCCAGAAGAAGTGATGGGTAGTCAGGAGAGCGTCATCCCCGGAGCCCATGACGTGTTCTTCCGCGGCGCAGGAGACGACGGGGCCAGCATTCGGCGCAAGGCGCAACGGGAAGGAGATCGTCACAGTGGAGAAGCGGCGATCCGCTGGATTCAATGAAGCCATGAGCCTGCTCGAGAAGTCGCTTATCGGTCTTGCGAGCCTCGCTCTGCTTGTGCTCACCGGCCTGACGACAGCCGACGCTCTTGGGCGGTACCTCATCAATTCGCCCATCCCCGGCACTGGCGAGATCATCGAGGACTACTTCATGATTGCCCTGATCTTCCTGCCCTTGAGTTATTCCTTCATGCAGGAAGGCCACGTGCACGTCACCGTGATTGAGCGCTATTTTCCCAAAGCGGTGAAATGGGCCGTCGGCAAGGTGAATCTTCTGCTGAGCTTTGTATTCTTTTGTCTGATCACGTTGGCAGGCTGGGATCGATTCATCGAGGCATGGAGGATTGACGAGATCTCCACGAGCTCCGTCGGTTACCCCATGTGGCCCTGCTATCTTATGGTCCCCATCGGATGCGGTCTGCTGTGCCTGCGCATTGGTCAGGTTTTTTCCGGGCGAGTAAAAAAGGCGAAAACCGCAGCTCCCGACGAGGACCGCGTTGCCTGAAAGCGACCCGGCCGCCCCTTTTGGGCGAGGGAGTTCGGGACAGGAGAGGAAACAAGAGGCTATGTCGGAACAGCTGATCATGACACTGCCCCTGGCAGGGATGATCGTCCTGATCGCCGTGGGGATGCCCGTGGCCTTTGCCATGGGAGTCAGCGGCGCCGTGGGCATTTATTTCCTCGGCGGCTTCGACAGCCTGATGGGGATCCTGGCGACCTCGCCCTACCGCACGGCGGCCTCCTACACGCTCACGACGGTTCCCCTGTTTATCCTGATGGCCGAGTTTATCGTCAAGTCCGAGATCGTTCACGAGATATTCGATGCCGGTTACAAGTGGCTCGGGCATCTGCCGGGCGGCGTGGCGATCGCCACAGTCATGGCCGACGCGGGATTCGGGGCCATGTGCGGCTCCTCCACTGCCGCGGCCGCCGCCATGTCCTCCGTGGCCGTTCCCCAGATGAAACGCCTGAAGTACAAAGACTCTCTTTCAGGCGGTGTCGTGGCCGTGGCCGGGACGCTGGCGATCATGATTCCTCCGAGCATCGTCTTCATCATTTACGGATCCGTGACGGAGACCTCTATCGGGAAACTGCTCATCGCCGGCATCCTGCCGGGTGTGATCACCGCTCTGGCCTATGCCGTCGCCATCTACCTCTGGGTGAAGATCGACCCCTCCGTCTCCCCGCCGCAGACGGCCTGGTCGTGGTCCGAGAGGATGCACTCGCTTCGCTACGTATGGCCCATGATCGTGCTGTTTACCGTCGTTGTCGGCACCATCTACGCAGGGGTGGCGACGCCCACGGAAAGCGCTGCTTTCGGTGCCACGGCCGCCCTGATCATCGGCCTGGCGCAGAGGAGACTCGATTGGGGCAAAATTTTCGCGGCCTGTCTCGCCACGATCCGGAGCACCGTCATGATCTTCGTCCTCATCATTGGGGCGATGATTTTCGGCTACTACATGACCCTCACCCAGATGCCCCAGGACCTCGTCAAGGTTATCGCCGCGTCCGCCGTGGATCGCTGGGTGATCATGGGAGGGCTTGTCGTCCTGTACATCGCGCTTGGCTGCATCCTGGATCAGATTGCGATCCTGCTGCTCACCCTACCCATCACGTTCCCGCTGGTCATGTCGCTGGGATTCGATCCCATCTGGTTCGGAGTGATTATCACGATCTTGGCCGAGATCGGGCTCATCACGCCGCCCGTGGGCCTGAACTGTTTTATCGTCAGCCAGGTCTCCCGGCTCCCTCTGGAGGAGGTGTTCAAGGGCGCCTCCATCCTGTTGATTGCCGAGTTAATCATTCTGGCGCTGCTGATGGGTTTTCCGGAAATTTCGCTTTGGCTGCCGTCCATGATGCAATGAGGGCGCCGGCTCGCGTATTGGTGGTTGTGCATCAAACCGGTTGTCGAAAAAAGGAGGTCGGGTCATGAAACGTATTCTGATCATTTTGGCCGCAGTCGCGTTTGCCGCCCTGGCGGGCATGCCCGCCGCGACGGCGCAGGACAAATCGTTCACACTACTTTATGAATCGGTCTATCCGAAGGGTCACATGCGCTTTCTCGTGGTCGAGGACATGCTTGACCGCATTGAATCCGGATCGAAGGGCCGAATCAAGTTCGACCGCCACTACGGGGAGCCCGTGAGCCAGAAGGAAGCCCTCAACGCTCTGGCTCGCGGTGCCATCGACATACTGGTGGCCTATCCCACCTACTACGACGGCAGAGTCGCCATCGGCGACTGGATGCAACTGCCCGCCAACTTTCGCAACTGGCAGGACTGCTGGGACCTCACGGTCAACGGCCCTGTGGCGGAGATCATGGATCGGGTCTACATGAAAAACGCCCGCGTCAAGTACCTGGCGGCAACGCCCGTTGCGCCCTACAACTTCCAGATTGCAAAAAAATCGAAAAAGATCCGTACCTTCGAGGATTTCAAGGGGTTGAAGGTTCGCAGCGCAGGCGGATCGGCCTCGATCGCGATCAAAGCCCTTGGCGCCTCGCCGGTCTCGACCATCGGCGGCGAGTACTACCAGGCGATGCAGACGGGCGTCGTGGATGCCGGGCTCATGACCACCTACTCGCTGAAGCAGTACCGGCTTTGGGAAGTGTCGGACCAGGTTGTGGATCCGCCCCTGGTGGGCTACTCGGTGGCCTTCATGTGGATGAGCCTTAAAACCTGGGACAAGTTGCCCAAGGACCTGCAGGAACTGGTCATCCAGACGGTGCGATCGAGGGATCTCTGGGAGAAGTGGAACCGGATCTACGACAAGGAACAGGACGGTCCGATCATCGCGGAGGCGAAGAAGATGGGTGTCGAATTCTTCGTTTTGCCCCCGCGGGAGGCCGAAAAAATGTACAAGGCCACGGACGGCGTATGGGACTGGTATGTCCAGGAGTGCGAGAAGCAGGGAAGCGGAGCGGAGGCCCGTGAAGTCCGCAAGCTGATCCAGGATCGCTTCAACGCCAAGAAAAAGTAGCCGCGAAAAAGAGCCCCGGGGAAGGGACTTCCTTCCCCGGGTGAAGAATCGGGGAGGGCGACACCGATGAGTGCGCACGCTGGACAGGGTGACGAAAATCGGGGCACCGATCGTATCGAGTGGATCTGCCGGCAGACCGGGTGGATCGCGGGAGGCCTGGCTGTGATCATGATGCTGGCGCTGGTCCGAGAGGTGGCCGGCCGCTACTTCTTCAACCAGCCCACGGACTGGGCCGTGGACCTGAACTGCTTCCTGCTCGTGATCATGGTTTACCTGGGCGCCGCCTACACAACGTCCATCGACGGACACGTGCGGGCCGACTTCCTATACGGACGCTTCAAAGGACGGACCAAGGCCTGGGTGGACGTCTTCATCGACGCTGCCTCCATCTTCTACGTATCGATTCTCCTGTGGGAGGGAAGCCTGATGGCCTGGGAATCGTTTATCTTCAACGATGTCTCAACGGGCGGGGTTCGCTGGCCGCTCTTTCCCTTCCACGCGATGGTTCCGCTGGGGGCGGCGCTGGTGATCTTCCTGTTGATCGTTCGCATTGTCCGCAACGCCCGCCTGCTTGTCTCCGGAGACGCACCGGCCACTGCGCCAAAGGAGGGATGAACATGGAATGGTGGACCTTGCTGATCCTCATCTTCGCTGCTCTGCTGGTTCTCATCATGATCGGTATTCCCGTGGCGTTCAGCCTCGGGATCCTGTCTCTTGCCCTCGTGCTCATCTTCCTGGGGCCCAATCAGCTGATCGTCTTCGCCGCGACCGCCTTCGGGCAGATCGACAACTTCGCCCTCGTCGCCATACCGCTCTTCATTTTCATGGCTGAAGTCATCCTGCACTCCGGGGTGAGCACCGACGCCTTCGACATGCTGTCGAAGTGGACCTCGCGGCTTCCGGGCGGGTTGGCCGTAGCCGGCCAGCTTACCTGCACGCTCTTCGCCTCGGTCTGCGGGGCGAGCACGGCCACGGCGGCGGCGGTGGGCAGCATCGCCGTTCCCGAGATGACGAACCGGGGCTACGACAAGCGGCTCGCCTGCGGCTCCATCGCGGCGGGGGGTGCCCTGGGCGCCCTGATTCCGCCGAGCATCTACATGATCATTTACGGGACCCTCGTCGAGGAGTCCATCGGTCAGCTCTTCATGGGCGGGGTGATACCGGGGCTGATGCTCAGCGGGATGTTCATCGCCTACATCATGATCCGTTGTTTCCTGCGGCCGGAGCTGGCCCCTCTCGCGAAAGATGTGACCTGGGCGGATCGCTGGAAGTCGCTCTACAAGGTATGGGCCATTCTCTTCCTGGCGGGAGCGATGCTGGCGGCCATTTACTTCGGCATCGCCACGCCGTCGGAAATCGCGGGCGTGGGGTGCTTCCTCGCCCTAGTCATTGCGTTCGCCTACCGCCGGCTCACGTGGGATGCTCTTCGGGGCGCCTTCCTGAGCACCTGCCGGATCACCTGTTTCATCGGGTGGATCCTGGTTGCCGCCACGGTTTTCGGCTATACCCTGTCATTTCTGCAGCTGCCCCAGCAGCTTGCGGAATGGCTTGTCGCCAGCGCGGCATCACCGTACGTCGTGATCATCGGCATCAACATCCTTCTCATCTTTCTGGGGTGCATCATGGATCCGGCGGGCATCCTGCTGGTGACCATTCCGATCCTGGTGCCGGTCATCAAGGCCCTGGGGTTCGATCCCGTGTGGTTCGGCGTGATGTTCGTAGTGAACATGGAACTGGCGCAGATCACCCCGCCCCTGGGGCTGAACCTCTTCATCATCAAAAGCATTGCCCCGCCGGATGTGACTCTCAAGGACATCCTCATCGGGGCCTGGCCGTTTATGCTCCTGGATCTGGTCGGACTGGCCCTCGTGATCATTTTCCCGCAAATCATCCTGTGGCTTCCCTCGACGATGCTCAGGGGGTGACGGACAGCGGCGAAAACGGGATCCATTCAACTGCGGGACTTGCCCTTCCGAAGACCCTGACTCAGACCCCCTGAACCGGCGCCTCCCTCCTGTGACCGGAACGGAAAAGGCAAGTCCCGCTCCCCCCATCCCCCGGGCGTCGAGCCCCGGCGTCAAGATCGCCCTTGTCACGGCCCCGCGCCGTCTGCTACCCTGTGCCCATGAAATCGGCGAACCTCCTCAAGGGCGCTCTCGTCCTTGCCCTCTTCCTGTTTGCGGCGGCTG
>Ga0255346_1007420_pt1 | contig 10274 bp, 5 predicted proteins | sample wastewater_treat_FD_194410 | JGI IMG/M metagenome (GOLD analysis project Ga0255346, IMG submission 194410) | Wastewater microbial communities from Lulu Island WWTP, Vancouver, Canada - plant22 | ecosystem: Engineered > WWTP > Wastewater > Unclassified | place: Canada: Vancouver, British Columbia... | reverse complement strand
CGGCATCAGATGTGATGACGTGGGGTGATGAGGTTATCAAAGCCTGGGATGATATGGGAAGTAACATCAAGACATTCAGGGAAGGGCTTCTCAAAGGTGATTTCACGGACGCTGAAATGCGCAGTATGTGGAACAAATTCAACGAAGAAACCTTCCTTCCGGGGGTCAATAAACAGCGTGACGCCATGATGCAGGGCGCTTATGATCTGGCAAACAACCAGCCCGTGAATATGCCTGACGTAGAACCAACCACAGCGCCCATGCCGATCCTCACACCGGAGATGGTAGATGCAAACGCAAGGATCGCACGCGCAGAACAACTGAAAACAACCATCATTGAACGTGCACAGAAAGTCGGGGAGTATAAAGCGTCCGATAAGCAGAGACAACTGTTAGCAAGCGTGCTGTCGGAGGTTTATCCTGATTCGGGAGACCGGCACACGGTTCAAAAATATCTGTATGATACCGCCAGCGTGATGGATGCCAGAGATACAATGGTGAAGGCGTCCCTTGATTTATTCACAGCCGTTGATGAGGCTGGCGAGAGCGTGCGGGCAATCCCTGATAATATCCGGGTGCAGATGGAAGGACTGCTTGAGGCAGCCTATGAGAACCAGGGGCAGGGATCATTGTGGGACGGCAGACCGGCGGATAACGCGCCTGCTGCGGACAAAGCAAAATACAACGAAAAGAAAATCAAGACAGATTATGAAAAATCAGTAACAGAACAAACAGTCGAATCATATAAGAAAATGCAAGTATCTGATTTACAGCAATCCTTAAGGGCGGCAGGTTACACTGTGGAAGAAACCAATGCCCTGATTTCACTGCTGGAAGTGCGCGCCAAAAGGCAGGGTGAAAGTATAAACGAATGGATTGGCAAACGCATTGCGGCTGTTATAAGCACTGATGATCCAGAGGCAGCATCCAATATACTTTATCAAGGTGGCAATCCTTTACCTACGGACCCAAGTCTTACCGCATTGCATAACTTAAGGCTTGAAGAACTTTATAAGGTTTTGCAAAACGAAGGTATGCCAATGCCCTCTATTGCGATCACGAAGCAAGGGATTGAATTTAGTCATTACGGTGAGGTCACGATGGTGGGAAATAAAAACATCGTTGATCCTGAACTTGATCCTGCTAATAAAGTTTACCCAAGCGATGCTTATACGGTGACAACGCCAAAAACATATAAGACAATTGATATTACAGATAAATTAGTTAGTGACCTTTCAGGCTTTCTTGGAATTGACCTTGCTGACATGACGATTGAAAGAGCGGTAAGTAATTACCGGCTTCATGCCACGGTATTTTCAGGAGAGCGTGTTAGTTCAGTGGAGATTACAAATTACATTCTTGGGGAAATGGATAGTGATCAATTAAATAACATTGGAAAAAGGCTGATTGGAGAGGGTGAGTATGGAATAAACACAGAAGGTTATGGACGATTGAAAAACGCAATCGCAGAATACATAACAAACCATCCCGATTTACCAGATTACACCGAAGTCATAAGACCAAGTTTGGGCGAATTTCCATCAGAAATCCCTGCCACACTTGAAAACCTGACAATGGTGATGAAGGCTTATACCGAGGCACATGACCCTTTGGGCGGAGGAAAACCAGGCGTTATCAAATCAGTCGCGATGGAACCGTTCTCCAGTCTGGATGATATGCGCAGATCGGCGGACAGTCTTGTCGATTACGACGAGTTTTCAGTTTATATGTATGAGGTACAAGAGCCGGCTCTCAAGAAATTAGTTGAAATAATCGATGATATTATTGGAGAAGAAGGAGGACCTGAATACGATGCTGAAGGATGGTGGATAGGGGATAAGGGAATTTCGAACACTCAAAAGGTGTACAAGCTTTTTATGGATTATGCAAAATTGTATGGACAAGATATGTCGAAGTTCAAGGACTTCTTGTTCGAGACATTTGTATACAAATCCGCCAGGGAGACAGGTGGTGAACATTACAAAAGGTTGATGTCGATAGGGGCTGAATTTGAGACATGGCCTGATATGGTAAACTTTTATGAAGCGGCAGTAGATGCCTATAAAACCATCATTAATGCTCCCACCCTATACTTTGAAGCAAAACCGGAACGAACCGTGCGCTTATCAGAATGGAGTGCGGTGGTTGTCCCTGACACGACACCGGATTATGTTATTCAAAATATGAGAGATAATGGACTGGTTGTTCAGACATACGAATTGGGAAACACCAAAGATCGTATGGCTAAGATAGATCAAATACACCAGGATTATAACACTTTGTTTCAAGATCAGCACCGTGGCGCAATAAATTTTCTTGATGATGGCAGAGCGATTATACGCCTATTTAAAAGCCGTGATGTATCCACAATGGTACATGAAATAGCACATATTTTTAGAAGAGACCTGACCGGTGCTGAGCTTGATGTACTGGCAAAGCAATCGGGGTTAACATCCGGTGAAGCATTTCTTGAACTGCAAGCGAAGGTGTTGGATAAAACAGCGAGCGAAATAGAGACACAACAATATACTGATGCTGAAGAGTATTTCGCAAAAGGCTTTGAAGAATACATGAAAAAAGGAATGGCGGAAGAGGTGGCACCGCCGGCGCTGATCAGTTTATTCCAGAAGTTTGCCAAATGGTTACAGGATATTTATAACGCTTTCACTGGTAACAAAAAAGAAATAGAGATGTCCCAGGAAATGCGGAGTTTGTTCGATGGGCTTCTGTTTGAACAGGACAACCTTGACGCACTTGCCAACAACAAAAGAATACTGGATCATGCGCCTACGGGAGAAACCACAACAGCGATTGGCGTTACCACCCACGCGGACTACAACCTGCAATTTAAGATCGTGGATTTGTTTGACCTGGTGGTATCGCATGATCTGAACTTTATAGAAAACAAATATTTCCCGCAAGAATTGCAGGGCAGGTTCAGAGAGCTGGGCGCAAATCGAGCACAGATATACGAAATAGCCATGGCACTCAATCCCAATGAGATATTGAACGATACCCGCACGGTGGAAACAGGTCCGATGATTATCGGGAACGATATGGTGGTGGAGAGCGGGAACGGGCGCACTCTTGCTTTGTTGATGGCGGTGAGGGACTTCCCTGACAAATGGGCGGAGTATGTTAATGCGCTTTCAATGCATCTTGAGGATAAGGGGTTTTCACCCGATGCGCTTGAGGGAATTGAACATCCTGTTCTCGTGAGGGTGAGGCTTGATGATGTGGATCGGGTCGCTTTTGCGGATGACACAAACGCCAGCAGAACCAAAACAATGACCACACAGGAAACCGCCTACACGGACGCTAAATACTGGAGTGCACAGCTTCTGGCAGACCTGAAAGTGTTTGCGACAACGAACATTGAAAGCCTGATCAAATCTGAAAACAACAGGGATGTGGTTCAATCTTATCTGAGCGCATATCCACCCAACGAACGGGGGAAATATTACACCGCTGCGGGCAACGAGGTGTCCCAGGAAGGGATAAACCGATTGGCAGCCTCCATCATCGCCAGAGTGTTTGAAGGTGAGGAAGGGCGGGCGCTGGTGGAGTATATGTACAGCAGCACCAGCGGAGAAGCCAAAAACATAGAAGCCACGATCAAAAATGTGCTGGGTGAAATCGCCAAGATCGAGGGCAAGATTGAACTGGGACAACTCTACCCGGAGATGAGCATCGCCAATATGTTCTCTGAGGTTGTTCTTGCCTACCTGAGTGTGAAAGAACGCTACGGCTCCTATGCTGAATTTGAAAGAAACTGGGCGAACCAGCCCTCAATTTTTGGGGATGCGTTTGTTGATATTGGGCTGGTTGATCCGAGTGATGCACCGGAAATCAGACAGATCAAAATAGATTTGTTTCAGTTTTACGGTGAGAACAACAAGAAGGTGAGCGCCCTCACGCAGTTGTGGAAACGCTATGCGGACAAAGTGTTGAGCCAGCCGGAATACATGGTTGATCAGATGCAGTTGATCCCGATGGAGATCACGCCCCGCCACACCATCCTTGAAAACGTTCTGCAAGATTTGGTGAACGAAGGCAGGTCAAATGAGTTTGGTGATTATATCAGAAAAGCACAACCTGGACTGGGGCTTGACGCAGAAGAAGGTCCAACACTCTATCAAACCAAAGTATTTGACGACGTGCCCCCGGGCGGACTGCCTATCCCGCAGTATGAGGGGAAGCTGACCGAAGAAGTATTCACAGAAAAGGTCTCACCGATCCTTGACCATATGCGCCGCCTGACGCTGGACGACCTGACCAGCGGGAAAGGCTTCGCACTGGCTGACCTGCCGGATGACGTGGCTGCGGATGTGAACCTATGGATGCACGGGCTTCGAGAACAAATGGCGTCCGCAAAACTGGTATCAATGGATTATGGCGAGATGATGCGTAATCGTGCCCTGCTGAATTACCAGGAGCGTTACGGAATTGACGAGTACCTGAACATGATCTACCCCTACCAGTTCTGGTTTACCCGTACCATGGGTGAGTGGGGAAAGCGGATGATTGAAAAACCGGAATGGATCAGAATGTACCGGCGGATTAGAGAACATCAAAAAAGAATGGGGCAGGCAGGCGTACCATCGAGGCTTGAAGGCAAGTTTAGAATACCTGCCCCGTGGCTCCCTGATTTTATGGGCGATGCGATTCATATTGACCCGCTCGGGCAAATGTTCCCCTTTACAGAATTCTCAACACCCTTTGAAATGATGGCGCAGACCGGACAGGATGTGGAATATGCTACCATGCAGATCATTCAAGGAATGGTCAAGGAAGGAATGATTACTTCCGACAGGGCACGTCAGGCAATCGAAAACAGGGATGATCCCTTATGGCTACAGGCATTATCAGAAGCACAAACGAATATGCAGCAATCTGGTGAATTGACCCCGATGAACATTACCAGTATGATGATGTCCCCTGCGATGTGGTGGAATTATCCTTATCACATCATGAAAGGGACACCCGAAAAACTATACCCGCTGCCGGGCACCCGTTTCGGACAGGCAATGAGAACATGGGGACAGCCCTTCAAGATGATCGGCGACATCATGGCGTATCCCGAAGAACAGCTGAGACGTAAATTCAATATATCCTCATTCGGAGAATGGGGGGATTATTACATTGACCGTCATATCTCGAACCTGGTAGGTGAAGGAGCGATCTCGGTGGAGGACGGTTTGATAGCGATGATCGAAAAGAAGGGCGAGGCTTATGATATGGCATACCAGCTTGCCGAAAAAGAATGGGCTTTGAAACTTCCTGGAAGTGAAAGCGCACTTGCAATCAAAGAGGGCAAATTTGGTGGATTGCTTTACACGCTTCCGACCACCCTGTTCCCATCAGGTATCCTTCCGGATGGTGAAATGATCCAGCGGGGCTTGAAGGTCGAGTATTCGAAAGCATGGAATGATTACAAGAAAGGCAATCCGACTGCGCTCAATGAGTTTTTCGATAAGCACCCGGAATATCAGGCACGTCTGGCTTTATTCCAGGAACCTGAAGAACGGATGCGGCAATTCTTGATCAGCTCGATCTGGGAAAAGTGGGGCGAGCTTGATAATAAAAATAAACCGCTGGTGATTGAACAACTCGGCAGAGCCTTTGAAACCAACTTTATGGAAAAAGATACCAGGAATTACGAAGCCATTGATGTTGAAACTCTGGCATACTGGTCACAACTTCTGGGTGGGTATGTCCCTGACACAGAGGCAACCAAAGCAATCAAAGACCTGCCCCTTTATAAACAAAAAGAACTCCAACTTTACAATCCTGAAGTGCTGGCTCAGGTTGAGGATTTTTATCAGAAACGATCAGAACTTTATCCCAACTACAGATTCCTTCAAACAACCTACTTCCAACTTCCCGAAGATCCAAAGAATGTTCGTAAAGGTTTTATAAAGCAATACCCGGAACTCAAGGAATACTGGGAATGGAAGGATGATTATTACAAGAACTATCCACTTGTCAAGCAGTATCAGGATGAGTCTGGGAAACGTTATCAGGAAAGCCAAGGCATTTATACGGACATGAAACTACCTGATACAGACCCGCAGGATCAGATGAAAACCACCTTGGAAGAAATCAGCAACAACGAACCCGCCCTTCTGATGCAGTTAATGTTCAGCGTATACTCCGGAAACGATGTTGAAGGCGGTGCAAAGACCATGCTGAACTACCTATGGATGGCGAATGGATCACCGGGCACCTACGAGGAATGGGAACGTGATATGATGTATATGATTATGGGTCAATGAAACAAGAAAGTACTTGCAAAACAAAACAATTAATGATACAATATCAAAAATCAGTAATGACTCCCAGAGTCGTGAGAGAAACGACCCGGAGCGTACCGCATAACGTGGTACAGTCCGGGTCGTTTAGTGTTATCAACAATTTAATACGGAGGTTATACCAATGAGTGATTTAGCTTATGGTGCCCGTTCAGGTGGCGAACAAGAAGGTGGCTCTTCTAACGTATCTGAACAAAATGTTTCAACCCCACAGGTCAGCCAACCCGAAAGGATGGAACAGCAGGGAAATGAGCAGGTAACGCTCACCAAGAAGGACATGGAGGTATGGGCGCAGCGCATCAAGGACGAAGCGATTCAAGAAGCCACAAAGCGAGCGCAATCCATGACCGACAAGATGGGAAGCCGATTGGACAAGGAGATACAGGTGGCGCTTGAGACTGCCAAGCAGTCAATCGAACTCGGAAAGCAAGCAGGCATACAGTACACGCCTGAACAAGAGCAAGCGATCCGGGACAAAGCCATCAACAGCGCTTATGCAAAGTTGAACCAGCCTGAAGTATCTCCGCCCCAGGATTCTGCCGTGCCGCAAGCACAGCACACAGGGCAGGATCAGGGGCAGCAGTCGATCGACCCAAGCTGGCAATGGGTGAACCAGGAAGTTCATAGGATTATGAACGAGACCGGCGTTTACATTTCAGGAGAAGAGGCAAACAAGATGATCCTGGGTGAAGACGGCGGACAGGGACTATCACCCTATCAATACATACAGGCATTTGAATCGCTTGCTCGCCAACGACAACAAAATATAAGCCATCCCAGAGGCCCGAACCCTGCCATACCAAGTTATGTTCAAGGTGGTAAACCTACTGAATCGCAAACAGCCCTGAAGAACGCATACCTCAAAGAGCTGGAGCAGATCAAAAGTGGGACGCACCCGACCATCAGGAAGGGTCAGATCAAAAACATTCAGGATATGGAGAACGAGTACAGGCGGAAAGGGTTGGAATTCTAACAGAAACAGGAGATAAGAAATGGCTAATTTAACAAGTCCATTTACAACCTACTCGGATGTGACCCCGCAGAAGCGGGTTATCACCGATTATATTACCCTGATAGACCCATCGGATGCCCCGCTCGTCGAGGCACTGGGAGGTCTTGACGGTGCCGCCTCAAAGTTCAAATTCCTGAACCAGGGCACGACCGTAGAATGGCTGGAGGATACCCTCACGCCACTGGAAGGCAAGCTCGCCAACGCAGCGACAGTCGCTTCAACGGATACCACTTTGAAAGTGGCTGATCCGGCGATCTTCCAACCGGGACACATCCTCCTGATGGGAGCGGAAGGGATGTGGGTTTCCGGTGTGTCGGGAGAAGTAATCACAGTCACACGTGGTTTCACCGGAACCGCAGCCTCCGCAGCCACCAATGCCGCAGTCAAGATCATCGGCATGGCACGTTTGGAGGGAGCGGATTCTGACGCACTCGGCTATACGGATCGAACCGTAGGGTCCAACTTCACCCAGATTTTCCACCAGGAAATTCACGTGACCGAAACCCAGCAGGTGATCGACCAGTACGGCATATCCAATGAATTCGACTATCAGGCAAAGAAAGCGGTTCCTTCGCTGATGCGCCTGATCGAACGTGCCTCACGGTATGGAACCGCAGGTTCCGGCTCTGCCACAACCCCCCGAACCATGGGAGGTTTTACGGAGTTCATCACAACCAACAAGCAGGGCGGCGGCGTGGTTCAGACTTCGTTTGAAACCGCTGTCAAGAACGCATATGAGAAAGGCGGATCGGGACCGTGGATCGCAGCCTGCTCGCCAACCAACCTAATGTCTATCAAGGCAATCTACGATTCTTCGAACTTCCTGCGGGTAGCGCCAGACCAAAAATCCATCGGCATGGTGATTGAGACCATCATCACCCCCTTTGGTAATGTGAGTTTGCTGCTCGACCGCTGGATGACGGATGACCGACTGCCGATCATCGACCCCAAACACGCAGGGTTCCTGACACTGCGACCCTTCACGCAAGAACCGCTCGCCAAGACCGGTGACAGCATCAAGGGACAGGTTGTGGGTGAGTTCACTTTCTGCCTGCGGCAAGAAAAAGCCCACGCAATGCTGACCTCATAATTTGAAGGGCTGAGATAGGTTGCGCGTGCCGAAAAGGGTAGACCCGGCCCCTGCTCAGCCCTTACATTCGGGAGTGAAAGGGAATCACGATGTCTAAAATGTCTACGACCGCAGTATTGAAATGCAAATACTGTGGTAAACCTGTGCTTGTAACTGATTTGAGCACATCCCATCCTGACCCCAACGCAGAACAACTCGGTGAGTTTATGCAAAACCTGTCAAAGATCGCCATGTGTGACAACTGCCGCGCACGTTACAATTACATGGCATCGCAGGGACGGGCAGGTGAATTTTTAAGCGGCGCACAATCCCCCATCATCATCAATACGAAAGGTAAATAATGGCAAAGACAAAGGTTGATATTGCTGTTGCCTGTTCACCCCACCAAACACCGGATTGGTGGTCGCCCCTGATGAGCATCATGCTTCACACGGATCGACTGACCAACCTGGAAATCGGAGCCATTCGCACAGTATCAAGCGCACTACCTGATCAAAACAAAATCAACACGATCGGTGCCATGAAACGCAGGCTGTCATTGACGGATTACAACCGCAGTGAGATCATCAATAAAGGATTTTTGGAAGGCGGTTCCGAATGGATATTCTGGCTGGATGATGATACCGTCCCGCCCGTGAACGTGATCGAACACCTGGTGAGTCTGGGACTTCCCTTTGTGGCGGGGCTTTACTTCCTGCCGTCCAAACCCTACAACCCGATTGCCTACAAAAGGATAGAAGAATCGGGACTTTATTATCCGATCTACGGCTATCCGAGAGGTGCACTGATCCAGGTAGACAGTGTGGGGATGGGCTGTACCCTGATCCACCGCAGTGTTTACGAAAAGATCAAAGAAGAACACGTGGTCTTTGAAAGATACAACGGGGCACTGTTTCCCGTTCATCAAAGCCAGGTGAACAAACCGCTTGTCACCAAACACAACAAACGAAAAGCGCCCTATGTGCGTGCTGGCGTGTATCACGAACAAGTTATGCCGCAGGACGAGGGTGATGAACGAAACTTTCCATTCTACCTGCTGGAACACGGACGCACAGAAGATCACCACCTTTGTGAACTCGCTGCCAATGTGGGGATCAAGCCCTATCTTGACACGACCGTTGAGTGTGCGCATTACAAACATCGAGCGGTGACCGTGGAAGATTATCAGCGGGAGATTGACGAGGAAGAAGGGATATTCTGATGAGGGTCTTGAAAATTGTGGGCGACATTGACATCGCCATTGAAGTGCCGGAAGGGACAGAGATCATCACAACCGACATGGAAACCTACCTGAACACAACGTATGAAGAAAAATTCGATATGATCTTCTGCATCCACACACTGCAAACATTGTGGGGAAGTGAGGTCACCGGAGCGGTTGGAAAACTGGTTGATGATCTGGCGCACATGGGCGAACTTCATGTTCACGTGCCGGCTATTGAGCAAGCGGCAAAGTCCCTGATACGGGGAGAGACAAACCCGATGGCGTTTTACCTGACATGGGGAACGCCTGCCCGACCTTTCCGTTGCGGGTTCACCCTGATGTGGCTGCGGGCTTTGATTGTGCAGGCAGGCGCAATCGTGAGAGAAGCGACCATGAGCAGTTTTACACTGGAATCTGACGGACAGGAATTAGGAGCGATCGGTCATGCCGTACTTGCTACTGTTATTCGCAGTTAACCTGTACTTCGCATGGCGTTATGCGGACATGGATATCGACCCTGACTTTGCGATGTTCAATCTGTGGGGGCAAACAGGGGCAGCCTACGGCAGGGATTTCTCGGACTGCAAAACGCCGATGGTTCACCTGTGGTTTCTACTGTTATCAAAGATTACCAAAACCATTCAGCAGGTGCGCTTT
>Ga0255346_1007391_pt1 | contig 10303 bp, 9 predicted proteins | sample wastewater_treat_FD_194410 | JGI IMG/M metagenome (GOLD analysis project Ga0255346, IMG submission 194410) | Wastewater microbial communities from Lulu Island WWTP, Vancouver, Canada - plant22 | ecosystem: Engineered > WWTP > Wastewater > Unclassified | place: Canada: Vancouver, British Columbia... | reverse complement strand
GTGGATACTGGTCATTTGATCCTATTGAAAATGGCACTTTGATAACGTGGCTATTTATTGTAGCATTATTCCACACATCTCTACTATATAAGAAATATGGAAAAGGTTTAAAGTTCTCAATACTTTTAGCAATACTATCCTTCGCAGGAGTAATGCACACCACATTCCTTACAAGATCAGGACTACTTGCAAATATATCAGCACATTCATATGTAGAAAGTGGTCTACTTTACGGGCTATTTTTTTTAGAAATTATTATTCTTTTAATCCCGCTAATTTTGTTTATATTAAGATTTAATGATATAAAAGAAGATAAAAAGAGAATTAAGCATATCTTTTATGAAGAGTTTGCTTTATTTCTTGCCCCAATATTAATACTATTATTAGCTTTGGTATTAATTATCGGTACAAATTATCCACTTATTACATATTTATTAGGAGAAGCAAAAAATATACACCTTTCCTTTTACTACATATATTTTTCAATATTCAGTATTATTCTCATATTAGGAATAGCTTTTGGAAATCTTTGTGGCAAGCATCACCCTCTAAAATTTAATACATTTTTAAGAGCTTTTTTTGTTTATTTATTTATTTCTGCTTTATTGTCGCTACTTTTATTTATATTTTTTGATCTACCTTTAACTCCTCTAAGCTTTATAATTACTTTAGTAGGGTTTTTGACAATTTCAACTTCTTTCAAAAATTTAAAGCATTTAAGTCTTAAAAATATTGGAGGAAAATTAAGTTCTATTGCTGTTGGTATACTTTTAATTGGGGTATTTTTTTCAAGCACTCATGATTCTTTGTTAAGAGTAAACCTATTTAAAGAAAGAACATTCTTTGAAAATGGTTATAGTTTCTTACTAAAAGATGAGTTCGAAAGAGAAAAAAAATATCTTGGAGAAGTAGAATATTTAAAAATAGAAATGAAAGGAAATGGTGAGCTTTTTCCTGCCGAACCTAAGTTTTGGCATTATACAAATAGTTCAGGAAATGAAGTCTCTATTCCAATGCCCTATATAAAGAAAACATTAAAAAAAGATTTTTACATCTCCCCTGTTTCCGATGGAGAAGCAACCATTAAGAAAGGAGAGGATAGAAATATTGCTGATTATACAATAAAGGTTTTATCAACAGAAGAGGAGGAAAAAGGAGAAAATCTGATAGAACAAATTGCTAAATTAGACATAAATATTAATGGAAAAAGCGAAAACTTAATTTTAAAAAGAGGTATAAATAAAAAAGGCTTTGTGCTTTATTCTAACCCAACACAATCAAAGCTTTTAAATGAAACCATTGAACTTAAAAATTTTTCATTAAATGAAATAACAATAACTTCACCTACTATTTCTAATTCAATTGAAATAGAGATAATAAAGAAACCTCTCATGAGTTTTGTAAGATTTGGGTATTACTTGATTATTATTGGCTTATTACTTAGTACTATAAAGAGATTCATATATTTTTTAAAATATAAATAAAATAATTAGAAAGCTTTAAAATTAAAACTTAATCGGAAAGGAGATAAACAAAAATAGACTTAAAAAGAATTATAAGACTAATTGTTGCAACTGCCCTTTGTTATGCTATAGGTTTTCTTTTTAAAAGCATCTTCAATTCATATTTATGGACATTGATTGGTGGTTTTATAGGGGTGATTCTTGGTCTTTATATTCTTCCATTTATAACTGATTTGCTTTTATCTTTAATATTTTCAATACGTTTATTATTACTCAGATTTTTAAAAAGGAAATCATTTATCATTGACAGTAGTGCCATACTTGATGGTAGAATAGTTGAACTATTAAAAACAGGTTTAATCGATAGACCAATTTTTGTATCATCCATTACCCTTGACGAAATGCGCAGAATGCAGAATTCATCTGAATTATACAAGTCAAGAATAAAAAGAGGGTTTGAGTCATTAGAAGTAATCAGTAAAATAAAAAGGGGGGACTTTAGAGTTATAGTTTATTCCAGAACACCGAAATCAATAAGAGAACATATTTTAAGTGTTGCAAAAGCCATAGGTGCAAGCATAGTAACACTCGATGCAGAGTTAACTGAAATTGGCAGAAATAGAGGATTAAATGTAGTAAATATTAATGAGGTTGCCTTAGCTTTTAGACTTCAAATTCTTCCAGGGGAACAATTCGAAGTTTTGCTAACAAAAGCTGGCAAGGAGCCAAGGCAAGGTGTCGGATTCTTAGAAGATGGTGTTATGGTAGTATTGGAAGATGGAAGAACGCATCTAAATAAAAAAGTTTTAGCTGAGTGTATTTCGATTTTACAATCACCTTCTGGGAAGATAATTTTTGGAAGATATATTCGTGATGTCAAAGAACATTGATTTTACCTCATGTATAATTGTTGCTTATGGTAGTGGAAAAAGATTTTCTAATAGCTTAAATAAATTATTAGTACCGCTCAAAGGAATTCCCATATTTGAACATTCTTTAATTAAGTTTAATTCAAATAATAAAATTAATGAAATAATACTTGTTGCAGAAGAATGTTTAAAAGATTATGCCAAAATTAAAAAGTACGAAAAAATAACGCACATTGTTAAGGGCGGTAAAACTCGTGAAGAAAGCGTTTTAAGAGGATTAGAGAATATATCAAAAAAAGCTAATTTTGTATTAATACACGATGCTGCAAGACCTCTTTTCCCTGCCACCTTAATAGATGAAGAAATAAAAGAATTATCAAGAGGTACAATCGATGGTATCATCCCTGTTTTACCTGTTTATGATGCAATAAAATTAGTAGATCAAGACTATGTAGTTTTTGATAAAAAGACTTATTCTTATTTTGGTAAAAATCTAAATTTAACTCAAACTCCACAGGGTTTCATTGTAAAAACGTTAAAAGATGCATTCTCGAAAAATGTTGATAAATTAGATAATTTTCGAGATGAAGCAGAATTAATTTTAAGTTCTTTTAATAGTGCCAAAGTAAAAACTATTAACGGTAGCCTTTCTGCACACAAGTTAACCTGTAAAGATGATTTGCAGATACTAAAAGCTCTTGAGCATGGAGAAATTAGGACTGGATTTGGTTATGATTTTCACCCTTTTATTAAAGATAGGCAATTAATAATCGGAGGAATAAAAATTCCATTTTCCTCAGGCTTAAGTGGAGATTCAGATGCAGATGTTCTTACGCACTCAATTATTGATGCAATTCTTGGAGCATTAGGAATGGGAGATATAGGATTACATTTTGGAGTTGGAACAAAAGAAATTTTAGGTGTAAAAAGTACAAAGCTACTATCAAGTTTAATAGAAGAAATTTCTGAAATTGAAATAATAAATTTAGATTCAACTATAATTTGTAAAGAACCTAAAATTTCTGATTATTCAGAAAAAATAATTGAAAATATCTCTAAAACATTAAAAATAGATAGAAGTAGAATTAATTTAAAAGCTACAACAGATAAAGGTTTCGATGCTGCAGGAAGAGGAGAAGGTATAAGGGCAATAACAATTGTTACATTAAATTATTATAAAGGGGGAATATAATTTATGGAAAATGAAATAATAGAAATAGTGAAAAATCTTGTCTCAATAATAAAATCAAATAATTTAAAGTCTATCTCAATTCAATCAAAAGAGCTTTCAATCCAGATAGAGAGTAGTGAAATTTTTAATATCGAAAAAAAAGAGTTTATTGAAGCACATCAAAAGGATAAACCGCCTTCAAATGATGAAGTAAAAGAGAACGGTAATTACATTTTTGTAAAAGCTCCTCTTATTGGTACTTTCTACAGGGCTCCTTCACCAGACTCTTCGCCTTTCGTTGAAATAGGCGATATAGTGGAACCAAAACAAACACTCTGCATAATTGAAGCCATGAAAGTAATGAACGAAATAACAGTTGAAAAAAGAGGTAAAATCATAGATATTTACCCTGAGAATGGCGAGATGGTCGAATTTGGTAAAAATTTATTTAAGGTAGAACTCTTAGCTGAGTAAAATAACTTGATGTATATAAAAATTTTATACATCGTAAAATGTTTTTCTGTTGTGTTATGTAAAAATTAAAAAGATTGCGAGAAGTTAAAATGAAGAAAATAAAGAGAATTTTAATAGCCAATAGAGGAGAAATAGCATTAAGGATTATAAGGGCATGTAAAGATTTATCAATTGAAACAGTCCAGGTATTCTCAGAAGCGGATGCTGATACAATTCCTGTAAAGCTTGCAGATAGGTCAATATGCATTGGTCCAGCACCATCAAACTTAAGTTATTTAAATCCTTCAGCAATAATAACAGCTGCTTTACTTTTAGATGTTGATGCAATTCACCCTGGATATGGTTTTCTATCTGAAAACTCTTCGTTTGCTTCCATTTGTGAGGATTATGGAATAAAATTTATTGGTCCCAATTCTTCAATGCTTAAACTTATTAAAAACAAGGCGAATGTTCGAAAGATTGCAAAAGAAGTTGGCGTACCGATACTACCTGGAACTCTCGACCCTATTGAAGATGAAATGGAAGCAAGAATGATTGCCTCAGAAATAGATTACCCAATTCTTCTTAAAGCAGCCATGGGTGGAGGTGGTAGAGGAATAAGAAAAGTATCAAACCAGGAAGAATTAGATGAACTATTTGCTTTAGCAAAAAGAGAGTCTTTCACAGCTTTTGGTTCAGATGAAATATATATTGAGAAGTGTTTATCCAATCCAAGACATGTTGAAGTTCAAATCCTCGGAGATGGAAAGGGCGGAGTGGTCCATTTAGGAGTTAGAGAGTGTTCTATCCAGAGAAAACATCAAAAAATAATCGAAGAGGCACCTACGCTTGCCCTAAATAGTAACCAAATTGAAAATTTAACTCGAACAGCCGTTAAACTTGCAAAAGCATTAAATTACGAAAATGCAGGTACTTTTGAATTTCTCTCTGATGATGTTGGTAATTTTTACTTTATGGAAGTAAATGCGAGAATTCAAGTTGAACACCCAATTACAGAAGAAACAACAGGAATTGATATTGTAAAAGAGCAAATAAAAATTGCAGAAAATGGAACTTTAAGTATCAGGCAGGAGGATGTAAAACAAAAAGGTTGGGCATTTGAATTTAGAATTAATGCGGAGGATCCTGGAACATTTACTCCTCAAGCTGGTAAAGTTGACTTTCTACACTTTCCTCTCGGTCCAAATATAAGAATTGACTCTCATATATATTGTGGATATATGATTCCTCCTTTTTATGACTCCTTGCTATCCAAGTTAATTATACATGGACCATCAAGAGAAAACTGTATTCATACAGCTAAGAGAGCTTTAGAAGAATTTACAATTGAGGGAATAAAAACTAATATTCCACTTCTATTAAAAATAGTTAATGACAAAGATTTTTTAGATGCTAAAATCAGTACATCTTATTTAGAAAAATTTACTAATAATGGTGCTAATTAATTATTTCAGCCTGGTAAGTGTAAACTTCTAAATTCAGTGGATTTTTATATGAATCTGGAGGTAATCCAGCTTTGGCACATAAATGAGCCAGAAAAAGCTCTTTATCAGGTAATTCTTCCCACACTTGCGGAAGAAATGTAGCTTGATATGGACCTTTTCTTATGATTACGCCATCTATTCCTGGTTTTAATTTCTCCAGCAAATCATTCAAATCCGAAAACTCAAGTTTTTCAGGAACAGTTAAAATTGAAATTTCTATCTCTAAATCTTCCATTTCCCATTTTTCAAGAGGAGGAAAACGAGGATCTCTAAAAGCAGCATTTAAAGTATTATCAATTACATCAAGAATTAAAGGTTTTATTGGTAAAATAGTTCCTATACAACCTCTTAAATTTCCTCTTTTTGTTAATGTAACAAAAGTGCCTCTTTTTTCAAAGAGATCTGGGTCATTAATTTCTTCTATACTAACTTCAAGTTTTTTTCTTGTGGAAAAATAATATTCAAGAGTTTTTCTTGATATACTTAAAATTTTCTTTTTTTGCTCTTCAGTGTACATAATATTCACCTTTCTAATAGATTATCTACCCAAAATTTTACATCATTTAAATTCTTTGTCATTTCGCACACTTTCTTTTTATTATTCCGCACTCTCGCTTTCTCGTACGATAAATATATAAAAATATATAATTTTATTAATTTTAATAAAGTGAGGTTTAAAAGAAAAAGAAGTAGTGAAATGGGTAGATCATTCACCTTTCTGAAGCAATTCATAAATATTAGAAATGTTTGTGAGTCAGCTTGTATGACAGATAGATCGCCCTTTCAAAGTTTAGATAGAATCAGAAGCGGAAGCTTTATACCTTCCAGCTTGAGTTCTTCACGAGAAGAAACAACAATGAAAGGGCAAACCCATCACAAACTCGCCTCACAAAAAGTAAGGAGGTTTTCTTATGCTTAATTATATTGGTATAGATATTTCAATGCAATCACTAAAATTATTTGATGGTAAGAAAGAATATGAAGTACCAAATGAAAGAGGGTTAAAGAATTTAGAAGAATCACTCAAAGTTATCTATGGTAAAGATTGGAACAATGTCCTATTCATATATGAGCCAACAGGACCTTATTCCAACTTCCTTAAAGAGTTTTCATTAAAACACAGAATAGAAGTATATGAAATAAATCCAAAAAAGAGCTCTAACTTTGCTAAAGCCATAGGGAACAGATCAAAAACAGACTCAATTGATGCTAAAATGCTTTACAGTTATCATCTTCTTATTAGAGAAGATAAATTTAAAGTTCCCCTAATTGACCCAATAACAGAAAAGTTAGCTTCATTTCTAAGAAGCTACAAACTAATACAAAAAATGAAAACAATGCTTTCTAACCATATTCACTCACAGAAATTTGTAGATAAAGATAATTCGGTGACAAATCTTTCTAAGTTCATAGAAAAGGAATTAGAAAGATTTAGTGAAACAGAGGCTAAACTTGAAAAGAAAATTGAAAACTGGGTAAGAAATACAGATGAAATAAAGGAAGACTTTAACAATCTTTTATCAATAAAGGGAATAGGAGTTATTTCAGCTATTGTTCTTCTATATATGTTCAGGAAATATCCAGATACAAATAGAGCTCAAATAACAGCACTCTGTGGATTAGACCCAGTAAAGAAAGAGTCAGGTAATTCTGTAAAGGGTGAAAAGAGAATAAGTAAAGCAGGAAACCCTTTATTAAGAAAGATTCTTTATTTTGCTTGTATGAATGCAATAAAACATAATGATCGTATAAACTTGTATTACAATCGTCTAATTAATAACAGAAAACCTGGAAAAGTTGCTTTAATTGCATGCATGAGAAAGCTTGTTCTTATAGCTCACCAGATTTATGTCAAAAAAGAAAAATATAGACCTTTAGTAATAAATGAAAACATTTAAAATGTTAAAAATAAGGATGATAACTTATGTTGCAACTACTTGACATAAATCATAGAATCTGTCATTCTACACACTCTCTTTATGTCATTCAGAGCGATTGCGGGAATCCAGAAGTATTTCTTTTTTAAAATAGAAAGAAAATTTTAAAATAGAAAGAAAAGTATTGGGTTCCAAAATAATTTATTTAAGGAATGTCAGTGGAAATGCATTCGAAAATGACACCCGTACATTCATCCTGAAGGATAATCTTTTTTCTGCGACTGAAGAATATATTCTTTTTGAAGAGTAAAATAATGAGGTAACAGATATAGCTTGGAGTAATGTACACATTCGTAACGACAGCATTAATAGGTCGCATTACAGTTATAAAGAATATCTTTATTTCTATACTTCTCCGTTCACAAAATCTCTTTTTTAATTTATAAATTTTAAGATATAATTTAATAAATGCATAGTGTGAACCAATGTGTTTACGCAATTTGAAAGAAATATCTATGAAAATGAAAGCTGAAAATAAGGAAAATTTAAATTTAAAAAATTTGGTTTGGAACAGAAAATTTTAAAAATTCTTGGAGATTAAGATTACGTAATGGAACTAATAGAAAATTTCAAGAAAAAGTTAGAAAAGCGATTAAAAAAAGATCTGGGAGAATATTTTGGATTTTAATAATTCTAATATTACATTTTTAAAACATTTTGGAAAGCTTTCGATCCTTAAGGAATTAGTTGATACTCTTCATCCCCGCTACAAGAGCATATCATCTTATAATAAACTTTTTACCTCTCTTTTAAAGAGTGAAAGCTTTATTCAGGAAAATTACCAAAATAAAATTATAGACATGCTTTTGGGGTTTAATATACCAGGTATTGAAGAGAGGCTTTTCCCTATATATTGGGGTTTGAGCGAAACACTCTCTTCTATTGTTGAAAGAGATAAATTTGCTATTCTACCAGGTGAGAATTTTCAATTCTTTAACTTCTTTGATGAATTTAAGATAAAGAATGAAGGAAGAAGTGAGCCACTTCTAATTGCTACTTTACCAAACTATGCTTTATATGTTCCTCTTCTTATACCTTCTCTTTCACTACCAGTTTTTAAGTTTTTAAATTGTTACAAAGATAATCACCATTTAGCTGAAATATTTTTTGGTCCAGCAGCTATTTTTTCAGTATATTTTACTTTTCAGAATAGTAAAAGTATTGAGAATTTTCATTTTCTCTTTAAAAATGAACTTTTAAAGTTTGCTGAATTAAAGAATACTTCAAAAGTTTATATAGAACTATCTGGTGAATCTTCTTATAAAGGAGAAATTTTAAGTCAAAAAAGTAATTTAGAGCAATTACCAGATATTTCTAATAAATGGAATTTAGACAATGCTATAAAATTATTTAAGGATTATATTTCTCTAAATATACCACCATCTGAAATTTATATCGAAGGCAAAAATGAACCTGCAAAGATGCCAGATATTATTAATGCTTCATGGTTTTACTTCTTTGAGAATATTCTGCCTAATACTTTGCTGGACTTCCAGCAACAGGATATCTCACATCCACTAATTCAGGACGAGTATAATTCAGCGAATACTATAGAAGAACCAGGGAAAAGGAGATCCTTCACCGCTGGAAAGAGTGCTTCTCAGGATGACTGGCTGAGTATGTTGCTCTCAAAATCAATTATTTGGAATCCTCATTTCTCAGAGCAACTCTCCAACCTTTGTGCTCTTATCCTCCGAGGTTTAGAAACTTCTAACATTTTTAGAAAACTTTTATAAGTATTAATTAATTCATTCCTGTATGCCTATTAACCATTGTTAAGTAATTTTAGTCATCCCGAGGATCGGTGTTTACGTATTTACGCACAGTTTCTTAACCCAGCTTCACAAACTAACCAAGGTTTGCCTTGATAAAATCAGGGGATTATTTTTAGTTATATACTACAGAGCTTTTTGTCTCTTTTGTAGTCAAATGGTTTAATATTGAATGCAAGTAGGAGTAAATCTTTAAGAGGATTAATCTAAAGAACAGCAAATACCTCTTTATTATTAATATTGAATTTAACGATACTAATACTATTTAGTTTTTCAAAGAAACATTCTAAATTCAATCTCTTTACTAAATATAATTTACAATTTTATAATTTTGGAGTTATTATTTTCGGAGGAATATTTTTATTCTTGTAATGGGTAGATCTATGTGTCTACCCTCTATATAATTCCGAGCGATTGCAGGAATCCATAGTAACTGTCATCCTCGAAAGCACACCCACTGTCATCCTCGAAATATTTTATCGAGGATCCATGGTAACTGTCATCCCCAAAAACCACTCCAATGTCATCCCCGAAAACCATACAATCGTCATCCCCAACTTGATTGGGGATCCAGTGTTTTCTTTCTTTTTCTTTGTTATTTTCATTTTTTGTCATTCCTGAAATCTTCAAACATGAATCTATGTTATTTTTCTATCTAATATTAAAAGAAAGAAATACTTCCTGGATTCCCGCTTTCGCGGGAATGACAAGAGTGGATTCTGTATCAAGTACAGAATGACAAGAATGGATTCCGCATCAAGTGCGGAATGACAGAGAGAGTGTGCGAAATGACAGAGAGGTGTGTGCGGAATGACAGCCCAAATTTTATAATTACGAAAACTTACTTTATCTGAAATTAAAAAAATTATTTGTTGAATTATTAAAAAATTATTTATACTTTTTAAAGAGCTTAATACTAAATGATTATTTAATTAAAATTATATTAAATTTAAGCTCAAAAAATTCTTGACATTTTTAAAAATTATGAAAAACTTAAGTATGAAGTTATGTTTTTTAAATATATAGTGAAATCTTCTCTTTATAAAGGAGAGAACAGATGAGAAAGTTATTAAGTATTTTAGTAGTTATTTCATTTTTGGTTGTTTCAATTCCGTTTGGAGGTAATTTACCTT
>Ga0255346_1007381_pt1 | contig 10310 bp, 21 predicted proteins | sample wastewater_treat_FD_194410 | JGI IMG/M metagenome (GOLD analysis project Ga0255346, IMG submission 194410) | Wastewater microbial communities from Lulu Island WWTP, Vancouver, Canada - plant22 | ecosystem: Engineered > WWTP > Wastewater > Unclassified | place: Canada: Vancouver, British Columbia... | reverse complement strand
ATCCTTTTCAAAGCTAATTTCAAGCTTTGAATCCGTCCAACCAGTATAAAAGAACTTGTTAATTGTAATATCTAATCCCATTTCTTTTCTCCTTGTTTTCTTATTGTGCTCATATTATAGCACGATACTTTAGTTTTGTCAAGACCAATTTTCAGGGAATTTAAGATAATCCAAATTATGATAATTATAATTTTCTTATAAATAAAAAGCGGGTATCTCTACCCGCCTTTTACAACGCCTCCTGGCGTCCACCTCCGCACCTACGGATTAATTGTATTATAGCACGCTTTGCCTTTTTTGTCAAGGGCCAGTTTTCAAGAGAGGGGGTATTATAATTATTATAAGGATATTTAAAAAATCGGCAGGCCTGGCCATTTTTAATAATAAAAAGGAGCGCCGGGTGGGGTTTTTCCTCACCCGTGCCTCCCCAGCTTCCCTATGCATAGCACAAGGAAATCTCATAAGAGATACGCAGGACTTATGCTTACTGTTGCGCACGATGCTTGGTTTTCGCATTGCGCACAATTGCTACCTGCTTCTTGCTTCAATGAGGTTGGGGGCGGTAAAACCGCCTCTCTTATGCCCTCTCCACAAGCGTTGATTCGGACGTGCTTCGCCCTATTTGCATATAGTATACCACACTTTTTCTTATTTGTCAAGAGCAATTTGCATTTTTTTTCCAAGACTATATAAAAGGCACGGGTGAGGCATGGAGCCCCAACCCGTGCCAATTGCCAGCAATCCACATTTTGCCAGCTCGAACACTCTTCGTGTGGTCTCGGAGTGTATTTATATTATAGCACACTTTGTTTGTTTTGTCAAGGCCTATTTAAAAAATGGATTCAGATTTTATATATCTGAATCCATTTTGCCAACTTGACCCGCTAAGAGTTGGCTTACCTGTAGCTCGCTCTACCCCCTAATCATAACCCCAGTTTCATATATTCTGGAATTTCTACTTCATATAATTCACCATCAATGTCAGCAAAGGCAATATCCTTTGCATAAATTGAACCCGTCTCATTAAAAAGCCCTTCCACATAAGCCAGCCTTACTGGTCTTTTCTTATAGCCATCCATAAGCGTAGCCACCCAGCCGTTCCTAAGAACTACCTTCGCACCCTTGCCTAACTCAGTTACTTTTACAGTTTCCATTTCGCATCTCCTTTGTTTATTCTATAATCAGTATACTCCACAAATCGGAAAATGTCAAGGACCAATTTGGTTAAATTTGGTTGACCAAATTTCTGGCCTGGCCAAAATGGTCAACAATACTTGACCATTTTGCTCCCTGGAGGGGATTCGAACCTCTAACATGGTGGTTAACAGCCACCCGCTCTACCAATTGAGCTACCAGGGAATATTACAGGCCAAACTGGATTTGAACCAGTATCTCTGCTTTTGGAGAGCAGTATTCTGCCGTTGAACTATTGACCTCTAACGCTTATCCAAAGCTGGCGACTTCCGATGGGACGTTTTCAGTCTTTTCAGGATGTCCTTTTACCAGATAGAGATAATGATTAGCTAACTTATCGCATACGAACACCGACTTTACCTTTTCATCGTGAAAAAGTGTACCAGCCAGCGACTTAGCATCGTGGCACTTGGCGGCAGCAAGCTTAATCTGCTTACCATTTTCTTTTGTTACAATTACCCTATAATTATACTCAGTCATTTCTACAGCTCCTTTTCTTATTGTGCTTATAGTATAACACGTTTTCTTTACTTTGTCAAGGGGTAAAATGATTAATTTTGTTTAACCATTTTACCCCTCTGGAGATGCTAATGCCAGATGCTTACCATGCTCTCAGGAACCTCCACTTTAAACAACTCGCCATTAATATCAGCAAAGGCAATATCGCTCGCATAGATTGAACCCATTTCGTCAAACAAACCTTCTACAAAAGCTAACCTTGTAGAACGTTTCTTGTAGCCATCCATTAAGGTGGCAACCCAACCATTCTTTAAAACCACTTTTGAGCCTTTTCCTAATTCAGTTACTTTTATAGTGTCCATTTTCACAACTCCTTATTTGATTATGCCCAGATTATACTACGGCTTGTTTTATTTGTCAAGGGCCAATTTCCGAGTTTCGAGTTTATAGGTTAAATTATATATAATATAAAAAATTAGCGGGTTGGCCTGGCCTAAATGGTCAAATCGACTTAACTATTTTTGCTCCGGATGGTCAAGCTGGCTTAACTATCTTATCTTTCCAGATGGTCAAGCCAGCTTAAGTATACTGCTCCAGGCAGTTGGTCTAACTCTTTCTTTTGGCGGGTTGAGTTCCGTGAATTACAAGCGCAAAGCTCACACCTTGCATTATATAATCATAATCATTAGCAGAGTCATCTTTTGGGCACGCAACAGGGAGTCCGAGTCTTTTGGCATCGGATTCTGATTTTACCACAAAGCAGGTAGGCTCATCATTACGCAAAGAATCCTGCTTACCGCCATAACTGTATACAAGCTTAAAATTTGAGGGCTTTTCAGCTTTAACATAATCCAATATTTTAGTATATCCATAAAATATTATTTGGGGATTCTGCTTTGCAACCATAACCCAAGCATTAAAATAGGTTTTATTAAAGAAATCACCGCTCGAGTGAATTCTTACAATTTTAGTATTCTTTGGCAAGCTTTCTGATATAATGCGTGCAATCTCTTTTGAAGTTTTACCCTTAATCGCTTCAAAGTTACTCCAATGGGCTTTACGGGAATTCGTAAAAGCAGACTCAACGCTTGCAGCATAGCATCTGAATTCTGCATCCTTACCATCCCTGATTCTACCAGTTTCTCTATGAGCAAAGGATTGACAAAGGCTTGCAGCGGGGCAAGTATAACCAGCGGGTAAATCAAAGGATATAACCTGATTATGCTTTAATCCTAATTTTCTACTTAATTCTACAAGTTTCTTATTTTCAGTTGACCACCGTATACTCATTTTCGCATCTCCAATTTGATTATGCTTGTATAATATCATAAGAGGTTAAATTTGTCAAGAGGGAATTCAAGACCAATTTAAGTAAAACAGGGGTTGACTTAAATCAAGTTCTATGGTATACTGCTCCACAGCAAAAGAGGCGTAAAATGGCAAAAGAGATTAGAGGAATCAAGCGTGAACAAAAGAGGCGCAAGGCGCGCTATGGTATGCGTATAGTTAACCGCTCGATATTTAAGATTCAAGAGACCATGCGCAACCGCTCCGAGGAAATCAAGTCAAAGAAGAAGTAGGGGGCGACCTGCGCCCTATTTTTTCCTATGGGTAAAGAGGGGTTTGCCGTTAATTCCAGGGTAAAGTGAAAATCGGTGTTAATTCCGAATTTATTTGGTAAAATATAAAGTAAAATTAATTCCAAGTTTAATTCAAAAATTAATCTTGGAATTAATTTTAGGTTAATTTCGAGATTAATTTCAAGTCCATATAATAACTGTAGTTACTGTTCTGATTGTCCCTTTCCTTCAGAATCTTTCTCAAAAGTTTTTTTATATAAATGGTCTCCAGCGGTGTGATATATTACAATGCCCTCTGGCTTCATAAAACCTTCGGCAGCATAGCTACCATGCTCCAAAAGCTCATTCATTACATCTGTGATAGTATTTGTATCAAATAAACCAGTATACAAAACTGGAACAACATAGCAACAGGCTGGGCGAGCCGATGGGTCGCTCCACCTTGAGGTGTTGAACAGAGAAAATCGCTTTTCTTTTAGCCCATAACCACGCTGAATGCCAGAGCCCCACCATTCGCCATAATGCAGACCTGTGCCCAATCTCACGAGCTCGTCTTTGTGTTCATGCGCCCATCTGGAGAAGCCGTAATTGTCGTTTTCTGGAGTAATCCACTTATGCCTGCTTCCAGTTAGAAACTCACCATCTTCAGTAATGCAGATACAAGAGTTAGTTCCGTCAATTTTCTCGGTAATAATCATTTCACGAGAGAGGCGAGGAATCTTTTGAAATGGGGTAAAAATAATATCTGTCATATATATGCTCCTTTTTTTGATTATCCTTATTCTATCATACTACCATTCTTTTGTCAAGCCCCAATTCTAAATTCTCGGGGGAAATTCTCGGGGGAAATTCTCGGGGGAAATTCTGGCGGGAAAAACTATATACTATGTTCAAATATTATTTTGCCCCCTGGCACTAAGAATACCATAAGATGCTTGCGGGTCTCCAATATTTTCGAGATATTTAATATTTTCCAAAAATATTAATTTATCATTGAAAAGGTTATATAATTTGTCATAAAATTTATATATATTAACCCAGCCTTTAAGTTTTTCATCATTACGAATTAATTTTTCTGGTTGCCGAGTTCCGAAATGAGAAACTATTTTAGATTTATATAATCCAGAATTTTCTTCAGAATAAATTTTAACAGGAAACAATTGGAAAATGTATGCGGGTATATGATTAGTTACAACATAAAAGGTGGCATTAGTCGGAGGTATTTCATCATCATCCCTGACTATGGCGAAGCTATTAATAAAGTTCTCATCTACGATAAGATTAAATACTGATACTAATAGCTCCTTAACATTTTTGAATGTATAATCTGACTTCATATTACTTTCAATTTCATTCATCATAAGGCAACCCCATTTCTCTCTCTGTAATTTCATGAGTCAACCATGGGTATCTATCAAAAGGTTTCCCGTTTACCCAGCATTCTTTGGAGTTCATAATAATTGGCAGATAGCCGATGCTCACAAGCTCCTTATAAAGTTCTTGCCACTCATCAGAAGTAGCTTCTCGGCACTCATTGAAAAACTCTGGGGAGGCTTCCCCGTGTTGCCCAACGTGCGCATAGCAAGTATAATTCGGGAATGAGCTTAAATCGCTTACGATAAAAGCAACGCATTCCTCTGGCAGATTACCCGTTGCTGGGGCAATTTTGAAAATTACTTTTACTGCATAGCTTCCCATTTTTGCTCTCCTTTTTTCTAATCTGCAATTATTATAACACAACTTATACAGGTTGTCAAGGGCAACTTATGCTTTATTCGAGCCTAATTTATAATTTTCAATTTCTTTAACCATCTCTTCTGGAGCATACCCGTAATTCTTCATGTCTTCTAATTCTATAAATAATTCATCTAAATCATCTGGAGAAATGCCTTCTAACAGGCTTACATCTCCTATATGCAATCTATCAAATCGAGCTTCCCAGTATGCTTCCTCGTCAGTTTCTCGTAGCTCCTCTAAAAATGCATCGTGGTCGGTAACAGGGTAGTCATCAAAATCGCCTTCATCCGACACAACAACTTCACCACCCTTGAAAATCATAAACCCGCTAAAATCCATTCCTGATTCCTCATACCAATGCTCAACCTGCACATCAGGATACTGACGGCTAATTTCCCTACTAATGCCCTCGCTCGGAGACCATGCGGTAGTAAATCTAAACACCAATGAATCAAAATCCTCATCATAATCAACATCCCACGGATAGCGGTTTGTTCCCCAAAGTATATACAAGTCAACCCCTTGCTTTTCAGCTTCCTGTTCGGGAATAAACTCGTCAAAATTAAGGGTCAAATCGTTATTGTAATCCTTCATCAAAAGCCTATTTTTGATACTTTCCAAATCCTCTCGGCTACCTGTTATAATCATTCTGTTTTCGCAATAGTTTGGCATTTTTGTCTCCTCTTTTCTTATGATGAACTCATTATATCACGATACTGTTAACTTGTCAAGAGCTACTATCCTTACGTTTTAGGTTTTAATCATCCTCTTTAGCTGTATTCTCTACAAGCCAACGCTCAATGTCTTTTCCTGTAATTTTCCAGCTATCAGAGAAACCCGATACAAAATCTAACATAAAATCGTGATGAAATTTACTTGCTATGTCTCTTGCAAACTCCTTAAGCTCAGCAGAATCCATTTCGTTTGCGAATTCTCTTTCTGCAAAAAACCTCAAAAGCGCATATGCAAGCTGAGCAGGTCCAGAACCGCCATCTCCCCAAGAGAAACTTGGAGAAAATCCAACCTCATCAGAATACAGGGGCAGATTAGCAGAATATCCGCCACCATCATTAACTAAAACAATCCTTTCCCCGCTACCCCGTTTGTATCCACTAAATTTAATCATTTTTTTCTCCAGATAATTTTGATTCGTATAGCTTTTTCGTTTCAGTTAAATTTCGCTCTGCATACCACAGCGCTAACTCGAGTCGGTCTCTGATAGTTTGCGCAGACATTTTCATTTCCTCAATGGCTTCCAATTCCTCTTGGCTATCAAAGGGAGTTTTGAAATATCTTGTAACAGCGCTATAAAAATCCTTGATTTCTCTTTCTGCAAAAGAAATGTTTCGCCTTATATCCTCTGCTCTATCTATTATCATAATCTAATCCTCCGTGTTTTGTATTACTCGGTATTTTACCACAAGGGGGTAAAACTGTCAACCCCTTTTTCCTAAGAAAACCTATAAACTTTAAAAACTTTTTCGGTTTGCTTTGTAATAAAGTTGTAATACCAAATTTCCGTTTCCCCAGAAGACAAGAAAAAGTAGCTTTCCCCTTGATATCCTAAAGACGGGTTATCCATTACTGGCTCGTCAAGGCTTTCTGGTAGCATAGAGTTAATCAAGCTAACCCAAGTTTCCCCAGCTTCAATTATCGGGTAATCGTCTTGACCAAAAATTGTCCCAGTATAAGCCAATTGGTCTTCGGCAAATTTTTCAAGCAAAACATCTTTTAACGTCATAGTTCCACGTCCTCTCCTGACAGAAATTCTCCAAAATCCGCCAGCCTACCATCCCACAAAAATTTTACGTTCGCCCCGTTCCGCTCATACTCTACTTCATTGACATTAAACCAGATTTCTCCATTTTTTACATATAAAATATAGTAATAATCTATTGCCCAATATTTTTGAAAGTCAAACTCTTTTCCTGCTGGCTCAATGTAAATACTACCAATTTTATCGCCTTTCAACTTGGTGATTAGCTGTGCCGCAAAGCACCCCATCCCGTTGGCGTATTCAGGAGCAGTTTCCTTATCATATCCATCTGTTAACAGCTTTGTTTGACCAAAGGTTTCAAAAATTTCTTCTCCATGCCCCGCAGGGTAGCCGTCCCATTGGCGGAAAATCCGCACCAGCAATTCGCCATCTTCATTCATTACATCTGTAATACATCGTGTCGCCATAAGTCGCTCCTTTTATGTTATAACCCTATTCTATCACAACACAAGTAAAAAGTCAAGTAAACAATTAACCTATTTTACTGTTATACCCTTTGGAAATTTCTTCTGTGTGGGAAAAGGTAAACACATCCCACCAAGTATAGCCACAATGAGTACACCAGCGCTCCATCCAGCCCGTTTTGCCGTCAGTTTCAAAATCCTTATATTCAATATATCTTTCCCCGCAAATCGGGCATTTGGTTCGGTATTGTTCACTTGTCTTTTTCATTTTATCTCCTAAAAGGGGATATTATCGTTATCGACCAGCTGGACTTCCTCTGGGGTTCCAAGTGGCATCCAGAAACCGCAATTCAGTTCGTCCTCTGAAACCCAATCCTCTGGGAAGTTTCCTTTGCAGACCAAATCAAAAGCCTCCCTTGCATCTTTTACCGCTGTTGCCGGCACTTGCACTACGCCGAAGCGTTGCACAGAAACTTCGTAGTAAGACATATCGGTTAAGTTATTTTCGTTTTCCATTTTTTATCTCCTCATTTATTATAGTATAAGTTTACCACAAGGGTTGCTTTTTGTCAAGGGGTTTTACCAATATAATTCCTCTGGGCATGAGACAATGCCTTCGCTAATCAGGTCATCAACGCTAAAGGCGTGCCCGCCAGAATCAGCTTCTCCCAGAAGAACAACAGCGTCTTTGGCGCTTGTGTCCACATAGCTAATCATAGCATCATACCAATTAAGCGGTAAGCGGGTAGCGATTTCAATCGCCTCTTTTTCGTTTTTCGCCTCTACCTCTGCATATCCGACAAAATTAACATTTACCCTATAATATTTATTTTTTTTGCTCATTGTTAAATCTCCTTTAATTTTAATTTTCCGTTATCTGCAATAAGAACATACATGCTCTCTGATACCATATCGTCAACGCTCTTATCAGAGGTGGATTTGCAAACAAAAATAGTTCCTAATTCCCCGCCTCCGTAAGGCTCTAACACAATACAGTTTGAATCGGTGTTAAGCCTATCAGCGGTCAAATTGAACGGGTGAAATTCTACATAAGTTTTCATTTTATCTCCTTTACAATCATTCTATCACAACTCGCCTGCTATGTCAAGGGGGATTTTTCCCATTCTTTAATTTCAATTTTCCCGTCTGATGTGCGCCGAATTTTTTCTTTGAAAGTATAATTTAAGACATACCAAATGTCTTTTTTAGGTAGCAATTTCATGATTTTTTCTTTATAATCATAATAATTATCTAATACATAAAATTCACCAGATTCCAACGCCGAGAACACAGTAATGGCATCCTCTTTTTTCATCGGGCAATCACAATGAATATTTGGTCGCATAATCTCAAATGCCTCTGCGAGCCTGTCCAGCGTTCTATTAACATATCTATACCCGTTAGCTAAATCCTCTACTTTCTGTAATGTTTTTGAATCCAAGCTCTCTAATTTTGCCATATTTTACTCCTTTTTTGTTCTGCAATAATCTTATCACAGATGTAAAAACTTGTCAAGGGGATAAATCCCCAGGGCTTATTGCTTTACGTCCTCTGGGTTGTCAATAATCCCTTCAGTAATCAAATTCCATACATTAAAAAATGTATTTTCTTTTTCTTCTGCTTTTGTAATTTCTGTTATTGCCGTTGGGTCTTTTGCGTTTACATAGCAAAAAGAGTAGTTACTCCAATCAAAGGGTAAGAGTACCGCAATATCCGCAGCGTTCTGCTCATCCTCTGCCTCTACAAAATATTCTGTCTCAAACGTAACTGTGACTCTAAATTTTTTCATATTATCCTCTTTTCTTTATTGTAATATTATCTTATCACAGATAAACTATTCTGTCAAGACACAACTTGCATTACCACCATAATTCGTCTGGGCTGGAGATAATACCCTCATCAATTAAATCCCAGACTCCATATACAGCTTCATCAGGTTTACGACCTTTTACTTCCTTAACCGCATTAGGGTTATCAAAATCAACCCCGCTGGTTAACACTTCTGCATACGAGAATGGCAAGCGAGTAGCAATTTCAATCGCTTCCTCTTCGCTGTCAGCCTCAACATTAAAATATCCGTGATAATCAACTGCAACTTCAAAAACTTTAGCCATTTTATTTTCCTCTTTTCCTTTTTATTGTTTTATTTCGTGAATCAAATTCTTCAAATTATATTCAGCGCTATCATCATATCCCCAGTTTACTTTAACATACCCGCTTGGGAAATCCGCCATAACAGGGGGCAAGCTGGCAGCAAGTACCGCAGCTTCTCGCTTATTTTTGGCTCCAATTGTAAAATGCCCAGTATAAACAACTGTAACTGCATAAATTTCTCCGCTTTCTTCCATCGCTTTACCTCTCTTTCTCTATTGAGCTTCTCTATTGTGTTTACAGTATATCATGCCTCTTTTCTTTTGTCAAGAGCAAAACACGACATTTTGCATATTTTCAAAAAGCAAAACTGCCTTGACAGAATAGCGAAAATGTGATAGAATGCGCCCCATGCAAAATTATGCCTACATAAAAATATCCCCATCGAAAGGTACTAAAAGCTATCCCCTCCATAGCCATTATGACGACCAGCTGGGCGGACGGGGGAGACCAGCGCCCCTCGAATACCCCCTTGGGTTAAAAGGGTTACCTGGCTTAATTCCGAGCTTGGTGTTAAGCTCTCGGCCTGGTTAATTCCGAGCTTAGTTAATACGGCAATGCTCGTTAATTCCGAGCCAGCTCAATTCCAAAATAAAGTATAAAATTAATTTCCTAGACCATGTAAAATGGCTTAATTTTCTCCCACTATTCATTAAATGAATAGCCTAAAATCGCACGCAAATATAGCAATAGGTAATATCACCCCAAAAAAATATAATGCCTCTTTTTAAGCCGTTTTTTTGACATTTTAAAATACTGATTTTATAAATCCTGAATGGGTTCTTTGAATAGCTAAATTGGCAATTTTTATATATATCACAATAGAATCTTATTTATTTTCTTATTTGAAGTGCCCCCTGGCATAAGTAAGTCATTTTGAACTTTTTTCTTTTCTTTCTTTTTAATTTCTTTCTTTTCTTTTTTAGTACTCTATATTAGTAGTCTATATGGTATTCTATATTAGTATTCTATGATTCCTTTTAACGAAGTTCACATTATCAACTTGGC
>Ga0255346_1007380_pt1 | contig 10311 bp, 9 predicted proteins | sample wastewater_treat_FD_194410 | JGI IMG/M metagenome (GOLD analysis project Ga0255346, IMG submission 194410) | Wastewater microbial communities from Lulu Island WWTP, Vancouver, Canada - plant22 | ecosystem: Engineered > WWTP > Wastewater > Unclassified | place: Canada: Vancouver, British Columbia... | reverse complement strand
CTCCTGAGAGCAACCTGCAGTCCCTTGTTAAGCGATTTTGAAGCCGCCCATGCAGTCCTGTTCGATGCATAAGTTGCTGTTTTCATTCCAAGAAAACCGCAGAGGCCCGAGAAGAACCCCCCGGTAAGAAATGCAACAGGAACAAAAGGATTCTGAATCCCCATATAAGCCAGCAAAGTCAGCAGGACAACAAGTATCATGAACACCTTGAATACGACAGAATACTGCCGTTTGAGATATGCCATTGCCCCTTCCCTGACATAAGCTGCGATTTCTTTCATCCTGTCGGTGCCTTCTTCCTGAGCTTTCATACCCCGGTAGAAGATCCATGCAAAAAGCAATGCCAGGAGTGCGGAAATCGGCACAATCCAAAAAATACTACTAATCATGATATCAGTTTTTAAATTAGAAAAATTAGGTTCCGGTATGAAAAAAATTTTGCCGCTACAAAACTAATTCAGATTTTTATTTATGCAAGCAAAAAAAACAATCCCGTATCAAATTGCTCTTAAAAAATCGTAATTAATGTTTTCGGGTTCTGACATTGGATACTGTGGCGTACTCTCCCCTGGGTATCCCCGGAGCAGCCGCTGGGAATAAACCTATATTCCTCACATTCGCAGGAATTGCTCATGACAATGAAATGAGAATGCATCAGGCAGGCAACAGAACTGACATTTTATTACATTTACAGGGAATTGTTTAAGGAAATCCCGGCAGACTGCCATATAAGTGCTTTTTTAAAAGACAAGAATGCCGCGAAGTATGAAGGGAGAAGATAATAAATTGCAAAAAATGGAAAGAATAAGAATCGGAATATCCGGATACGGAAACCTGGGCAAGGGAGTCGAACTGGCAGCCGCGCAAAACCCCGACATTGAACTGGTGGCTATCTTCACCAGAAGGGAACCGGAACATGCCTCAACGGGCTCAGCCCTTGTTCATATATCCGAACTAAGAAAATACACCGACAAGATAGACGTGCTTATTCTCTGTGGCGGCTCAGCTGCCGACCTGCCTCTCCAGGGGCCTGAACTGTCGCGGCTGTTCAACACTGTCGACAGCTTCGACACTCATGCAAAAATTCCCGAATATTTCAGGCAGGTAGATGAATCATCCCGGGCGGCAGGAAAGCTGAGCCTGGTGTCAGCCGGCTGGGATCCCGGGCTATTTTCGCTGGCAAGGCTTCTGGGCCGGTGTGTATTGCCATCTGGACACGATTATACATTCTGGGGGAAGGGAGTCAGCCAGGGGCATTCGGATGCCATCAGGAAGATCGCCGGAGTTAAGAATGCCGTTCAATATACCATACCTGTTGAAAGCGCCCTGCAGAGAGTCCGCTCAGGAAAAAATCCCGAACTCTCAACATCCGAAAAGCATATCAGGGAATGCTATGTGGTGGCGGAGGAAGGTGCCGACCGTGAAGCCATTGAAAAAGCAATAGTTACGATGCCGGACTATTTCAAAGACTACAAAACAACTGTTAATTTCATCTCTGAGGAAGAACTTAAAGCCAGGCATTCAGGAATGCCTCACGGAGGACTTGTTATACGGACCGGCACAACCGGAAACGGGACGGGGCAGAGAATGGAGTTCAGCCTTGATCTTGAAAGCAATCCCGAATTCACTGCAAGCGTTATCCTGGCCTATGCCAGGGCCATAGCAAGGATGGCAAAAGAGGGGCAGACAGGCGCAAGGACCGTTTTCGACATTCCCTTTGGCCTTCTTTCACCCGAATCGCCTGAAGAACTAAGGAAAATTATACTGTAGAGAATTATTACATTAAAATATGTCCGGCAGAACCAAAACAAACGAATTCGCCGACGACCTGAAAAAGGCTGTTGAGGTACTTAAGCGGGGAGGAATTATACTGTACCCGAGTGATACCATCTGGGGACTGGGCTGTGATGCTACCAGGCAGGATGCTGTTGAAAGAATCTTCTCGATCAAGCGACGCGAAGACGGCAAAAGTCTTATCGTACTGGTAAACGGATTCAGTATGCTCGAACACTATGTCAGGAGTGTGCCTGAAATAGCTTACCAGCTGGCTGAGATTGCCGACAGTCCGCTTACCATAATATATCCCGAAGGGAGGAACCTGGCTCCGGGTGTTCGCGGAAGTGACGGATCGGTGGGTATAAGAATATGTTCTGACGGATTCTGCAACGAGCTTGTTACACGCTTCGGAAAACCGGTTATATCGACATCAGCCAATATCAGCGACACACCGGCACCGGCTGTTTTCAGTGAGATAGACAAAGTGATAGCTGATTCGGCCGACTATGTGGTAAGTTACCGGCAAACGGACCGGACCAGGAATACACCGTCGTCAATAATAAAGGTTGAATATAATGGTGTAATAAAAATTATCCGCTTATAGAAAATAACAGCTTTAAAGATTGATTTCCAGGAGCCCGTCCGGCAGGTTCATTGTTATTGTCTTTTTCTTTTTGTTTATGCCGGTAATTAAATCGCTGTGAAGCGGCACAAGTATCTCCCTTTTCTCGGGCGACAGTATCCTGAGCAGGTCCTGTCCCGGATTCTGAATGATTTCCTCTATGATGCCGACAATGCCGCGATCGCTTAGCAACACTGTGAACCCGCGTATTTCCAAATTGTTGCCGGCTTCGTCCCGAGATGCTGCCGTGGTCATTCTTACCCTGCAACCGCTGAACATCGAAGCTTTCTCATAAGAGTCGAAGCCTTCGAGCTTCAGTTTGATGGTATCGCCTCCCTCATCTTCCAGGGATGTGATAAAAAAAGGAACCGGTTTCCCTTCGTATTCGATGAAAACCGATTCCATTTCAGAAATATCTTCCTCAAAGTCCTTTTCCAGTTTCACTGACAGTGTGCCGTCATAACCCTGGACCTTCTGAATCCTTCCGATTAATATGCCGGCATTGTACGCCACAGGCCAAAGTTCCCTGTAATGCTTTGATTATTCAGTTGCAGCTTCTTCAGCGGCAGCTTCAGCAGATGTTTCATCAGCAGCCGGGACTTCAGCGGCAGCTTCAGCAGATGTTTCAGCAGATGTTTCAGCAGATGCTTCAGCAGGTGCTTCTTCAGAAGCTGTTTCAGCCTGTTCCTTCGCGGCAAGCTCAGCCTGTTTCTTTGCCAGTCTGGCAGCCCTTTCTTCATTAACTTTCTTCTCGGCGAGAAGTCGTTTACTCACATCAGCATCTTTCGATTTCTCGATGCTTGATTTTTTGGATTCAATCTTTTCCTCATTCTGCTTCATCCAGGCTTCAAATCTCCTGTTTGCTTCAGCTTCGTCAAATGCACCCTTCTTCACTCCTTCGAGCAAGTGCTTTTTCAACAGAACACCCTTGTACGAAAGGATGGCTCTGCAGGTTTCTGTCGGTAGCGCGCCCTTTTGCAGCCAACCCAATGCCTTATCGAAATCCAGTTCGATGGTTGCGGGGTTAGTTCTCGGATTGTAATTTCCGATCCTTTCAATATATCTGCCATCCCGTGGCGACCTGCTATCAGCTACCACAATGTGGTAGAAGGCTGTTCTCTTACGGCCTTTCCTAGCTAATCTGATTTTAACTGCCATTTAGTTTTTAACGCTTTTTATTAAACCTGTTTTTAAAAATGTGGGTGCAAATATATTGAAATTTTTCAAGAAACAACTAAATAAATTGAGTTACAGACTATGGGGCACGGGGCGCAGGGTGTTATGATAAGTGAATGCCGGGTGATTATCGGGCGTTGATAACTCGTGACGGATTTTTGGAATGCCTGTCGGTCTTTTTGGCTAATTTTGTGTTCCGGCATTAACATAAAAAAATAAAAGATGGCCCTTTTCACGCATTTGCATGTACACACGCAATATTCAATACTCGACGGAGCCTCAAACATCCCGAAGCTGATCGACAGGGTTAAGCAGCTTGGTATGGAGGCAATTGCCATAACCGATCATGGCAACATGTTCGGCGTAAAGGAGTTTCATGCCACGGCGCTGGAAAAGGGTGTCAAGCCCATCCTTGGATGTGAATTATATGTAGCCAAACGGCCTGTGGGCGGAACATCGGTAAAGGAGGACAGGTCGGGTGATCACCTGATTCTTCTGGCAAAGGATCTAAAGGGATACCATAACCTGATAAAACTGGTATCACTGGCCTGGATAAAGGGTTTTTATTACACTCCCCGCGTCGACAAGGAAATGCTGGCTCAATACAGGGAGGGACTTATTGCATCGTCGGCATGCCTTGCAGGAGAGATTCCGGATGAGATACTCAATGGATCGATGGCTTCGGCAGAAAAAGCGCTGAAGGAATACATCGATCTGTTCGGCGATGACTTTTACCTTGAGATACAGAGGCATGAGACTCATGATCCGGAAGCTGACCGCGGCGTTTTTCCCAAACAACAACTGGTAATAGAGGGCATCAGGAAACTTGCCGAGAAACACAATGTAAAGATCATTGCTACCAACGACGTTCACTTCATCAATGCTGAGGATGCGGAGGCTCACGACCGTCTTATCTGCATTAACACTGCAAAGGACATTGACGATCCCGACAGGCTAAGGTATTCGCGCCAGGAATACCTGAAGAGCGAAGAGGAGATGAGGATGATCTTCAGCGACATACCCGAAGCAATAGACAATGTGGCCGGGCTGGTTGAAAAGATCGGGGAGTATAATCTCGACCACGATCCTATCATGCCCGACTTTGAACTACCCGAAGGCTTCAGTGACGAAAATGAATATCTCAGGTTCCTTACATACAAGGGTGCGAAGGAGAGATGGGGAACTCTCACGGATGAACAAACCGAGCGCCTGGAGTTTGAACTCGACACCATAGCGAAAATGGGTTTCCCGGGATATTTCCTTATTGTTCAGGATTTTCTCAGGGCAGCGCGCGAGATGGGTGTCTCAGTTGGCCCCGGCAGAGGCTCGGCTGCGGGTTCAGCAGTTGCCTGGTGTCTGAAAATAACCGACATAGATCCTATAAAATACGGCCTGCTGTTTGAACGATTCCTCAATCTCGACCGTATCTCGATGCCCGATATCGACATCGACTTTGATGAGGACGGAAGGGAGGATGTCCTTAGATATGTGGTGAACAAGTATGGTCACGACAAGGTTGCCCATATAATCACATTTGGCACCATGGCAGCAAAGGGAGCCATAAGGGATGTTGCAAGGGTTCAGAAGCTTCCTCTTCCCGATGCCGACAGGCTGGCCAAGCTGGTTCCCGAAAAGCCCGGAATAAAACTCGCGGAAGCATATTCCGAAGTTCCGGAACTGGCAAAGGAAAGAAACTCCGGCAACAAGCTCATTGCCCAAACTCTGAAGTTTGCAGAAGTACTGGAGGGATCGGTGCGGCAAACCGGTATTCATGCCTGTGGAATAATAATCGGAAAAGAATCGCTCGACAACTATGTACCCCTTAGCACGGCAAAGGACACCGACCTGTATGTAACCCAGTACGATGGGAACCAGGTTGGACAGGTGGGACTTCTGAAGATGGATTTCCTGGGGCTGAAGACTCTGTCAATAATAAAGGACTGTGTTGAGAACATCCGGAGGTCACGAGGAATAGCAATAGATATCGACAATCTTCCTCTCGACGACATGAAGACTTTTGAATTGTTCAGCAACGGTGAGACGACAGGCATCTTCCAGTTTGAATCAACCGGTATGAAACGTTACCTGAGGGAGCTGAAGCCAAACCGCTTTGAGGACCTTGTGGCTATGAACGCCCTGTTCCGGCCGGGACCCATGGATCACATCCCCCAGTACATCAGGAGGAAACACGGTCTGGAGCCCATCAACTATATTCTTCCTGTAATGGAAAAGTACCTTACGGATACCTACGGCATAACCGTTTACCAGGAGCAGGTGATGCTTCTTTCCCAGGAGCTGGCGGGCTTCACCAAGGGCGAGGCCGACAACCTCCGGAAGTCAATGGGAAAGAAGAAGAAATCAATCATGGACGAGATGAACATCAAGTTCAGGGAAGGTTGCAAAAAAAATGGATATGATGAAGCCATAATAGACAAGATATGGTCCGACTGGGAAGCTTTCGCCCACTATGCTTTCAACAAGTCGCACTCCACCTGCTACGCACTGATTGCATTCCAGACCGGCTACCTCAAGGCCAATTACCCTGCCGAGTACATGGCCGCGGTCCTGAGCAGGAACATCAACGATATTAAGAAGATAACAACCTTCATGGATGAGACCCGCAGGATGGGAATGGAAGTACTGGGACCCGATATAAATGAGAGTAATGTTAAATTCACCGTAAACAAGGACGGCAACATCAGGTTTGGCCTTGGAGGAATCAAGGGTGTGGGTGAGAGTGCCGTTTTGCAGCTTATCACCGAACGTGAGCAGAACGGGATTTACAGCAGCATTTATGATCTGGTCGAAAGGGTAAACCTCAATGCCCTCAATAAGAAAAACCTTGAGGCAATGGCAGTTGCAGGCGCTTTCGACTGTTTCGATTCCATCTCAAGGGCTCAGTATTTCGCCACCGACACAAAAGGCTTAACCTTTATAGAGAACCTGATAAGGTATGGCAACAACGTCAAGACGATTAAAAATTCGAGTCAGCAGACCCTGTTCGGAGAGGCAGAAGGTTTCGACATCCCTAAGCCCGAGCCACAGGCCTGTGCCGACTGGCCGAAACTCGAAAAGCTGAATCGCGAAAAAGAGGTCATTGGCATCTATCTGTCGTCTCATCCCCTCGATGACTTTGAACTCGAGATAAAAACTTTCACAACAGCAACACTGGCCGATCTTCAAAACCTGAGCGAATATAACGAACGCGACGTTACGGTGGCAGGTATGGTGATAGATACCAAAAGCGGTACAAGCAAGAACGGAAAACCATACGGGTCTTTTACCCTGCAGGACTATACCGATTCATTCCGGTTTATCCTCTTCGACAAGGAGTACCTGGAACTCAGCAAATTCTTCACTATCGGCTATTACCTTCTGGTAAAAGGGAGGGTTCAGAAAAGAAAATACCGCCCTGATGAGCTTGAGTTCCGTATAAAAACGATAAACCTGCTGTCGAGCGTGAAGGATGAACTGATAAAATCAGTGACCATCAATATCAATCCACAGGATATCTCAAGTGAAATGACACATGAACTGATGACCCTGGTAAATGAAAACAAAGGCTCAACCGAACTGAGGTTCCATTTCTGGGATTCGGAAGACAAGATCTCACTTTCCATGTTTTCGCGCAGCATAAGGGTAAGGCTTAACAATGAACTGCTCGCGTTTCTCGATGATTATCCGGGAATTGACTACAAGGTAAACTGATGGCGGAAACAGGAAAACAGGAAGTGAATTCTTGTGTACGGGATAGCGTATTTGACCGGCAGCATTAATAAAATATCAATATCTTTACAAACTCGGAATTCAACTATATCAAAAACATTAAAGAAATGGCATTAGAGGTAAATGACAGCAACTTCGACGAGGTGGTCTTAAAATCGGAACTTCCCGTAATGGTCGATTTCTGGGCTGAATGGTGCGGACCCTGCAGAATGATCGCTCCCATTATAGAAGATCTTTCAAAGGAATACGCGGGAAGGCTCGTGGTTACAAAATGTGATATTGACAACAGTCCGGGCGTTGCTGCCAGGTTTGGCATCAGGAATATTCCTACGGTTCTTTTCTTCAAAGAGGGAAAAGTCACTGACAAACAGGTAGGAGCTGTGCCGAAGATGAACTTCGTGAACAAGATAAACGCCATTCTCCAATAGCCCCTTTTCAGATGACAGTCTGTGTTTTTGCTGCCTCGAGCAGTCGCATAGACCCCCGATATTTTGAGGCAGCATCCCTGCTGGGCACTCTTTTTGCCCGGTCGGGGATAAATGTAATATACGGGGGCGGAGGCATCGGTCTGATGGGTGCCCTTGCCGACGCTATGATGGAAAACGGCGGCAGCATCACCGGAGTTATTCCGGCCTTCATGAAAGAGGAAGGGTGGGGGCATCCTAAAGTAAGCGATATGATTGTGACCTCCGACATGGGGGAACGAAAAAGGAAGATGTTCGAAGGGGCGGAAGCTGTTGTAGCCCTTCCCGGTGGCATAGGGACCCTGGAGGAACTGACCGAAGCCATCACGCTTAAACAACTGGGGCTGTTTCATGGTCCGCTCGTAATACTGAACACTCTTGGATTTTACGATCCTCTGATCGGAATGCTGGATAAGATGATCCGCGGAAATTTCATGAGAACCGTGCATAGGGACATGTGGACTCTTGCCGGAACTCCCGAAGAAGTAATTTTAGCCCTGAACAACTACAAAGGCTGGACAGACGATCCGAGAAAAATCGCAAGAATCTGATCAAGCATTGGTTCAGGCTATCTCCTTCTCTCTTCCCTTATAAATATGTACAGCCGGCTGTTGCTGAAGACCTGCTGACTTATAAGCCTCCCCATTAACCCGGGAGCCTTTACGCCGCTGCCCAGTACCTGGTATCCCTGGAAAACCCTGGCCTCGTCCCACAGGCCTAGACTCATGAAATGATTAAGTACCGTCGAACCACCTTCAATTAACAATGACTGTATCCCCCATTTGTACAGATAATCGAGTACCTGGATAGCCGAAGGTTCATTTTTGTTCAGCTTTACAACCACCGATCGCGGCATATTCACTTTATCGGGAAAGAAAGTGAATACCACCTGGGGTCCGATCAGATCGTTCATGGCCAGGTTTGAAGGCAGGTTGCCCGATCCTGAAAGAATTAGCCTTATGGGACTGTTTCCTGTCCATTCCCGTACATTCAGTTTGGGATTGTCGGCTCTCACTGTTTCTCCTCCGACAAGTATGGCCTGTTCCGTTACCCTCCATTTATGAACCAGTATCCGTTCGGAATTGCCGGTTATCCATAAGGGGCCTTCCGTCATTCTCCTCTCCTTGTCGCGTCCGATGAATCCGTCGGCGCTCTGTGCCCATTTAAGGACTATGTAAGGTCTCCTCTTTTCATGAAATGTGAGAAACCTGCGGTTGATAAACCGGCACTCTTCAGAGGCAATGTTAGTGATAACCCTGCAACCGGCTTCCCTGAGCCTTGCAAAACCCTTTCCTGAAACTTTGGTGCTTGTGTCGGTGGCTCCTGAAACGATAACCGGAATCCCTTCAGTAATGATCCGGTCGGCGCATGGCGGTGTCTTGCCATAATGCGAGCAGGGTTCAAGATTGACATAGAGTGTCGAAGAGAAAAGAAGTTCCCTGTCTTTCACCGATTCAATTGCAAGCACTTCGGCATGACGGCTGCCGGCTTTCACGTGATATCCTTCACCTATTATCCTGCCATTATGAACAATTACCGCTCCCACAAGAGGATTCGGGTAAGTAAGTCCTTCTGCCTTTGATGCCAGTTCAAGGCATCGTTTCATGAATTTAAGATGATCTGCTCCTGCCATTAAAGCTAAAATGCTAATTTTGGGTTATGGCTGTTAAATTACAAACAATAAAAGAAATAAGGAACTATATTTCCCGGGAACTTTCAGGACTTTATCCCGGGCGGGAGGCACTGGCTATTGCTCATCTGGTGACGGAAAAAATATTCGGAGCCGGCAGGATGGCTCTAATGCTCAGGGAGAACGAGCCTCTTAAAGGCAATTCATATCAAAAGAGGGTTATAAGTTACTGTCGCAGGCTCTCTGCAGGCGAGCCGGTTCAATACGTTCTTGGTGAAACGGAATTTTACAACTGCAGAATCATGGTGAACAGGCATGTACTGATCCCCAGGCCCGAGACAGAGGAGCTGGCAGATATTGTCATCAGGGAGAACAGGAACACCAATGCCCGGATAATTGATTTCGGGACCGGATCAGGCTGTCTGGCAATAGCTCTTGCTGTCAATCTCCCGTCGGCAAGCCTGACTGCTGTTGACATTTCAAAGAACGCTCTGAAAACAGCTGAACGGAATGCTTCTCTGAACAATGCCACAGTTGATTTTATAAATGCCGACATCCTCTCAGCCAAACTGCCCGGACTATTGCCCATGGCAGGAATCTTTACCGGCAATCCTCCCTATATAAGAGAGTCGGAGAAAAAGTTTATGAGGAATAATGTACTCGGTTATGAACCATGGAAAGCCCTGTTTGTTCCCGATGGCGATCCTCTCAGGTTCTACCGTGCAATCCTGGATCTCTCGCGGGAAAAGCTGTTTAAGAGTGGAATGGTTTATTTTGAGATCAATGAATCGATGGGAGACGCCATGCGCGAATTGTTTGAAAAATATGATTTTTCTGAAATCCGGATAATAAAAGACATCTATGGAAAACCCCGCTTCGCGGCAGGAAGGAAAAAAGCCTGAGAAAAGCCAGGCAGA
>Ga0255346_1007378_pt1 | contig 10313 bp, 10 predicted proteins | sample wastewater_treat_FD_194410 | JGI IMG/M metagenome (GOLD analysis project Ga0255346, IMG submission 194410) | Wastewater microbial communities from Lulu Island WWTP, Vancouver, Canada - plant22 | ecosystem: Engineered > WWTP > Wastewater > Unclassified | place: Canada: Vancouver, British Columbia... | reverse complement strand
GCCCGCATGGGGAAGGCGGCATCGCCGGCCCTCGTTTTCCAAGGCTTGGAAGCCCGAAGGCCTCCGTCTTCCAAGCCTTGGAGCCGCGCCCGTACTCCGGCCGCCGCCCCTCCGGAATTGCCCCCCGATGAACGCCCGGCGCCTTCGCCTTGCCCCCGCCGAATGCCGGCGCGTGCTCGTCGTGAAGATGAGCTCGCTGGGCGACATCCTTCATGCGCTGCCGACCGTCCACGCGTTTCGGGCGGCCGGGGTCGGCGCGGTGGACTGGGTGGTGCAGTCCGAGTACGCCGAGGTGGCGCGGTGGTGCCCGGACGTCGAGCGCGTGATCGCCTTTCCGCGCCGAGAATTTCGGCGCGGGTGGCCGGCCTTCTTGCGCGAGCTGCGGCGGGAACGGTACGACCTGATCGTGGATTTGCAGGGTCTGTTGAAAAGCGCGGCGGTCGCGCGCTTGGCGCGCGGCGGACCGCGGCTGGGGCCCTCCTTCCATCGGGAGGGCGCGCGGCTGTTCTATTCGGCGGTGGCCGGCCCTCGCCGCCGCGACCGGCACGCGGTGGACGAATGTCTCGACGCCCTCCGCGCGCTCGGCTGGCCGGAACCGGAAGGGCCGCCGGTTTTTCCGCTGCGTCGGCTGCCGTTTCCCGAGCCGGAGGCTCCCCGTCCGCGTCTCGCCTTTTGCGCCCGTTCGCGCTGTCCGAGCAAGAACTGGCCGGTGGAAAACTTCATGGCATTGGGCCGGCGGCTTCTGGAAACGACGGGCGGCCGGATTTATCTCTTCGGCGGCGCGGCCGACGCGGAACCCGGCGCGCGTCTGGCGGCGGGCATTGGCGCGCCGGACCGGGTCCGCGATTTGTGCGGCCGCACCACCCTCGCGGAACTGGCCGCGTGGATGGGCGGGATGGACCTCGCGGTGACGGTGGATTCCGGCCCCATGCACCTGGCGGCGGCGCTCGGCGTGCCGGTGCTGGCGCTTTTCGGTCCCACCGATCCGGTCCGCACCGGCCCGGTGGGAACGGCCCATCGCGTCCTGCGTTTTTCGGGGTTGCCCTGCAGTCCTTGTCTGGCGGGAACCTGCGCGCGTGGCGACCTGGCCTGTCTGCGCCACATTTTTCCCAGCGCCGTGGCCCGCGCCGTGCTGGAGATGCTTGCGGAGGGCCCGAGGTAGAAACGCCGGGGAGCGTGGCGCGGCGACGCGCCGGCGAAAAAAACCGGAAGGGCGCACGCCGAGGCGCGCGCCCTTCTTTTATGGGTGGCCGGCGCTATGCCGGCTGCCAGGGGTTTATTTTCTTTTTTTCGCCGCTTTCTTGGCGGGCTTCTTGGCGGCCTTCTTCGCCGCCACTTTCTTCTTCGTGGCCATTCGCTCTCCCCCCCCTTCCTGCCGGAGACCGCATCTCCGGTTCGTTACGTGCGCCCAGTCTCGGTCCTTGAGATCCACCCGCCATGAAATTCTTTCGCGCGCTGCGACGTGTCTTCCTGACGAGGATTTATAAACGGAACGAACGCGGTGTCAACCGGGCGCAAGCGTTTTTTTAAAATAAATCAAAAGCCGTGGCGGGCGATCTGCAACACGATCGGTCCGAGCAGCACAATGAAGACGGCGGGGAAAATGAATCCGATCAACGGCAGCAGCATGCGCACGGGGGCTTCGTTGGCGCGTTTCTCCGCATTGTTGAAACGCCGTATGCGCATCTGATCGGCCTGGATGCGCAGGATCGAGGCGATGCTGACGCCGAGCTCGTCGGCCTGCACGAGCGCGTTGACGACGGTGCGCAGATCGGCCTGTCGGGCGCGCCGGCCCATGTCGCGCAGGGCCTCGCGCCGCGTCTTGCCGAGCTGGACCTCGCGAAACATGCGGATCAATTCCTCGCCGAGCGGGTCCACGGCGCGCCGGTCAATGATGCGCTTGATCGCCGTCATGAAATCGAGTCCCGCCTCGACCGAGAGGGTCAACAGGTCGAGCACGAACGGCAGCGCGCGCTCGATGCGGCGGTGGCGCGCCTGGAGCGCCCGCTGGAGCCAGAGGTTCGGCTGGAGCAGGAACCAGAGCAGGAGGAGCACGCCGAAGATCGGCTCGCGCTGGCGCAGCGCGAAGCCGACGCGGCCCGGCACGTGCGCGAGCAGCAGATGCATCAGCAGCCAGGCGAACGGGCCCGCCGCCAGCGGCATCAGCAGCCGCAGCGCCATGAACTCGTGCGCGGACATCAACCCCTCGAACCCGGCGGCCGTCAGGCGGGCGTCAATCTCCGCGCGCATCGGCGCGACTTCCGGCCGGCGCGTCCAGCGCTCGAAGTTCGGGGCGAACGGCAGCAGCAGGCGGTAGAGCAGCGGGAGGCGGCGCTCCTGGCGCCGGCCGTCGGCGAGCGTGACGTAGGTGATCTCCGTCATGCCGCGGCCGACACACCACGCCGCCAGGGCCGCGCACGCCGCCCAGGCCAGACCGATCACTGCCTCAACAACGGTCACGGATTCATACCTCGATGCGCATGACCTTGCGGATCAGCAGCGCCCCGCCGATCTCCAGCATCGCCGCGAGGGCCAACAGCCCCAACCCCGCGCGCGAATGGAAGAAGGTCATCATCATGTTCGGATCAATCATCGTCATCGCCAGCAGCAGCAGCACCGGCACGCTGCCGACGACGATCCCCTGCAGCCGGCCCTGCGCGGTCAACGAGCGCACGCGCTGTTCGATGCGCATCCGTTCGCGGATGGTCGCGGCGATCTTCTCGAAGACCTCCGTCAGGTTGCCGCCGGTCTGCCGCGCGATCTCGATCGCCTGATTCATCAGGATCAGGTCCTCGCTGCCGACGCGCGCCTCCATGTGGCGCAGCGCCTCCTCGAACTTCACCCCCACGCGCAACTCCTGCAGAAACAGGCCGAACTCCTGCGAGATCGGCGGCTCGCCCTGCTTGACGACCGACTCGAACGCCTGGATGATGCTGAACCCCGCCTTGAGAGCGCTGCTCATCGAAACGAGACTGTCCACCAGTTGCTCGTTGAAGCGGCGGGTGCGCCGCGTCCGCAGCACCGGCAGCAAGACGCCCGGCGCGAAGAGCGCCGCCAGCGCCGCCGCTGTCGCGAAAACCAGCCCCCGGACCCAGCCGGCGGCCGACGTGAACTCGCCGAAGAGCAGAAAGAACAGCACAAAGAGCCCGGCCGCCGCCGTCCGCGCCATGTGGAGGATGCGTTGCGCCGGAATGAAGAGGAAAATATCCTCATACCGCCGGGCCGTGTCCTCGGCATACCCGCCGGTATAGCTCGCCAGCCCCTCGCGGATCGCCCGCAGCAGCGCGAAGGCCAGGCCGCCGAAACACAACGCGAACAGCAGGGGAAGGAGGAACTCGATCATGAGCCCACCCGTTCCGGATCAAAAATGGCGTGATCCACCGAGATGCCGCGCACGGCCATCTCCTCGAGAAAGGTCGGCACCGACCCCGTCGGTTGAAACCGTCCCCGCACCCGGCCGTCCGGCCCGACGCCGGTCTGCTCATAGACGAAGATATCCTGCATCGTGATCTGATCGCCCTCGAGACCGACGACCTCGGCGATGCGGCTGATCTTGCGGCTGCCGTCGCTGAAGCGCGACTCGTGGACGATCAGATGGATGGCCGACCCGATCTGCTCGCGGATCGCGCGCAGCGGCAGATCCATCCCCGCCATCAGCACCATCGTCTCGAGGCGCGAGATCACGTCGCGCGGCGAGTTCGCGTGGACGGTCGTCAGCGAGCCCTCGTGACCGGTGTTCATGGCCTGCAGCATGTCGAGCGCCTCGCCGCCGCGGCATTCGCCGACGATGATGCGGTCCGGCCGCATGCGCAGCGCGTTGCGAACGAGGTCGCGCACGGTCACCGCCCCACGTCCCTCGATGTTCGGCGGACGGGCTTCGAGCCGGACCACGTGCGGCTGCGAGAGCCGCAGCTCGGCGGCATCCTCGATCGTGACGATGCGCTCGTCGGACGGCAGGAACCCGCTGATGACGTTCAGCAGCGTCGTCTTGCCCGATCCCGTGCCGCCGGAGATGATCATGTTCTTGCGCAGCCGCACGCAGGCATGCAGAAACTCCGCGATCCACGGCGTCCAGGTGCCGAAACGGATCAGATCGTCCACCGTAAAGGGCGTCTTCGAGAACTTGCGGATCGTCAGGCACGGGCCCGAGAGCGACAGCGGGGCGATGATCGCGTTGACGCGGGAGCCATCGGGGAGCCGCGCGTCCACGTACGGCTGGCTCTCGTCGATGCGCCGTCCGATCGGCGAGACAATCCGCTCGATGACGGCGAGAACGGAGTCGTCGTCCAGAAACGTCTTGCCGGTGGCGTACAATTTGCCCCCTCGCTCGACATAGACCTGGTTGGGCCCGTTGACCATGATCTCGGTGATCTCGGGATCTGCGAGCAGGTCCTCGAGCGGACCGAGCCCGAGCGCCTCGTCGTAGACCTCCTTGACCAGTTCGTCGGGCCGGATATCGGGCGGCAGGCGGTCGCGCACTTCGGCGATGATCTGATGGATCGCCTCGTACGCCTTGGCGCGCAAGTTCTTCTCGTCCACCTGGGTGGCGGCGAGGCGTTTGACATCGAGGCGTTTGAGCAGCTCTTGCTGAATCTGGCGGCGCACGGAGCGGCGACGCTCCTCCTCCGCCCGCGTGGATGGCGCCGGCTCCGGAGCGGCGGCGTGCGCCGCCCCGGGGGGCGGTGGCGGCGCCGCGGAAGGCGCGGAGGCGTCCCTCACCGTCAACGTGTAGTTGCCGATTTCGATCGCGTCGCCGGGCTGCACGTACGCGCGGCCCTCCACCCGGTGGCCGGCGACGGTCGTGCCGCCCTCGCTCATCAGGTCCTCGATGAAGAGGCGGCCGTCCTCGAGCAGGCTCAGCACCGCATGGCGCCATCCCACGCTCGGGTCGGGCAGGATAATGCCGTTCTCCGCGTCCGAACCGATGGGATACACGCCGGGGCTGAGGGGGAAAAGATGGGGCGGCTTGTCCGGGCGCCGGATTTCGAGCGTCCACTCTGCCATGTCACAGCTCCCTCTTGTGCCGCACGTCGCGCTGGCGATGGATATTGATGTCCGGCAAAACGCGCTCCAGGTACTCAAAGTTGACCTCCGGCACCTCGCGCTCGAAGCCGATATCGTCGGGGTTGCGCAGCGTCAGCGTGAGCTGACCCTTCATGTGCTGGGCAAAGACCAGCAGCTCCGCCTCGCGCGGCGTGACTTCGAAGGTCACCGTGCTGTAGCTGCCGTGGGTCTCCTGGAGGACGGGCGCGCCCATCTCGGTGCGCGCCAGCCGCTGGCCGGTGGCCAGCACGGACACGTCCTGGAGCAGCGTGAACGTCACCGCCTCCATCTGGCCCGGCTGCCGGCGGGACGGCATCGTGAAGGTGCCGAGGATGTCCACGCGGTCGTTCGGCGCCACCAGGCCGCTGACGGCGGCGTCCCCGCCGATCGAAAGCGAGAGCGCGCGCATGCCGGTCTGGATCGTCGGCGCCAACCCGAAGCGCCGGCCTTCGGGAATGTCCACATAGGACCAGGGGATCGGCTGATGGCGCTGCACCTCGAAGCGAAGCCGCTTGCCGACGATCGCGTCCACCTCCTCCGGCCGCACGGCCTGGCCGATGACCGAGGCGCGGAACACGGTCTTGCGCGCCAGATCCTCGATCTTCAGCACGGTGCCGGCCGGCAGATCGCGCGCGGCCACGACCGCCACGACCTTCTCCGCGTCCGCCCACAGCCGTTCGCGTTCCGCCCGCAGGTAACGGTGGGTCATCCCGAAGGCCAGCACGCCGATCAGAATCGAGATCACCAGGACAAGATGTTGTTTCATAGGCCCCTGTTTCCTTCCGGCCGGCGGCGACACTCGGCGTCCCCGTAGCATACGTCCGCCCCGCTCGATGAATCAATCCTCCAGCCGCCGGCGCACGATCAGGGCCCGCGCCCCGCCGCCCGGCCCCTCCGCCGCGACCACGCGCACCACGCACACGTCGCCCCCGCGCAGGTACGCCCCCGCCGAGTCCGCGCCCGGAAGCGCGGGCCGCCAACCCTCGGCGATCAGCGCCCGCTCGATCGCCGCCGCCGTCTCCGCCGGCCCCGCCGGGCTTTCGATCGAGCGGGCCTCGATCCGGTTCGTCCGGTCGGACACCAGCCGTCTCGTGCGCGCGCCCGGCGCCGTCGCGTCGGCCGGGCGCGCCTCCGCGCCGCGCTGTGACCGCTCGAACTCCGCCCGTCCCTGCTCGAGGCGGAACACGACGCATTCGCGGGGTCCTTCCAACGCAACGACCAGCACGCGGACGACGCGGTCGCCGATGAACGCCACGCCCCAACCCAACCGCTCGCCCATCGCCAGGGCCGTCCGCCCTCCGGCCTGCGCGAAGGCCGCGCGCAGCGTCTCGAGCGCCTCCGCCGGCGGAAGCGTCACGCCCAGCACCGTCAGCGCGGCGCGCCCGCCGTTGATTTCGAGTTCGGCCCGGTGCAGCGTGGTCCAGCCGGGCGGATCGGCGGTTCCGCCCCCTGGGCCGGCCGTGCCGCCGAAGAGGCGAAAGACGCGGGCGCCGGCGGGCGCGGCGAGGCCGAGCGCAAGCGCCGCCACCGCGCCGGTTTTCCAAGGCTTGGAAAAAAGGGGGCGGCGGGCTTCCAAGGCTTGGAAACGGCGCCACGGCCCGACCGCCCAGGCGCGGCACTTCCGCCGGGCGGTCCGGCCGACTCGAACGGCGGGCCGCGCGCGCCACCCGCTCAATCGAGACCCGGCATCCACGTCAGCCATGCCTCCGCCTCGATAGTGACCGATTCGGCGTCGTACAACAGATGTCGGGCGACGGGCAGCAGCTCGACCGTCCGCGGCCGCGCGCGGCCGGAGACCAGACGATACTCGAAGATCATCGGCTCGCGCGTCGCCAGCGCGGTGAGGGGGTTGTCCGGCAGGCGGAAGTCGAGCTCCTCCGGATGCGCGTGGGCCGCGATGTGACGCACCACGGCATAGGGATCGCCGGCCTGCGCGGCGTCGTCGCGCGAGTGGCGCGCGCCATCCGGCCCCTCATCCCAGTCACGGAGGTATCGCGGGGCGGGAAGACGCATCGCGTAGGTCGGCGCGAGCGCGGCGCCGGCGGCCTCGGCGCGGGCTTCGTGAAGGGCATCGAGCTGTTCGCGGCCGAGTCGGGCGAGGGTCAACATCGCGGCCAGGATTGCCACGATCACGATCATGGCCGCCGCCAGCTCGACGAGGGCCTGGCCGCGGCGGCTGGAGGAATTTTGGCGCGGGTTCATGGTCAATGTCCCCGGCGCGTGCCGCCGCTCGATCCCGGCCCGCCGCCCGTGGGCCGGCGACAGCCGGCGCTGAACTCTTCGATCCATTCGAGGCCGGCGCGGCGGAAATCGTCGTTTTCCCACGTGCGCAGCTGGGCGCAGTAGAAGCAGCCACCGACCAGCGCCTCGGGTCCGCGCTCGACGTAGCGGGGCAAATGGTCGTAGAGGTGCTCGGCCCACCCCGGCCGGCTGCCGCCGGCGCCGGCGGTGGAGGTGTCGACCGGGATCAGCCGCACCTCGTGAAAAGCGGGTAGAACCAGACCCCAGCGATTGGGCGGCACGGGCCCTTCGAGGAAACCGAACGGCTTGGCGGCGGCCGTCCAGGTGATCGCGTCGGCATGAGAGCCGGGGGTGAGGCGGGTGGAATGCGTTTCGACGCGAACGGCGGCATCGGCGCCGAGGTAGTCGTACTCGGCCTTGACCCGACCCTCGAAGGGGAAATCCGCCGGAATGAAGTCGGTCCATCGCCCCCAGTCGGAGGGGCGGTAGGCGAACCAGTCGGTTTCGACGCGGGCGACCTCCTGGCTGAGGGAGCGGCCGGAGAGTCGTTCGAGTTCGTCGAGCAACTGTCGCGTGGCGGATCGCGAGAGGCCGGGAAGAGTCTCGAGCGTCGGCGCCTTCATCAGGTGGAGGCCGAAATACTCCGAGTTCATCGGCTCGGGCTGGGTGATCACCGGCAGCGGCGGCCAGTCGCGCCACGAGCCGTAGGCGCGGAGCTCTGCGAGGGCGTTGAAAAAGAACCAGCACCAGTCGCGGCTGGCGATCGCGTCGTAGAAGCTCGGGTTCAGAAGCAGATGGTTGTGGTTAGCGTAGTCCGTATAACGCCGGACGTTCTCGGCGTCGGCGGCGACGCCGTTGGCGGCGATGGCCATCAGCATCTGCGCGTAATCGTCCCAGGCGGTGGGTGGCGACGGTGAGTTTTCATAGGGCGGGACGCCGAATCGCATCGGGTAGTCCTGAATCACCGAACGGGCGTGGCTGCTGAGGCGGGAGGTGAAGGCGGCGTTGACGTACATGTTGTTCTGCTTGGCCGCCTGCTGCGCCGCGGAGAAGCCGATCAGCGGGCCGACGTAACACAGCCGCGCCTGGAGGTCGGCGAGGAGGCGCGCCTCCGACCAATCGCCGTCCTCTCGCAGCAGGGCGTCCATCAGCGCCACGGCCTGGAGCACGTTCAGATGGCCGATGAGATTGAGCGTGGCCCCCTGCCAACGGGCGGCGGCCAGCGCGGCGGCGTCGCCCGCGTTTTGACTGCGCAACTTGACCGAAAGGATCTTGTGCAGGTCGAAGTTCCACAGCACGATAAAAACGAGCGCCACGATGACCATCAGCAGAAAGACCATCGTCTGGCCAGAACGGCGCCCCGTTCCGTTTCGCCGGCGGCGGCGCGACGGCGGAATAGCGGCGGCGTTGGGATGGAGGAACCGGGTGTTCATTCGAGGTAGAGCCGCGCGTGCGCCTCGCGCGTGAGGTAATGGTGCTCGTCGGCCTCTCCGCTATGGATCGTCACGCGATCGCCCGCGTAGAAGGTGCGCGCGAAGGGAAAGACGAGCGGCACGTCCTGCCGCGCTCGGACGCGGACGAAGACGTCGCCGGCTGTCGTGTCGTCCCAGTGCAGGTCCGGCCAGCGCTCGTACTCGAGCACGGGGTACATCTCGTTCCACCATCGCGTGCCAAGAAAGAGGGGGATGCGCGAGCGTTCGATGTCGTATTGGGGGGAATGGGGCTCGCCCAATCGGAAGGCCGCCCCCCAGGCCTCGTCCGGCGAGGCCGAGCCCCAGAAGGTCGCGGCGCCGCCGCCGCGCGCCACCTGCGGGTTCAGCAGCGCGCCGGCGACGGGGATCGCCGCGACGTGGACGACCTTGTGCGTCATGAAGCGGTTGAACCCCACCGCGCGAGCCCGGGCGCCGGCGGCCGCCGAATAGGTCAGCACCGCTTGCGCCGCATAGAGCTGCGCCACCTGGAGCAGCCCGAAAAAAATCAGGCAGATCACCAGGATCACGAACAACGACTCCAGAATCGCCTGTCCGGATCGAGATGAACGCCGACTCTTCACGATGTGCTCCGCTCCCCGGCCGTCACAGTCCGGCCGGCCCATCGCCGAGGTCCGCCGGGCGGCGGGGTTATGGGGACCCGCCGTCGAACCCGTCCTTGTCCAGGTCCTTCATCATCTCGGCCGACGAACGATCGAGCGCGGCGTCCTTCGCGGCGGTGTCGCCGCCAAGCTCCGTGACGGCGCCACCGAACTTCGCCCGGATCGTGTCGCTGAAGATCGCCAGGATGGCGATCGTCGCCAGCGCGACGATGACGACGATGATGATGTACTCGGTCATCGCCTGGCCGCTCTTCCGATTGCGCGTTCTTTTCATGGTTGCCCTTCCCCCCGGCGGATTTCCCTCCGCCGTTCGTCTTGGTCCCCCCCTGCGCGCCGCCCCGCGGCGTCTCAGGGATATTCCGAGGCCACAAGGTTTAATACCCGGCCCCCATATTCTCTGAATGTGTAGAGAAAAAGCGACACCATGACCAGCGCCAGCAGCAGCGAAGCCATCACCACGACGAATTCCGTCAACGCCTGCCCGTCGCGTCGCCGCCACCTCCGCCGGCCTGGAATGCGCCCTCTCATCAATACCCAAAACGTCCGCTTCATGCGACTTATTGTCGCACGGCCCCGCGAAAAAACGAACCGGATTTTGCCGAGCGAGCATGCGGACGCGGGGACGGGTGGATCGTCGAAACGGTCCGGCCGACGGCCAACGCGAACCGGCAAAAGGATCGTGGGCGGGGGCGGCGGCGCTTGCGCGGTCGCGCCTCCGTGATATATCGTCGCCTTCATGAAGCGGAAACCCGCGGTGGAGACCCTGAACCGGGCGGATCAGGAGCTGGACCTGACGCTCCGGCCGCGCCGTTTCGCCGATTTTGTCGGGCAATCGAAAGTGCGGGAGCGCCTGGAGCTTTTCGTGGAGGCGGCGCGCGGCCGCGGCGAAGCGCTGGATCACGTGCTGCTGTGCGGCCCGCCCGGGCTCGGGAAGACC
>Ga0255346_1007368_pt1 | contig 10319 bp, 18 predicted proteins | sample wastewater_treat_FD_194410 | JGI IMG/M metagenome (GOLD analysis project Ga0255346, IMG submission 194410) | Wastewater microbial communities from Lulu Island WWTP, Vancouver, Canada - plant22 | ecosystem: Engineered > WWTP > Wastewater > Unclassified | place: Canada: Vancouver, British Columbia... | reverse complement strand
GATGTTCACAACGCCGAAGGGCATCGCCGCCTATCCGTGGCTGACGAAGCCCGACACGAAGTTCAAACAGGAGGGAGAGTTCTCCATCCGGCTGAAGGTTCCGGCAGACGAAGCCGCCGGGCTGGTCAAGCTGATTGAGGAAGCCCGTGAAGCGAACTTCGCCGCTGTCAAGGCAGACAACCCGAAGAAGAACGTCAAGAAGGCCGACCCGCCGTATAGGCCCGAGCTTGACGATGAGGGCAACGAGACCGACAACATCCTGTTTACCTTCAAGCAGGGCGCGGTCATCAAGACGAAGGATGGCGAGACCATCAAAGTCACCATCAAGATTTTCGACGCGAAGGGTCGGCCCATCGTCGGCAAGATTGTCGGCGCAGGGTCTACTGTGAAGGTCGCCTTCCAGTTCAACCCCTTCTACACCGCTCAGATTGGAGCCGGTATCGGTCTTCGTCTGAAGGCTGTGCAGGTCATCGACCTGATTGAGCCTCAGGGCGGGTCCGCCAGTTCCTACGGTTTCGGTGAGGAAGACGGTTATGAGTTCGATGGCGAGGATGTCGCTTTCGACGGACAGGCTCCCCCGGCAGGTACGCCTACCAATGGCGATTTCTAAGTTCCGCACACGCTCCACTCTGGAATCCTACACCATAAGCGATTTGAAGGAACGTCAGGTTGACTTTCAGTACGAACCTCACCGCATTAAATATATGCAGGTGCAGGAACGCTCGTACACGCCTGACATCCTTCTCGCTAATGGGATATATGTTGAGGTCAAAGGATACTTTACATCCCTTGACCGCGTGAAGCATCTCGCCGTCAGGAAGTCCAACCCTGACCTCGACATCCGGTTCCTGTTCCAGAGGGCATCGAACAGGCTCAGTAAGACAAGCCATACGACTTACGCCAAGTGGTGTGAGAAGAATGGCTTTCTGTGGGCTGAGAAGCACATACCGCAGGAGTGGATAGACGAGAAGCCCAAATCCAAACGAAAGGAAAAGAAGCTCGGTTCGTCCAGTTGGCATCAGAGGCAAACGTACCGTTCTGGTGGACTTACCAACGCCGGTCCCGAACCCCTCTACAACTAACAATAATGCCTTCCCCCAACGTGAAGTACCTTGCCGTCCATTGTGCCGCGACGAAGCCGTCGATGGACGTTGGCGCGGCTGAGATTGACCGGTGGCATAGAGCGCAGGGCTGGTTCAAAATCGGCTACCACTATGTCATCCGACGTAACGGGAAGATTGAGAAGGGGCGTCCTGAGTCTGAAATAGGGGCGCACGTTAGCGGCTACAACTCCGTGTCTCTCGGTGTCTGCCTTGTCGGTGGTATCGACAGTAGAGGAAAGACCGAGAACAACTTTACTCCGGCTCAGTTTGAGTCGCTGAGAACCCTACTCACCGAACTCAAGGCCCGCTACCCTGAAGCCATTGTACAGGGACACCGGGACTTCCCTAATGTCAAGAAGGACTGCCCAAGCTTCGACGTGAAGAAGTGGTGGTCGGAACAATAGTCCCCTCAGCGGACGTAGTCGCTTTCACGCTCGGTATCGTCCGGCATTGTGGCTACGTCCGCTTTTAATTGTGAAAGGAGCGTCCTATGGAACTTACAAAACTTCAGATGGTGAAGATTGGTTTCTTCGCCGGTATCGGAATGTATCTGTCAGGCATCGTGTGTGGACTCGCCGGTGTCCTGCTGTCCATCATCTTCCGCTAAGAAAGGAGCATACACATGAAAGCAAAGACCAACAAGATTCAGATTCTCAATCACCTGCTCGGTCAGAAGCATATCTCTCAGCTTGAAGCCCTCGGTGTTTACCGATGCTTCCGCCTTGCTGCTGTCATCCATGAACTCCGTAAGGAAGGCTATAACATTCAGTCTCATTGGTCCGTTGATGCGACCGGTAAGAAGTACAAGCGGTACTACCTGTCCACGAGCAACGAGACTCAGTACGCGTCCTGTAAAACGCTTCGGCGCAAGTAGGTGTCTCTTATGGCTGACGGGAAATTCCTGCGGCATGAACCCTGCCCGAAGTGCGGAAGTAAGGACAACCTCGCTCGGTACGAGGACCACGGCTTCTGCTTCGGGTGCGGGTATTACGAGGGTACAGGGGGCGTTGAAGCTGAACGCCCTATCCTTGACAACGTCAACTTCATCTATGGCGAGTTCATGCCGTTGATGAAACGTATGATAACCGAAGAAACCTGCCGCAAGTTTGACTATCGCGTCGGTGTTTATCGTCAGCGCAACGGCTCCATGTCCCCCGTTCAGATTGCGAACTATCGTCAGGACGGGAAGGTAGTCGGTCAGAAGATTCGGTTCCCTTCAAAGGACTTCAAATACATCGGTGACGGAACTCAGCCGCCCCTCTTTGGTCAACACCTTTGGGGAAACGGCGGGAAGATGCTCGTCGTAACCGAAGGTGAAATTGATTGCATGACCGTGAGCCAAGTGCAGGGCAACAAGTACCCTGTGGTCTCTGTTCCCAACGGAGCGTCCGGCGCAAGGAAAGCCCTTCAGCGTGAGCTTGAGTGGCTTGAGCGGTTCGACTCTGTGATTCTCATGTTCGACATGGACGAACCGGGACGTGAAGCCGCGAAGCTCTGTGCGGAAATCTTTACGCCCGGCAAGGCGAAGATAGCACACCTGCCAATGAAAGACCCCAACGAATGTTTACTTGCCGGTAAAGGTGAGGAAATCATCCGTGCGGTCTGGAACGCGAAGGAGTACCGGCCCGATGGAATCATCGCCGGTCCTGATTCGTGGGACTACTTCATGAAGAAGCGTAATGCTGTGTCCATCCCGTATCCGTGGGAACCGCTTAACAAACTAACCTACGGACTCAGGAAGCATGAGCTAGTAACGGTTACTGCGGGAACCGGAATCGGAAAGTCAACTCTCTGTCGGGAACTGGCGTACCACTTGGTCAAGGCCGGGCAGAAGGTCGGCTACATCGCCCTTGAGGAATCGGTGGGTAAGACCGCCGAGTCCTTCATCTCTCTGGAACTCAACATTCCCCTTCATACTTCAAAGACGCCGGTCTCAGACGCGGTCCTTCAAGATGCGTGGAAGCGGGTGTTCGACAACCAGCGGTTCTTTCTCTACGACCATTGGGGTTCAACCGACATAGACAACCTCATCTCCAAGATGCGTTACCTCGTGCGGTCCTGCGGCGTGGATTGGCTGTTCCTCGACCATATCTCCATCGTGGTGTCCGGCATCGCTGATGGTGACGAGCGGCGAATGATTGACAACATCATGACCCGGCTCCGCACCTTCGTTGAGAACGTGGACTGCGGACTCATCATCGTTTCGCACTTGAAGCGGACCGATGAGAAGATATCCCACGAGGAAGGCGGACGAGTCCGGCTGTCTCACCTGCGAGGGTCCGGCGCAATCGCTCAGTTGAGCGACATTGCCATCGGCCTTGAGCGGGACCAGCAGGACGAAGAATCTGCAAATGTGGTGGCGGTCCGTGTGTTGAAGAACCGGTATTCCGGTGACACGGGTATTGCCTGTGAAATGTACTACGACAAACTGACAGGTAGGCTTTACGTCCGAGAAGCCGAGCAGGTGTTGTTCACTCAGGCGGCGACAGAGGATGGAAGCATCGACTACTAAGAAAGGAAGGCGTGTATGGGAAAGTATCCATCATGTGATTCGTGTGATGCCTATGTCGATAAGTTCTGTGTGGACCGTAAGTCTGGTGTCAGAAAGTTTGAACCGGACCCCCGGCTTTGTGTTGGTTGTCCTGACCATCAGCCGGTCAAACTGTTTCGGATGCATGACCACGAGAACCGCAAGTCCATCTGGCCGAACATACTCGACAACAATGGCATCGAACTGGACGAGAAGAACCCCGGTCCTGTCGGCGGTTCTCAGCCGTCGCACGACCCTGTGAAAAAGCCGAAGCACTACACGCAGGGTGAAATTGAAGTCATCGACTTTGTCCTCGACCAGAAGTTCGACTACTGCGAGGGCAACGTGGTCAAGTACCTGTGCCGCTACAAGTACAAGGGCAAGCCCCTTGAGGACTTAATGAAGGCGCGGACGTACTTGGATCGGCTTATTGAGCGGGAGATAGCGAAGGTCAAACCATGAGGTATCCCCTGCTTCATCTCTATTATGAGCGGAAGTTCTGATGTTCAAGCTCGGCCCCGGCAAGTGGGGCGACTTCAAGCCTGACTACCTGTTTGACAATGAACCCGATGAAGTAAGAACGCGGAATGTAGCCGCCCTCGTTTCCCAATGGTGGGACGTGTGGCGGGGATGGATACGACTGCTTTTTAGACTTTGAATCCGAATCTCAGGGGTGGGGATGACGGGGGGACGACCAGTTGGGACGCCTGTTGGAATCCTTAAACCGGCCCCTTTCCCTGAGGATTATTTCCAGCGAGTCAAGTGACCGAAAGGAGATTGTATGAGTATAAGAATCTTCGACATTGAAACGGATGGGTACGACCCAACCCGTATTCATGTTCTCGTCATCAAAGACGTAGAAACAAACGAGGTCCACAGGTTCCGGCAGAACGGGATAGAGAACTCCATCCCGCTTGGTCTTCAAATGCTGGCGGACTCTGACGTTATCGTCGGACATAACATCATCAAGTATGACCTGTGGGCAATCCGCAAACTGTATCCGAACTGGAAGACCCGCGCTAAAGCCTTCGATACCATCGCTTGTACCTACCTCATCTGGACGAACATCAGGGACATCGACATGGCGAAGGCCAATCGCGGGGAGTTCCCGAAGGACTGTATCAAGAAGCACCACTTGAAGGCATGGGGCTACCGGCTCGGCATCTTCAAGGGAGAGTTCGTAGGGCCGTGGGAGAAGTGGACGCAGGAGATGGAAGACTATTGTGTCCAAGATGTTGAAGTCACCCACGCGCTTTACAACCTCATCGTCAGTAAGAACTACTCTCAAGCGGCCTTTGACCTTGAGCACGAAGTCTATCCTCTCATCGCGGAGCAGGAACGCAACGGCTTCATGTTTGACCGAGCCGCCGCTGTTGAACTGTACGCAATTCTGGTGAAGAAGCGTCTGGAACTGGAAGCCAAACTCAAGGAGTGTTTTGAGTGGTGGTTCCGGCCCGGCGCGTCGTTCACTCCAAAGAAAGACAACGCAAAGAAGGGTTACGTCGCCGGGGCGACCATGACGAAGCTGAAAATTGTGGAGTTCAACCCCCGGTCCCGTGACCATATCGCAGACCGGCTGATGAAACTCCGTGGCTGGCGTCCGACATCCTTCACCGATGGCGGCAAGCCTGAGGTCAACGAGGAAATCATCGCCGCCCTACCCTATCCCGAAGCCCCGCTCATCGGGGAAATGCTCATGGTCGAGAAGCGAATCAGCCAACTCGCTGAAGGGGACCATGCGCTACTCAAGCACTACAACGAGGATGACGGCAGGATACACGGTGGCGTACTTCCCAACGGAACTGTGTCAGGGCGCGCGTCGCATATCGCGCCGAACTTGGCTCAGGTTCCACAGCCGCGCTCACCGTATGGCAAAGAGTTCCGCGCGCTGTTCATCGCCCCTGAGGGCATGGTCCTCGTGGACGCTGACGCATCAGGGCTTGAGCTTCGGATGCTGGCGCACTACCTCGCCAAGTATGACGGCGGGGAGTACGTTAAGGTCATCCTCGACGGTGACGTACATACGCACAATCAGCACATGGCGGGACTCACTACTCGGGACCAAGCTAAGACGTTCATCTATGCCATGATTTACGGTGGCGGTGACGAAAAGCTCGGCTCCATCACAGGTAAGGGTGCGCGTGAGGGAAAGCGGTTGCGAGACCGGTTCCTTGAGAACGTCCCGGCTTACGCGAAACTTGCGGAGGGCGTGAAGTCCATCGCTCGGGCGCGGAAGTATCTCATCGGTCTGGACGGCAGGCATCTGAACGTCCGGTCCCTTCACTCAGCACTCAACCTTCTGCTTCAGTCGGCGGGTGCGATTATCATGAAAAAGGCGATGTTTTTGTACCACGAAGACCTGCGGCGACAGGGCATCTATTTCAAGCAGGTGTTGTGGTGTCACGACGAATGGGCCGCAGAGTGTCGTCCAGAGGACGCACAGAAAGTAGGTGAAGCGATGGTTAACGCAATCAAACGTGCGGGGGAGTTGTTCAACATCCGTTGCCCTCTCTCCGGTGAGTACCATATCGGAAAGAATTGGGCGGAAGTTCATTGAGTCAGACGCAACGATGTATCAAATGCGGCAAAGTTAAGCCGCTTGATGAGTTTTATCGCAACCCACAAGCACCCTCGGGAAAACGGCACGAGTGTAAATCCTGTTTCTCTATATACTTCGCAGGAAGGCATCGTGCCAATCCCGCATATAGTATGTGGTGTTCTGCCAAACAACGCGCAAAGAAGCGCGGTTTGCCATTTGACCTTACTCCACAAGACATCCTTGTTCCGACACATTGCCCGATTCTTGGGATACCCTTAATTATTTCTAAAAATGGGAAGGGGAAACCATCGGGCAACAGCCCCACGCTGGACCGGATTGACCCGACTCTCGGCTATGTCCGCGACAATGTTTGGGTAGTAAGTTCTAAAGCCAACCGAATGAAACAAGACATGAGTCCAGAAGGACTCTTGGAGTTCGCAACCAAAGTGTACGACGCGGTTTACTGTAACCAGAACTGTGCCGTACCAAATCAACCATAAAGGAGACACACTATGATGACATACGAAAAGAGAACTATTCTGAACGCCATCCCCGTCGGGAAGGCGAACTCTATCACCAGAAACGAATTGAAGGCCATCACCGGTTTCACCGACAGGGCTATCCGCCGGTACATCGCTGAGATGGTGACGGACCGTGAGGCGGACATCATCTCCACGTCTAACAACAGCGGCTACTATCGTGCGAACAATGTGTGGGACTATATCGACGCCATCACCAACCTCCGCAAGAAGAACTTTGCGATTCAGCAGAGGCTCATGGCGCTGGAAACCATGCAAGCCAACTTCGCACGTGGGGCGTCGTCCAATGCGGTCTAAGTTTGGTTGGACCGTTGCGACACTCGCCATCACGTTCTTCTTCGCGCTGATGCTTCTTATCGCATGGCCCGTCAATGCTGATGAGGTAGTCATCCCCTATCTCTCAGTCGAACCGGATTGGCTTGTCAGGTACTACCTTGATGGAAGGACGGTGAAGGTATGATGACGCTGAAAGTGGAAGTGAACCTGCAAGTGGTCGAACACTATCTCGACAAGTACCGGCAGTCGGTTGTTGAGATGAAGATGGACCGGCTGTCTCACGACGTTCTGCTTGAGCGGTCCCGCAAGATGCACAGGGAATTGGGAACGCTCGTGTCCTACCTTGAGAATTGGAAGGAGACTTCCAATGAGTAGGCGCGAACTGGAACAACCCTGTCCCGAGCAATGGACTCACTACGAGAAAACCGGTGAGCGCATCGTGGACTTCTGCAAGCGGAAAGCTAAACAACACGTCAAGGACGATGCTCCCTACCTCATCACTGTTGGGGAGCAGATGTCCTTCGATTTTGACCAAGACGAAGGAGAGTGATTATGGACCCCATCACAATCACAAGTCTTATTACGGGGCTGTTCAAACCCATCAGCGACCTCGTGACCGGCTGGCAGAAACGCCAACAGGCAAAGCTTGAGTCCGACCTGCGTATCAACGAGGCGAAGACTCAGGGCTTGGAAGCCCGGTTGAAGGCCGGGCAGGCAGCCGACATCGCATGGGAGAACACGAGCATCACGAACTCTGGATGGAAGGACGAGTGGTTCACAGTCGTTCTGAGCATCCCGGCTATCCTGTGTTTCATCCCGTCGATGGCCCCGTATGTGGCGGCTGGCTTCGATTCTCTGAAGGGAACCCCTGAGTGGTATCAATGGGCGTTCCTCGTGGCTGTGGCTTCCAGCTTCGGCTACAAGAAGATTGCCGACTTTATGGCACTCAAGAAGGGGGAGTGAACCTAAATCTATTTCACCGAACCATTTGACTTGCCGGAAGACACTTTCTTTGAGGAACTGCATCCGGCGGGAAAGGAGAACTGAATCATGACAAGCATCCTTGCACTCATCGGCATAATCCTGATGACGCTAAACCTCATCGGGATTACGTCTTTCGATTGGCTCATCGTTATCGCGCTCATCTGCGCGCCGGTGCTGGTTCCGGCGGTTATCGCCGCTGTGCTGTTTGTCGGCGCGGGATTCTGCTGGCTCATCTCTAAGGTGACGGGGCGCGAGTAACATGGAAACCCTCGCTAACATTTTCTACTACGGTCCCGCTGTCCTCATCGTGGCGGGGCTTGCCCTACTCATCGGCGGCATCCTGCTTCTGAGGAAGAAATGAAAAAGCGCCCGACCAAAAAGTCTCGGACGATTCTGGTGGACGGTGACATCATCCTATATCAACAGGCTTTCGTTAATTCGAAGTCTGTTGATTGGGGTGATGGTATCGTGAGTGAGTGGCTTGAACAGGACATGGCCTATGCTGGCGCAAAGGAGTTCGTGTTCTGGTTGAAGGAACTCGTCCACGCCACCGACATCCTCGTCATGGTAACTGGCGGTAAGAACTTCCGCCGGGACATTAACCCCAACTACAAGGCGAACCGGAAGGACAAGGAGAAGCCGGAACTTCTAGACATCACTATCAAGGCACTCAACGACAACTTCACCGTCATCTCAGAACCGAAACTTGAAGCTGACGATTTGCTTGGACTGTATGCTACCGACAGTCAGCTTTGCGGCGGGGACAAAATTATCTGCTCCATCGACAAGGACATGATGACCCTGCCGGTCCAGATTTACAACTGGAACCGGACTGAGATGAACGTCATCAAGGTCAATCCCATCGACGCTGAGTACCGGTTCTTCCTGCAAACTCTCATGGGCGACCCGGTGGACGGATACCACGGTATCCCGAAGGTCGGACCGAAGAAGGCGCAGGACATCCTCAACGCCGCAATCGAAGAAGGAATCCCCCTGTGGGATGCCGTCACAAACGCTTATATTTCAAGGGGTTTGACGATTGAGGACGCGCTGTTGAACGCTCGGATGGCATATATTTTGAGGACCGGTGATTACAACTTCAAGACACATGAGGTAAGACTATGGAATCCTTAGGAGATTTAAAAGCACCCACTAAAGGAAGACAGAATGTTCTAACTAAAGGTCCAACCTTTAGTGACCTTCCCGGCACAATCGCTTATCTGAAGTCTCAGTTCCCCGACACCTGTCCGGCCCTGAGTCTTGCAGACCGCGAGATATGGTTTCGGGCAGGTCAGGCGTCTGTCTGGAAACATCTTCTAAGCGTCCTTGAGGACTTAGAAGAACGCGAACTTGAAACCTCACAGGTTCAGATTCGCGGTTAACCTACATTTGGGAGCATGACAAATGGCTGGAATCAATCCTTATTACAGGCGCAAGGTGCGCGTTCAGACTATCGGCTTCAAAAGCATCGAGGGTGTTATCCAGAATGAAGGTACTGTCCGAATCAATCTGACTGACGGCGCGGCCTTCCTGTACGACTCGCTTCAGGACTTTACGCCTTACGCTCTGCCGTCCGGTGTGACCGGCAAGGGCGCGCGGCGTTACAAGGCGTACATCTATCAGGGCGACGATGTCATCTGCGGGTTCCTCGACGTTGAGGGCGCAGGTGAAGCTCTTGGTTCCGAACTGGCGGTCAACGGCACGTTTGCCTCTGATGCCAACTGGACGAAGGGTACGGGCTGGACTATCGATACTGGCGTGGCGACGAAAGCCGCCGGGGACGCTTCTGACCTCGTGGCGGCGGCGGACATTGCCGGGACGCGTGGTCAGCTTTACAAAGTCACTTGTGACATCGCGCTGACGGCGGGTTCGCTCGTGGTCAAAGCGGGTGCGCTCGTTCTCGGGACGATTACCACCGCAAACGACGGGACCGGTCTGACGTTCTACTTCACCAACAACGGAACCGTTTTCAAGCCTACGTTCTCGGCTGACGCGAAGTGTGCTGGTACGGTGGACAACGTGGTTATCAAGGCGGTTACTGCCGCCGCCGCGAATGTCAGCGTGAATCTGTTTGCCACGCAGGTGGCAGGTTCGCAGAACATCGAAGGTGGGCTGGCTTCCGTTCCGACCAACTTCGACTGCTCGGCGGCTGACCTCACCTACAAGATTGTCCCGCTGTTTTAAGGTAAGGGGGTTCTCCTATGGCTATGAATCCCTTTTTCCGGCGTGTGATGCGCGTCAACAAGCTCGGCTACAAAGGTCTGATTGGTATTGAGGTTAACAAAGGAACCGTCACTATCAACGCGTCTGACGGGACTGCGGCCCTCACCGATTCCGGTCAGGACTTT
>Ga0255346_1007366_pt1 | contig 10322 bp, 8 predicted proteins | sample wastewater_treat_FD_194410 | JGI IMG/M metagenome (GOLD analysis project Ga0255346, IMG submission 194410) | Wastewater microbial communities from Lulu Island WWTP, Vancouver, Canada - plant22 | ecosystem: Engineered > WWTP > Wastewater > Unclassified | place: Canada: Vancouver, British Columbia... | reverse complement strand
GCGTGCTCCCAGTACATGATGCCCCGCAGGCCCTCCTGCTTGAGGTAACGGCACTTGAGCGCGACCGAGCGCGGGTCGTCATAGCTGATGAAGCTCCGGCCGTTGAACAGGAAGGGGGCTTTGGCGTCCTCGTCCCAGTGGCTGACCCAGCCGTTTTTGTCGATGTACTCAGCCAGCAGCTTGTCATAGCCCGGGCCGTAGTTGCCCACGCTTTCAGCCGGCTGCAGCAGGCCGCGGCTGACGTCGGGCACGCCGTCCCATTTGCGGGAATAAAAGGCCGCGCCGATCACGATCTTGTCCCGGGGCACGCCGGCCTTGTGGAAAAGCTCAACCGCGCGGCGCACCGTCATCCCGTCCTCATCGCCCAGGGAGGCGTCCAGCCCCGTATGGTGCCCGGCCTGGCGGTCAAAGCCGCCGCGCATGTCATAGGTCATCAGCTGGACATAGTCGCAGGCGGCGGCCACCTTGTCCATTTCGGTGTTCCGGGTGAAATAGGGGCCGGCGCCGGCCGCGATGGACACGATCCTGTCCCCGGCCACCCCGCGCAGCGCGCGCATCAGCGCGGTGAAGTTGACCTTGTCCGCGGGGTTGGAGGCGATGCCCGCCGCGGAGGAGCAGGGATATTCCCAGTCGATGTCAATGCCGTCCAGCCCATACAGGTCCATAGCTTTGCCGCAGGAATCCGCGAAGGCAGAGATGCCCCGGGGCGTCGCGGCCATCTCCGAAAAGCCGCCCGCTGTCCAGCCGCCCACCGACAGCACGATCCTGATGTCCGGGTTCCAGCCGCGGAGCTGATGCAGACTATCCCAGACGGTCAGCCTGGAGGTGTCCAGCAGGCCGTCCCTGATGACGCCGAAGGCCAGGTTGATATGGCTCAGGCTGCGGGCATCCTGCGCGGTCATCATGCGGATGCCGGCATTGCCGGCGTAGCCAATGAGGAAATGCTTCATTTTACCCTCCCTGTAAGGAATGTTGTGCGCCGCGCGCGGACACAGCGGCGTTGAAACCTACTCTACAGGAGGAGGCGGGAGTTTACAAGCCGGTATGCCAACAATCAGGGACGGTTTTCGTTGACAGCGCCCTGCAGTTGTGTTAGCATCATAAACCGCCGGCAGGATGGCCCTGACCGCACTGCGCCAGGGTATATGCGCCTGTAGCTCAGTCGGATAGAGCATCGGCCTTCTAAGCCGAGGGTCAGGGGTTCGAATCCCTTCAGGCGTGCCAGCACGGTGGGTGTAGTTCAGTGGTTAGAGCGCCAGATTGTGGCTCTGGAAGTCGTGGGTTCAACTCCCATCACCCACCCCATTTTTTTCATCCTGTGAGGCGGTGGGGTGTCGCCAAGCGGTAAGGCACCAGACTTTGACTCTGGTATTCGTAGGTTCGATTCCTGCCACCCCAGCCAGGCCGCCGCGGACGCCAGCAGTCCCGGCGGTTTCTTTGTGCCCCTTCATTCCGCGGGGCATCCGCCGCTGCTCACGGAAACTCACGGGCAATTTACATCAATGAGAACACAAAAACAAGGGTATATGGTATAATGAGCCCGGTAAAGGTTGCGGATCGCATACGCCGTTCCGCGGGCCATACGGTATATCTATCGGCAGGCTGTGCATAAAGAAGGGGGGAGGAAGGTTGAAAAAAAGACTTGTGATACTGCTTGTGGCGCTGCTGTTGCCGGCGCTGCTCGCGGCTGCGGAGCAGGCGCCGCGGCTTCCGGACGTCTCCGGGTACACTGTGGAGGAACTGCTGCTTTTGCAGGAAAGGATCCAGGCGGAGCTGCTCAGCAAAGGCCACAATCCCTACTATGATCTGGAGCGGGGCGACAAGGGCGACGCGGTGCTGAACATTCAGAAAAAACTCCAAGAACTTGGCTATTATGACGGCCCGCTCAACGGCAAGCTTGATTCTGAAACCCAAAAGGCGTTCAAACGCTTTGAAAAGGACCATGGGCTGGCCAATGACGGGCTGCCCTCCGGGGAAGACCAGGCGGTTTTGTTTTCGGTTGCGGCAGGCATCGAGCCCGCCGATGAAATCGAGCCTGCCGCTGAGCTTGAGCCCGCCGATGAAATCGAGCCTACCGCTGAGCTTGAGCCCGCCGGTGAAATCGAACCTGCCGCTGAGCTTGAGCCCGCCGATGAAATCGAGCCCTCCGCTGAGCTTGAAGAGGCGGAAACAGCCGGGCAGCAGACCGACCCGTATCAGGAGTACGGCCCGCTTGATTATCAGGATTGCCTGCAGCATCCCGAGAAGCACGATGGCGAAAAGGTTGTCCTGCGCGGGCAGGTCCTTCAGGTGCTTGGAAACAAAAACGAAGGGTTTCAAATCCGGCTGGCCACTGCGGGCGACAAGGATGTTGTCTATGTGACGATCAATTACGCGCCGGATTTTGACCTGGCCGAGGACGTCAACCTGGTGGTATACGCCCGGATGAAGAAAACCTTCACCTATGAATCGACCTGGGGGTTCAAAATTACCATTCCCGCCGCGGAGGCGGATCACATAATACTTGAATAAACGGAGGAAGCCATGAAAAAAACTGTTCTGTTTCTGTTGATCCTGCTTGTGCTGATGACTTCTGTCAGCGCGCTGGCGGCGGGCAAGATCAGGGTGACCCAGGAGAATTTCATCGTTGCCGGAAGCTACACAAAATACGGGTATGTGTATATGCGCCTGGACAATGTCGGCGACAAGCCCATCAAGGTGAACGCGGCCATCCTGGAGGTGTTTGACGAGGACGGAAACCCGATCACCTCAACGGACTCCCTGTGGGAGTATGCGGAGTATCTCCAGCCAGAGGAGTATACCTATGCCTATATGTATACAAAAATCGAGGACGAGTTTGTGGGCAAGGTGGACGACTACCTGCTGACCGTCACCGGGAAGAGCGATACGAACTATGTGACCCTGCGGCTGCCGGTGGTCACCGAGTACGCTGAAAACGTGCCCGGCCGGTATGGCACTGCGGATTATATGTATGCGACGGTGACCAACAATACCGAGGAACCCATCTTCTCTGTAGAGGTTGTGCTCGTGCTGCTGGATGAGGAGGGCAACATCCTTTATATGAAAGACGAATCAATGTACAGCGAAAAGGCCATTATGCCCGGCAGCTCCATTTTGATCAGGAAAGAGGTTGACTCCTCCTTCAAGGAAGTTTTCGCCGAAAAAGGCCTGAAGCCGCATTCCGTTGATGCCATTGCCTTTGTGAACATCCGGCAGAAGTGATGCGCACGCCACAGAACACAAGGTGAAGCCTGTTTCCGGGCTTCAGTCAGCAACACAGGGGAGGGCGCCGGCCGGCGCCCTCCCCTGTGCGTTGTGCGATAAAGCCTGGAATCAGGATCATTCCTCAATGGCGAAGATGGCTTCGCGCAGGATCTCGGCCACGGTGGGGTGCGGGAAGATCGTTTTGCGGATCTCCTCCAGGGTCAGTCCCATCTGGATCCAGGTGCCGGCGACAACAATGAATTCACTGGCGTAATTGGCCAGCACCTGCGCGCCCAGCACCTGCTGCGTGTCAGGGCTGACAAGCAGCTTCATCATGTCGTTGCCGCCCTCGTTCTCCGCCAGGTAGCGCCCTGAATACCGCAGGGGCAGCCTGACCGTCTGACAGGGCAGGCCTCTTGCCGCCGCGGAGGCCTCTGTCAGGCCGACGGAGGCCAATTCGGGATTGGTGTACAGGATCGCGGGAACGGCTTCATAGCGCATGCGGTCGGGCTTGCCCAGGATGTCATTGACGGCCACCTCGGCCTCGCGGTAGGCGGTATGGGCCAGCATGGAAAAGCCGGTGACATCGCCCGCGGCGTAGACGCCGGGCAGGCCGGTGCGCATATGCTCATCCACCTCGATGGCGCCGCGCAGGGTAGCCAGGCCGATGGCGTCCAGGCCCAGATCGGCCGTGCTGGCGCGCCGGCCGATGGACAGCAGCACGGCGTCTGGCGCCACCAGGCGGCTTTCCCCGTCCTGCTCAAAGCGCACGCCTTCTTCCTCAATCCCGGTCACCCTGCTGCCCAGGAAGAAGGTGATGCCGCGCTTTTCAAGGCTGTCCTGCAGCAACGCGGACAGCTCCCGGTCATTTTCCCCGGCGATGTGGTCCAGCATTTCCACTACAGTGACCCGGCTGCCCACAGTGCAAAAATAGCTGGCCAGCTCCAGCCCGATGACGCCCCCGCCGATGACGCACAGCCGGGCGGGCACGCTGCTGATGTCCAGCATCTCGCGGCTGGTCAGCACAAAACCGCGCGCCAGTCCCTCCTTCAGGCCCGCGATGGGCGGCACCGCGGGCACGGAGCCGGTGGCGATCAGCAGGCGCTTTGCTGTCAGCAGGGTCTCCCCGGCCTGCACGGCGTAAGCCTCCTGCGTTTTCCCCGTGATGCGGCCCCTGGAAGCAAAGACCTCCACCTTGTTGGCGCGCATTTTGCTTTTGACGCCGGCCACCAGCGTTTTGACCACCTTGTTCTTGCGGCGGATGACCGCCTGGTGGTCGATCGAGAGTCCCTGAGCGCTGACGCCGTAGCGTGCGCCCCCGGCTACGCTGTCATACAGCTTGGCTGAGTACAGCAGGGTCTTGGTGGGAATGCAGCCCTCGTTGAGGCATACGCCGCCCAGCGCGCGCTCCTCCACCAGGGCAACCCTGAGCCCGGCGTGTCCGGCGCGCTCGGCTGCCAGGTAGCCGGCGGGCCCGCCGCCCAGGATGATCAGGTCATACATCGTTCCTTCTCCTCTATCAGGTGGTGCCGTGTTCATACCTCGTTCAGCGCCCGTAAGCTCCCGGCATGGCCACGCGGCGCCGGGGCGCGTGCAGCCGGGTGAAATCCTCCCGCGGGGCGCGCTCTTTACTGCGCGCTTTGTCCGGGCTTGGCGGAGTTGTAGGAGACGCCCTTCTCCAGCGCGATGCCCTGCATGCGGAACATCTCCTCCACTGTCGCCAGGCGGAATCCGCGTTTCCTCAGGCCCGCAAGCATCTCTTCCAGGGATTCCACGGTGATTTTCACGTTGTCATGCAGCAGCACGATATCCCGATGCCCCGCGTTGTGCAGCACCTGTGCGGCAATGGCTGACGGCTTGGTGGTTGTTTCCGGGTCGCCGATGATCGACCAGCGGATGTGGGGCAGGTCCACGCCGTTGCGTATATACTTCTCGTAGTCGCCCCCCGGCGCGCGGAACAGGTCCGGCGACAAACCGGTGTGGCGCTGCAGTGTCTGCACAAACAACGCATGGTCCTCAGGCACCATTTCCGCTTTGATTTGGTAGCCATACTTGTGATACATCGAGTGGCCGCCCAGCGGGTTGCCGGCATCGGCCGCGCGGCGCGCCCCTTCCGGGCTGGCCCTGACACAGGTGCCGATCACGAAGAAGGTGCCGACCGCCCCGTGATGTCCCAGGGTTTTGACCGCGTTGCGCGTGTATCCGCCGACCGGGCCGTCATCAAAGGTCAGGGCAAGCACCTTGTAGGCGGTGTTGTCCAGCTGGGCCGCCATGTCCGCCCGGACATAGGGCAGGAGCTGGTCGTAGTACACCACAGCCTGCGAGAGCTGGTAGCGCTCCGGCAGCAGCTGCCACAGGGCGACGGGAAAGGACAGCTGGTAAGTGCCCACCATGAAGGGCAACCCGGCCGCCTGCCCGTGCGCGCCCAGCGCGTCCAGCGCATGGGCAGGCTTGTCCTCCTGCGGATACATCCGGCTCAGGCTTTGACGGACCGCCTGGCCGATCACCTCATAGGCCGGGCTGTCCCGGCCAAACAGGTCGCTTAGCTGCAGCTGCTCCCCGGTATCCAGGTCAAAGGTCAGGCAGCGGAAATCCATCCACTGGGTCTCGCGCTTGACGGTCACCCGCGAGATCAGCAGGAAGCTGACCAGGCTTGTCCCTGACCCGCGCCAGGACGCCGTGATCTCCAGCTGCCTGCTCCTGCTTGTCAATAAAGGCCGGGCCTGCTGCTCCAGCAGGGCGATGGCGTCTGCCAGCGCGGCATCCACCGACGCCTGGCCCGTGGTGACCCTGTCGATCCACACATGGTGCCTGTCAAAAGTGTACACGGTTCTGACACGGATGTCGAAGGCCTCCGGAAGGGGCGAAAATTCCCGCGCGTGAAGCGGGCCTTCCCCCGGCAGCGTCAGGAGGAAAAGAACGGTCAGCAGCAGGCAGCCAAGGCGCCTCCCTGCGCGGGACATATCGGTCAAGCCAAGCTTCATGGTTGCACATGTACCCCAACAGGATGATTTATGTGTGCCGCTTGCCGGCGGACAGCGCACCCAATGTAACATGCCCCGGGGCGGACTGCAAGCAAGCGGCCTGTTTTTGGCCGCGCGATGTTTCACGTGAAACATTTTACGGCTTGAATGGCGGTGCAATCAAAAAGCGGCCCCGGCCGCTTTTTGACGAACTGTCTTGTCTCAGGACAGCATCGCGACGATATTGGCCTTGGGCACCGCGCCGATCACCTTGTTGGCGACCTCGCCGTTTTTAAACACATACAGGGAAGGAATGCTCATGATGCGGTACTTGCGCGCCAGCTCTTGCTGTTCATCCACGTTGATCTTGCCCACCTTGATCTCGGGGTGCTCGGCCGCGATCTCCTCCACCACGGGGCTGACCATCCTGCACGGGCCGCACCAGGGCGCCCAGAAATCGATCAGGACGGGCTTGTCGGACTTGAGCACTTCTTTTTCAAAATTCGCGCTGGTAATGGTAATGACTGACATGCTTGTTTCTCCACCTTTCAAAATCCAGCCAAATGGCTATTCGTATAATACCCTCTTTGCGGGGTTTGTAAACAGGGCTGGCATGATGAAGCAAAAAAGACCTGCATCCGGGGCAATGAGCGCCCTGCGAACGGATGCCCGCGCTTCCCATCAGAGAGCGCGGGCGCAAAAATGGAAGTTTTTCGGAGCCGAAAATCAGTCGCCCGGGACCGGCGCCTGGTCAAACAGGCTGCCGGACAGGCGCAGGGCCAGGTTATCGCCCACATCGCAGCGCAGGCTGAAGTCCGGGCTGTCGCAGGCAAAATGCATGGACACCGTGTCCCCCTGCACGATCTCATGGTGGTAGGAGGCCAGCACCCGGCGCACCGGGTGCGCCCGCAAATCCGCCGCCTCGCTTAAAAAGCACAGCGCCCAGTCTGCGGCGCGCGTGTTGTTGACATGGCCGTTGCGGTCCAGATCGGTGTATACCGGCTGCCAGAGGGCCTGCCGCCGCTGGCTCTGCGCGAGTTCATCCGCCGCGGCCGGGTTGTGGAAGAAGGGCGTCAGGCCGGAGGTGTCCGGCATGCGGCTTTGGACCTCCGGGATGTCGGTCATCTGCCGGGTGGTCACATCCGCCAGCGCCCAGAAGCTGCTGGCGCGCACCAGCGGCCTGCCCTGCAGGTCCTCGATGAGGTAATAGCGCGGATAGATGCCCCGCCGCGTCCGGCCGGGAAAAGTCTTGCCAACCACTGTCTGCGAGATGGCGGGATAGCGCAGCACTTCAAACTCGTTGCGGGTGACCACCCACACCGCGCCCAGGGCCAGCGTCTCCTCAAAGCTCAGGCCAAGCAGGTCGGAATGCTCACCGGACAGCTCCTGCAAAAGCACCAGGATGCGGTTCATCTTCCAGATGCCGTGGCGGTCACAGTCTGAGGAAAGGATTTTATAGTTGCTGGTGAAGAGATTCATTTTGCCCTCCCGGTGAACGGGCAGGAGCCGCATGCAGCGGCTCCTGCTTTTGATAGCTGCTGTCGGCCACGCGGTACGGGATCAGATCGCGGCGGCGCGGGAGCGTTGTTTATTTGGCATACTCGACGCTGCGCATCTCGCGGATCACATTTACGCGGATCTGGCCGGGGAACTCCATCTCGTTCTCGATGCGCTTGGCGATTTCCTTGGCAATGATGCGCACGCCGTCGTCGTTGACGTCCTCGGGCTTGACCATGATGCGCACCTCGCGCCCGGACTGGATGGCGTAGCACTTCTCCACGCCGGAGAAGGAGGTGGCGATCTCCTCAAGCTTCTCCAGGCGCTTGATGTAGTTTTCCAGCATCTCGCGCCGGGCGCCCGGGCGCGCGGCTGAAATGGCGTCCGCCGCCTGCACCAGCACCGCGATGACGGACTGCGGGTCCACATCGTTGTGGTGGGAGAGGATGGCGTGGACCACCTCGGGGTGCTCCTTGTATTTGCGGGCCAGCTCGCCGCCCAGGGCGGTATGGGTGCCCTCCTGCTCGCGGTCCACGGCCTTGCCCAGGTCGTGCAGCAGGCCGGCGCGCTTGGCCAATTGGACATCCTCGCCCAGCTCGGCGGCCATGAGCCCGGCCAGGTGGGACACCTCGATGGAATGCTTGAGCACATTCTGGCCGTAGCTGGTGCGGTACTTCATGCGGCCAAGCACCTTGACCAGCTCGGGATGGATGCCGTGCTGCCCGGTTTCAAAGACTGCTTGCTCGCCGGCCTCCTTGATATGCTCGTCGATTTCTTTTTTGGCCTTCTCCACCATTTCCTCAATGCGGGCGGGGTGGATGCGCCCGTCATGCAGCAGGCGCTCAATGGCGATGCGGGCGGTCTCGCGCCGGATGGGGTCAAAGGCGGAGATCGTCAGCGCCTCGGGGGTGTCGTCAATGATCAGGTCCACGCCCGTGGCCTGCTCCAGCGCGCGGATGTTGCGGCCCTCGCGGCCGATGATGCGGCCCTTCATGTCGTCATTGGGCAGGGAAATGACGGACACCGTGGTCTCCGCCACATGGTCGGAGGCGCACTTCTGAATGGCCATGGCGATGATGTTCCGGGCCTTTTTATTGCCTTCCTCCCTGGCGTTTTGCTCAATGTCGCGCACCAGCGCGGCGGCGTCGTGATAAGCTTCCTTTTCAACGCGGGCGATGATGGCCCGGGTGGCTTCCTCGGCGGTCAGGCCCGCGATGCGCTCCAGCTCGCCCGCCTGCCTGTCGCGCAGCGCCTCGGCCTCCTTCAGGCGCTTGGTGATGTCCTCGGCTTTGAGGTTCAGGAGCTCTTCGCGTTTTTCCAGGTTGTCCAGCTTCCTGTCCAAGGTTTCCTCACGCCGGGCGACCCGGTTCTCGGCTCGTTTTTGCTCGGAGCGGCGGTCGTTGATTTCCTTGTCCAATTCGCCTTTGAGGCGCAGGACCTCTTCCTTGGCTTCCAGGATGGTTTCTTTTTTCTTTTCTTCAGCTTTGCGCGTGGCGTCGTTCAGCAGCTCTTTGGCGTAGCTGTCGGCGCGCCCGATTTTCTTTTCCAGTGTGTCCTTGCAGTAGCCGAATCCCCCAAACGCACCGGCAAGCATGGCTGCCAGGGCAATCAGGATCCAAGCAGATGTCGGCATGGTTTCCTCCTTCTTTGATATACGCTCAATACAAATTTCGGGTCCGGGCAATCAAAAAGCCGCGGGAACAAGTCCCCCGGCCCTGTCGCTGAACGATGACAAGCAGCAAATCATCAGACGTCCATTATCTGTATGCTCAGTGCGAAAATGGGTTTCGCGAAGATAGCCCCTGTGTATCAAAACAGCAACCACCCCGGCGCAGGCCGAAGCGGATAGCCGGACAATGATAGTTTAACAAAACGTTTTTCTCTTTGTCAAGAACAGACAAAAACAAGGGCTGCGGTTTCTTGCAAATTTGCAAAGGGGCTGAACACCAAAGCGCAGAAAACAGATGAAAACTAAAATCAGGAAGGACTATTTCTTTGAAGAGTTAAATATGGGAAGCTGTATCGATGAAATTTTGAAGGATTATGCTCCCCTGATTCATGAAAAGAACTTGAAGGTAGTTCTTCAGAATTTAGATTGCGATATATATACAGACCGCAGGGGATTTGAATTCATTATCGGACAGATAATAGTCAACTCACTAAAGTATTCCGGAAACAATCCGTGCCTGAATATTTCTGTTGATACCGAAGGAGATAAAATGGTATTGATTCTAAAGGATAACGGACAGGGTGTTAAGGCAATGTGATTTACCATACATTTTTGAAAAAGGCTTTACAGGGGATTCGGGCGACATAAGAAAAAAATCGACAGGAATGGGCTTGTATTTAGTGAAACAGTTGGCGGATGATTTGAACATAGGAATAGAGGTTTCCTCGGACTGGCAATATGGCTTTACTATAGCCTTTTTTTTCAACAAACAATAAAAAGGCTCAGTCATCAGGGCACAGAAAAAGAACCTCGCTTTGTTTTAAAACTACGAGATTCTTTGACAGGCTAAGGGGATGTAGAAAACTACAAACCCCGTATAACAATTCCCTGCGCTGGTCAGATATCCACCTTGAGCCCGCAGCCGGCTTCCTGGGAAGCGAACAGCGCGTCGATCACCTTCATGACGCGCAGCGCCTCCTCCGGCTTGA
>Ga0255346_1007360_pt1 | contig 10324 bp, 8 predicted proteins | sample wastewater_treat_FD_194410 | JGI IMG/M metagenome (GOLD analysis project Ga0255346, IMG submission 194410) | Wastewater microbial communities from Lulu Island WWTP, Vancouver, Canada - plant22 | ecosystem: Engineered > WWTP > Wastewater > Unclassified | place: Canada: Vancouver, British Columbia... | reverse complement strand
CATCTCGCCTACGAGTATGACGTCGGGGTCTTCACGCAGCGCGGCTCTGAGCGCCGCCGCGAAGGACATAGTGTCGGAGCCGATCTCTCTCTGGTTGATCATGCTCTGGTTGTGCTTGTGAAGGTATTCAATCGGGTCCTCCAGCGTGATTATGTGGCAGGCGCGCTCCCGGTTGATTATGTCGATCATGGCGGCCAGCGTGGTGGATTTGCCGCTGCCTGTAGGCCCTGTCACCAGCAGCATGCCGCGGGTCTTCTCGACGAACGTGCGCGCTACCGGCGGCAGGCCCAGCTGCTCCAGGGTACGTATTTCTGTCGGGATGACGCGCAATGCCGCGCCAACCGAACCGCGCTGATGGTATGCGTTTACCCTGAACCGGGCCACCCGAGGAATGCCGTAGGAGAAGTCGACCTCGCCGGCCTCTTCGAATCTGTGACGCACTTCATCCTTCATGATGCTGTTCACTAAGCCTTCGGTATCCGGCGGCATCAGCCTGGGCCGGTCGGGAAGCGGCCTGAGCACCCCGTGTATCCTCACCATCGGCGGTAGGCCGGTAGTGAGGTGCAAGTCGGAAGCATCCAGTTTCACCGCCTCGAGCAGCAGTTCTTCCATATTGAGCGACACAGGTACCGTCACACTCCATCCATGGGCCGTCGGAATGCCAAGCAACTACTCATCGCCTGCCGACACTCTCAGCACTTCGTCTATGGTGGTTATGCCGGCCAGCACCTTCTCCGCCCCATCTTCAATCAGCCTCTTCATGCCGTGTCGACGGGCGGTTGAGGCTATTTCATCGCTCGGCGCATTGCGCGACACTAATTCGCGTATGGGCTCATTGACCATCATTATCTCGTGTACCGCCGTCCGGCCCGAGTATCCCGTATTCCCGCAGGCGCGGCAGCCCCTGCCATGGATCAGCCTGCGGGGCAGGCCCAGCGCCGGCTGGTCGGACAGCTTGGCCGTGGTGCGCGTCCACCATCCCCACGATTCATCGCCAGGCACGTACTCTTCAGCGCACTTTGTGCATACCTTCCTCACCAGGCGCTGAGAGAGCACGCATATGAGCGAAGATGCCGCAAGGAACGGCTCGACGCCCATGTCCACCAGACGCACGGTCGCGCCCGGAGCATCATTAGTATGCAGCGTCGACAGTACCAGGTGACCAGTCAGGGCGGCGTTCACGGCGATCTCGGCGGTTTCGCGGTCGCGGATCTCGCCCACCATGATGATGTCCGGGTCCTGCCGAAGCATCGAACGGAGGCCCGACGCAAAGGTCAGCCCGGCCTTGACATTCGTCTGCACCTGGTTGATGCCGTCTAGCCGGAACTCCACCGGATCCTCTACGGTGATGATGTTCTTCTCCACCGAGTTCAGCTGGTTGAGCGACGCGTACAGGGTCTGGGTCTTGCCGCTGCCGGTCGGGCCTGTCACGAGTATGATGCCATGTGGACGGGCCAGGGCCCTGTTCCACAGCTCCAGGTGGCCCGGGAGGAAGCCCAGTTGCTCCAGCTTGACCTGGGCGCCCCGCCGAAACAGCACGCGGCAGACTACTTTTTCGCCGTGTATGGTGGGGAGTGTAGAGACGCGCAAGTCGATCTCCTGCCCCTCCACCTTCAGCTGCACCCGACCATCCTGCGGCACACGCCGTTCGGCAATGTCCATGCTGGCCATGATCTTGAATCGTGACGCAATGGCTGCATGGCTGCCTCTTGGGATCCTCATCGCCTCGCGCAGCATTCCATCGACACGGTACCTTACCCTAACCGACACGGCTTGCGGTTCCACGTGTATATCGGACGCCCTGTCGCGAACGGCCTGCGATACGATCATGTTGACCAGCCTGACCACAGGCGCCTCATCCACCAGCTCCCGCAGGCGGTCTACCCCGATCTCCTCTTCAGCCTCATCGAGCTGGATCGCTTCGTCGGAGAACTCCTCCAGGTCGCGCACGACCTGGTCAATGTCCTCTGCGGACCCATAGTACTGATCCAGGGCGCGGTCTATCTCATCCTCCGGCGCAACCGCCGGTTCGACGTCGAAACCAGCCGCAATCTTCACATCATCTATGGCGAACACGTTCAGCGGATCGCTCATAGCCAGCCTCAGCTTGTTGCCTGCGATCTCCACAGGCAAGACCTTGTACCTCCTGGCCATGGCCTCCGGCACCAGAGCTATCATATCGCTAGCGACCACATACTCGCTCAAGCTGATGCGGGGTACGCCGAACTGACGCTCGATGACCGCGGCAATCGCGGCATCGGTAGTGTAGCCAAGCTTCACGAGTGCCCGCCCGAGTCGCTCGCCTGTGCGCCGCTGCACTACGATGGCGTCAGCGAGTTGCTCGGGAGTTATGGCCCCCGAGTCGACTAAGCTATCTCCAAGCCTCTTGTGGCCGGGTCTCGACAAACCTCATCATCTCCATTGGAATGCATGTTCTACGCTCTTGTCGGGAATCCTTCCGGCAAGAATCCGTGAATCATCGGAATAGCTTGGAGTTGGGAGTTTATCTGCGGATGATTGAGGCCGCCCTGTCGAGTATTTCGTGGGCCAAAGCAAGTTTCGACATGGCGGGGAGCGCCTCAGGCTCAAGGCCCGGGCGAAGCAGAGTGACTGTGTTTTCGTCGGAGCCGAATGGGGAGTGTTCACTACCTACCACGTTGGCCACAATCATATCGAGTTTTTTCGACGCCAGCTTGGCTTGGGCATTCGCGAGCAGGTCGTCCGTCTCGGCCGCAAAACCGACGATGACGCGCGCTCCCTTGATCCGCCCGAGCTCGGCGACTATGTCGCGTGTGCGGGTCAGCTCAATGCTTAGATCGCCGGCGGTCTTTTTGACCTTGCTCCGGCTGTAGCTGGACGGGCGATAGTCCGCGACGGCTGCTGCGGCGATTATGATGTCGGCATCTGGCGCCGCCGCCATGCAGGCCTCGTACATCTCATCGGCCGTCTCAACCGGAGCAAGCGCGCATCCTTCCGGCACGGGCAGATCAGCAGGCCCCGACACCAGGGTAACCTGGGCCCCTCTGGCCGCGGCCGCGCCGGCGACGGCATATCCCATCTTCCCGGACGATCTATTAGTGATGTAGCGGACAGGGTCTATGGGCTCGCGGGTGGGCCCTGCGTTCACCAAGACGCGAATGCCGGCAAGTGGCGGACGGCCCCGGCCGTGCAGCACGTGCATGGCGAAATCGACTATCCGTTCGGGCGAGGCCAAACGCCCCGCGCCCGTGTCGCCGCATGCCAGGCGGCCCGACTCGGGCCCCACGAACATGTAGCCTAGGGCCTTAAGAGAGGCGATGTTCCGCTGGACTATAGGGTTATCGTACATGAAGCTGTTCATTGCGGGAGCGATCACGACAGGAGCGCGAGTGGCCATGACTGTGGTGGTGAGCATGTCGTCTGCTATGCCTGCGGCCGTCTTGCCCAGGAAATTGGCGGTGGCGGGGGCTATGACAAAAACGTCCGCCCGCTGGGCCAAGGAGACATGCTTCACGTTCCACTGGCCGGGCTCTGCGAACATGTCCACCGTGACCGGATTGGCTGTAAGCGTTCGGAAGGTGAGAGGCGTGACAAACTCGCAGGCCGACTCGGTCATGATCACATGCACGTCCAGCCCCTGCCTAGCCAGCATGCTGGCGGCAAGCGCGGCCTTAGCGGCTGCTATGCCCCCGGTCACCCCGAATACGCATACAGCGTCCAACCGCCGTCACCTGCCGTCGGAGCTGCCGCCAAGCTGCTCGAAGAGGTCGGCCAGCGGTCCGCCGCGATCGACGGGGACGTCCGGCATCTTGATGTCATCGGCAGTCTCTTCCGCCTCGCCTGGGGCGGGCCGGTAGAACTCGACACTCCCGTCGGCGATCTCGCGCAGGGCGCGCGTAACCGGCTTCTCGGCGAGACTCCCTCCCCGTTTCTGCTGGACGTTCATGATAGTCCGCGCACGCTTGGCAGCCATCACTACCAACGTATAGCGACTATCGGCCTTCGGGATAAGTTCCTCCAATGAGGGTCGAATCAATAGAGTAGCCTCCATTCATGTCGTATCCATTCACTGGCGCCGCCTGGCACCGGCCACCCCCACACGCATGGGGATACAAAATGGCACATCCGGCCATGCACCGGTACCTTACAAAGCCCCCGTCATCCACCGGCGCCCACGCCCGGCGTCAGGGAGGCCGAAGTGTGGGTTGCGCTAGTTGGGTGACTCCGGCGCGAACCTGCGCACAAAACAGCCACAGTCGCACCTCGACACCCGTGCCCGTTCAGCGAGGATTATCGACCTGATCTGGTCGACAGCCCGATTCAGGTCGTAGTTCATCACTACATAGTCATACCTAAACACGGCGGGTATCTCCTCCACGGCCTTTGCCAGGCGGCGTTCGACCGCCTCCGAAGATTCCGATCCCCGCCTCTCGATCCTCGCCCTGAGTTCGGCATACGACGGCGGTACTAGGAATATGAAGACGGCGTCAGGCATAGCCGCGCGGACCTGATCGGCCCCGCGTATCTCGATGTCCATGATGACGTCTTCGCCAGCCGACAGACTGCGCTCCACCAGCGACCGCGGAGTGCCGTAGTAGTTGCCGCAGAACTCCGCCGTCTCCAGGAAATCGCCTGCCTCCATCATCGACACGAACTCGTCGCGCCCAACGAAGAAATAGTGTACCGCGTCCAGCTCGCCCTCGCGCGGATCCCGGGTAGTCGCAGACACAGAGTAGGTCAGTTTGGGCACACTGTCCATCACCCTAGCAAGCACCGAATTCTTACCCGATCCTGAAGGGCCCGAGATCACTATGAGGTTGCCTCGAGTTCTCGGGAACTCGACACGCCCACCTGTCATTTCCCAACCCCGTCGCTTCTTTGGTTTCGCGCGTCGCTTCGATGCGCGTCAGAAGGCGCAGGCTCAGCCACGCCCATCAGCTTCAGTATCCTGCAGCTGCGTGAGCCGGACTCGCTGAGCAACCGTCTCCGGCTGCACCGATGTCAGAATCACGTGGCCGCTATCGGCGATCATTACCGCCCGCGTCCGCCGGCCGTACGTCGCGTCTATCAACATCCCGCGCTCGCGGCCTTCCCGAATTATGCGCTTAATTGGCGCCGATTCCGGGCTGACTATGGCCACAAGCCTATTGGCTGCGACGATATTACCGAAGCCGATGCTGACGAGCTTGATGCCCACAGCGAATCCTCCTACTTGGCCAGCCGCTTCAGAAGAGCTTCCTTCTGGCGAACGCCCAGGCCCTGGACCCTGCGGCTCTCGTCGATGCCGATCTCCTCCATAATCTGACGCGAACGAACCTTGCCGATCCTCGGCAGCGACTCCAGTAGGTATGCGACGCGCATCTTGCCGATGACCTCGTCCTCCGCCTTGTTCAGGACGCCCTCAAGCGTCATGTTCCCGGCCTTGAGATCCGCCCTCACCTGCGCCCTCTTGCTCCTGACCTCCTGGGCCTTCTTGAGCGCCTCGCGCTTCTGTTCGGGTGTCAGTTCTGGCAATGCCATTATTCGCGCACCTCCCATTAATTGTTCGCCCTGAGTTTGCCGTTTACAGTACCTTCATTCCACGTTCTGCACCTGTTCGCGCACTTTCTCCAATTCGGACTTGATCTCAACTACAAGAGCCGAGATAAGTGAATCCTGAGCCTTAGAGGCGATGGTATTGGATTCGCGGTTCATCTCTTGAGTGATGAAATCGAGCTTCTTGCCTCGCGATCCCGCCTCATCAAGGGTGCGGCGGAATTGCTCGATATGGCTTTTGAAACGAACCGTCTCCTCCGTGTAATCGCTTCTGTCGGCGAACAGAGCCACTTCAGTAGCGAGCCTGGCCTCATCGACACGCACATCCCCCAGCATCTCGGCCACCCGGCGCTCAAGACGCGCTCGGTAGGCGGAAGCTGCATCGGGGGCGTGTTTGACGATCTCGACTAATGTTTGCTCAATCTTCCTGACTCTATGCACAATGTCGCTCTCGAGCCGCTGCCCCTCCACCCGACGCATGGCGACCAGCTGGTCCAGGGCCTCTCCGAGCGCCGGGCGAAGCATCGCCCAGAGCGTTTCGGAGTCGACCGTCGACTCCTGAATGGTCACTACATCGGGCAAGCGCGTCAGCACGTCTACCGACACGCCTCCTGAAAGAGACAGCTCGGCCGCGAGGCCGGCCAGACCCTCAGCATAAGCGCGTGCGAGGTGCGTATCGAATACCACCGTGCGGCGAAGCGGGCCATGCCATTCCACTGATACCGCGACATCCACTCTGCCTCGCGACAGCCTATCCGATACGAACGCCCTTGCAGATTCCTCGACCGCGGCGAACTCTCGGGGCATCCTAAACGACACATCAAGGTATCTGTGGTTGACCGACTTCATCTCAACCGTGACTACGTCACTGCCGCATACATAAACCGCTCGACCGTATCCGGTCATGCTATCCAACATGAGCTGGCAATTCACCTTTCATTGCTAACCGTGCAGTTCATTCTACTACACAGATCCCAGCTGCATCAAGTGTTTTGCCCGTATTCGGCTCGGATACATGGCTTTCCGGTGCGTCTTATTCCACCTGCGCGACGAAAATCCTGCATCTGCTGTGGTTGTTCACCCACTTTCACCCGGTTTTCTTTGCATTTCGCACTTTGAACCGGTGAAATCGGCGCCGCGCCGCGCGCCGGGCAGCGCGCGCAACGGCGGTCAGAACCACCGACCACCCTGAGAGAAACAGCACTAGGGCCCAGTCGATCAGGGTGAGCGGACGAGTCCCAAGGTACACGTGTCCTGCCGGCAGCTGAACGCCGGCAACCTGCAGTGCAACCGAGACGGCCACCGCGGCCACTAGCAGCTTGTTGGAGCCCAGGCCCACCTCGGATGCCGAATGCCTTTCAGATCGACAGTGAAAGACGTAGATCAGCTGCGACATGACCAGGGTGCAGAAGGCCATAGTGCGCGCTGTGGCGAGGTCGTGGCCGAGCGCCAGGCCTGCCAGGATGTAGCAGGCGATTGTGCACAGCCCGATGAAGGCGCCCTGCGCCATGATCCTTACGCCCAGCCCGTGCGCGAATACGCCCTCGTCCGGTCGGCGGGGCGGTCGCGACATGGCCTCAGGATCGGTGGGATCGGCGGCCAGGGCCATTGCCGGCAGGCCGTCTGTCATCAAGTTCATCCACAGCAGTTGAATGGGAGTGAGCGGCAGCGGAAGTCCGGCCATCGCCGTAAGGAGCATTGACGCCACCTCCCCCACATTGCTCGCCAAGAGATACCTGATGAACTTGCGGATGTTGTCATAGATCGAACGGCCTTCCTCGATGGCGGCAATGATCGTGGCGTAGTTGTCGTCTCCCAGAACCATGCTGGAAGCCTCCCGCGCCACGTCGGTGCCCTTGAGGCCCATTGAGATCCCGATGTCGGCCTCCCGGATGGCAGGGGCGTCATTCACCCCGTCGCCCGTCATGGCCACTATGTGGCCGCGCTGGCGCAGAGCCCTCACTATCCGAAGCTTGTGCGCTGGGGCCACCCGGGCGAACACGGCTGCGGTATCGACTATGCGCATCACCTCGTGATCCGAGGCGCTGTCCAGCTGCTCGCCGCTGACTATCAAGGAGGAGCGCGGGCGTCCATCAGCCAGCGGGCCGGGCGAGATCAGCCCTATCTGTACGGCGACCGCCTCGGCCGTTTCGGCGTGGTCGCCGGTGATCATGATGGTGCGAATGCCGGCACGCTTTGCCCGTTCCACCGACTTAGCCGCCTCCGGTCGCGGCGGGTCCATCATCCCCGTAAGTCCCAGGAATGTGAGATGCGGATGCACCCTGGCCTCGCCGCCCGCCCGTTCGTCGATGAGGTTGCCGCGCGCGCACGCCAACGCCAGCACACGCATGGACCCGCGTGCCATGTCCGAATTATGCGCGAGCGCCTCCTTACTGAACCGCTCGTCGAGCGCGGCCCGCTCCTGCCCCGCGTATCGGCTGTCGCATAGCTGCAGCACCGTTTGGGGCGCCCCCTTCACGAACGTGAACACACCCTCAGGCCCTTTGCACGCAACAGCCATCATCCTTCGCTCCGGCTCAAACGGGATCTCCGACACGCGCTCAAGAGCGTGCGCCCGGCGCATGACGTCCAGCCCGCCTTTGTGGGCCATTGCCAGAAGCGCCCCTTCAGTCGGGTCGCCCACAACTGCCCAGGCTCTACGCCTGGCGGACGGGCCGGCAGAGCCGGGGCGAGGAGCGGTCTGCCCCGACTGTTCTCGAGTCAGGCTGGCATCATTGCACAAAGCCGCACATAGCAGCAGATCGCGCAGGGCAGGATCCGAGGCCGGATCCTCGATCCGCCGCTCAGCCTCTGCAAGGCCTGCCCGCCCCGACACAGCCCCATGCATCATGCCGATTCCCGTTCCGCTGAGCTCCCGAAACTCGCCCTCCGGCGCGTACCCCGAACCCGTCACACGCAGTTGCCGGTCGATCAAGTCAACGGCGACGACCGTCATCTCGTTGCGCGTGAGGGTGCCGGTCTTGTCGGCGCAGATCACCGTGGCGCACCCCAGGGTTTCGACCGCCGAGAGGCGACGGATGACCGCGTGGCGGGCGCTCATCCTCTGAACGCCCAGGGCCAGGCTGATGGTGACTATCGCAGGCAATCCCTCAGGTATGGCAGCCACAGCCAGGCTCACGCCGGCCATGAACATGGACTGCACTGACTCGCCCCGCCCAATGCCCAGCGCAGCCACTGCCGCACAGATCAGCAGGCAGCCCAGCACAAGCCATCGCCCCAGTTGCGCCAATCGTCGCTGAAGCGGAGTCGCTCCTTCCGACGCTCCGCTGATCATCCCGGCAATCAAGCCCATCTGCGTTTCCATCCCGGTGTTTACCACGAGGGCCGTCCCCCGCCCTCGCGTGATCACCGTCCCGGCGTACAGCATGTTGCGGCGCTCGGCCACGGGAACAGACTCGCGCATGATGGAATCGGCATCTTTGCGCACAGGCCTCGATTCGCCGGTCAGAACCGATTCGTCGGCCTCCACCCCATGACACTCCACCAGACGTGCATCGGCCGGGACCCTGTCGCCCGGCCCCACCAAGATCACATCCCCGGGCACGAGTTCCACCGCGTCAACGCGAACCGCCTGCCCGTCGCGGACTACAGTGGCCTGAGGCGCCGCCAGCCTTCGCAGGGCAGAGAGGGCACGTTCGGCCCTGAACTCCTGCACGAAACCGAGCAAGGCGTTCATCACAACGATGGCGAGTATTGCCACCACATCCCGGTATTCGCCGAGCACTGCAGACACAGCCGTCGCCCCAAGCAGCACCAGCACCATGAAGTCCTGGAATTGCCCTACCAGCATGGCCAGGACGGATGGGCCGCGAGCCGCCCGGATTTCATTGGGGCCGTACGCAGCCTGCCTTGCCTGCGCGTCCCGGGCATCTAGTCCGCGCTGAGCAGAAGTCTCCAGCTCGCGCTCGACCACACCCACAGTGACCGAATGCCACACATGCTCAACCGACATTTCGCCGACCACCTCCGCCCCTGCCGCCCCGGCAGAGAAGTCTCGTCCAATATACCTATGGGCCTTTGGCGGCGTTAATACCACGGTCGGCAGGTTCCCCCCAGTTACACCCCGCGGCGCCCTGCAAGCCCCTCACAGCTCCCGACCTTCGGTCAGCCCCGTTCATCCGATCAGCCTTCTTCATCCGGTCAGCCGTGTTGATCCGGTCAGCCTTGTTCACCTCCCAGGCAGCGATGTCCCCGTATGCCGTTTCGCCCGGCGCCTCCAGCCCACCGACGAAATCCGCCCCTGTGCCCTACGGGCCAGGGTTTTGGCGACACCTGGGTAAACGGGCGCAGGATGGCCGAAAAAGGTGTCCCACAGGGTACAGGGTCTCGTTGCCGGCATCCCGCGCATCACGCAGCCAAAGACGACTCGGCCAGCCCACGCGTCCTAGCTGCTGTTTTGGCACTAGCAGATTTCTCCATGCCCCTCTGCCATCGACGGAACCCGCGGGCCTGTGCCCTACGGGCCAGGGTTTTGGCGACACCTGGGCAAACGGAAGCAGGATGGCCAAAAAAGGTGTCCCACAGGGTACAGGCGCCCACACGCCTCGATCCCAAGCATGCCGGGAGCGGCAGCGTGCCAGCCCGAGTCTCCCAGCTGGCAAATCCAGGCGCCAAGAACATGCCTGTCTTCGTCGTAGGTCACAAGGACTGCCAACCTTCCACCAGTTGCACAGCGCCGCCGCCGGTAAGGAGCCATCTATTGGGCTCCCCGGCGGCGGCGCCCCCCGATGGGACCTCGGCGTCAACCCTCAGCAGTGTCGAACACGCGACGTGCGCAAGTCTCTTCGGG
>Ga0255346_1007356_pt1 | contig 10329 bp, 9 predicted proteins | sample wastewater_treat_FD_194410 | JGI IMG/M metagenome (GOLD analysis project Ga0255346, IMG submission 194410) | Wastewater microbial communities from Lulu Island WWTP, Vancouver, Canada - plant22 | ecosystem: Engineered > WWTP > Wastewater > Unclassified | place: Canada: Vancouver, British Columbia... | reverse complement strand
TGGAAGCACATGACATTTTAGGCCATTCGGTTATGCTGGCCCTATCCCTTTTGGAAATGGCTCGGCTTTCGGATGAGCAGGGCCGGGAGGGATATATACGACGAGCGGCCGATATTCTTAAAAAAGGTTTACCCAAACTCATGGAATCTTCTACAGAAAAGCAGGAATGCAGCAAGGACATCCGTACACTGCTTCATGACCTTGTCGGAGAACTGTCAGGCGCGTCGGTCGTCATCGAGGTAAGCGCGACAGAGGAGGTAAGTCTTTCTCCCGAGAGTGCGGACGTTTTCTATAAAATATGTCGCGAGAGTATCACAAACGCTCTGCGTCACGGAGACTGCAAGAAAATAGACATCATACTAAAAGGCGGGCAATACGAAGCTCGGCTGTACGTGATTGATGACGGGCGGGGCTGCGGCAAAATCGAAAAAGGTATGGGAATCACAGGTATGGAACAACGGGCCCAGGCACTCGGCGGCAGCCTTTCCTGCCGTACGTTGGGCGGTCAGGGCTTCTGTGTGGAAGCCGTACTTCCGATAATCAAATAATATTATTTTGCAGCGCAAAGACGGCAATCTGCGTTCTATCCTTCAATCCTGTAACGGATAATATGCGTGTGATCCTGTTTTTGATCGTCCCTTCTGAAAAACTCAGGGCTTCACCAATCTCCCTGTTGCTTTTTCCTTCTACAAGAAGGCGGATCAGCTTTCTGTCGATTATGTCCAGCCCGTATTCGTCGTGCAACTCTTCTATCTTGTCAAAATAACGTGACGCACCGGGTTTTATATTTGTGCGGACAAGCCTCGCAATACCCTCCTGCATGACAAACAGCCCATGATAGGCACATCTTACAGCCATGGTCAGCAACTCCGGTTTTATATCCTTGAGCACATAGCCGTCCGCCCCTTTTTGAAAAGCCTCCAAAACGCTCTTTTCGTCGCTGAAGGTGGTGAGCATGACCGCCTTGATGTGCGGCATTTCTTTTTTTATTGCCTCCAGAGCATGAATCCCTCCGCGGTTAGGCATCTTCAGATCAAGCAGCGCAAGGTCAGGATTTGTTTCTCTGCAAATCTTGATGATTTCTGCGCCGTCACAAGCTAAGCCCACAACGTCAATCCCCTCCTCGCTAGACAATACCATGAAGAGCATCTCACGCAACAGTGTCTGATCATCGGCGATTGCCACCTTAATCATTTTTCTCATCTCCTTCCTCTGTTTTGATAAGCCGCGAAACGGTCAGACGCACTTCTGCCATAGTGTCACGACAGGCTTCGATAAGCCTTGACAGGTTCTGTGAGGTTTCCTCAGACTCCATTTCCTGAGCCAGGTCTTCAATCTTTTGCCCGATTGCCTGCTTGATCTCATGCGTCGCCATTTCTTTTTGCTCCTCGGATTCAAGTTTTTCGGCGATTTTTATATATGCTTCTAGTTTTTCACCCTGCGTCTTAAGTCTTTCATTTTTGTCGTTCAGCTCCGACTTCAATACCGTCATCTCGGTCACGTCGGAGAACATCAATACGGTTGCGAGGGGTACGCCGCCTCGCTTTTCTACAATCGTTTCGCTGTACTGATAATATCTCTTCCACGATAAGGTAACAAGAGATATCGTTCCATCCTCTTGCACGGCGGCTACTTCTTTGAACACGTTGTCAAATTCTTCCCGCACCATGCCCTCATAGGAATGGAAAACCTCTGCAACATTGCAATTTGCCTTCATAAGCCTGCCCGATCTGTCAAACACGACTATCAAATCGTCAAGCCCATTCAAAAAAGTCTCCAGCGAAACGACGGTAAGCTCAGGAAACAGGATTTTGGAAGACCAAAGACAGAAACTGCAGAATGCCAAATAAGAAGCGACGGGGTAAAAATCTGCGACGCCTATGGGTTTGGTTTGCAATACCGCTGCGACACCTGCGGTATGCAAAAATATGATCACGGTCAGCACGGTAATGTATTTTATGAAATATTTTCTAATTATCAGAGCAAGCAAAACCATCAGCAGTGCGAAGGCCGATACCGCCCCCGCAATAGTTTGAAACCTTCTAACCACGTCGTAAATAGTCTGTGTCGGTGCGATCAGCAAGACAAGCCTTACAACAGCAAATGCAGTAAGAAAAAGGAGCACTGCCATAGTCATCCAAAATAATGGCCGCCTATACAGTTTTTCACTTACCAAACCCAACCAGACAGCGCTCGACAGTACACAAATAATTGTCGTGGCCATGAGCGCAACAGCATGCAGCGAGTATGCTTGATTTGCGAACATATCAGTCACCACCTGACAGCAATTCTGCATTTATGGTAATTTTATCATACTGCCATATGAATCACAAGCTGCCGTGCATTTCCGTTAGTGTCAAGTAATCGTTGGCAAGTTTTCTTCACACAAGTTTCCTGTGATGTTTTGATGGATATTCCGCATTTATTCCACGGATCTGTTTACACGGGGCCCCTGCCCCTCTGGACACCCATCATTAGTCAGATATACACTGTTTTCGTTGGGAGTCATTTCTGCCGCCAAGAGTCTACCAGAGGGGCAGCCCCATATAAATAGGCTTTCACGGCACAAACGCTTCCTTTTTTTTCATCGGCAATAACAGTAGCAGCAGGCACTGTGGAGAGTGTGTGTAGATCGTCAAATTAAAATAGCCTGAATGCGAGTAGAAAAATCAGATTAAATAATCTGACAAGAAAAGGAATGCTGTGACAAATACAGAAAAAATGTTCAGAATAATAGGGTATTGTAGTAAAATTGCACGTGGAGGGAACCGCATGCAATTTTTGTATTCTACAAATGAAAAACCAGAGGTGTATCTTGAAGGCAAGGGGAATTATCCGGATGCGCCAAAGCGATGTCCGCATAAAGGCTGCCATATGCCGGTACAGCTAAAAAAGCACGGCTTCTACAAACGGTACATAATATTAAAAGGACTTGAAGGATATATCCGCATACGCCGATATCGATGCCCTGTCTGCGGCAGGACAGTATCAATGTTGCCGGCCTTTTGTGTCCCGGGGTTTCAATACGGCGCCGAAGTTATCGTAGGAATAACACGGGAAGCTTGCCAGCATGGAAATATCCGCCGTACAGTCCGGGAATGGGAACCACATCTGCGCCAGATAACCAGACGGCATTTATTGTATTACCTGTCACGGCTGCAAAAGAACCGCCGGCTGCTGCAGTTGGGGATAAATGAAATATCCCGGGCACTGATCCGATTAGGGGCAATTACCGAAGATAAAAAATGGACACAAAGCTTCCTTGCGGAAATCCGACGCCTGAACCCACTACAATTCAACGCCGATTTCCATCGCATCACAGGGAAATCATTTATGTCCTTGCACAATATGGTAGCATAAAATGCACCCGGAATAAAGAGATTACCCTTTAAAAATGAAAAAACACCAGCTTCACTCTGCCGCCCGTAAGCGTTTCCGTTTAAAATATGGAAAACTAAAATATGAGAGGAGACGCGAGAAATGGACGCGAAGCAAAGAGAAGCGATTGGTTTGAAGAAGTTTTCGATCATAAGCCCGGTTATCAACGGGCAGGTAGACAGCAATATCGAATACTTCCGCAAGGTGGCATCAGAACCAATTGACATGCCTGTTCTTGGCATACGCAAATATGCGGCGAAGACACTGCAAAGCTGGCTGGCCGATTACCGGCGGTACGGGCTGGATGGTCTTGTCCGGGAGTATCGGAGCGACAAGGGGAAAAGCCGGAAGATCAGTGCGGAACTGGGCGATAAAATTATTGAAGCGAGAAAGGCCAGTCCCGGCATGCCTGTCACGGTGCTCTATGAGCGGTTAATATCGGACGGTGTAATCGATCCGGCCGCAATATCCAGGCCCACCCTTTACCGCTACATAGAAGATATGAATATTAAGGGAATCTTCAAGGACCAGGCGGATGAAAAAGAGGTGAGACGATTCCACTACGAACATGTGGGCGACCTCTATCAGGCCGATGTGCTCTATGGGCCACAAATTAAAATTAACGGCAAAAATCTCACCACCTATCTGCATATGATCATTGATGATTGCTCCCGGTATCCGGTGTATTCACAATTTTATCTGTCGCAGAATTTTGAAACGCTCCGGCACTGCTTTAAGGAAGCCGTTCTGCGCCGGGGCGTTCCGCGTTTGATGTATACAGATAATGGTAAAATCTATCGTTCCCAGCAATTTGAATTTATCTGTGCATCACTTGGATGCACGCTGCTGCACTCGCAGCCCTTTGTTCCCCAGGGTCGCGGGAAGGTGGAGAGGATGTTCCGGACCGTGCGTATGCGGTTTTTAAGCGGCCTTGACTCCGGCAGCATAGGCAGCCTTGATGAACTCAACATGCGATATTTCAAATGGCTTGAGGAGGATTATGTCAGAAAGAGCCACAGCTCTTTAGGAAATATGTCGCCCCACGACGTGTTGATGTCTCAGGTGGGGCATCTCAGGCTGGTTACTGACCGCGTTCTGCTTGACGAAGCCTTCCTCTACCGGATATCGCGCAAAATACAGCATGACGCCACGGTGCAGATTGACAACATCCTTTATGAAACCGATCAGGCCTTCGCCGGTCAGAGGATGGAATTACGCTATGAGCCTGAGTGGATTGGTGATGAAACGAAGGCTTTGCCTGTCTTTTGTGATGGCAAGAAAATCGGCGATGCAAAAATGGTCAGGTTCCATGATAACGCGCGTGCCAAGAGGAAGTTTCCGGGCAATCGAAGGGATCACGGGAAGACGGAGCCGGCCGCCGGATCGCATAACACCATCTCATTCAGTAGCATGATGAAAGACGGCAAGGAGGGCGCAACCGATGTTTAGACAGTTTTTCGGAATGAAATTCAATCCCTTTGATAAAGAGCTTGAAACCGGTATGTTTTATCCCAGTGCGGACCTAAGAGAACTAAACTCCAGACTGAAATATCTGCTAGAAAACAGGGGTATTTTCCTTCTTGTTGGGGAACCCGGTTCCGGCAAGACTTCCGCTATCAGAAAATTCGCTGACAGCTTGGGCACGACGATCTACAAGCTCTGCTACTTTTCATTGACAACGCTGACTGTCGCCGACTTCTACGATGCTTTGGCGTTTATGCTTGGGGAGGAGCCACAGTATCGCAAAATCGATAAGTTCCGTCAAATCCAAAAATCCATCATGAACTTGTATTATGACCAAAGGATTTTGCCGGTGATTATCATTGACGAGATCCATATGGCTTCTACCGCGGTTCTTGATGACTTAAGGATGCTTTTTAATTTCAAAATGGACTCGGCAAATCCTTTCGTTTTGATTCTTGCCGGCCAGCCTCTCATACGGAACAAGCTTGCCCTTAACATGTGTCTTCCACTAAAACAGAGGATCGGGATTAAATATTCCATGCAAGGGCTGACGGAGCAGGAGACTGTAGAGTATCTTAAAACCCGTATGCAGCTTGCAGGTACAGTCAATGAAATTTTTACTCCGGAATCGGCACTGGCGATTCACACTTCCTCCCAGGGTTTCCCAAGAAATATCAATAATCTTGCCACCCACAGCCTGATGTATGCTACCAGTGCGGGAAAGCAAATGATTGATGCTGAGATCGTCTATCAGGCCGGTATGGAACTGGCGCTTTAGGATGGTGATCCTATTGGATGCCCGAAACAAATGTATTTTACCGCTCACGCCTGAGTCGCTATCCACAAGAGCAAAAAGAAGGAAGGCTCTGGACCTTGTCCTGAAAGAACTCAATAAAATCCGGGATGCCGAAGAAGCGTATCTGGAGCGCATCCCGAGCAATTTAACTGGTTCTGCTGCTCACAACGCCGCTGATGAGTGCGTCGATATTCTGACTGACACGATCGTTGAGCTAATGGACCTTTTCTGCCCGGTACGACCGGGGCGCAAATCTATCTGAATGCTGCCATATTTTGAAAATTAAGCAGGGATTACCCCTGCTTAATTTAATAATATCATCATTTTCGATGCTACTTTCTCCGTTTTTTACGTGATAATTTTTCCCTGTTTAATTTGAGAATCTACAAGTGTGGACAACGGGCCTTTCGTTGTCCAAGCCTTGTGGGCAACTGCTTTGTAAAGGTATTGCGGTTGTCCACATGGCGGCACTATCCACAGTATGGTTGATTTGTTCGTGATTTTGCTTCCGCCTGCCGGCTATCGATATTATCGATAAATCAGTTCACTGCTCACTCTATCACTTAGCATATTGATAATCGCCTTACGGCCGTTTGTTAAGAATGTACTGTCAAAGGGCTTGCCTCCTCTAACTGGATAAAGATAGCCCTGCCCATCCATCTTAGGAGCTTTTGCTGCGCTTAGGATTTCCTCTATCCCTTCCGTATATCTATCCGGCAATTCCATCTTTGATAAGGACGTTACGGTTTGACGGAGCCTTCCGCATACTTTCTTGCACAAGATCCGTCCTAGGTTTGATGCACCCTGCTTGCTCCAACCTGCTTTCTGATGCTTCATCCGCTTGGCCGCACCATCACATACATGGTGCTCCATTGTTCCAAGGTTTCGGTATTCTACACCCGCTGGTGGTAAGGGTAGCTTCAATCCTCTTTCCTGATAGGGAATGAGACCTTCCTGATTGCTTCTGAAGTATTGATAAAGCTTGAGCAGCTTCTTCTGTTCCTCTGGCTCTTCTTCCAGTTCCGCTATCCATCTCAAATATTGCAATAGGTCTGTAATCCTCTTTTCCGAAAGCAATTTGAGTACGATCTTTCTCTGCTCCACATTCTTTACTTTCCTTATGATCTCACGATTCTTGTGGAATGGATCGAGCTGGAAATGTACATCTTCATCCACAAGTCCTCCTTTGATCCACTCTCCTCCGTCCCCGTTTAGAATGCGTATTTCAATTTCATCGGTGTTAAATACGGAAGCTATGGCTCCTTCCTTCTTTTTTTGAAAGGATCCTGCGTCTTCGAAGCCGCACACCATTATTTTGTTTCGCAGGACATAACGTCTTTCCGACTTCTTTTCCCATCCGTCATAGGCTACTGCCATCTTCATCTCGCGTTTCCTTGATTCTTTCGGACGGTCTTTTCCCTGCATATTGATCCAAACTCCGTCTGCTTCTTCAAACAGTATGGCTGTGGTTAACTTCCCTTTTCCTTTACCTTTTTCGGCCTTCTGCGTTTCCGCCTCCTCTGCTTCCCTCAGTTTCTCGCCCAAGTCCTGTATCACATTCCAGGCGCCTCCGTGGCTAATTGCTTGTCCTGTCATGCTACTCACTTTATCTGCTGTTTCCCGGTAGGAACAGACGCTTACACACTCGGCAATCCGTGTTGCAAGATTGGAAGTTACTTTCCCAAAGGTAGACATTTTTAACATTTCATCTAACAGGTAAACGCAGGCTTTTTCACCCGTTTCAAGTGTTGTTTCGTATACGGTTCTGTCATAGGCAACCTCACCCATTAGTGTTTTTAATGTTGTGGCCCGGCTACCCTTATGCCGATATGTCTTTTTATCCCTACTTTCTTCCAGTTGTTTATCCAGCCACTTTAGTACTTGTTCCATCAGATTTGCAGCATACTCGCATCCAATCCGGAAAATCTCTTTCTCTAAAGCATTGAAGTCTATTCCCTTCTCTGATAATATGGTCTTCATCATACAAGCCTCCTGTTGGTTATTGTCGCAAACTTATCTTACAGGACTTCTTGTATGAGGGGAAGGGGGCTATGCTCTCTTCCTTTTTTCTTTGCCAACTAAAATTATACTCTAAGTGCATTTCCCAAAATGCAATCGGTACACACTGTCGCACTTCGATGCTTTAACCGCCCACACCACAGTAGTAATAATCCGTGCTCCTAAAGGAGATCATAACCGGCACGGAACTGGCGGACTGCATGCTGATGCTTGCCGCAGTGATAATTTCGCAGCTACCGGTCAGTAAAGCTGCCGATACCCTTAAATAACTTGGAAACGGCTGTGTGCTTTCGGTCAATTACTGTTGCATTGCGTAAGGATAGAGAGTATGATTCTATTTAAAATAAGCAATTTATGGAGTGTATCTTACTAAGCCGGATATTGCCGGATTTGTAGATGACGGTTCGGTATTATCTGCGGTTACCTGATTATCTTATCGGATTTATTTTAATATTATATTATTTTTGAAAGGGTGTGGTTTTATTGGAAACACAAAAGCGTGAATATAGCCTATTCACTGCAGTGGCCATGATCGTTGGCATTGTCATCGGTTCCGGTATCTTTTTTAAATCGGACGATATGCTGGCTTATACCAGCGGCAATGTGGGTCTTGCTGTACTTATCTTCTGCATTGCTTCTTTCACCATCGTCTTCGGAAGTCTCTGCTTCAGCCAGCTGGCGGCAAGAACGGACAAACCCGGAGGCCCGATCACCTATTATAATGAATTCATCGGGAAGCGCTGGGCGGTCATGTTCGGATGGTTTCAGACCTTCGTCTATTATCCTACGCTGACAGTAATCTTATCTTGGGTAACGGGTATTTATTTCTGCGCACTTTTCGGTCTTGATTGGGGCTTTAACGGATGGATCTTAGTAGGTATTATTTGGTTTTTTATTTGCTACGGCTTCAACATTGCCTCCGCAAAGATCGGAGGCCGTTTCCAGGAGATTTCCGTGGTCATCAAGCTGATCCCGTTATTTGTCGTGGCAATCGGCGGTGTTATTTTAGGCGATCCCATCAGTGTAGTCATGAATCCGTCGCCGGAAGCGGTGGCTGCCACTAAAACCTTGGTTTGGGTTGCTGCTATCGGTCCCGTGGCCTTTTCCTTCGACGGGTGGGTCGTCTCCATGGCAGTCGCCCACGAAGTTAAGGATTCGAAGCGGAATATGCCCCGAGCTCTTGTGGCGGCTCCCATCTGCATACTTATCGCATATCTTTTGTATTTTCTCGGAATCTGTGGCTACATAGGTCCGGATCAGGTCATGGAAATGGGCGACTCCAGCGTGACACTTATAGCAGAAAGCCTGATGGGCAAAACCTTTGCCACGCTTATAACCGCCTTTGTCACCATCTCTGTCATGGGAACAACCAACGGTGTAATATTAGGAAGCATAAGGCTGCCCTATTCTCTGGCGCTGCGGAATGCTCTCCCCGGCTCCGACAGCTTGAAAAAGCTCAATCCCGGAAGCAGGATGCCTGTAAATTCAGCTATTTTTGCCATGGCAGTAAGCGGTGTTTGGTGGTTGGTCCACTTTATGCAGAATCAATTTGCTTGGCTTGTAAACGGCGACATATCCGAAATAGCCATTGCCATGAGCTACCTCCTTTATATCCCCCTCTACATTGTGCTGTTTAACATGTGGAGAAAGGGCGAGATCAAAGGCGTTGGATACGGAATAATCTTTCCTTTGTTTGCCGGCATCGGTTCTTTGTTTGTATTGCTGGGGAGCATGGCAAACCCGCAGTTCAAGTACTTCATTCTAATTAACCTTATCCCCTTGTTGCTGGGATATCTCTATGGCAACAAGGCTCTTGACAGCATAGATTATTGACAGCTTTAAACGTACAAGGCCCCTTTGACTCGTGTCAAAGGGGTTTTTTATTAAGGAAGAAAGAGGCTGCCGGCTGGGTGGTTATCTTAAGACATTGGCTGCTGCGATATCTTGGAGCCGACAGTTCCGGATCGGATTGCAGCTGGGATGCATCCAACTGGGACTTGGTGACCAATTTAAAAGAATAGCTGCCCTTCATCGTTTGGTATTCCTTATCTACAAAGGCTTCCAGCACTACAAAGACAGCCTTGTTTTCTCTTTTGCCTGCTTTGTAAAAAAGTCTTAGTTTTCCGGACCTTGCCATAAATCTTCCTTCTGCTTTACATAGAGTTATTTCTCCTCTATCAATCGTAAGGCTCCCGATTTTTTTCTTCTCTTTTACTACAGCCTTTATTCCGTTTTTATCGTCAAGCGAGAGGATTTTTACCTCAAACCATTCATCCTCGATGAAATCTCTGAGCTTTTCGTAATAGATAATACCCTCCCATCTTCCTATCAGTCCCATAGTTCTCCATTTCTTCCGCTTGCTGCAGCACGCCTCATTGATTTCGGGATGGCTTGCTGCTTTCGGGCCGGTGCATTGGTCCCGGGCTGATGCATTTATCCCGACTCGACGCATTGATTTCAAGCTGCCGCATTGGTCCCGGATTGACATATTGATTTTGAGCCGCCGCATTGGTCCCGGATTGACTTCTGGTCTCAACCCGATGTGTTAATTTCAGATTTGCAGCATTTATTCCGACTCGATGTATTGATTTCAAATGTGCAACATTGATCCCGACTCGGCGCATTGGTCCCGAATTGACTTATTGCTTTCAAGCTGTCGCACTGGCCCCGAC
>Ga0255346_1007336_pt1 | contig 10356 bp, 10 predicted proteins | sample wastewater_treat_FD_194410 | JGI IMG/M metagenome (GOLD analysis project Ga0255346, IMG submission 194410) | Wastewater microbial communities from Lulu Island WWTP, Vancouver, Canada - plant22 | ecosystem: Engineered > WWTP > Wastewater > Unclassified | place: Canada: Vancouver, British Columbia... | reverse complement strand
GTGATGGGATCTGGCATCTTCTTCTTTGGGCGTCGGATTTTCAATACATCTTCAATAAATATCAGGGAATTTTTCAAAAACCGGTGATCGACCGGATGGTTAATACATTCTCCTGATAGACGTTCACGTATTCGATCTGCAATAGCGTCTGGCATTTCCCTAAACCAATGATCTCTGTCAAGCATCACAATCCTGCTTACTGAATCATTCTTCTGTTTTAACTTGGTCTCAAGAAAAAAGGCATTAATTACTGATATGTCCAGGTCTCCGGATCCATGAAGAATTACTGATGGAGCATCAAGTGCAGACAATAATGCTGACGGTGATGAATCATCGGAAAATAATCTTTTAGGGATTGTTAGCTCAAGGTAATGGTCTGCGTCTCTCAGTTTTATCTTATCCCGGCCTTTTCTGACCGCCTGTAAGAGTTTTCCAAGATTTTTCATGATCAGCGAGGTATCGGGATCAACGGGAGAGTATTTTTCGATCCCGGCAGACTGCAGATTCTGGTCTTTAAAGGGGAAGTATTTCTGGGTGAGAACCGATTCAACATCTGTATATACACCACCTGCAATTATATAACCGGCTGGCTTCAGGCCATATGAGACCAGCTCACACATCAAGCAAACTCCAAAACCATGCCCGAATATTACAGATTTATTAAGGTTGCATGAGTGTTCTTTCATCAGGTTTTTTATCGTGATATATATATTCGGGATATGAGTTGTGGCATGTATCATAGCATCGGAAGGGATGTCATCAGTATCTGTTGAAAAAGAAAGAGAAAGTACACCTAATCCATTATTAAAGAAAAAGTTTGTTACCTCATCAATGAATTTTTTTTCCCTGAACCAGACATCCTTTTCTAATCCTGGTCCACCTAAAGGGAGAAGCCCATAAACCCAGCCGGGAATGATGATTACAACACCTGGCTGTGGTATTTGTGCCGGCAGGGTCAGATTCCATTGAAGGACATTATTCGTAATGATACTATTGTTCTGCATGTATCTTTTTTAGTGACTTAATAATTATTAAAATTTTTCATATGAATGTTCATAATTATAAATTCCTACAAGTGAAATAATTAAATTATTTTTGATAATGGATATATTCATCCTTTTTCTTGTAAAAATGGGCTGCAAAAAAATTTGCATTATTAATAAAATTATTATTTTAGTAACATTTTTAGACTGGTAAGGTAAATATATAATGCGGTAGCAGTATCAGGCAGACATACATCTGAAAATGGTCTGTTTCTTTACCAGATACGACCTGTTCTAATCACAAAGCATGGAGAGACGTGATATATGAATAATCCTGATACGGCTATCGTGAACTCTCATATTTTCGGAAAACCATCAGGCTTATCTTAAAAACATAGAGTTTTTCTTAAACTATCATCAAAGGCATGGATAGACCTGCAATGGTTTTAAAAAGATTAAATGAGTGTTATTGCATCACCACATTTCCATGACATCTTCCTTACAAGCCCTGGAATAGTAGAGCATATAATTGTCGTTTCTGCATTTTATGTGCATATGAATTGCTCGAATTTGCAGGAATTTTATCAGATTGTAATTCAGATCGCGGGTTGTCTATTGTTACATGCTCAACCCATGGATCAATATCACTGATGATAATGTTGTCTACAACCCCATCAAGTTTAATTGCAATTGCCCAGGATACAAATCTCCCTCCAAGTAAAGCCACCGTATCACCAATCTGACCATCCAATGCCATTGAAGCGATATTCTGAACAGTTTTAAGGACATTAACCTGGGAATAAACCGGTGTATGGGGCAGACATGCCCAGTGCGCATCACCAGGATATGTTTGTCCAATTTTTTTGGGATACACATTTTCAACCCCTACAACCTTTACCGCCCTGGCAAGCACCTGCAATTCACCTGTTCAATGGGTACAGGCAATTCCAATGCCAGATTAAACGGATGGTATCTCTCGATGATCATCAACAAAGACGGTTGGTCCAGATTAGGATTCTTCGGATATGACCTCCAGGAACAGTGCGGGTCCTCAAATTCCCTTTCGATGGAACCTGACCGTGGTGCGATGGGAGAACTTCGGGGACCGAATTATCCAAATTATGCCATGAATGTAGGTCATCAGGGCGAATATGCTGCTATTGTCGGAGCAGCACACTTCGGCCGCAATGACGAATTCTGCTTTGATGCAAGGGTGAATTAATATAATACCTAAATCGGGTTAACAATATTACTGCTTACGATGGCTAACGTTGGAACTTTAGTGCACACTATATTCAAGGATAATTCAATATATTAATCAGGGTTGCTTCAAAATCCAGGTAATTTTCGTCTTTTCTGTTATTACCACATCTAATACCTGAGCATATCTGAAAATCACATGAATTAGATCTAACCTGCAAAAATCCTGATATAATAATTTTTGAAAATTTTGAAATATCTATGATAGGACTATAGAGTCAGACTTTGGATCTAACACCTCCCTAATCTCGCTGCCTATCAGGTTAGTTGCAAGAACAAAAATCATAATCATTGTTCCGGCAGATAAGGTAATGAAAGGAGCTTTTGTTAAAAATGGAAGACCCTGACTCATGATTGTTCCCCATTCTGAGGTGGGAGGCTGGATTCCCAGCCCGAGAAAACCTAAACCCGCAATTGAGATAATTTTACCACCAAGCCCTAATGTTGCAATTTCCATGACTTGTGCATAAGAATTCGGTAAAATGTGTTTAAAAATTATGTACCTATCACCAGCCCCAAGGGCCCTGGCATTATTAACATATCCCCTGTTCTTCACCGATAAAGTAATAGAACGGGTTACACGGGCATATTTTGCCCATCCGGGTATTGCAAGGGCAAAAATAATTACAGGAACACTGGGACCAAATATTCCCACCAGTCCCAGGGTTATGACTATTGATGGAAATGCAAGCATAATATCAGTAATTCTCATCAAAAATCCATCAAGCTTTTTAAAATAACCAGCATATACTCCAACAAGCAACCCGATAATAACCACAATTGTCGTTGAGATGACCGCTACTGCCAGCGATGTCTGCGATCCATAAATCAGTCTGCTTAAAATGCATCTCCCAAATTGATCAGTCCCGAGTGGATATTCAATACACGGGCTCAAAAACCGGTTTTTCAAATCCTGATCATAAGGGTTATGTGGTGAGATATACGGAGCGAAAATTGCAATCAGACACATGAACATAAGTATGGCAAATCCGATTATTAGAAGAGGTTTTTTACAAATTTTTGTGTGATATTCCAGAAAAACCTCTAATATTTTACAAGAAATAATTTCACAATTATTCATTACCCTGCCCGACCCTTGGATCAAGAATGTAATGTAAGATATCTATTCCAAGATTAATGAAGAGAAAAACCAGCGCAAAAACCAGTACACAACCTTGAAGAACCATTATATCCCTGGTTGATGCTGATTCAACGAAAAGTCTTCCAAGACCCGGTAAGGCAAACAACGATTCGATGATCACCGCACCGCCAAACAGCCATCCATATTGTGTCCCCATGTAGGTGATAACAGGAATTATCGCATTTTTAATCGCATGTCTTTTAATAACAAGGGTTTTTGAAAGACCTTTGGCAACTGCAGTTTTAATATAATCCTCCTCTAAAACCTCTGCTATACTGGTTCTCATAAGCCTCATTGAAATTGCACACATACCAACGGCAAGTGCCATAGCTGGAAGAATTAAATATTTAACGCCATTATAACCGGCAACAGGAAACCAGTTCAGATGGATGGAAAATAACATAATTCCCAGAATTCCAATAAAAAAATCAGGAATGGATAGACCAATGATGGAAAGTGTTCGCGAAAGATGATCAATCAATGAATTCTGATGAACGCCTGATAATATTCCAAGAGGGATTGCTATGATACATGAAATTATCATGGTAATCGTTGAAAGAAGAAATGTCACTGGGAATGAACGGCAAATCTCTTCATATGTGCTCCTTCGGCTTTGATACGAATAACCAAGATCCCCACTTGCTACTCGTGTTAACCAGGAACCATATTGGATATACCAGGGTTTATCAAGATTCATTTCTAATCGCATTGCATCTACAGCTTCCGGAGGTGGTTGTTCAGTATTCATAATGGCACGAAGATTAATGACCGCGGGATCACCCGGGGAAAAGTAAAGCAATGCAAAAACGATGAATGAAATCCCGATTAAAACCGGTATAGTCTGAAGAAGCCTGACAAGAATATAGGGACGCATTTTAATAAAAAGGAGCTATGATAAAGAAACGTCTTCCAGGTGGAAGGCAAACTCCGTTGGATGCATCCGGTACCCCTTAATTTTATTCGAGGTAACATCTTCATTTACATAATAACTTAATACAGAAACCGGGGCCTCATCATTAATTATCTGTTGGGCTTGATCATAGAGTTTCTTTCGTGCATCATTATCAGCAAGGGTGCGTGCTTCCTCTAACAGACTATCCATCTTCTCATTCTTCCATTTATAGGGTCCATACCCTCTGTTAAAGGTTCCTGATGAATGGTAATCTGCCATCATAATCCAGTCCGGGTCAGGGGCATTCATAAGAGAACGCCCACCAAGATACATGTCAAAATCACCACTAAACCTTAAGTTTTCTGATGTGTCAGTATCTACGGATTTAACTTCTACTTCCACACCAATCTTCTTCAGTTGATCCTGAATAATTTCAGCCATTGGAGGTAATTCAGCTCGTTCAGGGTAGGTAACTAACGTTAATGACAATTTTTCTCCATTTTTGTCCAGAACACCGTCATTATCACTGTCGGTCCATCCGGAAGATAATAAAATGCTTTTTGCTTTTTCAGGATTATATGAATACGGCTGGATATCCTTATTTCCCCAATAGAATGTTGGAGGGAAAAGACTTGTTGCGGGTTCACCGACTCCTTCGAGAACATAGTCAACAAGATCCTGGCGGTTAATTGCATAGTTCATTGCCTGACGAACTGCCGTATCTGCAAATGGTCCGCTTTCACAATTGTATGATAGTAACCTAACCCTCGAAATCGGTTTTGTATTCACCGTGTATGTATTATCATTTCTGTATTCTTCCACAATGTTCGGAGAGAGAATCTGAGCTATCTGAACGTCTCCTCCTTTCAGCATTAATGACCTGGTTACAGCTTCAGGTACGACATGGTATACAACTTCCTCAACAGATGGTATCTTACCCCAATAATCAGTGTTTTTAATTGCCACAAATTTCTCATTCGGAGATAATGAACTAAATTTGAAGGGGCCGGTTGATATAGGGGTAGAAATATCACCTTCATCAATTGAAGACTCAGATAACGCAGCACTTTCACCTTTTGCCATCCATGCAGGAAGAGAGGGTAGTGGTTTATCCAGGACAATTTCAAGGGTTAGAACATCAGATGCTTTAATATCCTTTATAGGAACGCTGGAGAAGGTTTTTGATTTTTTCAATGAATCTTCCAGAGATTTTTTCATCGCCTTGGCAGTGAAAGGCGTACCATCATGAAATTTCACTCCATCCCGGAGATGAAACGTCCATGTTTTCTGATCCCCGGATACTTCCCAAGAGGTCGCAAGTCCTGGAGATATCAAAGCCTCATCATTTATGTCAACGAGTGTTTCTGTAATCCCCATGCGTTGGGCTATTGCTCCATTAACATGTGGGTCAGTTGTTTTCGGATCCCATGGAGCCGCAATGTCCAGTGTCTGAACCCCGGCAACAACAGATACTAAACAACTACAGCAAATAATAATAAGAACAAATTTACTAAAAAGAAAAGTGGTAGACCATTTCATAGATCATGATTTAGTTTAAGTCATATATATGGCTAACTATTTCGTATTGATAAGATTTAATATTACTAACAAATAATTTGTGTTAACAGTCATAAAAATAATTCAATGGCCATCTCTATTCAGGGTTATGGCATCTGACTTTTTTTCCATTAATGGATTTTAACTGTGGCATAATAGAACAACGCTCATCTGCTTTATGACAGACTGAATACCACTGGCAACCAGAATTCAAGGGAAAGTTATCAGGTTTTTTATCAGAAAATGATTGCCTGGTAAGTGAACATGTATATGGATGAGAAGGAGAAGACAAAATACCATAACCTTCTTCCACTATCAGACCTTTGTACATTACCCCCACCCTGTCGCCTACTATTTTTGCAAGACAGATATCGTGAGTTATAAAAAGGAAAGCAACACGTGTTTTTTTCTGGATATCTTTTAAAAGATGAATTATCGAAGCCTGTACCGAAACATCCAGCATTGATGTGGGTTCATCACAGACAATAAAATCAGGATCAAGAGCAATTATTCTGGCAATCGCGGCCCTTTGTAATTCTCCTCCGGAAAGCTGATGAGGATAACGTTTTACATATTCAGGATCGAGGCCGGTTTGCTGTAACAACTCCTTTAATTTTTTCCCCATTGATTCTGAATCCAGCATCCCTTTATGAATACGATACGGCTCCAATATCGAATAGTCAACTTTCCATCTTGGATTAAAAGCATCTTCCGGATGCTGGGGAATAATCTGCATCTTCCTCCGGAAAAATCCCAGTTCTTCATGATTTTTATTCGTAATGTTAACTCCATTATAGATAATTTCCCCCATGCTTGGACTAATAAGCATTAGAAGCATTCTTCCGAGAGTTGTTTTTCCACTACCACTTTCACCTACTAATGCATAAGTCTCCCCTGGTTGTATTTCAATGTCAACCCCCCTGACTGCAAATGTTTGTTTTTGGGGGAAATAACCAGTTTTAAAAATTTTTATGAGGTTAGTTCCCTTAATTATACTGTATGCATCGGACATAATCATCAGATACTGATATCAAAGGAATATTCTTTTTGCATTGCTCATTCAGTTTATCACATCTTTCTCCAAATCTGCATCCAGACAATCTGATTTGCATTGGTGGGGCAGATCCAGGGATCGGATGCAATCCATTTTGTGGAAGTGACTGAATAAGACCTTTTGAATAAGGGTGTCGGGGATTATTAAAAAACTGGTTATTTTCGGCGATTTCAACGATCTGCCCACAATACATAACGACTATTCGATCAGCCAGATCCTCTGCAACTTTGAGATCATGGGTGATTAGAATCAGTGTTTTCCCCTTTCTTTTCAAATCTGCAAATATATCAACAATTTCGGATTTATTTATAACATCCACTCCTTTTGTTGGTTCATCTATAATAATTACCTCCGGGTTTGCTGCAGTCCCCATTGCGATCATTGCCCGTTGTAGCATTCCACCACTATATGTTACAGGATGTTCTTCAGCCCAGAAGGGAGCTGGAATGATATTAAAAATATTTAGTTGGCTAATTGCTTTTTTTCGGGCCTCTGACCAGGTCTTGCCTGAATGTATTACTGATGGCTCCGCAATCTGTTTCCACATCTTCATTGAGTAGTTAAAACCGGTCTTTGGGTTCTGTGGAATCCAGGAGATTATTCCTCCCCTAACTGATTCAATTTCTTTTTCGGATATCGAAAGAAGGTTTTTTCCATTGAAAATGATGCTGCCATTGATAATTGATTTTTCAGGAAGAAGCCGAATTATTGAGAGGCCGAGAACAGATTTTCCACTACCACTCTCTCCAATGATTGCTATTGTTTCCCCATGGTATATGGAGAGTGATATTTTTTCGATTGGTTTCAAAATTATATTGGAACTCTGAAAGGAAACAGTAAGATCAGATATATCAATGATAGGTTTTTTGGAATCCATAAATCGGAAAAATACTGTAAATATTAGAGTCTTTCTTATTTTCCAAATCTGATTTCATTATGATTTATTTACTGTGCCCCAGATAAAATTAACTTCACAGTGTTCTATTCTCTGTTGTTCTTCAGACATCAATCTTTTTTGGTATTCGGCAATTTCATCAGCACAAAGATGCTGAACATTCACCAGATTATGATTACAGAAAAAAGATTTCAGATAATCTACACTCATGACATCTTTTAGTGGGAGTTGTTCAATAATCTCCGGAGAATACATTTGATACCACAATTTCTGCCGTTCATTGAGTGATTTCATATCATTACTATCAACCAGGGGAAAATAATTTTGTGGCTTTTGGTGGCCATCTATTGCAATTATTAGACCGCCAGGTCTGCAAACCCTCGACCACTGCTGAATGGCGGTATCAGGATGAGGTAGTGTCCATAGAAGATGCCTGCAGATGACACAGTCATACATATTGTCCTGGAAAGGGAGATTTTCAGCATCACCTGGCATAAAGATTACGGCTAATTTCTTTTCTGCAGCTTTTTTTCGTCCCACATCTATCATCTTTTCTCCAATATCAATACCGGTAACCTTGTGACCAAGTTCTGCAAGAATAATTGCAATCATTCCGGTCCCAGTCCCTACATCTAAAATTATTTTTGATTCTTTACCAATTATTTCAGATAGGTATTGCATCCATAACTGACTTTCAATTTTATCGGCGCCATGACCTATATCATCATCAAATGTCTTACTTCTCTCATTCCAATATGTTTTGACATTTTCTTTTATGTCCAGTAACAAAGGGCCATTGTTATTCATAGTATTTATTTACTCAACCGTTCATATAATATGATCTGAAAATCTTAATTTTGCAATTTTTTTTAATATTAGTTATAAATTTGATATTATAGTTTAGAAAATATGGATGGATAATTTTCACTTTTAATAATTTTAGATACTCCTTGGACATTAGTATCATTGTTTTTTATGATATGTTTAAAATTCCTATAACAAATATATTAAAAGGAATATTTGATTACATCATCTCTCTCCGACACGAGAAGATAATATTATTAATTTGTAGCAACATATTTTTATGTCGTACCACAGCTAAGAGGTCACAAAAATAGGTGTTTGTACGAGAAGAGCCAGTAGAGAAAAACGATCTAATCCGAAATGTTACCGATCTTCGGGCAGATGTATCTCGTTAGCTGTGTCACCTGATTTTCACTCCGAAAAAACAGCATCTGCCCGGATTTATTCTCCCCTTCATTCTGAACATTAACAGACAAAACCCGATGATAAAGGACCAGTGTTTTTTTTCACGCATTTCATTCCTTTATGATATGTTATTTTTCATTAAGTAATGATATCTAAGTCATGATAAGAAAAATACTTATAATTTAAGAAATAATATAAATAATGTACTACTTTGACAGGGAAGAATGAAGAGGTGTAGTACTTGGCTGTAATAATTCATTTTAGCAGTTTCATATATGATTTATCGTAATCATGGGTGTTGTCCTGCCGGAAGCATACCCAAAAATCCCTGTCAAAAAACCCCTCTTCTCTCTTAAATAGAGGACAGTAAAAGATCCGCCGAAATAAAATTGCCGAAACTTTAAAAAGATACTGGTGAAGTCACAAGATTTTTTATGCTACTGTCCTGATTTTCAGAAATTATCCTAATCTCCTGCTCTAACTCTGAAATCTTCTTTTCGTACCGAAAAATTGATTCGTGTAGGATTTGACATCGTATGAGAGAGATTTTTATATGCTGATCCATTAAATCACCTGTTAATATTATCTGTCGTTTGAATAATTATAATTTTTTTATTATTAAATATTCATTCACCATTAAAATTTATAACTATGACACTGATCACAAATAAACCGTCTTCAACTCACTGATATTGCTGAATGGTTTGCAATACGCTCAAATAATTGAGAGATCATCCCACCAGATACTTACTAATAAAAGAAATAATAATATTTCATTGCAAAGTGTACTTACGGATAGAGATTAAATAATTATATTATTCATAAATCACTTTGCACCAGGAAAACTTAAGACTAAACTATCGGATTGAAATTATGACCGGAAATACATATGAAAATGATAATTGCAGGTGCTGGGCGTCATTCTGGGATGGTGTAAACCAGGCAGGAAACAGGAAAGGACCAATGACACCAGGGTTTTGGAATCATATGGCACAACGTTATGAACGGGGTTCTTCTAAAGAGAAAGAAGAGAGCAGACTAAAAAAAATTCTTGAATTCATCACCAGTTCTGGATTGCAGATTAAGGGTGCAGAGGTACTGGATGTCGGGGCAGGGACTGGTTCCCTTTCAATTCCGCTCGCAAAGCTGGGTGCACAAGTTACAGCAGTTGATTTTTCAGAAGAGATGCTGAAAAAATTGCAGGCACGGGCACAAGAGGAAGAGGTCACTGTCAGAACAATCCTTAAATCATGGGATACAGTCAACCTGGACGAAGAAGGATTTCGAAATAAATTTGATCTTGTCATTGCATCCATGACACCGGCAGTCAGAAACCCTCCAGATCTCGCCCTTATGCTTGAAGCT
>Ga0255346_1007331_pt1 | contig 10358 bp, 10 predicted proteins | sample wastewater_treat_FD_194410 | JGI IMG/M metagenome (GOLD analysis project Ga0255346, IMG submission 194410) | Wastewater microbial communities from Lulu Island WWTP, Vancouver, Canada - plant22 | ecosystem: Engineered > WWTP > Wastewater > Unclassified | place: Canada: Vancouver, British Columbia... | reverse complement strand
AGCAGAATAAGCCAGATTTGGATCCAGCCGATAAAGCGCTTTTTGATGTGTTGAGTCAATGGCGTACATCAACTGCAGCCCACGAAGGCTACCCACCATACGTGGTGTTTAGTAATGCCGAATTAGAGGTAATGGCAGTAAAGAGGCCTGAAACCAAAAGCGCTTTAAGTCAAATCCGTGGGGTTGGAAAGATCAAGTTGGAAAAATATGGAGCGCAAATACTTCAGATAATTGCCTCATTTGTATACGGTGGCGATGTCACAAACGATAACCCCACTGACAACCAGTCGCAGACTAATCAACCCAAATCCGGATAATAACAATGCACCATAGCCCTGTCGTACTTTTTGCATTTTGGGAATCCTTTTTGCTGGACCTGTTATCAAGGACTAGCAAATTTCGAAAAGACCTGCGCTTCACATTGACTCAGCGAATAGACAACACAGCGTTGGATGTGATGGAACTGCTGATCGAGGCGCGGTGGCAAAAGGACAAAAAGCGCCAGCTGGAACTGATAAGTACGTATATAGACAAGTTGCGGATTTTGTTACGCCTTGCTTTAAGGTTGGGTGCCTTAGATAAAGGTGGTTATGAGCACCTAATCAGAGGCCTTGATGAAGCTGGGCGAATGGTCGGTGGTTGGATTAAGCAACAGGGACAAAAATGAAACGAGTGGGTCACTTGTTTGAACAAGTGGCAAGCTTTGACAGCCTCCATCGAGCTGCGCAACGGACAATAAAGGGGCACCGATTACTGCCAACATACGCGAATTTCGCGTTCGATATGGAGACTCACGTGCTGGCCCTTGAACGCGAACTTTTGGATGGCACGTATCATCCCAGGCCATATCGCACTTTTTGTATCACTGACCCAAAACCACGTACGATTTCGGCGGCAGATCTGCGAGATAGGGTGGTTCATCACGCCGTTTGTGAAGCACTTGAGCCAATTTTTGAACGCTTGGCAATCTTTGACAGCTATGCCTGTCGCAAAGGTAAAGGAACGCACAAGGCATTGGCCAGGGTCAGGCAATATTGTCAAAAATATCCCTACTTTATGAAACTGGATATCAGGCATTTCTTTGAAACAGTCGACCATGGTGTACTTAAGGCCCAAGTACGCAAGGTTGTAAAAGACCAAAGATTGCTGTGGCTGGTAGACATATTCATCGATCATGGTGCGCCTGGATCCCAAGTTGGCAAAGGCTTACCCATTGGAAACTTGACCAGCCAACACTTCGCAAACTTTCAGCTGTCTTTTTTGGACCACTTCATCAAGGACAAGCTTGGTGTCAAAGCATATGTTCGATACATGGATGACGAACTGCTTTTTGCAGATTCAAAACAACAGCTTTTTGCCTGGCTAAAAGAGATTGAATCGTTCGTTTTCACAGATTTGAAGCTTGAGCTTAAAAGTGAACGCACTGTTGTTGCTCCAATTGAACAGGGTGTTCCCTTCTTGGGTTTTCGTGTGTGGCCCAGCATTACTAGATTGAGCGCAAAAACCAGAAAGCGATTTATTTCAGGCGTTCGCCGCTTGGAAATGGAATTCGATCAGAATATAATCAACGAACGTACTTTGGTACGGTCGATGGCTAGTAGGGTAGGTCATGTTATGCATGCCAACACCCGCAGCTTTCGAAGGTCAGTTTTTTATACTGACTAGGTTTGGGGGCATACAGGCTCTAACCGGGTTAATCGCGGCGGCTCCTGGAACAACAACGCCAGGAACGTGCGGGCAGCTAATCGCAACAACGACGATCCGCGCAACCGCAACGACAACCTTGGGTTCCGCCTCGCGAGCTCGCGGCCTAATACCAGAAGTTCGGAGTTTACGGACTCCGATCCCGTGTGTAGGCACCGACCAGTTCCCCAAAACCTGTGCCGCAGCAATGCGGACGAAGAACCACCGGGTGCGCCGGTCTGGTAGGGCTGATGCTTCGAACGCCCGGCGCACCCCCCCCCAGAAGGTCCTAAGCGGATGAACATTTTGGCTAAAGGTCTGCGTCTGCGGCACTTGGTCTTAGTGCATACCCGTACCAAGGGCTCGAAGGACATCAAGCGCCTCGTAAAGTTCAACTTCATACACGAAAACGCCAGCTTTAACCATCACAACAACGAACGCGGCATCGTCTGCGAGGGGAGTGGGGAAGGTCTAAGACATTTAACCCGACATTTAACCCGACATTCTAAATGTCGGGTTAAATGTCGGGTTAAATGACCACAACGCGAAACTACTTTAAGACAATCCACTTTCCGTTTCTTTTAGAACCAATTCTTTGTATGTATCCATTTTTTTGCAATGAAGAATATGCCCTTTGTATGGTCCTTACTGTAACCCCAATTTCATCTGCCATTTCATCAGCTATCAAATCGGCATCTTCAACTAAAAGTGCTAAAACACGTTTTTCAGTTTTCGTTAACTTTTGTTTATTTTCGATCTCGTTGTAATTATTACCGATTTTAGACAAGACCTTTTTATTAAACGGTATGACGCAACGGATATATCTATCATCTATTTCAAAAACATCTTTTCCATATTGCTCAACAATGGTTGGTATCCCGTGACCGGTATGCTCGGTAAGGTTCATCATTAAAAATATCCTCATCAGTGTCTCATTCCTTGGTTTACTGACTCCTTCAAAAAATAATTTTTCAGTCATGCCATTTGGGAGGCCGCCATGTGAAAATACTTCTATCCGGTCATTAAACATAGATATTTGAGGCTCAGTAATCGTCCAATCATTATGAACCAAACAATTTATTACCGCCTCATTGACTGAACCAAAATCAAAAAGGTAAGTGTCTTCTCGCGGTCTAACGGTAGTATCTGAGATGCATATATTTTCCGCTTGCAATCTAGTTTTTATCTTGGCATAAGTAGTTAATAGACATCCGTAACCGTAGTCGCTGCGTTCAGATATTGCCGCTTTGTTTTTACCGGCAAACTTAACAAAAATAAAAGGTATATTGTTTCTATCTGCCAAAAGTTCTGCCAGTAAATTATAATGACCCTCTTCCGTTTTTAACTTTAAGTTGCTTTCAAAGGATCTGTCATCAAGGTGATAGCCTTTCTCAGTATAGTATATTTTCAACTCTCTAAAAGTTAATCCTGCCGAACTTGATTTCTTTTTCAGCATGTATTCCGTATCAATAAAATTTCTTTCGTATCTGATTCTTATTTGCTCAGGCGTCATTTCCTTACAAGTTGTTCCAATCCTTATAGTGCAGCCTGCCGATGAAAATCCGTATTTCTTGAGACAATAAATATTTCTACTGCCCTTTGTAATGTTTATGGCTATAACCGTTTTGCCTTCTTCATATTTTAACGCTGAGGTAATTTCATCTTGCGGGTTAGGTTCTATCCCGTTTGTGATTATGTCCGACACCTTCCTGAAAGTTTCATCAATCTTATCTGCACCGACAATTTCGCCGTTATCTTTTACACCAATGAGAATGGTGCCTCCCGATGCATTCAAAAAAGAAACTATCTCTCTTGCGATGGAGTCCGTATATCTTTCTTTTAATTCGACATTTTCTGATTCAACATACTTAGCCATATCCTATGCCTCCTCGCAATGTTATATATTAAACCCGACATTAATTCAAGTTAACCCGACATTCTAAATGTCGGGTTAAATGTCGGGTTATCAGTTTTTTATACTGACTAGGTTTGGGGGCATACAGGCTCTAACCGGGTTAATCGCGGCGGTTCCTGGAACAACAACGCCAGGAACGTGCGGGCAGCTAATCGCAACGTCGAATTCGGGGAAGGTCCGAAGCGGATGGACGTTTTGGCTAAAGGTCTGCGTCTGCGGCACTCGGTCTTAGTGCATACCCGTACCAAGGGCTCGAAGGACTTGGTGCGCAAGGTAAAGTTCACGTGCATCCCGGTCCACCTGCACGACATCGAGGGGCAGCGTGGCCTGGTGGTGGTCCACATGGGCGGCCGCAAGCGCATGATGCTGCTGACGTGGCGAGTCCCTAAAAGCTTTGCCGAGGCAGCCCAATGGATCCGGGCGTACCTTAGGCGCTGGAGCGTAAAAGACTGGGCCCGGGCCTGCAAGCAACTCGTCGGCATCCAACAGTGGGGGAAAGGGGGCCTGCGCCCAAAGACAGCACAAAAGCGTCCTAAACAACGACTTCATACACGAAAACGTCAGCTTTAACCATCACAACAATGATCGCGGCATCGTCTGCGAGGGGAGTGGGGAAGGTCTAATTGTTAATGCCTTGATTCACAGAGACTATGGAGTAATTGGTAGTGAGGTCCATATCGATATTTATGACGATAGATTAGAAGTCTATTCCCCTGGTGGAATGTACGATGGGACGTTTGTTCAAGATGTGGATCCTTATAACGTTTGCTCTGTGAGAAGAAATCCAGTTATTGCAGATGTGTTTTCAAGGATGAATCTTATGGAGAGGAGAGGTTCAGGCCTTAGAAAGATAATAGAATCTTATGAGTTTGAAGAAAAGTATAAAGAGAAGTTAAAGCCAGAGTTTCGCTCCACAGAGGTATCGTTCCACACTAATTTAATGAATTTGAATTATGATGGTCAAAATGATGGTCAAAATGATGGTCAAAATGATGGTCAAAATGATGGTCAAAAATTACAGCCAGAACAAAGAAGAACCGAGATCATAAGAGTTATTGAAGCTAACCCAAAAGCTACTGCTTTAGAATTATCAAAGTTGTTGTTAGTTTCCAAAAGTACGATTGAACGAGATTTAGCAAAGTTGAGAGATGAAGGTCATATTGAGTATGAGGGAAGTGCCAAAACGGGGGAGTGGAAATTAAATAAATGATTTAATTTTTACTGTAGCTGTAACCCGAACTGAGACTGGAACGGGTAAAATAATCCAAAATTAAGTCGAAGCAAGGCAAACAGGATTAGACCTTCCCCACTGCAATAATGTTCGAGTTGGTCATGATCGAGCGCATACGTTTGCTTTGATTCAGGAAAAATTGATATAAATTTGGCGAGTTCCCGTGAAATGCTGTAAGCATGATTTCGACAGATAGCTGCTGCCAGCACAGAGACACGAAGGGAGGCTCGCCAATGAGGATTGGTGCGACGGTTGGGCAAGTTTGTCCAGAAAACTTCAGTTGGTCTGCGTCTGCGGCACTCGGTCTTAGTGCATACCCGTACCAAAGGCTCGAAGGACGTCGTGCGCCTCGTAAAGTTCACGTACATCCCGGTCCACCTGCGCGACGTCGAGGGGCAGCGTCGCTTGGTGGAAGTCCACATGGGCGGCCGCAAGCGCATGATGCTGCTGACGTGGCAAGAGTAACCGCCAGAGAGGTTGAATATATCAGGACACGAGCTCAAGATGATGACTATTACTGCAAGTTGATTAAGGACTATCTGACAGAATTCCAGAGCGCATCCCGTAAAGAAATTGATAAGTTGCTGATGGATAAATTTAGTGATGTGCTAAGCGAAAGACAGAAAAAACGCAAAATTGCCAATCTGCTTACAAAAATGCGTAGAGCAGGGGTGATTTGTAACAATGGCTCTCGTAAGGAACCGAGCTGGGAATTTATGTGAGTGCTTGAAAAATTCATAAAAGAAAGGGGCAGTTTTCAGAAAAGAAAAATGTGTAACTGATGTAAATTCGAGTGGTTAGCCTTTTTTAGATTGGCGGATTAAAAAACACATCAAAAAATGATGCGGAAAGCCTTTATCGTTGCTGCTGTAGTTGATTGTCTAGGCAGGGCAGGGTGCTTGGGGTTGGGGTAGGCATGTTGAATGTCAGGGACGGGCGAGGCTTGAAACACTTGCGCGGCTGGTGCGATAAATGGGTTGGTGCTGTATCATCGTGAGTGGCATGTGGAGGTTGTGTAAGTGGCTAGTTCATTGGACAAATTGACGATACGCGGGTTCAAGTCGATTCGTGAGTTGAAAGACTTTGAGTTGAAGAACCTGAACATCTTGGTTGGTGCTAATGGTTCAGGGAAAAGTAACCTGATTTCCTTTTTTCGGATGCTCCAATCGTTGATCGACGGGACACTTGCTGACTACGTGCGAAACAGCGGGGGAATCAGCGATCTTCTGTACAACGGTCGGAAGGCAACTCAGGAAATGGCGTTTGAAACCTACTTCGGGCGATTAGGGTATCGATTCAAACTTGTGCCGGGCCCTGGAGAGGGATTTGCTCTAACGGATGAGGCTTGTTTTTGCTGCGACGGGGCTTCCCAATGGTGGGACCTGGGGGATAGCGTGGATAATACTTCACGCTTGGTTGAGGAGGCTAAAGGACACTATGGTGACAGCGAAAACAGTAAGCCTGTTTATGATGTAGTAAGCTCTTGGAAAATTTATCATTTTAACGACACCACTGCGACTGCGTCTATGCGGCATGCCGAGATTATTCAAGACAACAGGGCATTGCGAAATGACGCGGCTAACATCGCACCATTTTTGTTGTTTCTGCGTGAGCTAAACAGACCCCATTATGATGAAATTCTGCATGCCTGCCGTTTGGTTGCACCGTTTTTGGATGATTTTTTACTTGAACCACAGCAACTAGGACCTAAAACTAAGGTTGCTCTTTCATGGAAGGCCAAGGGCTCGGATTATCCCATGCAGCCTTATCACCTGTCTGACGGCACAATCAGGTTTATCTGCCTAGCTACGGCACTACTGCAACCCAATCCTCCATCTACCATCATCATTGATGAGCCAGAGCTGGGCTTGCATCCTGAAGCGATACGCATTCTTGGTGAGCTGATCGAGGACGCAGCCAAGCGAACTCAACTGATTATCGCGACCCAATCTCCACTTTTGCTTGATCAATTCGCCATCAAGGACATCGTCGTAGTCAAGCGCAAAGAAGGGCAATCAACCTTCGAACGACTGAAGCACGAGGATTTCACCGAGTGGCTGCAGGATTATTCCGTTGGTCAACTTTGGACAAAGAATGTGATCCAGGGGGGCACGACAAAATCCTAGACGGCGGTTCATTCCCTATGTGTCCATGTACGAGATCGAGGCTCTGTTCTTCAGCGATCCTGAGCAACTGGTAGCATTAGAGTAAACGTATGCGCTCGGCGACCAAGAACTCGAACATTACGACGATGGGGAGGGCCTAAAAACACGTTTGGTTTGGTTGCGTGGGCGAACCATGCTACCCTAATCTAGGCCGACATTGGAGGGGTTCATGGCTGAGCGTATGATTGTGGTTATTCCTACTTATAATGAGTCGGAAAATGTGTCTCTTTTGATTCCGCAGATTCATGAGGTTGTTCCTGATACCGATATTTTGGTTGTTGATGACAATTCCCCTGATGGGACCGGGGCTATTGTTGCCGAGATGGCGGCTAAAGACCCTCGGATTAAGCTGCTGTCTCGGGAGGGTAAACAGGGGCTTGGGCGGGCCTATGTGGCTGGGTTTAAAAAGTGCCTCGAAGAGGGGTATGACCTGATCTGCCAGATGGATTGCGATTTTAGCCACCAGCCTAAGTATCTGCTGGAGTTCTTGGAGGCTATCAAGGAAGCGGACGTGGTTATTGGTTCGCGGTATGTGCCTGGTGGTACTACCGAAGATTGGCCGTTTAAGCGCCGCTTTTTGAGTAAGGGGGGAAATCTTTATGCCAGGACAATCCTGGGTATCAAGGTGACCGACTTGACCGGTGGGTTTAAATGCTGGCGCCGTCAGGTGCTTGAGGGTATTGACCTAGACACCGTCGGGGCCGCTGGCTATGCGTTCCAGATGGAAATGAACTATCGATCGGCAAAGGCCGGCTTTAGGATTGTCGAAATCCCGATTACTTTCCCAGATCGAACTAGGGGTGAATCAAAGCTTGGGCAGGGAATCTTTTGGGAATCTCTGAAAATGCCGTGGAGATTAAGGTTTAAAAAGTCATAGTGCCGTTTAGGCCATAATTTCTGCAGCGAGCCGCTATCTTCCACCAAGGGCCGTCGACTTGGGCGGCGCCCCGCCTAGCATCAGTATCGCGAAGACTTTTGCGTTGCCGACCATGTTGGACAGCCAGATGTATTCGTTTGGTTGGTGGGCGGTTTCATCCATCCTGGACCACACGACTACCGGATAGTTAAGTTCCCGTAGATAGCTGGCAAGCGTGCTGCCGCCTATGCCTTGAGGTCTGGCGTCGACGTTGTAAACGCGTCTTACAGCCTTTTTAACCTCTTCAACCAGTGGCGCGTCAGTTGGTGTTGGTGGCGCCGCATCTTGGCGGGTGTCAACTTCCACTGTAATTACCACCCGATGCTTGCGAGCCACATCACTGGCCATCTCTCTGACCGTGTCAATCACCGAGTCAACCGAGATTTGGGGCAGAATCCTGCAGTCCAGGTAAAAGACGTCTTCGCCTGGTAGGGTGCTGATGGCTTCAACGTTTCTTTCGCGTTTGGTGGCCTCAAAAGTAGACATTGGTGGGGTGAACAGTCGGTCTCGTTGATCAAAGGTCTCGTACAGGGATAGCAGCCTTGTGATCAAATGAGAGCCCGCCACCATGGCGTTGATTCCAAGTCTGGGGTTGCTGGCATGGGCCTGTCTTCCCACCGTGCGAAGCCGCAACCAAAGTATCGACTTTTCAGCGACTTCGATCATCGAGCCATCGTAGTTTCCAGCATCTGGAATCAAGAAGCTGTCGTTTGGTCTGAAAAGGTCGCGATGGTTTTGTAACACCCATTGAATACCGGCCGGGCTTCCGGTTTCTTCGCCAGACACGAACAAAAGCCCTATGTCGCACACAGGTTCCAGGCCCAGTTCCTTGAGCGCCTTGGCCGCAAAAACGGCTGAAACTATGCCTTGGTTGTTGTCCTCGACTCCGCGACCAATCAGCTTGTCGCCTTCTTTTCGCAGCTCCCATGGGTTTGCCTTCCACAGGCCGATGTTACCTGGGGGGACTACGTCCAGGTGGGTCACAAACCAAAGCGTTTTCAAGCGGTCTTTGCCCGGGATGGTGAACAAAAAGTTTGGCCGCTTGGGGTCTTGGCTGTCATCAGATAGCCACTGGGCAGTTCCTAGGCCGGAATCTTCCATGAAACTGGCCAAAAATTCTGCCTTTTCCAGTTCCCCAGGGCCTCCATGTTCAGGCCCTACGGCGATTTTTTTGACCAGTTCTTCCAGCAGGGAAACCATCGGGTCTTGGCCCTCCTCAAGCCAGGTCAAACTGAGTCCAACCGGGGAAGAATCAACGTTTTTTCGCTTTTTGGTGCTCATCTTTCAACCAAGTGAGTCAGTTCGGGTCATCATTGCACAGCTGAGGCCTTGGGTCAAAGAGTGGGGAATTTTCCAAAAGCGCCACTTTCATCACGAGCGAGCCTTTGACAAGCGATTGAGCGGGGAATTTTAAAGAAAGTGGGCTATGCTTGGCCCGGTTTGATTTGGAGCTTTCATAGTGGTTTCGTCCGATGTGATTGTCGCGCTGGCTACAGCCCCGGGGCGCGGTGCACTTGGGATAGTGCGCCTGTCTGGAGCTGGCTGCCACAGTCTGGCCGTGAGGTTGTGTCCTGGGCTGCGTGAAGTGCCCATGGCCCGCCTTTTGACCCGCGTTCATATTGTGGATCCTGGTAGTGGTCGCAAGCTTGATGATGCAACCGTTGTGTTTTTCAATCAAGGGGCCTCGTTTACAGGGGAAGAGTCGGTTGAGTTCATCTGCCATGGTGGTGCCTTGGTGCTTGATGGGGTTATCAAGGCCTGTACCTTGGCGGGGGCTAGGCATGCGCTGCCTGGTGAGTTCACCCGTCGAGCCGTTGCAAGTGGTCGATTGGACTTGGTGCAGGCTGAGGCGGTTGCCTTGCTTGCAGACGCCAGCAATGAACAGACAATTGATGTCGCATTGGACGCCCTTGGTGGTGCGCAGTCCGAAAAGATCGCGAATCTGCGAGGCTTTTTGTTGGATATCTTGGCCAATTGGGAAGTCACCCTGGATTTTATTGAAGACGACAACGTTGTTGTGGATGTAGAAGAGGCCTTGGCATTGCTGGACCAGGCCATTTCAACGATGGAGCAGGGGATCGCGGCGGCCCAAGCCTCAAGGCCGGCTATTGAGGGCGTCAAAGTGGCCCTGGTTGGAGCTCCAAATGCTGGTAAATCAAGCCTTTTTAACGCGCTTTTGGAGCAGGATCGCGCCATTGTTCGTCCGGAAGCTGGGACTACAAGGGATGTCATTAGTGAACGGCTTGTGCTGTCTGGAGTGGCCATTGAACTGTTGGACACGGCGGGGCTGCGAAGTGCAGATGGGGTCGAGGGGGAAGGGGTGGCCAGGGCCATAGCTGCGGCCCAGCAAGCGGACATCCGGGTTTTGGTGGTGGATGGGGCAGGTTTGGCAGGGGTGGAGGCTTTTGGGGGGATTAATCCGGATCTGGTGGTTTATTCCAAGGCGGA
>Ga0255346_1007326_pt1 | contig 10365 bp, 9 predicted proteins | sample wastewater_treat_FD_194410 | JGI IMG/M metagenome (GOLD analysis project Ga0255346, IMG submission 194410) | Wastewater microbial communities from Lulu Island WWTP, Vancouver, Canada - plant22 | ecosystem: Engineered > WWTP > Wastewater > Unclassified | place: Canada: Vancouver, British Columbia... | reverse complement strand
ATTCTTGCACTGCCGCTATGCGTTCTTCATCTGTTAGCTTACTTCCTCTTGACATAAAATAACCCCCTTACAGCTTTCACACGCTTTTGTTTTTTCGTGTGTCTACTTTAAGGGGATTATATCAGTTCCGTCGGGGTAGCAGTTTTCGATCACAGAGGCATAAACAGGCACAAGTGCAGCTGCGCCGTCAAGGACGGGAAGTTCATCCTCCGCAGTAAATTTCAGTGACGAACCTGTCCTTGCGAGGTCTGAGTCCTCCTCAAAGGGAAGAAATCTCCCTACATCTACCATTTTCAGTTGTCCGACACCGCTGAAATTATTGGCAAGGCGGCGTGTGATGGTCACGTAAAGAAACAGATTGACTGCCGCAAAGAAAAGGACTGCTGCGAGTATCACAAAAACTTTTTTCACAGCCACATCTCCCTTGCTACAAACTGGATTATTGAGGAATTCTCATAGGCTTTGCATATGTACAGCATATGTGCGGCAGTAAGGATAGTTCCGACTAAAAGCACAGCTATGAGTATTATAAAGAATTTTTTTCTGCTCATTTTACATTCCCAGCATTATCTGTGATGCCATTACAGACAGGAATATGAAGATGATCACTGCAAATATTACTATTATTATACTTATGATGAACAGTGCGGTAATATTGCCGTTTCTTGCCCTGCCTTCCCTTTTCGCCTTGATGCCGTCCCTTATGAACATAACAGTCGACATTATAACGAATACTGCCATTGTAAGAACTGTGATGCTGACAGTGATAAGAGGGATCATATCCACAAAATCATCCATAGTCTTTTCCTCCATATAATAATTTACATAAATCATAACACATATCTATTTGAATGTCAATCAGGGCAACAGCATTTACTTTTTTAGGGCGATTCATAATTCTTGTAAACCATCCGTAAAGCATCGCTACTCTTGCTTTACTACTTCGTCAGGGGGACGCTGTCCCCCTCATTCACCCCCTGCAAGGGAGATAACATCCCCCTTGACCCCGGAATGCCGCCTTCGGCGGTTTTTTATTATTTATTTAAAAGTAAACGCTGTTGCCGTGCTTGCAGAAAACGGCCTGATATGGTATGATTATACATACAAAAAAATTTTCAGAAAAAATTTCCGGAACAGGTGCGTATTTTTTTAAGTTCGTGCGTCTAATAAGTGAAAAGCAAATTTGCCACGATAATATGAGGAGGGAATCAAATGGGAAACGATGTTGAGCGCTACCGCCGTTTCCTTGATGGTGATGACAATGGATTGATAGAACTTATCGATGAATATCACGAAGGTTTATCTCTGTATCTTAACAGTATAGTCAATAACATAAGCCTTGCAGAAGATATTATGCAGGATACCTTTGTCAAGCTTGCCATAAAAAAGCCTGCTTTCAGAGGGAAAAGCTCATTCAAGACCTGGCTGTACTCCATAGCAAGAAACTGCGCTTTCGATCACCTGAGAAAAACCTCTAAGATATCCGATATCTCGCTGGAGGATCAGAACCTTGTCGCCAGCGAATCAGATACGGAGCTGCACTATCTCAAAGAGGAACAGAAGATCGAACTGCATAAAGCTTTAAAACGGCTGAATCCTGATTATTATCAGGTGCTCTACCTGATGTATTTTGAGGATTTCGACACCATTGAGATATCAAAGATCATGCACAAGGCAAAACGACAGGTCAGCGACCTGATATACAGAGCAAGAAAATCACTGCGATCAGAACTGGAAAAGGTGGGCTTTACATATGAGAAATACTAAAGATATTGCCGAAGCTGTTTTCAGGATACGTGATGAACATCTTGAACAGAAGAGGCTGAGAAATAATAAGATCAAAAAAGCCTGTGCCGCTGTTTCCGCAGTTTCAGCCGCAGTTTTCATAACGGGCGGCGCAGTGTATATTTCCAACAGATCTGCAAAACCGGGCCGCATCCCCGAAGAAGTATCCGTAATAAGCGAAGAGGATATCCCCGCTTCAACATCAGCTGTTACGGATAAGGTCACAACTCATACGAATGCGGCAGTATCCTCCGTGATAACATCAGCTTCAGAAACAACAACAGCGACCGCTTATACTACATCATCTGCGGTCACATCTGCTGAGAAGAAAAATAACACACCTGCTGTCAATACTTCCGCAAACAGCACAAACGCATCAGTATCATCTGCACGTACTGAAACAGTTCGTACTTCTGCGGAAACAACACCGACAGAGATAAATACCACCATCGTGACAACTGCTGCCACGAAAAATGATGAGGAGGAAATAAGAATGAAAGTTGAAAATATAAAAAGATACCTTGCCGCTCTTTCCGCTGCTGCATTATCATCATCTGCCGTAACACCTGTTACAAATGCCGCATCTGCTTATGTTCCGAAAGATTATAAAACAGATATGCAGTACGTTGAATGGATGTACGAAAATCCCGGAATTATAGACTTCGACGGAAACGGCAGATTCGACGCATTTGACGCTTACGCTGTTCATGCGTATATCCACGAAAAAGACGCAGTACCCGAAGAAACAGCAGAAAGATGCGCTGCAAACGGTGATATCAACAACAACGGCAAGATCGATGATGAAGATACAGTATTGCTTATCGGCCATGCGATCAAAACAGACGAAGGAGAGGACATCGAAACATACTTCACAGGCGTTACACTGGGTTACATCGTTGAAGCTGATAACGGAAAGTATACATCTCCTATTTTGTATGTCAGAAGAAAGACCGGCGAAAGCTGTCCCGAATCAGAAAAGGAAACCTACCTTCTCCCCTATGTTGACGAAAGCTACACCTACGGTTCGGATGACACAATATCCGCTTTTGTGGAAAGCTTTTTCAACTATACATTCAAGGAATATGATGCCATTTCACTTTCTTACGAAAGCCTTTCATATTCACAGTTTGCAGATGAGATCAAGAGCAGAAATATGAGCTTCGATGTCAACGAAGACGGCGAAAAGGATATGAAGGATCTTTTCGATTTCTATCTGTATGATATCCTTACCTGCACAGAAAATGATCTCTCAAAGACATCTATAGTCTTCAGCTCTGACGATCCCGAAGCAACATCAGACATCGGTCTTCCAATCCCTGACGAAGATAAGGAAATGCTCCTGAAAAACTGCAAGCCCTGGTATGACCTTGCAGAAGAATATTTCACCTCACCTCAGCTTGACGGTATAGCAAGATATATGATGAGCAGCTGTGAGCTTAACGGTGATAATACACATACCCCATATTACTATTCATACCGTGGAGACCTCACTGTAAACGAACGCAGCGTAGTGGATTACTTCGTCATAGACCTCGACGGCTGGCTGTCCGTATTCTTTGAAAGCCCCAACAAAACAAGCGATTATTCCAAAAGTCAGGCTGCTATGGACAGATACTATCTCACTAATTCAGACTCAGAATATCTTCACGACAATGCTAAGTTCAAAGCACTGATCTCTGAGGTTCAGCAGAAGTACAAAGACGGTCTGCTTAACGATGTACTTGATATAAACCACGACGGAATAGTTGATGTTTACGATCAGTGCAGTATGTCTATATACGGAAGCGATATCTCTAACCTGATCTCAGCTGAATTCAGCGTTCTTCCGCAGGAACAGTGGGATCATATCGAAAACAACCTTGATCTTGACAACGATAACGTTGCAGGAACTATCATTGATGAGTTAGTGCTTTCATCCATTACAGGCCCAAAACTTTCTCAGTATGAACAGGATCTCTACTTCCTTGACCTCCTCGAAAAGAAGGATCTCCGTACAGCAAGCGAAATAGAGCCTTTCCTTGCACCGCTTTGCGAGAATAAGGATACAGGCGACGTTGACCTTGACGGTGCTATTACAGCTAAGGACGCTTCACAGGTGCTCACATTCTTTGCAGAATCATCAACAGATAAAGATATACCCCCTGTTGATGAGGCTAAGATGAACAAGCTCGGCGACTTCAACAGCGACGGAATGATCGACGCTAAGGACGCTTCATCCATACTCAAAACATATGCTAAAAATTCAGTAGAACACTAAGAATAAGTTATATATAAATATATTATCCCCGGAACAATAACCACGGTACTCATACAGAAACTTTATACGCATTTATCGGGGAAAACCTTTCTGAGGAAAGGTTCTTCCCCGAACCCCTTTTCAAAGACTTTTAATAGAATTTTGCCCCATAGAGGGCGCTCCTTTCAAGACTTGAAAAACGTTAGTTGTTTGGGAGCGCCCTCTATGGGGCAAAATTAATAGTCTTGGGAAACAGATTTGAGAAAGCCCTTCTTCAAAATGTCTACCTCAATAATACATACAAAACTTCTTTATCAGTACCGCCGTTAACGTTTCGGGGATAATTTTATCTTTTTGCATATTGACAAACACAGGGATATGTATTATAATATTGCTTCAATAATAAAACCAAAGGAGGAACATTATGAACCACACAGATACAGCTGAAAACTTATTTTCAAAAAAATACTACTGCTCTCAGGCAGTGCTTGCCGCTTTTTCGGAAGAACTGGGAATGCCCCGTGAACTCGCCCTGAAGGTGGGTGCCTGCTTCGGCGCAGGTATGTGCAAGGCCGAGGTATGCGGTGCCTGTACAGGCGCTCTCATGGCTCTGGGACTGAAATACGGTATGCACAAGGACGGCGACCTTGAAAGCAAGGAAAAAGCCAACAGCTATGCGGTACGCTTTCTTGAAAAATTCGCTGAAAAGAACGGCTCTTACATCTGCCGTGAACTGCTTGACTGTGATATTTCCACAGACGAAGGAAGAATGTACGCCCGTCAGAGCGGACTGTTCGCCGAGAAATGTCCTGCGCTGATAAAAAGCGCTGTGCTGATCGCAGAAGAATTGATCGGAGAATAAACAGAATATCGCAATAAAACTGTTGCATTATCAATATTTATATGTTATAATAAACAAAAAACAGCCAATATGGCGAACAATGACATAAAAAGGAGGAATCATAATGAAGTTAAACAGAATTTTATCCGCTCTGACTGCGGCTCTTGTTGCCATACCTTGTATGTATATACCACAGGTATCAGCTTTTACCATGGGCTCGTCTGATTCATCTGAATCCACACCTGCTATATTCATACCCGATTTTCCGCAGGAAGTCCTCGACGAATTCCAGATAGACTGGACAGGTCTGGGCTTCAACCAAACTGTTGAGCCTGCTGAGTTCAACTACGAAGGCGCTCTGCATAAATTCTCATATGAAGGCGGATACGCTATGTACGCCCAGCAGAATGAACTGAGAAGCCCGTGTATCATCTTAAACTGGTATGACTGCGATAACTTCAGCGCTTCACAGACAAAAGATTTCCCTACTCCGGCATTTTACAGCTACAACGACCCGAAAATAGCCTGCTACCTTGACTGTGAAGTAAAAAAAGAAGGCGAACTGAAAATAGGTATCATGTTCACACTAAACGGCGGCAAGACCGAACTTTTCGTTATCGATCAGTACAGTGACTCCACCGTATTCCCCGAAGATGAAAAGATAGGTTCATATACCTCAGAAGGCAGCGGATATACCCTTTACAAGGAAGCTTCCGAGGATACCGATACCGAAAGATATTACGCTGTAAGATCTGTAATACACGGCAGACATGAAGACTACGAGGTGAACATCAATGACCATCTGTCCGCACTTTCAGAACAGGATGTGAAGATCGGTACTCTCGACAAATACACCTCTATGATATGCGGAGAGGAAGGCAGAGGCACTGTTTTCTTCAAAACGTACATCAAGACAAATACCGCTCCCCTTCCGTCAGAAAAGCCGGAAACTGATGAAGAAGGCCACCCGGTGATATATTATGACAACGTTGTCAAAAATCTGGACGGCACTTACTACTCCTTCCGTACATCAGACAATGCCCAGCCCATAACCGAACTTCCTGACGGACGCTATGAGATGACTCAGCATGAGGATAACTCATGGTTCACTCCAAGCGGAAACGGTGTATTCTCCACTCAGATATCGGAAGGACTGACATCCGCAGTTCTGGCAGGCAGGGAATTCGAGGAGGGCACTTCTCTCGATGACCATAATTTCCGCCTGAACTATGAGTACACCATCTCCGAAGATGATGTATATCCCGCAGCTGTTGTATGGCTGTCAGACCCGTCACGAAGAATAGTCTTCACGGATCAGCCCGTGCCCTCTGTTGATTCGATGCAGCGTTATATCGGTACTATCTCACTGCCCGAGGGAGAGTTTGAGCTTTACGCTTCTGCGGACTCAACTCTTGAGATATCACCCGACGGTGAACGTCCGGAAAAGGAATACCGCTTTGTCCGCAAAACAGACGGCAAACCCAAAGAAGACGAAAACGGCATGATAAAGGGTTCATTCCCCATCTATGCCCTTATAAAGGCCGCAAGCAAATACGAAGTCGAATCAGGCGATGTCAGAAGGATCACTTTCGGCACTGCACAGTACAACAGAAGCTATAAACTTTACGTTACCAAAAATGAGATAGTTGAAGACGAAGTATCAGTTCTTGATGAATATGATCCGTCAAAGACCTATTCTGTTGTTACTCCGTTCACTAATATCCAGATACCGCCTTACTGCTATTATCTGTCAGGAAATTCGGATAAGTGCAGCATGACCGCCTACGATAACGGCTGTTTCAGCGGAAAAGCGTCAGGTGATAAAGCAATATTCAATGCTGACTATAATAGCAACATGACATATGACTCTTACCACGATATCGTTATCAACTATGATGTTGAAAGGGATACCAAAGACTATCACGATCTGATGTACGCCCTTTACGTCAGCAGCAGCGTCTATTCCTACCCGAACATTACTGTATATATCTACGAAGAGAATGAGGGACTTTCTCTCGCTGAACACAATCACTCTTTTCCTCCGGGAATGGGATTCAAACTGACCGATGACGATTTTGAGTATGTAAAGACCTACAAGGCAAACGGACATGAGTATGATCTTTACTATAATTCATCCACATATTACGGCTGTTTTAACACAGAGAAAGCCATCTCATATGTGTGTGTCAGAAAAGACAAGACCAAAGGAGATACGATCAAAGGCACCATTTCCGCTGCTGAGCACATAAAGCAGATAGATGAACTCGCCGGAAAAAGCTTTAATATCTCAACCGCAGGACTTTTCATTACAGAAACCAACGGCTCTGTTGAAGTGCTGAAAAACGAAATAAGCAATCCGCTTCGTGACGAACCTGAGATCATTGCAGGCGATATCAATCTGGACTGCTGTATAGATTCCTTTGACGTTATCTGCGCAAAGAAAGCTCTCATCAAAGGCGATGAGCCGAATAAGAATCTGGACGTAAACAAAAACGGTACTTTTGAAGTTGCCGATGTTGTTATGCTACAGTCCTATGTTCTGGGAAAAATAAGCGATTTTTCCTGATCAGCCAATATGTATGCAAGGGAAGGGCTCTCCGCAGAGTTCCTTCCCTTTTGACATCAACGGGGAAATGCTCGGAAAGAAAGCAAAAATCGGGCAAGTTATAGCAAAAAACAACTTGAAAAATCCGCTGTATGTGTTAAAATATCAATAGAGGCTAATTATACGCCGCAGTATTACTAAGCAAAAGCGAGGAAAGCACTGAATGAAGGAATCATTAGCAAAGAAACTCACTCTTATCACTACTGCTTTGTGTCTGGCCGTCGGCGGCGCAGGATGCAGCGCAGCAGATAAACCAAGCACATCCGAATCATCATCCGAAAGTATAGTGCAGGAATCTCAGACAGAAGCTGAAACTCTTGAATTCACCGAGAATATCACAGGCTCTGCCGACGGATATGACTACGAGCTCTGGAAGGACGAGGGCGATACAGTATTCAACGTTGAGCCGGGCGGAGGCTGCTTCTCATGTGAATGGAAAAATATCAACAATGCTCTGTTCCGCCGTGGACAGAAGTTCGACTGCACTCAGACATATGAGGAGCTGGGCAATATATCCGTTGATTACGGCGTAGACTACCAGCCCACAGGCAACTCATATATGTGCGTTTACGGCTGGACAAGAGATCCGCTTATCGAATTCTATATCGTAGAATCATGGGGCACATGGCGTCCGCCCGGAGCACCTTTCGCTATCGGAAGCGTTACTGTTGACGGCGCTGTTTACGATATCTACAAGACCACACGTTACGATCAGCCTTCTATCGACGATATCCAGACCTTTGACCAGTACTGGAGCGTCCGCAGAGAAAAGCCAAAGGGCGACGGCACTAAGCTGGAGGGCACTATCTCCGTTTCCAAGCACTTCGACGCATGGAAAGCCTGCGGCCTTGACCTGGGCAAGATGTACGAAGTCGCTCTCACTATCGAGGGCTACCAGTCCAACGGAAAGGCTGAAGTATACAAGAATGATCTCAAGATCGAGGGAACTTATTCCGAAGCTTCCGACATCAAGGTTGAAGTCGATGAAGAAGCTCTGAAAAAGCTGGACGCATCCGAGAATGAAGAATCCCCTGCTGCTATCGGATTCTTCGAGAGCAGCTTTGAGGAAGGCCCTGACGGATGGTTCACAAGAGGCGGCCCCCTCGTATTCCCCGATGCAAGCGAATCAAACACGGGGTCATGGTCACTTTTCGTCAGCGGAAGGACCGATAACTGGAACGGTGCCACAGTTATGCTCAGCACCGAGACTTACAAGCCCGGCGAGGCTTATCACTTCCGTGCAAACGTTATGCAGAAAAGCGGCGAGACCGCTACTATGAAAATGACTCTGCAATATGATCTCGACGGTGAAAAGTACGACGAGATCGCCCTTGCAGAAGCTCCCAGCGGCGAATGGATTACTCTTGAAAATACCGCTTATACCATCCCCGAGGGCGCTGAGAATCTTCAGCTCTACATCGAATCCCCCGACAGCCTGACAGATTTCTACATCGATGATGTGTCAGGTGCGGAACGTGCAGACTGATAATATTATCAAGGCAAACAATGATATAGTTTTATTATGCGATGTTCTCCGTATATCGGGGAGCATCGCATTATTTTATGCGGAAATACGCTTTCTTCTTCCCTCCGCTGACATAATCACTATTACTGAAGCTGTGAAACACAGAAACTTATGGTCATTTTCCCACTTGCAAAAAATATAATTTCATGGTACAATAATACTGTTATGTGTTTTTTTCTGCCTCAGCCGCCTCTCATCACAAATACGGCTGTTTCAGGGCAATTATACGAGATCAACGGAGGTCCTTCCAAATGAAGAAGAAAATCGCATTTCTCTCAGCAATGGCGCTGATTTCCCTTACCTCATGCAGCGGTACATCCGCCGCTCCCGCAAATAACAGTTCATCTGCCGATACATCTATGTCAGACAGCGAGGAAAGCTCGGAAGAATCTTCCGATACTTCCGGAGAAGAATCAGAAGAAGACAGCACTTCTGCCGAAACTACCGAAAATGACAGTGACGAAACAGATACGGATAAAGATCCCGATAAATACAACACCTACTCAATGGAGGAGCTTTTCGGTGAAGATTCCCCCCTTCTCGGCTACTGGCATACCGAAAACAAGGATATGTATATAGAGTACAACGAATTCGGCGATGAAGGATTTACTGTTATTGTCCTCGGAAAGGATATGCAGATCTTCTCCTCACAGATCGGTACTTTCTCAGGAACTCCTCAGAACACCGAATATATCCTCGCTTCATCCCCTGATGACGAGGACGTAAGGAACCTCTACAACAGGGAAACAAAGTTTTCTATGGCGGTGAATGATAACAATTCCATATCGGTATTCATGGATTTCGGCTACGACAAGGCTTCCACATATACTTTTGAGAAAAGCCATCCTTCCTTTGAGGCTATGTCCACTTATGTCGGCGAATGGGGCAACGAAAACGGTGTTGACGTAAGCTTCACTTACGACGAGGGCAAGGATACTGTGGATCTTCAGACTGTGTTCGGCTTCTCATCCGATATCTATCCTATCGCTATCCCTTCGGTTTCCGATAATAACGAATGCTGGCTCTGCTGTCCTTATAAGGGACATATGCTCACTACCTACTCGGACCAGGGCGTTTTCTACGACGTTATAAATGTGCATATGGAGCTTAATTCCGACGGTTCACTCAACGCTAACCGTGACTACACAAACCCAACTCTCGGAAACAACACCTTCCTCAGATCAGGAAGCGTACTCAGGAAATTAGCCTGATACTGCGATATAAATAAACACATCCCCTCAGAGGTCACTGACCCGCCCCCCTGTCAAGTAGACAGCGCAAAAAACAAAAATAATCTATGTAGTAACCAAAAGCAGTCTGTGCAATTTGTGCAGGCTGCTTTGTCGTTGGCAGCAATTGGCAAGCACCTTTTG
>Ga0255346_1007325_pt1 | contig 10366 bp, 14 predicted proteins | sample wastewater_treat_FD_194410 | JGI IMG/M metagenome (GOLD analysis project Ga0255346, IMG submission 194410) | Wastewater microbial communities from Lulu Island WWTP, Vancouver, Canada - plant22 | ecosystem: Engineered > WWTP > Wastewater > Unclassified | place: Canada: Vancouver, British Columbia... | reverse complement strand
CCCAGCTCCGCGGCCAGCCTCTCGTCAGTCTCGCCGACCAACTGGCAACTGTTGCCACTTGATCTCCTGTCGCCCCCGTGCCCCTGCACCTCCGCCAAGTACCTCTTGCCCCTCAGGTAGCTGGCGCCATTTGGGTGCAGGTTGCGGCGGGCAAGCTGGTTGTTCAGCACCCACGTCCGGGCGTCGGCTCTGTCCGGCAGCTCAAGCGCCTTGGGTCCGCCCTTCTCGCGCTGTCCGACGGAGGGCCGCGAGTTCTCGCCTGCGCGCAATACCCTCCCTCTCGTGTTGCGGCCGATCCCGCGTCCGCTCCGTGGCCCCCAGCGTCGCCACGGTCACCCGTTCGGCGCCCGCCCGACGGAGCGCCTCCGCGCAAAGCTGAGCGGTTATACCCGTGGTGAACATATCGTCAACGATACAGACCGCCTCGCCCGTTAGGTCCTCCTCGCACACAGCAAGACGCCCGAGGGCGCGGCCCTTGCCGGCCTGGTGCACTATGTCATTGCTCGCCTCCTGCCCTTGGTCTACCCAGCGTAGCGCGACCACGGGCAGGCCCAACACCTCGCCCACGGCGTCCGCCAGGTCCCGCGCCAGATAGCGCGCCCCGGCCTGTCGCTTGCGGCTCGCTGGTGGGCAGGCCACTATCGTCGCGTCCGACGGCACCAGTTGCGCGAGTGAGTGTGCCCACTGGTCGCCGTAGACGGCTCCGGCGGGCTCACCGTCGGGCAGCCTCACCCCACACTTGGCGAGGTACAATGCGCACGAGAACGTATCGGCGTAGTGCCGCGCCTTGCGGCCACGGCTCGGGATGTAGGTGCATAGGGCAAGGCCCTGCAGGTCACCACGCCTCAGCCGTATCGGCGTCTCGCTATTCATCGGCGTCGCCACCCTCCACAATAGCCAGCAGTCGCGCGAAGCTGCGTGGCTTGCCGTCCTCGTTCAGCCCTAGCCGCACACGGGCAGCAGGGCTCAAGCCGAGCTCCGAGGCCAGCTTGACGAGGCGCGTCTCGGCCCTAGCGATGTTGTGCATAACCGGCTGCGCCTCAAGGTATCCGGCGTCCGAGCCGGGCAGCAGCGGCGAGACGTTGGCAACGTATCGCGCGAGTATTTCAAGCAGCGTCGCCGTTCGGGCATACGCCACCGCTAGCGGCCGGTCGGTGGCCTGCACGTGCGGCAGAGCCATGATACTCTCCACGGTCTCGGCCACCTGCTGCTCCGCTAATATGCATGTGCCGCCCTTGCGGTAATGCTCGCAGTGCTCCCGGTCGGCACAGTGGTCGCACGACGGGGCCAAGGCCTTGGTTTCCCAGCGCCTACCCTGGTGTGTGCACGCGGCCAACGGGTCTCTATTGCTAGCCAGCGCCTCCAAGGACCGGGCTTTGCCCTCCGGCGTTTGCGGCCCATCGCGGAACTTGGTATCGCTGAACGGCACGGCTATCACCTCGGTTATTGGCGGTCTGGTCTGTCGCGAGAACGTCTTCCATTGGCAACCTAGCCTCCGCGGAGGCTAGGTCCGTCCGCTCACCAGACTTGCCCTTGGTGGGCGGCTCTGGCGTGGGAGCATCGTTCATGGCAAAAGCCTCCGCGGAGGCTTTTGCCACCGTATGCTGATTTCCATGGTCTCCGCCGCGCCACCTGTGTCACCTCGGCGGCCTTGCGGATGCTCATCTCTCCATTCTCGACGGCCTGCTTGACGGGTTCCGGCGCGTGGTCGTTCACGGTGCGGGCGCGCTCGATGGTGGCACGGCTCACGCCGAGAAGCGCGGCCGTCTGCGCGGCAGACTTGCCGTTGGCGGGCGGCTGTGGTAAGAGAACGTCGGCGGGTGGTAAAGCCTCCGCGGAGGCTTTACCAGATGTGTACTGGTTCCCTCGTCCGCCGGGTTCTGCTCCGTGGCTGTGGCGCTTGTCCAGCACCTGCACGCAGCGAAGGATCTCAGCTCCAGTGAGATTCCGCCGGTCTCGCTGGTTTCGGATCGCGTACTCAAGCGCCGCGTCCTCGTCGTGGAAGTAGTGGACGGAGTTGCCCTGCGCATCACTAATTATTACGTTGTCATAATTAGTTGGCCGCCCAGCCACGGCCAAAGGCGGCGTCTCCTCCGCCTTCGCTGCCAGGGCCTCCACGGTCTTGCGGTCGGCGTTCCAGATGTCGAAGAGCGGCGGCTTCCAAGTCTCCTCCTCGAAACGGGATAGTTTTGCCCGTTCCTTTCCCGGGAAAGAACTGGGCAATTCTGCCCGCCCACGCGCGGGTAGCACGCCACAAACATGCCCGCCGCCACTGTCACCTATCCTGCAATGTGCCCCCCGTTGCGCTGTGCGGCCCTGTAGTGCGTTGCAATAGCGTTTGTGGGCGATGTGTCGGTTACGGCGTCGCGTCGCGCCTACGGCCTGCCTGCGGCCACTACTCACCGATAGCCACCCTCCGGGTTCGCCGCCGGGTCTACCCGGTTCACCATACGCGCCACCGTGGTGGGCTTGTACTCAGCTCCGGTCGCGGTCCGGTGGCCCTCCTCGTTGAAGGTGTCGGCTATCGCCTGCAGCGTCTTCCCCTGCCTGCGGAGGTTGGTGGCCCTCTCCTGTAGCTCTGTGTTCCTCGCCGCGTGCCCCAGCTTCTTCCCGCTCGCCTTCACCACGGCAAGCCCCTCGCGCGTCCGCCGGCTGATTCGCTCCCGCTCAACCTGAGCCAGGGCGATGAGGAACGGAAGGGCCTCGTTGCAAAGCTCCCCGCGCTGCACCTGCCACCCCTCGTCAGAGCTGAGCAGAGACACCCCACGGTCGCGCGCCTGCTCAACAAGCGTCGCAAGGTGTATCTGGCTGCGCCCTACCCGGTCAAGCTTGGGGAAGAGGATACCCTCAGCCTCGCCGGCCAGCACGCGCGCCCACACCTCGTCAAGGCCGTCCCGCTGCTTCGCGCCGCTCTTCACGTCGCACACCACGTCCACCAATTCCACACCCTCGCGGTCGGCCGCTTCCTGCAGCCGCGCGCGCTGGCCGTCTAGGCTGTGGCCGTTCGTCCCCTGGTCAACGGTGGAGACTCGGATGTAGCCGATGAACCGGCCTGCTCCTGTCAGCATTCGCTGCTCCTGCTCCCGCTGCTTTGCGCTGCCTCTGGGCCGTGCCATTCGAGGTGCCTCCTGGTGTCTGAGTGCACCCCAATGATAGCACGTTTAACGCCAACGGTCAATAGAGTAAAACACTTTCCTGTGAAACACCGATTGTTAGACTGCCCTTACTTTTGCGCGCCGCATTGTTAGACTGCCCTTATATCGACCACGTTTGGCCCGCCGCCCCGGCCTGCAGCCACAAAAGTGAGGCGCCCCTTACATTGACCACGTTCGACCTCGGCTCCCGGCGCATACGCATGGCTCCCTCTCAGCCATGTTGCGCTTTCTCGTAGTGAGGCGGCGCCTCACTACGATGTCAGCACGCCAGCCTTCAAGTGTCGCCGTGTCGCCAGCAGTGTCGCCACCCTTTGGCGACACAACAAACCCAAGGGCCCCATGGCTTTCTTGCAAAGTGTCGCCAGTGTCGCCACCTACCCCCTGTTTTTGGCGACACTCACCCCGAGTCGTTGACTGCCTGCCTACACACAGTTCCTCTGGCGACAGTGGCGACAGTTCTCTCTCTCTCTCTCTCTTCTCTCTCTCTCCCTTAGGGTTCTTGGCCTTTTGGAGTGTCGCCACCCCCTTGGCGACACTTGGCGACAGTGGCGACACTTACCCCACAGCCAGCAGTCGCGCTCCACCGTCGCCTTTCGTGACCAGCAGTTCCCCCGCCTCTTCCAGAGTCTCAAGCAGAGGCTCCAGCTCGCGCTTCTGCAGTCGTGGCCGGAAGGTCCGCTGAAAGTCGCGCTTCAGGCAGCCACCCGGCCCTGTCTTGCGGACGAACTCCATGATACGGCTCATCACGGCGTCCGCCTCCGTCGCCGTGATCCCCGTCACAATCCGGCGCATTCCGTTCTCGAGCACTGCCACCAGTGGAATCACGTGATCCCGGTATACCTGAGGGCAGACCTCGCGCGCCAGTGGGTCCCGTGCCAATGTCAGCAACATCGCAAGCCGTGGGGCGTGTGCCGAGACGAGACGGGCGATGAAGCCGCCGAGGCCTTCCTCTTGCTCCCTGTTTGCCCTCGTCATCGCTGCGTTGTAGAACTCGGCGTGGACAGGGAACGCGGCATCCATGCTCATCTTGTGCTCGCCGCCGGCGTCCAGGGCCGTCCGTAGGTCTCTGAGCCCTCCCTGCAGCCGGGCCCGGAGGTTGGCGTCGGGCTCTGGCGGAAGCGGCAGAAGCCGCCCGTCGTGGGCAGACACAGCCCAGAGGAAGCGGCTCAATATACCGCCGCCCACGTCAGCCGCGTTGGTGCAGGATCGTAGCCAGGCCATGGTCGACGCGCCCAGCACCGACACCACGGGCCGCTCTATGCAGCCGTCGCCGCCGGCGCCCACCCGTGCCCAGGCCAGCCGGTCCGGGCAGTCGTAGAGTGTCGCCAGTAGTTGCCGGATGTGGCGCGTGTACTCCGCGCCACCCAACACAGAGGAGAGTTCATCGGCAAACAGAAGTCGCTCCGGTGTCTCGCCCAGTACTTTCCGCTGCAGGGCCTCGGGCGTGGTGTCGCCTTCGTAGAGTAGCCCCTCGAAGGTGTCGTCGATCAGGTTCGAAGCCAAGTGCAGGGCGGTAGACTTCCGGGTAACTCCCTGCGAACCGATCAAGGCTACGAACGTGTTGCCGTAGATGCGCGAGGGCCCCACCTGCAGGAATGCCCGCCGGCCGATCGCGGCCGACAGGCAGGACAGGCCACAGGCCAGGTGAAACAGCCGAGGCGCCTCCGAGCACGGATAGCACCAGTCCACGTAGTCACGCAGCCAGCCGTCGCCGGGCACGGCCTTGCCGACGAGGACCTTCTCCGCGGCCTGCTCCAGCACGGCCGGCTTCGGCGGTGGCTCGATCTCCGTCTCCGTCAGGATGGGTCCAGGAGTGTCGGTCATAGTCCCAACCCCCCAACGTCGCCGCCGGCTGCGAACCAGTCGCTCACGTCGTACCCTTTGGGCATCCCCTCCGGCCAGGTCAGCACCGAGACCCTATCGGCCCCCGCGGCGAACAGCCGTTCCGGCAGTTCATGCCGGGTCTTTTCCCCGGCGTCGTCGTTGTCCACGAGGATTCGGATCCTCTTGCCGCTCAGTTGGGGCAGCACCACCCGCAGGGCCGATCCCGCTCCACAGGTGCAAGTCATCGCCGGAACACCGCGCCCGATCAGGTTCAAGCCGTCGATTTCGCCCTCCACCCACAGGAGTTCAGTGTGCCCGGCCACCCAGGGCCACGGGTAGACGGTCGGCACGCCGTGCCCACGGCCCCAGGGGAGCATTTTGTTTCGGTCGCCGGGCCTGTAGGCTCGAATGTCCCGGAACCCCTCGCGTCCATCCATGTATGGCACGGGTATGGTGTAGCGCCACTCCGCCGGCCCGTCCGCTATCCATGTCCTGTGCGCCGCGCCGATCATGGCCGTATCTATCACCCACCGCGGCAGACCCTTGTGCTCGGTCAGCCAGGCCAGTGTTGCTGTGTGCGCGAGAAGGGTCCGGTGGCACGCCTCCACTACCGCCGGCGAAATTGGCGGCGGTTCTGTTCTCGGTGGCGGTTCCGGTCGTGGTGGCGGTATCCGTGGGCGGGTCTCCGGCGGGCCGTCCAGGCCAAACACGCGGGCCAGTTCATCCCGTGCTGTGGGGAACTCCACCCCGTGGAGTAGTTGGTAGAAGTCCACGAGGTCGCCGCCGGTCTGACAGGCGCCGAAGCACTGCCACCGCCCGGCGTGCTCACCCTCGAGGCCGATAGCGAACGAAGCGTCAGTGTCCGCGTGAAGAGGGCACAGTCCAACGAGGTTGCGGCCGCTGCGCTTGAGGTCACCAGCGAACCCCGCGCGCCGATAGGCGGCTTCCGGGTCCGCTGCTGCAAGTGCGTGTATAGTGATCGTTGCCATACTGTGCCCTCCGATGTGCGCCACGGCCCCCGCCCGGCGTCGGAGGTCGCCGGGCAGGTCCGTGGCGTTGCGCTCTGCGGGTTGCAAGCCCGCAAGAATTGACATCGGTAGGCGGGAGAGGTTAGACTGCGAGGACGCCTCGTTAGACGTCCGGGCCGCTCCGGCCCACCATGTTCTTCGACCGGCCCGCGGTTACCGCCGCGGGTCGTGTCACGTTTGGATGTCAGCGAGTATATTCAGTCATAATGCTGTGCGCCACCTCCGGCAAGCCCCGCGCGGCGAACCGCGCCGCAACCAGCTCCTCCGTCGCCCGCTCCTCCTCGGCCCGCAGCTCGCGAATGGCCTGCTCCACCGCCGGACTCATCCTCCGGTGCCCATGGACCTGCAGGCTCACCAGAGTCCTGGACACCCCCACCCGCCGTGCTACCTCAGTTAGTGTCATCATGCCACCCCGTAACAGTGGTGTTACCTCCACCGCCAAAAAGCGCCGGCCCGGTCGCCGGGTGAGGGCGCCGGGCCGGCATCTGAGGAGGAGGCTGAGTGGCGCAGTGTTGTCTGCGCCTCCTACTATCATAGAGTCCTGGAGGACCGATTCGAGTCCGAACTTTTTTCATCATGGCTCGATTCGCCCGTTGCCCGCGTCTACAAACACCTGGTGAATGCCGCGGGCTAGCTCGTGGAGTATCGGTTTCACGGCCGCCTTGACTTCAAAGAACTTGGTGCGCCTGATCCCCACGCGCCTCCACGGCTCATCATGCGGGTTTGTGGTCTCCGACGCGTCGGAGAGGCACGTAGATGCGGCCACACGGTATGTCTCGCCTAGATGCACGCCGATCGCCACCATTGCCCCAACGGCCGCGCCTAGGCGGCGAGTGTCCACGGTCGGGGCGTGCAGATGTGCAAAACGGTCCACAAGGTCCTGCTGTTGCTGCTCGCGTTTGGCGGTGTGGCTCATCGCGTTCCGTGCCACGACCCACGCATATCGCTCCGGGTCGTCGGCACCCATGATCTTCGGCCACTGGGTCACCACGGTTCTTTCGGCCTCCGCCAGGCAGTCGGCGGTCAGTGCGGGTTCGTGGTCGGCATGTTTGCCCGCCGCGTTTGCCAGGGCTCCGGCATGATCGTCGAGCCAGTGTTCAGCGTCCACGTAGCACCTCCTCAGATGCTCGCTCCTACCGTCCGAACAGCCGCCGCCACCATCCCCGTCGCTTCTGTGTGTCCGACGCCGCGGGAACTTGTGGCGAGGTCAGCATGGCTCACCCTCCCACAAGTCGAATAGCGCGTCTGGGTCGTCGGTGGACTCGAGGGCACTGCGCAAGAAGTCCTCGTCGTGCTCGCCGGCGTCGCACAGCTTGCCGGTCCCATTGCACCTGGCGCACGGTGGCGCCGTGTCCAGACAGGGGCAGTCCTCCCACTGGCGCCCCGCCGTCAGATAGCGCCCGGTGCCGTGGCACCTCGCGCACCCGGCATTGCCCCGCTTGCCGCGCCCGCTGCAGGCCGGGCAGCTTGTCCCCCAGTTGCAGGACGGGCAGCCCACGCCACGCAGGAAGCGAGACTTCTCGCTGGCTACTCCGTCGAACTCCGTGCTGTCCCACGGCTCCCCGCACCGCCTACAGGTGATGTCCACGGTTAGCCCTCCTCCTCCTCGGTCGCCGGTGCCAACGGTGACCACCATCGTCCACAGGTGTCCGCCGCCGGCGCCTTGACGGTGTGACCGTCCCGGCCGCACGTGCCATAGCCCAGCACGCGCCCGTATAGCGCCACCGACTCGGCCTCGGTGTCCATCCGGCAGTAGTAACACGTCGCGCACACTCGCTGCAGGTCGTTGGTCATTGCCTCCCATGCCTCCTGATAGCTGGCCCGGTACGTCTCCATCCAGGCATCGGGCTCCCAATTGGCGGGCACGTAACACTCCCAGTCCCGCCCGTCGTCGAGGAGGTCTGACATCGCCAACATCGCCGCGTCCTCGGCCGTTGGCGCCCCCGTCGCGATATCGTATCGCAGCGGATAGTCGTCTGCCACCTGCTGCACAGCCATAGACCGCGGGTCGCGCGTGATAGTCATCATGCCGCCCCCCCCGTCCGGCAGAGGGCCGTCGTCGCCAAACCATCGCTCAGTGCCCGGGTCCCATATGGCCCCGTCGCCCACCCGGCGCACGTGGCCGCCCCAGTGGGCCACGTGGGCTTGCGCCTCGGCAAGGTTGTCCGTGGTCTCGTGCAGGTGCGGCCTCTCGTAGTCGCCGCCCAGATCGTCTGAGTACCGATACACCTCGTATGTCTCCGGCATCATGCACTCCCTCCCAGCAGTCGTCGCGTCAAAGCTCGCGTGCCCTCGTCGTTAGCACCCACCATTTCCCGCACCACACAGGGCAGCCCGGTAGTCAACGGGCAGGACCGGCACTGCTGACCCACGCTGCCATAGGGGCACGGTATCATAATGATGTTGCGCTCAGGCAATGCTACCGGTCGGCACACAGGTCCGATGATGCGAACCGGCTCCCGTTGCTCGCCGTCATCCCGACGAGTAGACTCGTCCATGGCGTCGCCCTCCTTGCGGGCACGTCCGCGCCCGGGGCGTCCTACCGCCGCCGGGCACTATCATTTCGGGCCTACCGGCCCGGTGCGGCCTGGTCAAAGAGGCTCGGCTGTTCGTGCTGCGTCGGCCGCCCGGCCAATAGCCAGGCGTCAACGTGGCTGAGTCGGAAGAGCCACCGCCGGCCCGCTTTGAGCGCAGGGATGCGCCGATCCCGCGCGTACTGTCGCACCGTCTCCTCGTGAAGCTGAATGTGAGCGGCCACCTGTTCTGCGGACACCCATGGCTCTTGCATTGTGTCGCCTCGCCCTGTCTCGGATTGTATCATCCGGTATACACTACACCCGACCCGTCCCGTTGTCAACCACGAGAACAAAAAAAGCCGCCTCCACCCGGTGGAGGGCAGAGGCGGCTCCGGCATCACTACTCGGCACCCACCGCGCGCTTGACGGCGTTGCCGAGACGCACCGCCACCGGCTCGCGCTTTGGCCGGCGGCTCAATGACTCGTAGTTGGGGCGCTCCTGCACCGTCTCATCGGTCAGGTCCGCCGCCTCGGTCACCGCCGCCCAGGGCCGTCGCACCAAGTCACCCTTCGCCTTCAGAAACTGCAGCAGCCGCGCCCGGTCACGCGACGAGAACCACACCAGCGCCTCCGGGCTCGCCTGCCCGGTCTTGCCGATGCTCTGCAGATACTCGGCACGGTCCCATGCCGCAACCAGTTCCGCCACGGCACGTCGTGCCTGCGCACAGCACGCCTCATACTCGGCTGCGCCGTCCACTAGGTCCTCGTCAGTCCACGGCACAGGCGGCACCCGGCGAAGCTCTGCCTTCTCCGCAGCCGCCGCTGCGACCGCGCCCATGGCGGCGTCGTAGCCGGCACGAAGCTCCTCGTCGGTGGGCTCGGTGGACGCCTCCTTGCGCCACAATCGCCGCGCTTTGGTTGCGCGCATGTCGGCGGCCGCTGCCGAGGAGGCCACCTGTTCGGACTGCCGCTGCTGCCACGCACGTATCGGCGCCGCTATCTGCTCGTTGTATCGCCGTTCATAATCTGCCAAGGCCTCCCGGTGCGCCGCGTCGCGCGCCTGGATGGCCTGCAGTTCCGCGTTGACCTGCTCGGTCGCCTTTGCCATGATCTACACCTCTCCTCGCATTGATACGCGGCCCACACAGCCCGGGCACAGCACGATCCTGTCTTGCACGTCGTAGGTCTCGGTCGTCGCGTTGGCGCGTACGAGGAACCCCACGATTTCCACGCCCGCGCGCGCCCCCAGAGGCTCACCACAGGCCGCGCAACACTCATCCGGGTATTGCCCCGCCGCCAGGCCTCGGGCCTCCGGGTTGACGCTGAGGTGATGTGCAGCACACACGTAGGTCGGCCCAATAGCCCACCGTATCCGCGGCTCCCTATCCACGCACAGGGCCACCGAAGACCAGCCCGCCTTGCCGTTGACCGCCTTACCGCACCCCAAACAGGTCCGGGTTTCAGTTGCCGTTCCCATGCTACACGCCTCCGTCAAAGAATCTGCATCCATGGATTCTGCTCGGCCTGCTCGGCATCTTGTTGCCGCCGCGTTGCCGCCCGGTGGCTGCCACCCGTGGCAATGCCCAGACCTATCGGCACCGCGGGCAATGCGTCGTGGGCGATGGCAAGGGAATAGCAGGTGTCGTCGTGACCCGCCTGCGTACCGAACCTCGTCACCGTGCTCCCGCGTTGCCGCTCAGCGTCGTATTCAAACGCAAGTAGTTCGGCCTTGAGGATGTCTCGCGTCCACCGTCCACGAGCGTCCTTGTGTTCGCCCGCTGACCGCGGAATCCGGATCCGGCCCGCAACAAACCGCCGCGCCAACGACGAGAACCACTGCTGC
>Ga0255346_1007322_pt1 | contig 10371 bp, 16 predicted proteins | sample wastewater_treat_FD_194410 | JGI IMG/M metagenome (GOLD analysis project Ga0255346, IMG submission 194410) | Wastewater microbial communities from Lulu Island WWTP, Vancouver, Canada - plant22 | ecosystem: Engineered > WWTP > Wastewater > Unclassified | place: Canada: Vancouver, British Columbia... | reverse complement strand
GATGCAGGGCAGTATGTCAATATTGCGCGCTTTGGCTGCCGTGAAATAGTCGTCAAGCCCGTGTGCTTCCGCCGTTTCGGCTTGGTACATCGGCTGCGAATACAGCCCGCCCGGTCGCCATATCCAGCCGGATGCGATGTAGCAGCGCAGGGTAGAGAACATTTGCAATTTGTCCAGCGGTATCCATGGGAATGTATTGGCGCCAATGCCTGCGACGGTAGAGGTATCAGGCGGGTAGGTCGGGATCGTATCGACCGGCGGCTTTGAGGGTGGGTAAATCCGTATGGTAACGAGCCGGCTGCCGTCGGAAAGGGTAGAATCAGATACAATGACGGATGCGCCGGGCGCAGCACTGGCAGAGATAGCCGCAGTCTGCTCATATGTGGGCAGGGCAAATGATTTTGACAAGTCAACCTTTGAAGGTTGGTTACAGGCGAAAGCGGAAATGGCGAGCGCCAAAAGGAATATCTTATTCATGTTTTTACGATTGATTCACAGTTGCACCCCTGCTCTGTATCGTTCGTAAAATCAATTTAAGCAAAAAGAAAGATCACATCTCGCTTTCCCATCCGATAGATTGCACCAACCATTTCCAAGGCACATCCTGAATGTATGTCTTGGTATTTTCGGCCAATCAAATATCACAAAGTTATTAGGATGTTTGTTCCTAACGCGAAGATGTATTCGTTGGCTTTTAATATCTCTCTTCATGCTGATTTATTTTTACCCGTAACTGATTCTCATTAACTGGCTCAGTTTCAATCCCGATCTGCAAAAGCAGGAAGGCAAGGTCTTCGGCGGTTTTCGTGTGAAAAAAGAAAGTGTGCAGGTTTTCAGGTAGCCAGTGTTCCAGCGTATTGCCGTAAACCTTCCCGGCTCCGATCCAATCTGCTACCATTTCAACCAGGTAGATGCGCGGAATATCGAATGCTCGTATTTCTCCGGATCGCTGCGAAGACAGCCAATATTCCGGATGGTGTTCATTGTGGTTTTTGTGGTGCAGCCATGCTCGCTCCATCCGGACATCCAGTTTTTCATACTTCTTTTTGAAGTCGTGGAAAGCGTATCCAAATGTTTCGTTCGCGGAGAATTTCGATATGTCATGCAGCCATAGGTTGTCCTGCCAAACTTCCAGATTTTCACGCACGAACGGCATAAACCATTCGCTCTTTGCCATTTCCATACCGGCCATATAGACAGCGGTTTTATGGGGCAAAACGACCGATTGCAGGTATTGGTGTACTGTCCAGTATTTCAGGTCGTCGCTGTATTCAAAGTCTTCGACCACAAACCTGCCGAATAGCACCTCTGCAAACTCTTCCGGGTCGCCGAAAGAGACAGACTTGCAAAACGGGTCGAACAACTGATCCATCCATGCCTTTCTACACTCCTGATTATTCCTGTAAAGATTTTTATTCATGGCATAAGTCATTCAAATTCAACATCCGTATCTTTTAATCGGTTAACCAATCCCTGCAAGCGCTGGCGCCCGTTTTGGTGCAGCCAATTGGCGCGGTCAAGGGCTTCGTACTTCCCGGCGCGCGGGGAAAGTTTTGTTTTGTCAAGTACGTCCTGAATAGTGTCAATTGCCATTTGGCGCAGGCTATCTTTTTCGTTGTTTAAATCATCCATTTTTAAAGTATAGATTTTAAATTAGTTGTGCTTTTAATTTGTCTTGACTTTTAGCAAAACGGCCCAAAATCTTGCAGGTAAGTAGATGTTTTCAACAGGCATGGCTTCTTCAAAAAGCGGGGCAATGTCTTCAACTTCGTGCCCAGCGAGGCCGCATCCGATCTCTGTTACCAGGAATTTGATGTCGGGGTGCTGCGTGGCATATTCAATAAAACCACTCACATGCGGACGTATCTCATCCACGGTTAAAGTGCGGTCAATGTTTTCAGATTTGGTAGGAATGGCGTATGTCTTTCCTTGTATTCCGATACCATTGCCCCATTGTGCGCCCCATGCCATAGCGGTTCTTGCGGCGCCACCGCCGTGGAATCCAGACAGGTTAGAGCCAAAAACAAAAATTTCGTTTTCTGCCAGTGATTCAATGTTGTAGGGAGAGTTTCTCATTTTAATGATAGTTGGTTTATGAAAAAAAAGGCGATTTACTTTCCAGCAAGCCGCCCTTATCAAAAACAATGCAAAACTATTAAAAGTCTTTATTCGGGATTGGGCGTTGCTGCCTCAATCAGCGTGTCAACGGTCTGGTTTACTTGGCGCGTCCACGCTTGCAGGTCGATAGCCTGGTTGAACATGCTTTCGATAATTTCCTGATTTTCGCCGCCGATGATCTCTGCCAGCGCTTCTTTCACGTCCGCAGCCGTCTGTTCATCCATGTCAGGCAGCGCCTGCGTGTAAAGTCCTGCCAGTTTGATAACGCCGGTTGCGATGTTCTTCGCTTCGTCGTCCGTCAATCCTTCGATTTGCAGCGAAGTCTTGTACAGTTCGCCGTATTTCACGAAAGCGCCTTCCAGCGGGCCTTCCAGTTCAGGGCGGGTGAATTTGATCTGTTTGATGAGTAGTTCGGCAATTGCTTCGTTAAGCATGGTGAATTTATTTTAGTGCGTAAAATTGTGATTTGAACACAAATATACAAAAATTCACGCTTTATATCAGCACCCTTGGGTAGTTGAATACTTCGCCTTTGCCAGATATTTCAGGAAGATAGCGCCCCGGCTCAAAATCACTCCGCACATACTTTGCCAGAAAATCAACCTTGCCATTCCTTTCCACGCGGTAAACAACCCCTTCCGGCTGCTGCAAGCACATTATTTCGTGGTACGCATCATGTTTCAGGGCTTGCAATGCCCAGTCTATTCCACATGCTCCATAACCGGCATACAAAATGCGCGGGGTGGCAAAATGCGCCTCTATTCGGTCTGCAAAGTCGTTGTATAACAAGCGCTTTGGGCCTGAAAAGAGGTCGAAAAATACAATCGGGTTGCCATCGATGGAATACTTTAGCCCGTGGGTCTGCAACATCCATTCGCCGCAAAGCCGCTCGTTTTCTTCCAATAAGTCCTGAAAGATCCCTTCACGGTCTTTTACCCATTTGGCAAATAGTTGATGCTGCAAAAATGGAGACGTTGAGGCCAGGTACCCGCGCCGTGTGAGTGCAAGTATCTGGCCTTTCTTTTTGGCAATGGCAACATTCGACCCGTCGTACTTTTCCTGTACAATTACCAGGTCATGTTTATCCCGCGTCTTTTCGGTGCAAATCCGGTGCTGCCCTTCGTGGCAATGATGATCTCCGGGGCCAAGTTTCGAGCCGATCAGGTGAGGAATGGAGCCGTACGCTTTTATGCCAAGTGGTTTCATGCGATACCTTTTTATTACGGCTTTTTCGATTTTAGCGCCCGCGCCTGTTCCAGAATATCGGTCAGGGTGCGTTTATCTTCGATAATGGCAGCCAACTGCCGGCGGCGTTGCAAAAGTTGCTCCATAAGCGTAATTTCATCCTGCACTACCTGCTGATCTTGCCCTTTCTGTTTCAGGGCGGTAGAAATGATTGCAGTGTCCAGCGGGACGGGCCTGTTTCTGCCTTGTGTGATCCGGTAGGCTCCGAGGCTGTCGCGGGTGACAATGTTTTGAGCCGTGCAGGCGGCGGAAATGGCGATGGTGAAAATCAGAATCAATTTAAGTTTAATCATGTGTTGTTGGTGTTGGTGAAAATGCTTTCTGTTTTAAAAAATACGGGTAATGATTCTTTCCCAGATGTAGCGGATGGTTTTCAGGATAGCCTGCCAATAGGTCATTTGGGTATCTCCGTTTGCCGATGCCATCGCCCATATGAAAAAGTGCAAGGCAAAAAGAATAATGGGAGTAATGATGGTCAGCGTCAACCACATGGGCGATCCATTTTCATCTTCCGTTTCGTATTCATGCCCGCAGTGGCGGCATACCAAAGCGGTATCTTCTTCTTTATGGCAGGCCGGGCAGGTGTCGGGTTCGGATGGGGTTTGAATCAGGAAAATAGGGAACATGCTTTTTTGTTTAGCGTTACAAATTTAATGGTTTTGCTTGTTTCGGGGCGTATTTTTTGGCGATTTCGGTAGCCTGCCCTGAAATTATGTTTTTCTGATTCTGAATACTTTGTTCAGCGGCTTTCAGTGCCAGGTACCTGAAAAAGTCTTCGTCGGTTGCGTAAAGGCATATGGTGATTATTTCGTTCATATATGGCCGTTTTTAAAGGACGGCTGCCCACTTTCGAGCAACCGCCCATATAATCAACATGGTTTATTTTTCCAGTTCCCTGTTTTCGCGTTCCTGCTTTTCCATTTGCTTCCTGATCGCCTCCATCTCCATGATGGGTTGATATGCACGAACAATGAAAAAGTGCATAAGCGCAACCATTCCCATGACTGCAAAAGCGGAAGTGAAGTATGAAAACCAGAATACGCCTGAAAACTGAACGGGTAATTCGACAAATAACAGCAGTGCGAAAGTCACGTAATGACCAAGGCAGTAGGGGCAGTGCATCAACTCTTCAACCTTCGGGTGAATTTTGGAGAGCGCAGCGCGTACGGGCTTAAAAATACTGGTAACGCTGATCGTAAAGGATACGGAAGCGACAATGAGCGAGAGTGCGAAAAGAATAAACATTATATCCAGGATTTAGACTTTTCTTTTACCTCTACATCGCCGGGCAGCCGGTACGTTACCACATCGCCGTCTTTGAGGCGCGATTCGTGTCATGCGAAAAATAGTTTTTCGGGGCGGCTTTTTGTTTTAATTTGAGCCGCCCCGATTGGTTATAAAAATGTTGTCTATTCGGATTTTATCGGCGCTTTTTTCGCCGTGGGCGCTCAAACCCTATTTCGGCAAGCCTGCCAAGGCGGTACTTAATTTCTTTCAGTTCAGGCCGTCTTTCATCGGATGCACAAGCAAAAATTGCTTCATCAAATTTCACTTCAATACTGTACCGCTCAAGCACATCCGAAAAATCGCTATATCCTGCAAGGTGAATAAAAACATTGCCATCTACATTTTGTAGATAGCATACACAAATGTCATTCTGAGAACGTCCAAGATGATCTTGCCAAATGTTGTGTCTGGTATGCTGCGTGTAGGTTCTGAAATGCCAGGTATCATCCGGGTATTTGGCAGCGTAGTAGTGGTGCTGCACCCGGTTAGGAAGGAAAGAATCTTCGCTTTCTTGAAAGTCGTTGATAGTCCAAACGTGCTGCCAGCGTGGCAGATCGCAGTCAAAGACAGCATCAACAGACGCTTCAATCAATTTCCCTGATTGTCTCAGGTAGTTAAATTCTGCCAGTGAGCATTCGCGGCGAAAGGCGCCATGATTGGCGAAGAAGGCAAATCCATTTTGATAGCGAGGAAGTGCGGCAAGTATGCCTGAATAAGTGAGAAATACGTTTTGCATTGTAATAGAATTAAATTTTGGCCTACTCTTTAGATTTTCGGCATCCTCTGCTTTTTATTGCGTTACAAAATTAACGGTCATTATTCAAACTGCAAAATATTTTTGGTGATTTTTCAAAAAAACAAGTGCGCTTAACCCATAAGTGATGAAAATCAATACCGCTCATCAGTCCAATGAATAATTTGGCCTGAAAAATCGGCTGCAAACCAATCAACAAACTTTCCGAAAGACTCAAAACCATCATTCAATGCAAGCCTTTCGAGTACAGGTGCATCATCCTTTACAAAAATACTGAATTTACGCCCGTCAATGTAAACGTTTGGAAAATCAGAGTTTGAATTTTCGTATTTGATCTCAATTTTTTGGATTGAAATAACTTTGTCCAGCCCGATGCCGTCGCCGTTGAACTGAAAGTATTTTCTTGTTCTAACACCTACTGCCATATGAATTTTCATGCCCGGCTTCCATCGTTCTCCGGCGCGGATTGTGTGCTTTTTTGGATGGAATGCATCCGCGTGAACGGCAATTTTGCAAGCCAATATTTTTTGAACAAAATATGTTGGCTTGCCGTCAATTTGGGTTTTGAATCCAATTATCATAATGTAATTTTTTATTAATAACTCAGAATTGCTGTATCGGCTAAAACACGCTTCCGTTCTGTACATCCATTTTCATCGCAGTAGTTCATTCCGCAATTACCATCGCAATGAGTAACTCGATTTACAAATGGAGGAAATTGCCGAATCATCATATCCGGTGGAATTAAACGCACCTTATCGATCTGTTTGAAAAAGTACGGTACGCCAGCATCGGCACACGCTTTTGCCATAGATGAAGCCCATGCCAGTTGGAAAGGTCGTTTCCCGTGGCCGCTTTCGCCGCCTTGTATAATCCACGCAAAGCCGTCCAGGTCTTCCGCCGTTGCCTGTATTGGGCCTATCTGCGGTTCGATGGATAAAAACAGCCTGCCTTTTACTTTTTTCAGGTGCCCGATCAGATCATCAAACGTCTTTTGGTTGGATACAGACGTTCCGAACATCACATTCGGCGGTGGCTTTACCTTCCATGATTCAGGAATGAAGCGGTTTATATTGCTGGGCCTTTTGGTGAGCAGTAGAAAATCCAGATTTGGGCAAGCCGGAATTATCTCGTTAAAAAATCGGTCACGCAGGGCGCCTGTTAAAATTGGCATTGCTTCGCCCTTATGGTTAATAAGCGGCATAGGCTTTTCAAATATGTCCATCATGCTGCCGACAAAAACGCGGTGCTTTTCACCGGCTGCCGCTGCATGTGCCTGCCATGTCAGGAAGTTCGACCAAACAGACTTAACGGCTTTTCTGGATTTATCTATACCCCATACGTCATTTCCCCAGCGATGCGACAATGATTCTGCATAGCAGTTGTCGCATCCTTCATGGACTTTCGTACAGCCGATCCACAGGTTGCCCGTGTGGCCGCTTGCCAGTGTTCCGTCGGCACGGACGGATCCTGTCCATTCAATTTTTGTGTCTTGTCCCATTTTATTTATTTTTCAGGCTCTACAATATGAAGCGTAACGCCTAACTGATCTCTGACCAATTGCGCTATCTGATCCGGCATTTTTACATCAATATCATGCGGTATGGTATCGGGAATTTCAAGTACCGCCGAAAACTGAGGTGTTTTAAAACGGCTATCAGATCAAAGGCAAAATAATTTCATACTTTTTTTCTGACCGTATCCGTTTGTGCTATGCTGACTGATCCGCTATTCGGCCCTGTCGTGTAAGACTGGATGCCAGGGTAAACAATCCTGTCGGTTTTGATTAATCCCGCTTGCAGGCATTGATTAAAAACGCCGTCTGATAAATCGGGCGTCAATCCGTAGTGTTCACGCGCCTTTCGCTTGAAAGTGTATTCGATGAACAGTTCGCCTTCGTGAAACATAAGGCTTGGCCTGACCTGCGGCCCTTCTTTTTTCACCGGAGCCTTTTTTGCTTTTGCCATTTTTCAGATGTTGTAGACAAGCATGGCCGAATCCCGCTTTTCTGGGTTTGTACGGCCTTTCCATCCTGTCATTTTTTTGAATATATCAGCGTCATTTTTCCAATTGTTTGGAGACATCGGTTTTGTTATCCGGTATGGTATTTCCATGTATTCCAGAACCTCGATTATATCCATGCCGCGTTGATGGTTGCGGCCTGTGTTTTCGCCCGCCTCCGCTGCGTATGCAAGCGGGTTACGAACTTTTACACTTTTGGGTACATAGTTCAAGTGCCGGTTTCCTTTGTTCAACCAACCGGCCTCTACTACTACAAGTGCGATCTGATCCCGCAGTTCATGCAGCCGGCGCATCATATCTACCAGGTTGAGCGCTTCGATAGATTCAAACTTTTGCTGCGGTTTATTCCAGACTGAAAATCCGTTTTCGTCAACGTCGGGGTCGATTCCGATGTATAGATGTTTCATCATTTTGTTTTTACGGTTAAAAATCGGGCTCACTCCTATTTCCCTGGGTCACAAAATCAGGAAAGTCGTTTTCCGGTTCCGGCACATCGTAAAAACCTAAAATGTGGTTAAACCTGCACTCCGAGGCATCCCGGCCCGTTTCCCGGCCTTTGGCAATGAAATTATCCGCATAGCCTTTTTCGTATGGCGTACCGTCTTCGCGGCTCATTACCTGCACATATTCGGGCCGGTAAGGCAGGATGATTGTCGTCGCGTCCTGCGTGAAGTTCTTTGCATCGGCTATGTCGTACATCCCGGCGCGTTTATCCGGCCTGTTCATCACTTCCTGTTTTACCTGCGCAAGTACCATGATCGGGATATTCAGTTCCAGCGAAAGCGCCCGAAACCCTGCGGATATGCGGGCAAGTATTTCATGTCGAGCACCCCGGATAGATGGAATGTCCATCAATTGCGCATAATCCACCACTGCCAGTTGTATGCCCCGTTCATACCTTTCTTCCCGAATGCACCCGGCAACATCTGAAAAAGAGTTTCCGGGGTTTATCGACCTGATCGGCAGTGATTTAATCATCTCCCAATCGGCCCGTATTTTTTCCAGTTCATCGGGCCTGTAATGCGAAAAGTCACGCCTGAAAGCCTGCCCAGAATACATTTGCCAGAGGCGCTTTTGAACGTTCTTTGGCGAATTTTCAAGGTTGATGTACGTCGATGGTATTCCACTGAGCGCGCAATAAAGGATCTGGTTCAGCGCGTGGTACGATTTGCCTCCGCCGGAAAGCATCGCAAGTATGATGTAGTCGGACGGCTCGTAATACGGAATTTTATTGCGCATCGACTTTAAAAACGGCTTCACTGGATAGTCAAAAGAAAGCCCGTCGATGGCCGCAAAAAGTTCAGATTCAAATTCTGGCTTTCCATCCGACGCCTTTACAAAAGCGCTTATGCCTCTTTCACGCCGCATTGATTCTGCCCGGTTCAGCATTTCCATGGCAGAATGCCCGTCCAAAAGCCAGTTGACCTGGTGCAGCATGATCTGCGTTTCAGAATAGCGACCGTACGCATCGTAAAAGTACGTGTAGGCCGTTACCAAGTCCATTTCAGAGTGCTCCATGGCGTATCCATGAAAAACGCCGATCAAATTACGGGCAACTATATCTGGAAAGTATGCAGTTGCATCATTTACAACAACATTGTCAGGCTTTACACCAACAACCGAATGATCCAACGCGGCGGCAACCGTAGCGGCGCTGTATGCCCCGTTTCGCTCAAACTGCGCTATGCACTCGTTTATGATCTTTGCCCACCCCTGCAAAGACGGTGCAAGCATTTCAGGACGTATGCGGCCCTGTATTCGGTGAAAGTTGAACGGTTCGCCTAACATGCGTTTTGCAAGTAGTTCGATTGCCGTCTGGTATTGCTGGAAAAGGGTTTGCGTGGCTTCGGCGTTCATACGGTCATTTCTTCAACGTGGGCAACTTCGGTTTCGTCTGCTGTTTCGGCGTCATCAAATTCCATGTCGGTAGCATCCTGAACGGGTGCGAATGAGTAATGCGTAAACCAGTTTATGCAGCCTTTGATATTGTGGTTTGCAAATGAAACAAGATTGTCACGTGTATCATCCACTATCAGAACATCTCCCTTTTTTGGAAATGAATTTCTTTTTGGATCGCCTGAAAATATAGTATTCCATGAACTTACAAGGCAAACCACACGGTCGCCGGATTTGAACGGATTTAAAATGTTGTCGCTCATAAACCTTTGTTTTTTAGATATTTTAAAACTTTTTTTCTGGCTTGGTCAGTGAGGCCGGATCGGAAGTCGCCAATGATTCCAGTGATGTATTCAAGTTCCGCCTGCGATCTTTCCAGTTCGATCTGCCAGGCTCTTTGCTGCTGATATCGAACTGTGGTCAGGTATGCCATCGCCTTTCTGAACTGCGCATGGAATTTCGGGTCGTATATGTGCATCATGGAAGGCGATGCGTCTAAAAATCCTTGCGAGACTTCCGGCATCATTGTAAGCCGATCTATGTCCTGCTTTGAAAGTTCGGAGCCTGAAACATCATACTGGAAATTGTCGGTATGATCTCGCAGGGCTTCGAGTTTGAAAACCCACACGGTGGCGCTCATTTTCTGATTATAAGCCCGGCCATTTCAGACATAGGCTGTGCGTACTGCGGCTTTTGAAATGGTGCCGGGGCGTTCGGCTTGTCGATTGGGAAAAAGCCTTTCCATCCGTTCGACCGGCTTTCACCTGCTATCTCGGCTGCTGTTTCTGGATTAGCGCCCGAAAGCGAGTATAGCCTTCGGATGATACGTGCGGCGCTGTCGGCAGCATCGTATTCAAACTTGAATTTCTTCTTTTTGTATTCCAGCCACTTCGGCCAGGTTTCGTTTTTCAGTATTTCGGCAAAGAATACCTGCTCTTTGCCGGAAAGCAGCCGCGCAACGTCCTTATCATCGAAAGCCTTTTCTTTTTTAGGGGAGCGGGGGGCGGCGGAACTGGGGGTGAGGGGTGTTTTTTCTTTTTCTTCTACGG
>Ga0255346_1007316_pt1 | contig 10377 bp, 6 predicted proteins | sample wastewater_treat_FD_194410 | JGI IMG/M metagenome (GOLD analysis project Ga0255346, IMG submission 194410) | Wastewater microbial communities from Lulu Island WWTP, Vancouver, Canada - plant22 | ecosystem: Engineered > WWTP > Wastewater > Unclassified | place: Canada: Vancouver, British Columbia... | reverse complement strand
CCAATGCCGCCGCAAGAGCTCCCATGTAAACCTCCTCACTACCGTCCTCGTGTTAAAGCGTAATTCCGGCAGTGTAGCGAAAAGGATACGGCACTGGCAAGCAATCGATTGGTGGTGTCGATCGATGGGTGGTTGATAATCGGTTAGTTGTCCAGAATCGCTTCACGTTACTTTGACAACTCCTGACGAAGTTTCTCCAGAAAGTCGCCGACACGCTCGACCGCCTGTTCGCTGACAGCGCCCTTCAGCAGGTTACCTAACATATTCTGCAGGGCGCGCGTATCGAGACGCGGCGCGTCCACAGTGCCCGTGACCGGGATCTTGATCGACGTGCCTTTGAGTATGCGGGCTGCTGACGTGCCGACCAGTCGCTCCGTCACCGGCACCTCAATCACATAGTTCACTGCACCGTCGAAGGCCACCCAGCCGCCGATGATCACCGGTTGCTCTTCGATCACCATACGCACCGGATCGGCCTGAATCCGTCCATTGCGCACCGTCACATGAATCGGCAGGTTCTTCACCTCGTACACATGCGTCTTGACCTTGATCATGCCGAGCAACTCGCGCAGCGCGGGTCCCAACTCCAGTTTCAAGTTTTCGAGCGCGATGTCCATATCCAAGGCCACTCCGCGTTCCGGAGGCACGCCCGGCTCAATGCGGCAACTCCGCAGATCCAGCGTGACCGTTCCACTACGCACACGGCCACCCTGAAACAACGGATTCATGTTCACGATCAACGTATCAAACATCTCTTGCGTCAGTGCTACGCGCTCCAGCAACCGCGTGCGCGGCGGCAGTGTCAGCGTGCCGCCCCCGCGTCCGCCGACCGCGATCTCAGGAACCAGCCGCAACCGTCCGTTGTTGAGCGCCGGCTCATACCCGACGCGCAACACGCCTTTGGACAGGCGGATGAGCGCGTCCGCAGGACCGGCACGTAACCCGAATCCAACGACCGACCCCACATACACGGCGGTTTCGAGTTCGCCCTCCGACAACACTGTCGATGCGCCACCCGCCAGCGGCGAGGTAAAGCGGAACGGCCGGAACTCGCGTCCGGTCAACGTAAACTCATCGATCCCCTTGGCCGCCAGCAACCGCGTCACCGCGGCGGTATCCACTGCCGTGCGGCCCTGTGCCGTGAGCAAACAGCGGCCGGACAGTTCGTTCGCCGCCGCCTCAGCCTGCATCGCGAACAGGCTGCTCGCCACATCCAACTTGGAGACCTTGACGCTCGTTCCGTCCGCTGCTATGACCGCCTCTGCGATCACACGCGCCGACGGTTCTGCGAACACGGCGGTGCCGTCACGTTCCAGTGTGGCGCCGCCTTGCGCCGTCAGCGCGATCTGCATCCCGCGCTTGGCACCGTCGCGCGCCACGCTGCCTTCAACCCGCACATCCGGCACACGCCACACACCGCCGTCTTCGACACGTGCGGTGATCGCGAGCCCGGCGGCATTCAGGCGCGCCTTTACCCCTTCCCCCACAACCTCGGCCGTTGCATTAGCCACCACCCGGCCTTGCCATGCCGACAAGCGGCGCTGCGCGGCAACCGGCAGAAAACCGCCCAGCAGACGGCGCGCGCCGGCCAGTTCCATATCGCTGGAGAAGGTAAACCCGCGCACCTGCAAAGGACGCTTCTCGCCGGGAGGCACCAGCCGTTGGCACGCGCCGGACATCCGTCCGCCATCAAGCGTCAGCTCAACGGACGCATCGTGCACCTCGGCCTGCGGCTCGTTACCTTGCAACGGCACACGCCCTGAGAGCTTCAGCGTTCCCTGCGGCACCACTGTGCGCTGACCCGGCTGCACCTCCACCGCCACATCGGCCAGCTTCAAGAAAGAGGTGAGCGCCACCGCTGCCCCTTCGCGCCGGCTTGAGGCGTCCAGATAGATTGATCCCACCATTGGCGGACACGTCTTGAAGATGCGCGTGGCGTCACGGGCAAACCGCGTCAGATCGAGCTGTGCCTTGAGAGTCGCCGCGTCAAAGCGGCCACTGGCATAGACATCGGCAAACGGGGCTTTGAGATGCAAGCGTTCAATCTCAGGCCACGCGCCGTACGGGAAGCGCGCCTTCACTTGCAACGAGGGCTCCGGCTTGAACGTGATCGGCTGCTTCCCGACCTTCATCGCCAAATCGGACGTTACCGCGTCCGCCTGCACCTGCAACGCTGTGTCGCTCCCCTCGACCGCCACCTCGGCGCGCAGCTCGCCGCCGCTCATCGTGAATGCCTTGGAGAGTCCGAGCGCCGGCCTGAAGTCCCGTGCTAGCGCCGCGAGTTGAATCGTGGTCTTGCCATTCACCGCCCCGGTCATCACGCCTTTTTTCTCTGCTGCCTGCAACCGGCCTTTGGCCTCAGCGCGTATCCATGGCGAAGCCAGATCGAACTGAGTGATTGTGAGCGTCTTGCCGTCAACCCCAAGATTCGCCATCAGCGCCACATCGCCGGGCGGCGACGGCTTCTCGCCCTGCGCTCCGACCGAAAGTTGGCTGACAGCCAAGCCGCCCTCGATCATCCCCAGCTTGGAACTGCGGATTGCGGCGGTCAGCGCGCCCTCCAACTTGCCGCTACGGATCCATGCGTCGCCGGTCATGTGCTGAATCAACGGCGCGAACGCTGTGATATCTACATCAACCGCTTTCAGCGTGATGCGTTCCGGCTGCTCCGTCTCGGTGCCCTTGCTTAGATCACGGATACTCTGGATGCGTCCCTCCAACGCCACCAAACCACCGCCTATCTGCGCGCGCGTCTTCACCTCAATCGGCTTGCGGTACGAGGTTAACGCTACACGCCCCTCCACCTGCTCCGCCACGCAACGCCCCGCGCTGCCGCCGTGGATCGCGACACGACCACCCGTCACATTCAGGGTGGCTGCGATATCGACGATCGGCAGGAAGAAGGTGCCTTTCTTCTCTTTCTCCTTCCGGGCCTTTGGCTCAGCCGGCGGCGGGGGCGGCGCAAGGTCGAGGTCAAGCTCAGGCGCACTGAGCGTCACCTCGCCCAGATCAAGCACCCCGATTGGCAACAGACGTAGCAACCCGCGGTCGAACGCAACACGCTTAGCCGACATCGCGATTCCGTGCTGCGGATCGCTGAACGAGAACGCCTCCAGAACCGGCGCACGGAACCAACCCAGCGACCAACGCTCAAACGACACGCGCGCCGGCTCGGCCGCCTTATTGATCGAAGCCAGTACCCATCGGCGGCCGCCATCCATTGAAAGCAACGTCGGGATCAGCGCCACGAGAACGACCAACGGAACCAGCAGAAACAGAATCAACTGAAGACCTCCCCGCAGACAGCCTTTCCGCTCCTCTGCCGCCTCATCCACCTCATCATCACGAATTGCATCAAATTGCATGACGATCAGCATACCACGCCCGTCTTATGGCGACAAGCGCGACCGGTACGGGTTATTGCGACCACTCAGTGGTCGCGATGATGAGTGTAAAAACGCTACGCGGTGGCAAAGCCCCGAAGGGGCGGCCTCACCTTAGCCCAGGGCAAGCGCAGCGCAGCTCTGGGTCACGACGCCGACATTCCGTGGCCTGAAGGGCCACTTCAAAAAACGGCCGGGCCAAACAACATTCATGGGGCTTTGCGTGAATTCTGCCCGTTCAATTGCGCCTTTCGTTCACTCGCGTCCATGAGCATACGCATCCCCTTTTGGTAGTCGCAGCCGATCGCCTGGCATAAGGCAAGGTATTCGCAAACGTCCAGCCGCCGCTCGCCAGTCTCGATCTTGCACACCCACGAGTGTGGGACATCCAACTTAGCCGCCACAGCACGCATGGTCAGCCCACGGGACTGGCGCTGTTCGCGCAACCAGCCCAGCAAAGCCCGGTACTCGGCGGAGTGGATGGTTTTCATACCCGTCCAGTATAGAATCGCAAGCGCGGTGTTCCCAAAAACGGAACACACTTTGCGTTGTTCACTGTAGAAAAATCGCAAAACCGACTTGTTCCCGTTTTGGGAACATAGTAAGATGTTCGCAACTGGAGAAAGGACTCTGTTATGAAGAAAATGTTGTCCCTTTGTCTTGGATTCTGCCTTGCCATCTCTGCAATGGCACAGATCACGATCAATCCCACAAGCCGTGCCTTTGTCAAAGAGGGCGGCGGGGGTTCGATTCTGACATCCGGTAGCGGTTCTTGGAGTGCATCCACGACTGCCGATTGGATCAACATCACGCCACGAACCACCGGAACGGCCGGAGAGTCGTGCATCTATGTGGTCAGCGCCAACTTCTCGGCCGACAGTCGCCAAGGGATCATCCAAATCAGCGGCAATACGCATACCGTCAACCAGTCGGGTTACAACGCTACGATCTCGCCGACGAGTGCGAACGTTCCCTACACGGGCGGCAGCGGACAGATTGCTGTCACGACTGAGGCGGGGGTTTCGTGGACCGCCAAGGCCAATACGAACTGGGTGACGGTCACCCCTGCGTCCGGAATTAGCGCCGGAACGGTTTCCTACACCGTCGCGCCCTACGGCGGGGTCACGCCGCGAACCACCTCCATCACGGTCGCCGGCAAGACGTTTTCCATCACTCAGACCGGGCTGGATGTCAACATCTCTCCTTACACTGCCGAAATGGCTTACGAGGCCGACATTGTTCAAGTTCAAGTTTTTGCGCTCTGGGACACATCTTGGAGCGTAACCCCGAACGCATCTTGGATTAGCGTGGTTGACGCTGGTAGCGGCGCGGGCGATTCGACCGTGACATTGGCGGTCGGCACCAACCCCAGCTATCAGATGCGCTCGGGTACCGTCTCCATTGGTTCGGCCACATTCTCAATCACGCAGCGCGGCACGTCACAGCCGACCCTTGCCATCCTGCCGCCCACCGCAACAGCGGAAGCTGTTGGAGCCTACGGCAACGTGGCGGTGCTCGCGACACCTGACGCTCCTTGGACGGCACAGAGCCTTGATCCGTGGCTGGTCATCTCGCAGGGTGCTTCTGGCGCCGGCAACGGCAACATCCAGTATGTCGTATCGAGCAATCCTGATCTCGTCGAGCGGACGGGACGCATTCGGGTATCCCCGCCCATTTACGAAGCGCCCGCGAACCTCTCGTGGCAACTTCTCGCCCACGTTAACAGCAGCGGTAACGATGTCAGCGGCTGGAATCACCATCTGACCGGTTCGCTCGGTCAGCGCTTCAACGGAACCTTCTACCGCACGATGACGGGTAATCCGTTTGCGCGAAACGATAATGCGTTCTCACTCGCCTTCTGGTTCAACATCCAAAACGACGATACGATCAACCGCTTCCTGCAAGTTAGGCGCGCCTCGGGTTCATCGACGGTGGTCTATGTTGATGCATCAAACCGGCTTGTGGCTCAATGCGACAGCGAAACGCTCGTCACCGATTTGATTGTACAGACAAATGTCGAGTATCAAATCGTGGTGGCCGCTGACGCTGGCACGACGCTAACCGTCTACGCAGGTAAGCGCGGTGAAAACATAGCAGCGGTGGGGACTATGACCTATTCGATCACGCCTTTCCCGAGATCGTATGTTACGCCGCAACGCGTCACAGTCGGCAGGGCCGATCTGCCCAGCGCAGGCTATCTTGACAACGCAACGATCGGCGATTTCAGGATCTACGGCAGGGAACTGAGCGCCTACGAAGCCGGAAAACTTATGGCCGTTGCCGGAACCGCCACACCCTACGGCGAATTCTCTCACGTTGGCGACTCTTCCGCTGTCCGAGTGGAATACAACATGCAGGGGCAGGCCGTGGTTGCGGGGGGCTCTCATCCCCCGTCGCCCTTTACTCCGCAGTACCTCCGGTTCCAATCGTCTGTAATCGACAACTTCTCTACTTCAGAACAGGTCGTTTATGAGTATACATTGCCCGAAGGGCGGTTGATTGAAGCTATCAGGAGTTCGGGCTATGGCTATAGTGGCGTTTACGTCTACGGCTTGCGCTGGCGATATGAGTTTGTTTACACGGATGGGAGTTCGGCCTTCACGGTACTGAACGGTGCATTTGAAGGTAATACTGTCACCGTTGAGAACGCAAATCCGTATCCGATCAAATTAGTGGCACAAATCCGTATTCTGGCCAAAAAGGATATCTCTAGTGGTAGTTATAGACTCAATTGGAGCGAATTATGCTGGTGGGGCGATACCCATACTCTAGTATCGTGGTCGCCCGACTCTGATCGGTTCGGCCTCGATTCCAAAGCGTTGAAAGGAAATTCGCAGAGCCGATTCGTTCTGCATAATCACCAGTCGTCGTTCACATCGTGTTCGGCGACCTACAATCTGTGGGTGCGGTTCGATTCGATGCCTTCGGGTGGTGAAACGCCGATCTTTGTACGGAACCCCTCCCATCAACTAAATCCAAATCCAGCGTTCAGTGCGCTATTACTACCTTCCGGTGCTCTCAGACTTCAGCTGAACACTACCAAACGCGACTATGTCGCAAATCTGCAACCGGCCTGCTGGTACATGTTGACTGTTGCCGGACAGTATGACGGGGCAACGAAGTTCTATGTTGACGGCGAAGAGATAGGGAACACACCTGATTTTAGTACTTACAGATTTGGAGCCGGGACCGTGCAGAGTACGCTTTCCATCGGCGGTTGGGAGGGCGCGATCGGCTACGCAGGCTTCTACGATGGTGCTCTTTCTTCGCCGCAGATCAAGGCGATCTACGACCAGCAGAAACAGAGGGATCTCTATCACGTCGTGACTCAGGGCGTCGTGACACCCTCAATCGCGCCGGACACGGCGTCGGTGCCTGCGGCAGGCGGGACGGTCTCTTCGACGTTGACGCTGGCGCACAGCGTTAACTGGGCCGCTGAAACGGCGACGCCTTGGTTGCAGATCACATCCCCCGACAGCGGGGCGGGGTCGACGACGGTTGAGGTGCTCGCTTCGGCGAATCCCACCGTGTACGAGCGGCAAGGTACCGTGACGATCGCAGGCAAGACCTTCACGGTTACGCAGGCTGGTCTCGGGGCATCTGTTGATTACGACGAGACGGTTTTCGGCACTGACGGCGGAAGCGCCTGGGTCGATGTCGCGACCGAGGGCAACGCGCAATGGCAGGCGGTCAGCCAGGTTCCTTGGCTCACCGTGGCAATCGGAGAGAGCGGAACAGGCGCGGGGTCGGTGTTCATCGTGGCCGATCCCTATACCCAGACATCCAGTTCGCGCATCGGCGGCGTGCTGATCGCCGGACAGATGGTCTATTTTACCCAGCGCGGCTTCGAACTGAGCGTTGTGCCGCAGGTGGCGCAGGTAGGCAGCAATGCGGGCGCGGGCGAATTCGGCGTTGTCGCGCCGATCGGTGCGATCTGGGAGGCGATTACGACGCATCCGTGGATCACCATCACAGGGGGCACCAGCGGACAGGGCAACGGGACACTGCGTTACAGCGTCGCGGCCAACACCACGGGCGAAGCGCGCACGGGTAAGATTATCGTCTCCGGGCGCGAGTATACCATCACCCAGCTTGCCAGCCTGCTGCTCACTGCCTATACCGACGGCGGCGGCACAGTCAGTGGAAGCGGCAGCTATGAAACATTGGCTAACGCGACCATTACAGCGACACCGGTTTCCGGTTATGTATTCTCGCACTGGACCGGCGATGCGGTCGGCAGTGAGAACCCACTGACGCTGAGTATGGACAGCAGCAAGACCGTGAAGGCGCATTTCCTTGATGTTAACCTGGCCGATAACATTGCGCTCAATTCGCGTGAACGCCTCGGGCTCTACACCACCGACCAGATGGAGGATCTGGCGATGGGCAACCCCGTTCTGCAAAGAAACCCCGAGAACGGCAAAATGAGTTTGTTCATGGGGGTGTTGCAGCGCGAGTCGCTCACTGAAGACGATTGGACGGACATGGTGATCAACTCCGCCGATGTCTTCATCGAAGGCGGTAAGGTGCGGATCGACATCACGCCCAGCGGCAACGCCGCTTTCTACAGACTTAAGGGCGACTCGAAAAAATAATGGACGCGCCCGTGCCACATGCTATCAGGCGAACAACTCCCTCCCGCCATTGCTTGGCGGGAGGGGTGTTCGGCGTATTCTTGTTGTTTGTTCTTGGCTGTGGCGGGCGGGAGGAGCAGACCGCGCCGGAAAAATCAACCACCGCCGCCAGTGCCACCGAAGCGGCCCCGGTATTCAATCGCGACATGCATGTGATCCGAGAGCTATGGAAAGAACTGCAAGCGGTAGAGGACATTGCCGAATCAAACGGCGGAAAGAAACGACAAGCACTGTGGCAAGCGCTCCGAGAACGGATTGATGCCTTGGAAATCAGCGCGGGATCCCTTAGTAAGTCAGAACGCAAATTACTTGCGGACATCAAGCGGAAAATCTCTCGGGGTAATCCTTGAAACAGAACACGCCAGCCAGCGGGCCAGCGTTGCTCTCAAAAGCGGCGTCGCGCGGAATACCGCTTGCCGCCGCACTCCAGATTTTTTCGCCGGGCTTACGGAGTTTTCGCCGCGCGCAGCGCGGCCGGTCAAGAGACGCTTGACCCTCCCGGCACTTCGCAAGCCGCACCACTCAAAATGTGTTTCGAGGTTCATACAATTCACCAAAAAATCTCTGCGTCTCTGCGCCTCTGCGTTAAATAAACCCGAGCAGTGCCACCCCCAAAAAACCTGCGTAATCTGTGCCCATCTGCGGATAAAAAAAGGCACTCATGCACTAACGCACTAATGAACTAATGCACTAACGAATCCTGCCACACGGCTTGCAGCCTGCGGATGGCGGCCGCAGGATCGGACGCTTGATTGACCGCGCGCACCACCGCGAAGGCGGTGGCTCCGTGATGACGCACCTCCGCGAGATTCTCTGAGTCGATGCCGCCGATCGCCACAGTCGGCACGGGTGAGGCATGGATAATCACCCCCATCTCCTCAAGACCGAGTACCGGATCGGGGATCGCCTTGGTCGGCGTGGCGAAGACCGGCCCCACGCCGATATAATCCGGCGCGTATGCAACCGCATGTGCAGCTTGCTCACGGCTGTGCGTGGAAAGGCCAAAGACTTTGCCCGTCACCGACCAGAGCCGCCGCGCTTCATCCAGCGGCATGTCGTCCTGACCCAGATGCACGCCGTCGGCGTCGACCTCGCGCGCGATCTCGACATCATCGTTGATCACCAAGCGCGTCGCCGTACCGCGCGTGATGGCGCGCAGCGTATGCCCGACCGCAATGATCTCATCACGCGGCGCGCGCTTCATCCGCAACTGCAACCACCTCACGCCGCACGCCACCGCCGCTTCGGCGCAACGTTCGTATCCCGTCACCGGATTCGTCAAAATTAGATACAGTCCTTGCATCTTGCATCACCCTCTCGTACGACACATTTTACACGAACACCCATTCCGACGCATTACGCGCACCGTCCGCGCGGTCAAGTGCCAAGCGTCGAACACAAATAGACGATCTACCAGCAATGTCTCGGGCGGTGCCTCAAGCAACAGCTTGATCGCTTCGGTCGCCTGCACCGTACCGATCACGCCCGGCAACGTACTCAGCGGCCCGCGCGGTGTGTCCTCTTCCGCCGTCGGAGGTTGCTCGAATACACAGCGGTAACAGGCGCTGCGCCCCGGAATCACCGTCATCGCCGATCCCTCGAACGCACGGATGCCGCCATGCACCACCGGCCGTCCGGCCGCATGACAGAGATCCGCAATCAGGAATTTCGCCGCAAAGCTGTCGGTCGCGTCGATGACCACATCGTACCCCTCAATCATTTCGCGACCGTTCGCCGCCGTCAGGTGTTGCGGGACCGGCACGATCGTGACCTCGGGATTCAGCGCGTTCAGAGTATCCGCCGCCGATGCCGCTTTGGGGCGTCCAAGATCAGCCGTGCGGTGCAGGATCTGGCGTTGCAGATTGCTCAATTCCAGCGTGTCGCCATCCATCACGCCAATCCGTCCCACCCCCGCCGCCGCTAGATAAAACGCCGCAGGCGAGCCGAGTCCACCCACACCGACCACCAATACGCTGCCAGCGGCCAGACGCGCTTGTCCGGTCGCACCGATCTCCGGCAACTCCAGATGCCGCGCGTAACGCGCTTTTTGTTGCGATGTAAGGCTCATGCTTGCCTATAACTTGATCGTCAAAAGTTGAACGTTGAACGTTTTTTAACTCAGAACGCTGAACGTCGAACTCTGAACTCTGAAGTAAAAAAACTCCTAAATCCTAAATCCTAAATCCCGCCTTCCGCGCGCAGCGCAGAAGGCGGCGACAGCACCGACCGGTACGCGCTATCCCAGTTTTTGAAAACGGGGTCTAGTCCGTGCGTGCGCAACATCGTGCAGAAGGCTGTCACGTCACGACCATCCGACACCGCGAACTGTCCCGTGTCCTCAGCACGACCATCATAGCCGC
>Ga0255346_1007311_pt1 | contig 10383 bp, 7 predicted proteins | sample wastewater_treat_FD_194410 | JGI IMG/M metagenome (GOLD analysis project Ga0255346, IMG submission 194410) | Wastewater microbial communities from Lulu Island WWTP, Vancouver, Canada - plant22 | ecosystem: Engineered > WWTP > Wastewater > Unclassified | place: Canada: Vancouver, British Columbia... | reverse complement strand
CAAGGTATTCTTGCACTGCCGCTATGCGTTCTTCATCTGTTAGCTTACTTCCTCTTGACATAAAATAACCCCCTTACAGCTTTCACACGCTTTTGTTTTTTTTGTGTGTCTACTTTAAGGGGATTATATCAGTTGCGGACTTCCTCATCGAAATTTTCCTTAGTGATAACTACTTCAGCCATTTTATACCTCCTGTTAGTGTGTTGTTTGCCTATGTGATGAAACCAATGTAGGGGCTGGCGTCCACGACAGACCACGCCATTGGTAACGTGAATTGTATCAATGGGACGTCGGGACGCCGTCCACTACAAACATTTCATTATATTCGTTTGGTTATCTGAGGACGCCCAAAGGTCGCCCCTACAGAATGTTACATCACATATTTATCGTAACTGACGGGCGAGCGGAACTCGCCCCTACAATACTGCTTTCTACTTTCTGATTTCTGCTCACAGCTTACTTCATAAGCTCATCAGTCATAGCTTCTATCTGAGCGATATTCTCGGACTTGAAGCCTGCCTTGATTGTAACATTGTTTTCGAGCCATGTGATGTTCTTTGACTTCTCGAACATTCCCTTCATTACCTTAGCAGCCATAGGAGCCCATGAACCGTTTTCGATAAGACCGATAGTGCGGTTCTGGTAATTTCTCTCTGTAAGGTCAAGGATGAAGTGCTTCATGAACGGGAATATATCAGCGTTGTAAGTTGTAGTAGCGAGAACTATCTTGCCGTAGCGGAAAGCGTCTTCAACGGATTCAGCCATATCTTCTCTTGCGAGATCAGCGATAGCAACCTTCGGGCAGCCCTTAGCTGTCAGCTTCTCAGCGAGAAGTTCAGCGGCCTTCTTTGTGTTGCCGTAAACGGAAGTATAAGCGATGAATACGCCTTCGCTCTCAACTCCGTAGCTTGACCATGTGTTGTAGAGTCCGAGGTAGTAGCCAAGGTCTTCCTTGAGTACAGGACCGTGGAGAGGGCAGATAGTCTGTATATCCAGAGCGCCTGCCTTCTTGAGAACAGCCTGGACCTGCATACCGTACTTGCCGACGATGCCGAAGTAGTAGCGTCTTGCCTCGCAAGCCCAGTCCTCATCAACATCGAGGGCGCCGAACTTACCGAAAGCGTCAGCAGAGAAAAGTACCTTGTCAGTGCTGTCGTAAGTGAACATAACCTCAGGCCAGTGAACCATAGGAGCGAAAACGAAGTTCAGCTCGTGCTTTCCGAGAGAAAGCTTGTCGCCTTCCTTTACCTCATACTTCTTGTCACCGAGATCGAGATCCTCGAAATAAGAAGCCATCATAGCGAAAGTCTTTGCGTTTCCGACTATCTTAGCATCGGGATAAGCCTTGATGAAGTTCATGATATTAGCTGAGTGATCGGGCTCCATATGCTGAACGATAAGGAAATCGGGCTTCTTGTCACCGAGAACCTCAGCGATATTCTTCAGCCACTGCTCGGTGAAATTGCCGTCAACAGTATCGAAAACAGCGATCTTCTCGTCCATGATGATGTATGAGTTGTAAGCCATACCGTTTGGTACGTCGTACTGACCCTCGAAAAGGTCGATCTGGTGGTCGTTGACACCTATGTAGAAGATATCGTTTGTAACATTGTTCATTGGGATTTACCTCTTTCTATGATTAATAAATTTTACCATGTTTTGACAGGTTCATGCAGTTCAAGCTCCAGAGGATCGCCCTCGGCGGAGTCGAGATACGCTATGACCTTTACCTTGTCCACAGCGCCGCTTTCGAGAAGCGAATCATGTACTGCCAGCAGAAGCCTGCTGTCGCTGGATTCTCCGCTTGAAAGCTTTATCTCAGTGCCGTCGGGAAGGACTCTGTAAGCCTCATACTTATAGTATGAAAATTTACCTGAAACATTCATGTAAAAATCATACTTTTCAGAATCGTTTTCATGCGGATCGATGCCCAGACTTACGGTAATTGACGGATACTCCACAACAGCAGGAGGAGTATACTGCTCCTGACGTTGAGATCCGTTATTATTTTCAGGAGGCTGAGGATCGCTGCGTTCATTATTGTCTCCGCTGTCCTCATGTTCTTCTTCCTGATCCTGTCCGGAAGCCTCGGTGGTAGTTTCCGTAACATCGGAACTTGTAGTCCCGGTCTCGGTAGTTTGTGTTGAAGTGGTCTTTACAGCTGATGAAGTGAGCGGAACGGTAGTGATATCCTCCGTTTCGGTTATCTCATTGAGCGAGATGTACTCTTTCCGGATGTAGCCTTTGAAGAAATTGCAGTAAACATAACACCATCCGTCTTCTTCTTCCTTGTAGACATCCACTTTATCGTTGAGGTGAAGCGGAGCAACTTCTTCACTGGAACTGCTCGGTTCAGCGTAAAGCAAAACACGCTTCATATCACTTGGTACAAGAATGTAACCTGAAAAGAGGACTTTTTGTTTCTTTTCAGAGTAGCTGACAGAAGGAGAGTCATATTCTTCCGCTTTGTCTTTTCCGCAGGAAGAAAGTGATGTTAAAATAATAGCCGAAGCCAGAAAGCAAAGTGCTTTTGATGCTCTCATAATTCCACCCCCATGGAATAAATGCTTTTACAAAACACATCAGGATCACAGGCTGTCAGATAAATATACATCTGTTCAGCAAGCAGATCAGATGTTTTTATAAGCGTACACTGCCTCAACTATGGCAGTGGTGATATACATATTATACCATAAATAGGGAATGTTGAAAAGTGGCATTTGCAACAAATAAAAACTTTTTTCTTGTAAGCAATGCATAGGGTGAGAGCAGAAGATTATGTTATAATATATTATTAAAGCAGCGAATTGCTGAAGATCCCCTTTTGTGGAAATGGCTGTTTTACGTGGCAGGGGAGTGGTCGGTGTTGAAAAGTATACGAGGGGAGAGGAGGCAAATGAAGGTGGCTTTGTGAAAAATGCCAACTTGCATTTTTGGTTTCAACGTGCTATAATATTAAAGTCGTGTAGCGAAAGCGTAAGTCCGGATGATAAATTCGGGCTTGCGCTTTTTTGTTTTGCAGGGATGAAAATGACCTGTTACACTGGTATTGTAAAAATTTTAAGGCAACACCGCACAAAGCTTGTGCTGAAGATGCGGTGACAGATTTTGCGTCAGATTGTATAGAAATTCCGCAGGCATACTATCGTATGTCAAGGGATTTCTGTGCAAGATGACGGAAAATATGTCCGCAGATTCAGTGCAAAGCCGTCAGGCGGGCTTTGTGCGGTGTTGCCTCAACACAGGAGAATGAACATGGAAAATCAAAGCTCAATGAAAAAATGGCGGAGACTCCCGTCAACAAACTCATGCTGTCAATGGGGATACCTATGATAATTTCGATGGTGCTTCAGGCATTCTACAACATAGTTGACAGCGCATTCGTATCGAATATGAAAGAGGGCGGAGAGGCGGCCCTCAATGCACTGACACTTGCCTTTCCCGTGCAGATGCTTATGGTAGCTGTGAGTATCGGCACAGGCGTGGGAACAAATGCTCTCCTTGCGAAAAGTCTCGGACAGGGCGACAGGAAACGTGCAGCACGGATAGCAGGCAACGCAGAATTTCTCGGTGCGGTCATATACATAGTGTGTCTGCTGTTCGGCATATTCGGAGTGAGAACATACATTTCGTCTCAGACGGGCAACACTGTCATAGCCGATATGGGAACAAGCTATCTGCGGATATGCTGTACGCTTTCAATGGGAATAGTGTTCTTCTCGGTATTTGAGAAGCTTTTGCAGTCAACAGGACTTTCACTCTATTCCACAATAGCGCAGATATCGGGTGCGCTGGTGAATATCATCCTTGACCCTGTACTCATCTATGGCCTTATCGGTATGCCGAAGCTGGGAGTACGGGGTGCGGCATACGCAACAGTCATCGGTCAGCTTGTCTCATGCGGTGTAGCAATGTTTTTCCACTTCACTAAAAATAAGGATGTGGAAAACGGCGTAAGATTCATGAAACCGTCGGGTCGTGTGATAAAGGCGATATACTCAATAGGACTTCCTGCCATAATCGCACAGGCACTGATGTCGGTGATGACATACGGTCTGAATCTCATACTTGTGCGAGTGGACGAATCAATGGTCACAGCATACGGACTTTACTATAAGATACAGCAGTTCATACTTTTTGCGGCATTCGGTCTCAGGGACGCAATAACTCCAATAGTATCATTCAGCCACGGCATGGGCAGCAAAACGAGAATAAAGAGCGGCATAAAGTACGGGCTGATGTACACCACTATAATAATGGCGGTTGGACTTATCGCACTGGAAATATTTGCAGTACCGCTTTCGGGAGTATTCGGACTTTCGGGCGAGACGGAAAAGCTGTGCATAAGTGCTATCAGGATAATCTCCGTAAGCTTTATCTGTGCAGGACTAAACATAGCATTTCAGGGAATATTCCAGGCGCTTGACGGCGGTATTGAGTCACTGGTGATATCGGTGCTGAGACAGTTTGTACTGGTGCTTCCCGTAGCGTGGGGATTCTCACAGCTTGCAAAACATTCTATGGATAAAGCGTGGATGGTATGGACTACTTTTATAATAGCCGAGACGATATCAGCGGCAGTGGCATTCATATTCATGAAGCGCATAAGGAAAAACAGGATAGAGAAGCTGGATTGACTTTTCAACATATGAGTGGTATAATGTTGAAAAGTGAAGACGTTTCCGCTGACGTTTCACGTGAAACATAATTAAGGCAACACCGCACAAAGCTTGTGCTGAAGATGCGCCGACAGATTTTTTCGTCAGATTGTATAGAAATTCCGCAGGCATACTATCGTATGTCAAGGGGTTTCTGTGCAAGATGACGGAAAATATGCAAGCAGATTCAGTGCAAAGCCGTCAGGCGGGCTTTGTGCGGTGTTGCCTTAAACAGGTAGGGGCGGATATTATCCGCCCGTATTTTTGTCGAAAAAAAATTCCGGGACGTCGGGGACGCCGTCCCCTACAAAATAGCCAAAGTGTAGGGGCGGACGTCCTCGTCCGCCCGCTAATTCTATATCAGAGCTGACTTTTTTGACAGACTGATGCGGCTGCGCCGCTTTTTTATTTTTCTTTATTTTTTTGCACTTTTTCTATTATCTCAGTTGTGTTATATACAGAAAGGAGGAATTGCATGGACGACAATATTGCTTTATACGCTTTCAGAAAATTCGGAGATACCGTTCTCCGTGCCGCCTATGCCTGCTGCGGAAACTACAGCGAAGCCGAGGATATCACTCAGGATGTCTTCCTCATCCTTCACTCGAAACCGCAGACTTTCAGGGATGATGAACATATGAAAGCGTGGCTTCTCAGAGCCGCCATCAACAAATGCAAAAACTACAAAAAAAGCTTCCGTTTCAGTCGTACCGACAACATCGACGACATAAGCGAAAACCGGCTGAAATGCAATTTCACTCCCCGTGACAACGAGATAAGGGAAAATATATCAAAGCTCCCTCCAAAATACTCGTCTGTCATATTCCTTTATTATTACGAGGGATATTCCATCAGGGAGATTGCAGAAATGCTGGGCAAAAACGAGAACACCATAAACTCAAATCTCCAGCGAGGAAGAAAAAAGCTGAAGATAGAGCTTGAAAGGGAGGGCTACAATGAGACGAACACAGTATACTGAGCATATGGAAAAGATAAAATGCTCGGATGAATTCAGAGAGAAAATGGAACGTCAGCTATCCTCTGCGCCCTCGGAGGTGCATGAATACGAGGACAGCGTACAGGGCGTTGAACGTGCAAGGGGATTCAGCTTCAGCCGTTTCGGAGCGCTTGCAGCCGCACTTGTAGTTATAGCAGGCGGCGGAGTGCTTGGCTATAACGGCATGAAGAATATCCGTCCTGACGAAACAGCTTCATCATTATCACAGTTTGCAAGCGATTTCCCGTATCAGGAAATATTCGACCTTTACAATTCACAGCAGATACACGGAACTGCCGTTTACAAAAACATCGGTTTAGGTGATATATCAGGCTTTGAGCCGGGTGAGATGACAAATAAACGGTTTGAAAGACTTATCGATAATTTTGGCATGAACAGCTGGAATACCGTTGAAGCAAGGGATATGTCCGATACAAGAGGAATGCAGGATGTGTCGTTCATTCTCCATCCCGACGGCTATGAGCGCTTCACGGGAGTATATTACATCTTCCAGATACTGGAAAACAACGACGCATACTTCATCAAGTACGACATGGCAGATGATTCACTTCCCGACCATATCGTATCCGAATATTGCTATCAGTTCACAGAGGGGACCTTTGAACGCTACAGAGAGATACTGAGAGCAGAGGATGCGGCAGTATCCGAAGATGATCCCGAAGATGAGATGCCTATATCAGCAGACGAACCACAGTCGCCGCCTTTTGGATCATTTGACGGAAAAAGTGTCGTTGATATAGCATATATTCAGAACTTAGAGCACGGAGTAAAAGCCGAAGTAAAGGAAGTAACTGATGAAGCAAAAAATGAGATAATCGATATTCTCAGAAATTATCCATGGGAGACAACAGCCCATGAAGAAGGCAATGATGAAAACCTGGCACCGGCTATGACCGGTTTAAAGGCTATATCCATAATTCTCGATGAAGATGCGAAAACAGCGGTATGTATAAATCCTGAGGGCAAGATGATAGCAGCTGATGAGAACGGCACACCTTTTGTATATGACACAGGTACACATTTTTATGATGTTATAAATGAGATAGCAGCCACATTGCAGGATGCAGATTCATTCAATGGTGAAATTGCATCTCAGGAGGAGATCGACAGTTTTGTTGATGAGGGTATCGGATCACAGATGCATTATCATATGGAGCCGCCTCTGATGAAAGAAGTTCAGTTATCTGTAAGTGGCATTGGAGCGATGGCCGAGCTGGATGAAGACACAGTCGAAGCTATAAAGGAGAAACTGAGATCCTTCACATGGGAGAAAGGCAATGTCTATGCGCCATATATTGATGAATACGATGATTATGAAAGAGAATTTATGTGGACGGATGAAAATGGACATTATGTTTCTATCACCGAAGACGGTCTTATGTACAGTGGATACAAGAGTTACAGGCTTACAAATAACGATAATATCGCAGAGATAATGGATATACTCAATGCAAATATCACTAACACCAGCACCGAGCCGGATTACAGATTAATGGAGAGCATTTCAAACGGTTATAATTTCAGAAACATGACAGGCACATACGAAGCGAAGTTCACAGTTCCTGCCGAGGTAAGCGAAAGCGGTAAAAGCTTCATGATCGACTCAGAGGGTACAGCTTATATCGACAAGGAGAACAGCGGAATAATGCTTGAGGGAAGCGGTACAGTTTCGTATAACAACAAGGCAGAGACAGAGCGGTATACATATCTGAAATATCCCGACGGCAGAGAGCGCTATGATGAAGCCAAAGGCGAAGGAGAGTCAACAGCCCACTATAACGGTCATGATGACTTATTCCCGATGCTTGACTATGCTTCACTCTATAAGCAGGTGCTGATTGATGTGGACAGCTATTACAACGGTGACAGCAATAACTTCATAACCGACAAAGATAATTCCGACGGAACACATCTCTATTCATTCTATTGGAAGAAAGGCAAAGAAAAGATAACAGTGAATGTCACTGTAAACGAACAAGGAAAGATAATATCATATATAAAGATAAACGGCGGCAGAGTGGAAAATTCATTCAAACTTATCGGTGACTATGTATTTGATTCTGATGGATTTGCAATGCCTGAGATGTACGAAATAAACGACAGTGAAGACTAACAAACTCAACAAGCAGTAAATGTGCGTACAAAATATTCGCATTGTAATTACAAATCGTTATATTTTACACCTAATCTGCAAAAAATGGGTTGTGAAAAAAGAGTTTATGTGGTAATATAGAATCATCGGAGAAAACCTCTTACAGAGAGTTTATTTCTGATTGTTTGAATCATCCTCATAAATCGGGTACCTCATGGTACCCACTCTTTTTTTGGGCCGCTGAGCGAGCGGCGGCGCATATCACGATTCGCTCGTAAACTCGCTTACTCTCTGCGGTGCGGTCAGTCTGCTTTCGCTCGCTGTAATTTTTCGTATAAATCAGAATTAATATTTGTAGGGGCTGATGCCCACATCAGCCCAGTAGATCATCGTGAAGGCACGGGGCGATGTGGGCATCGCCCCCTACATTTTTATTTTAATGCATATGCGGCAAATTATGATTTATCTTAGGAACAATAAGTATAGGCAACACCGCACTTTGAACGTCAATGTTAGTCTGCTTTCGCTTGCTGTAATTTTTCGTATAAATCAGAATTAATATTTGTAGGGGCTGATGCCCACATCAGCCCGATAGATCATCGTGAAGGCTTTTGCGGAAATATTATGCAGCCTTGAAAGAAAAAAGGACGTACAGATCAGTACGTCCCAGAGTGTCAAAAAAGCTGATGTTTTTCTAAAATATGCGGGCGAGCGGAACTCGCCCCTACATAATTCAACGTAAAATAGCCGATTTGTAGGGGCGCTTTCCGAGCACCCTTGATATACCGATCTCAAAAATGACTTTTATGACAAACTGAAAGGACGTACAGATAAGTACGTCCTTTTTATATATTTTATTGATCCTGCTGCTTGTTATGTATATCCGTCACGACATACTCGGATTTTGTACCTGTTTTGAACGGGATAGCCCAGCCTGAGATACCCGAGGTAACGATAAATGCAGTGCCGTTGCCTTCTTCAGCGCCGTATACAGCATCATTAGCACCTGTCATCAGTCCGATGAATCCGGCAGGCCATATGTGGCCGCCGTGGGTATGTCCCGAAAATACAAGGTCTGCACAGGTCTCGGATTCGTTCTTATAGTCGTTTGGCTGGTGATCCATGATAATGGTGAACTTTGAATCGTCAATATCCTTTGTAAGGTCAGCCACAGGCATACGGCTTTCGTCGGATTTATCCTTTCTGCCGACCACGTAGAATTTATCGTCCACAAGAATGCTTTCATCTCTCAGCACGACCACGTTATTCTCCTCAAGCTTTGCGATGACCTCATCGTAAGTGAAGTCACGGCTGCTTTCAAAGTAGCCCTTATCGTGGTTGCCGTCCACGTAGTAGACACCGTATGTAGTTTTGAGTTCGCCCAGCGCTTTGCAGGCCGCTTCCATATCCGCACGGCATGAATCGTCATCGACGAAATCACCTGCGAGGAGAACGATATCGGGTTCTTCCGCCTGTATCTTCTGCATTTCTGCGGCGAATTGTTCACCGTTGAGAGTAATGCCGAGGTGTGAATCCGCAAAGCCTACAATTTTAAGGTGATCCTGACCGAGTTCCTTTGAGGACTGTATAGCATAGTCGGTGCGGTAAACGGTGTGAGCGAATTTCCAGCCCGAAAGCAGGTAAACGAAAGTGAAGAGTATAGCAAGTGCGCCTTCTATGTTCAGCTTTTGTTCGGACTTGTAAGCCCTGCGGAAATGAGAGGCTATGATATCGAAAGCCAGCCAGAAGAAGACGAGGTGGAGGAATATCACTATAGCCGACCAGACGTTGATAGCCAGAGTTGATATTGCAAGCAGTGCTATCAGCGGAATGACTGAGACTATCCACGACAGTGCCTTGTGTTTTTCAGCCAGCTTTTTTATGAATGAAAAGCGGTGGACACGGGTGACGAGGTAGATGAAACCGCCCAGCGACAAGGCGATAAGCAGAATAAAAAGTATAAGCCAGAACATATATCAGCATCCTTTGTTTTTTATTTTTGAAATCCACATATATTATATCTTTTTCTGCGGGAAATGTCAAACTATTGGGGACAGTATTTAATTTATAACATACATCATCATTTTTATTGAATTGCAGCTAAAGGGAAGCCAAAGAGGAACACCTCTTGGAGGAGAGGGAGAGGGGACCAATAAAACCCAAGCAAAAGTCGGCATTCCCCTCTCCTACTCCTCCAGTCGGTTTTCCTCTCTGGACTCTCTTTTCCCTCAACCTCCACCTCCTCACCCTTTGCCTCCTTTTACTTTTTTCATATGGCTTAACTGACACAATTGTAGAATGGCTGTTGAGTATGGGCGAACGCTCAAGCATTTAAGCCTTACCATAAAAAAGCAAAAGTCGGCAAAGAGGGGGAAAGATAAGGAAGGGGAGTGCAGAGGGGAAAACTAAAGGAAGGGGGAGAAATGCCGACTTTTACTGCGGTTTTCTTTTTCGCCCCCTTCCTTTTGGTTTCCCCTTTGCATGAATGCAGATGTTCAACAAACATTTTCCTCGGCTTGACCGACGAAATAACTTCCGATATTAAATTAAACGGGCAGTTCATGGAACGCCGAGGGCGGCGTTCCCTACAGATTAATTCTTCTGACCAATTAAAC
>Ga0255346_1007307_pt1 | contig 10388 bp, 9 predicted proteins | sample wastewater_treat_FD_194410 | JGI IMG/M metagenome (GOLD analysis project Ga0255346, IMG submission 194410) | Wastewater microbial communities from Lulu Island WWTP, Vancouver, Canada - plant22 | ecosystem: Engineered > WWTP > Wastewater > Unclassified | place: Canada: Vancouver, British Columbia... | reverse complement strand
AATTACGGCTGAGTTGAAGTAGTATAATGTAGAAGAATCCGCTTTTCTCGATCCGGAGTTACGCCGGGGGGCTGTTGGCGATTATTCAGGCGGCGGGCTTCATAGGGGACTTTCTCGGCAAGATAGTTTTGCATTTCTCCAACAGTTAGGATTTTGTCTCCGTTCTGATCAGCCTCGCCCTGCAAACCTTTTAAGAAATAATAGGTGTAGAGGCTGTGTTTTTTTCAGGAAACCAGGAACTAACTTCGTCGCCCGATGAAGACGTAAATTCGACAATATGATCGGCAACGGCGTGTTCCTTCTCGATTTCAATCATTACCGGGCTGATATTTTTAATCAACATTCCTTCATTGCAGGAGCCGGAGAAGCGAGCGTCAATGACGACTGTGGTGCCAGCGGTTTTAATTTTGTTTAGTTCCGTGTAAAAGTCTTCAAGTGCAATGCCTACCTACTTTGTAATCAACGTCTTAAAAATAGCAATAATTACCACGCTATAAAAACTTCCGTTAACTAATTATAACGGTTTTTAGCTAAAATAGCAATCTTTTTTTGAAAAATTCAAGTCGAGAAAAAACAGGTGACTATTTCTTTAATCTACTATGTAATTAACAGATGACATTACGAATTATAAGTTTATCGCCACATAATAAATCGTTTGCCCGAGCCCGCATTACGATTTTATTAATTTAATCCAATAATGCCCTGCCAGGCAGGAATTTCTCATCGGAGACTTCTGCGATGCCACCGGAGAATTAGTGAAGTATTTTTAATCTAAAACCTATTACCTGTGACCAAATATCTGTAGGTCTTCTCTTTTCTAAGCCTCTTTACTAATGACTAATGACCAATGACTAATGACCAATGACTATTCTCAGCCTTATTTTTCTTGGTCTTGGAAGATTAAACCGCCAAGTTCGCCAAGAACTGCTAAATGAGAAAAATCCCAAATCCCAAATCCCAAATCACAAATAGCAAAACCAATTTTCTGCAAAACTGACTCCTGCCTTCCTTTCTCAGCTTCAGCCTCTTTATTAATGACTAATGACCAATGACCAATGACCAATGACCAATGACCAATGACCAATGACCATTCTCAGCCTCGACCTCTTTTACTTATTTCAGGTTATTTACTTAGAATTTCGCTAATCCGTTCTGCATTGTCCTGAGCGGCAATTACGAATAAAATATCACCTTTTTTCAATACAGTATGACCTTGAGGCGGAATGATTTGATCATCTCGAATAATGGCAATAATTAAGGAATCGGGCGGTAAAGCTAAATCGCGGATTTGTAAACCGTCAATTTTGGAATTATCGGATAGCTGAATTTCAAAGACATCCACATCGGTTTTACGGGTTGTGATCAATTCAATCGAATGGATTGGTTTCGGCCGAGATGGAATACAGAGTCGTAATTTCGAAGCGCCCCAGCTAAGTGTGACCCCTTGTAATAAACACGACAAAAAGACTGCAAAGAAAACAATGTTGAAGATAAAATGATTCTGGTCAATTCCATAAACAGCTGGATAAGTTGCTAAAACAATGGGAACAGCCCCCTTGATGCCACCCCACACCAGGAACACTTTTTCTCGAAATTTAAATTTAAATGGCAGAGTGCAAATCAAAATAGTCAGTGGACGAGCAACTAGGATCATTATCGAAGTAATTAATAATCCTTCTTGCCAAACCGACAATAAGCTTTTGGGAAAAACCAGAACTCCCAGCAGTAAAAAGATCGCGATATTAGAGAAAGTCGAAATCCCTTCAATAAAATTGCCGACCCCTTTGCGATAAGCAAAATCCGTATTTCCTAACCAATATCCGGCAAAAAAAACCGCAATAATGCCATTAGCTTTAACAACCTCTGCGCTTCCGTACGCCAGCAAGCAGACCGCTATGCTTAGCACGTGATAATAGCCGCGATTTTCCACCTTGAGGTTATTGAATAGAAACGCGCCGACTTTACTAATAAGCCAGCCTACCACTATTCCACCACCAAATTGCCAGATTAAATTGAGGATAAAAAGTCCGATATTCTGGGGATGCCCTGTAATTATTTGAATAAAAACAAGTGTCAACATTATAGCCATCGGATCATTGGTAGCCGATTCGACTTCCAATGTCAAGGAAACGCGCTTTTTAATGGCACGCTGACGCATAATCATAAATACTGCCGCGGCATCGGTTGAAGAAATGATGGAGCCAATCAATAACGAATAAAGTAAATCGAGCCCCATAATAAAATGTATCAGAAGTCCTAAAATTCCCGCCGTCAGAGCAATACCGAACGTTGCGAGTGTCAAAGCCGGGCCGAAAACAGATTGCACTATTTCGCGGCGGGTATGAAAACCACCTTCGAATAAAATGAATATTAAAAACATATTGGCTACTTTTTGAGCCAATATAGCATTGTCAAAATAAATCAGATTGAGCATATCACTGCCGCATAGCATCCCAATCCCTAGAAATAGCAGAAGCACCGGGATACCAAATTTGGAGGTTATCTTAGTCGAGTAAATGGCGGCAATTAGCAATATGGCAATCAGTAAGTACATGAATTTTCCTTAATCAAAGAGTAAACTTGGAAGAGTTAACCTTAACTCCGCCGATCTGGTATGCAATTAAATTTATAGCATACGAATATTTAAACATCATTTAATGATATAAAGCACTTCAGTATATAAGAAAAATACAATTAAAATCAAAATGAATATTATCAATTCAAGTTTTATGTGCCATTCTATGAACGGTTTAAGCACCCAGCAAGGTGGAAATTGGTCATGGGTAACTGGGGTGCTGAAAATAATATAGTACTTGATTTTTAGTTTTTTTATTTTGCCATAAAGCTCTTCTAATTTAAAAGTGATTTATTTACCTACTTACCTACAAGATTTAGTTTAGTAATAAACTAAATTTTGACTAAATTATATTCTGTGAAATTATTTGAAAATGTCAGCTTGAATAGTATTTATTTTAAGCCGGTTTACAAACTTACCAATGATAGCCTGGATATCTAAACCGGCTGAAACTTGAGGTTAACTTGAAAGAAATCCTTCAGGTAATAATAGACGAAGAAAAATCTGCCCGCGAACGAATAGAAAACGCTCGTCTTCAAGCCCGCCGCGACACAGAAGCTGCTCAGATTGAAGCCCAAAAAACCATTGAAACCGCTCGCCAATTGGCATTACAGGAAGCTGAAGTGCTTATTACGACCGCCAAATCCGAAGCTGAACGCCAACACGTCGAGCTGTTAAATGCCGCTCGAGCGCAACAAAACGACATTTTCAATAAATACCATGCTGAAATCGCCGCCGCTGTGGATTTCCTTTTTCAAACCCTTCCAATTGGCAAAAAGGTCGCCTAATGAGTGCTGTTAGCACTTACGGACTGGTAAATGCTCGCGTCCGGACACGACGCTCCGCCTTGCTTTCGGCTTCCTCTTATAAGGCTTTAGCCGCCGCAACTGATTTACCGGAAATGCTTAATCTCTTAACCCGCTATAAAAATCGTCTCAGTTTCGAAAACCTTCCTGATTATTCGATTGAAGCTTTGGAGCGGTTATTAATCCAAGAGAAAGCCCGTCAGATACTTGATTTGAAATACTCCAGTCGCGGACCAGCTCGGGACATTATGGCTTTGATGCTCTCAAGAATTGATGCTGAAAACGTCAAAACTATTCTCAGGGCTTGGCAAAAATCCGACCAGAATGTCAGTAACATAATCGAATGCACCGGCTTGGCAGTTCTGCCGATTACAAAAATGCTGAGTGCGGAGGATTTAACCCAATTTGCTTCTTATATCAATCAGCTACCGTTTTATGAAGCTTTCCTGAAAGCCGCTAAAGGTTTCGACCGAAGCAAGAGCCTTTTTGACATTGAAGTTGCCATTGATAAAAGTCTGTATCAGTCCATTTGGGACCTGACTGCTTTATTGAATAAAACCGATCAACATATAGTACGACGAATGGTCGGCATCGAAATTGATCTGAAAAACCTGGATTGGATCGCCCGCATCCGTAAATATTACCAGTCTCAAATTAAAGTCACCGAGACAAGTTTAATACCCAACGGCTATCGTTTGCCTTATGCTACTCTCCGAAAAATGATTACTACCGGCTCAATCGAAGACGGGCTGGAAAAAATATTACCGGGATTGACGCCCATTACTGCGCAGGAACGTGATCAACTTACTGCTCTTGAACGTTTAGAGCAATTTCTCAATCAGGCGCTTTTTCATGAGGCTAACCGCCTTTTTCTGGAAAATCCACTTTCTATCGCCTCCACAATTGGCTACTACTATCTAGTTCATATCGAAACCCGGAATCTCTGCACATTAATAAATGCTAAATATTATAAATTAGCACCGCAGGCGGTTTTAAATAAATTGGTATATTGAGGATAAAGATGTTTTTCCCAGAAAAAATGCTTTTGGTCAATGCGCTCTTTCCCGACAAATATACGCCCAAGGTTGTCCGCATGATTATACATCAGGGCGATTTGCAAATTGTGGATGCCGCCCAAACTAATCCTTGGATCAAAGACCTCGCACGAACATATTCAACGGAAGAATCCTCTCAATCTCAAGCCCGTCGGGAAAAAGTGGAAGGGTTAGTTAAAACCCTTAAATTAACCGACCAACTCCATAACTTTCAACCGCTAAGCGGTGATTGGATGGAAATTGATCAGAGCCTCGAGACTGCCATTGCTGAAATCGAATCAGTTAGTCAGAGGCGCGACAGCCTGCAAAAGGAATTTCAGCGTCTCAATGAAATCAAAACCCGCTACGATCGCTTTCCCGGTCTCGGCAAAGCCCTTCAAATGCCGGGTGACTATTCCTATCTTGCCATTGAGACAGGCGAAATCCCCGACAATAATCTACCGCTACTGGAAGAACAATTATCCGCTACTCTACATGTAATTCTACCGATCGGGAGACAGAAAGGAATGACCTCACTGGTGGCAATCGTTCTCAAACGCGATGCCGAAGTTCTTCAGGCGGCGCTCAAAGCCAGCGGTTTCCAGCCGACCAAAATTGAAAAAGAATTGCCCAGTCTCGCCACCGAATCAATTGAAAAACTCGAAAAAGAACTGAACGATCTCAATGAACAACTGCGTGGCGCCGAGGAAAAATTCCAGGCGGTAGTCAATCGCCATCGCGCGCTCCTAATCGGCGTTTACCTACGTATTCGTCAGGAACAAGTTCAAGGCCGGATGTTACATTTCTTCCGCCGTACTGAAAAGACCTGTCTTTTTTCGGGCTGGTTGCCGGATAGCCGCAAGGAGGTTTTTGTCAAAGAATTGCAGAAAGCCACCCAAAATCGGGCTATCGTTGACCTGATACCGGCTGAATCGCATGAAGCAGTCAAAGATGGTAGTGTGGAAGTCCCGGTCAAATTAAATAACCCCGCCTTTTTCAAACCCTTCGAGATGCTGACTTCGGTCTATGGTCTGCCGAAGTATCAGACCATTGACCCAACACCGGTGTTTGGTCTAAGTTTTCTTTTGATGTTCGGAATGATGTTTGGAGACATTGGGCACGGTCTGGTCTTGGCATTGCTTGGCTTAGCGTTGCTATTAAAAAGTCACAAAGATACATTCAAATCGGCCGGCTATTTACTACTCTACGCCGGTGGTTCCAGTATTATTTTCGGTTTTCTATTCGGTAGTTTTTTCGGGGTCGAAGATTTATTTCCAACCATCTGGATGAAACCGATGAATGACATCAACCAATTGTTCAAAGTTGTGATCTACGTTGGTGCCGGGATGATAACCGTCTCGATTATTATAAATTTAATAAATGGCATCCGTAGCGGCAGAATTCTAGATTATATTTTTGACAAAGCCGGTTTACTGAGCGGCATTCTCTATTGGTGCGGTATCATATTGGTAAGTCGTCTGGTACTCACGAAAACTAGTGGTGGAGTTGGCCTTTTTGTGATCTATCTCTTTGTGGCTTGCGCTCTGCTTCTTTTCTTCCGAGAACCAATCCTTAATTTAATCCGCAAAAACCGGCGTCTATATAATTCGGGAGTTGTCACCGGAATAATGCATTCGCTTGTAGAAATGCTTGAGATTGTGCTGGGATTTTTAGCTAATACGGTTTCTTTCATCCGTGTCGGCGCCTTTGGACTAGCCCATGCCGGATTATTTATCGCCATATTCGCTCTTTCGGATATGGTGAGTGGCAAATTAAGTGGAGTAGCTTCTATCTTAATTCTAATTTTAGGAAATATTTTCATCATTGCTCTGGAAGGACTAGTAGTAACCATCCAGGCAATTCGTCTGGAATTTTATGAATTTTTCAATCGCTTTTTCCGTCCGGCGAGGGTTAAGTATCAACCAATCAGAGAGAATCCCAACCTGGAGTAAATATTCTCTAATAATATGAAAAATAAATTTGCGGAGGTAATGCAAATATGTTAAAAATCAAATCCTTTAAAAAACTGCTGGCAATTGTGATTACGCTGGGTTTCGTGGCAATTGGCGGAACTTCACTACTGGTGTTGAAGGCTATTGCACAGACTCCGGAAAAAACCGAAACGAGTGCAGTAGAGAGCACTGAAACCGTAGTCGAAGTTGCTCCGAATACGGCTCGCGATTCCGATACGATCAAATTTGGTTTTATTGCCGCCGCTCTGGCAGTTGGCATTGGTTCGATCGGAGCCGCCATTGCCGTTGGCAATATTGGTACCGCGGCTATGGGCACAATTGGCGAAAAACCAGAATTGTCCGGTAGCGCTCTAATTTTCGTCGGTCTGGCGGAAGGTATCGCTATTTACGGATTGATCGTAGCCATTATGATTCTCGGAAAATTGTAATTTGCCGGAGATGTTGTGAAATTTTTCGTGATTGGTGACGAAGAGACTGTTTTGGGATTCAGCCTAGCAGGCGTGGATGGAATTGTGGTTCACGATGCGGCTTCTGCCCGAGGCGCATTGGATGAAACTATGGAGCGCGAAGATATCGGCATAATTATAATTACCGAGCGCGTTGCTACAATGATTCGGGAAGAGGTCAATGCTTATTTTTATCATAGCCCTTATCCGTTGATTGTTGAAATCCCTGATCGCCTTGGCCCACTGGAAGACCGCATTTCAGTGCGAGATGTTGTCCAAACTGCGGTTGGTGTTCGGTTAGAATGAGGAATTATGCCTGATAAAAACGCCACTCTGGAAGCCATTGTAGCTGAAATTCGTCAGATGTCGGATGCTGAAATTGAAGCCATCCGCCAGTCTGCCAGCCGCGAGCAAGCCCAAATTGCTCAACGTGCCCGCCAAGAGGCGGAAAAAATTCGCGCCGGAATTATCAGTAAAGCCCAGCAAAATGCCGAGAAAATTCGCCAGCGATCAGCGGCTCAAACCAATCTTGAAATCAAAAAATTGAATTTGCAATCACGACTTTTAATCACTGCCGAAATCCGGCGTCAATTTGAAGAACGTTTGTTTGCTTTGCGCCAATCTCCTGAATATGCCCAATTGCTGAAAGAGCTAATTGTGGAAGGAATTGTTGGCTTGGGAGTTGATCACATTCTCATTAGCGCTGGCGATCGAGAGCACACCATCCTAACCGATGAATTTCTTAGATCAATTGAGGCATCTTTTAATCCACCGGTGCACCTTGAACTAGAGCCTGTGGTTCTCAATGAGCCGGGGGTCATTCTTTATTCGGCAGATAAGCGGAGGCGATTCGATAACCGCTTATCCCGTTATGTTCAGCGTGTCCTGGAAAAATATCACTGGGAAATTATGCAGAAATTCGCGGAAAATAATTAAAAGAGGTAAACGGTGGCAATAGTTATTGGAAAAGTCACCCGCGTTTTGGGACCAGTTGTTCATGCAATCGCAACTGCTAAGGTTCAGATGCTCGAATTTGTCGAGGTTGGAACCGAACGCCTGATCGGCGAAGTTGTGCGGCTTCACGGCAATCAAATCATCATTCAAGTTTATGAAGATACTACCGGTTTAACGCCCGGAGTAGAAGTGTACGGTTCTGGAATGCCCCTTTCAGTTGAACTCGGACCTGGTCTTATCGGCACTATATACGACGGTGTTCAACGCCCGCTGACGGAAATCAAGAAGGTTTCCGATCAATATATTCATCGTGGCATCAAAGCTCCTGCTCTCGACCGCAATAAAAAATGGTCATTCGAACCAGCTGTAAGTCCCGGTACAATCGTTAGCAGTGGTCAGATAATCGGGTCAGTAAAGGAAACGGTTTCCATTACCCAAAAAACATTAGTTCCGCCAAACATTTCCGGCAAGGTCATTAGCATTGCGCCGCCGGGAGAATATCGCATCGAAGATGAAATTTGTGTCATCGAAAATGGTCAAATTCGACATACATTGTCCCTTTTTCAGCGCTGGCCAGTACGTCAGCCACGACCAATTAAAAACCGTTTGTCCACCAGTCAACCGATTATAACCGGACAGCGCGTTATTGATACCCTTTTCCCGATTGCCAAAGGTGGCACAGTCGCTATTCCGGGTGGATTTGGTACCGGTAAAACTATGGTCGAACACCAGATCGCCAAGTGGTCAGATGCCGATGTCGTCGTCTATATTGGCTGTGGTGAACGCGGCAACGAAATGACTGATGTCCTAACTGAATTTCCTCAATTAATTGATCCGCGCACCGGGCGACCGCTGATGGAACGCACCGTACTGATTGCCAATACTTCCAATATGCCGGTTGCCGCACGTGAGGCTTCGATTTACACCGGCATCACCATTGCTGAATATTTCCGGGATATGGGTTATCACGTCGCCGTTATGGCTGACTCAACTTCGCGCTGGGCGGAAGCTTTGCGCGAATTGTCTGGCCGTATGGAAGAAATGCCAGCCGAAGAAGGTTTCCCAGCTTATTTGCCAACTCGCTTAGCTGAATTTTACGAGCGCGCCGGTTATTTCGAAACTCTCAACCAGGAAACCGGCTCGGTTACCATCGTGGGCGCTATTTCACCGCCCGGTGGTGATTTCTCGGAGCCGGTGACTCAACATACCAAGCGTTTCGTCCGCAATTTCCTGGCGCTTGATCGCGATCTGGCTAATGCGCGCCATTATCCGGCGATTTCCTGGCTCGATTCTTATTCCGATTATGTCGAAATGGTGACTGCCTGGTGGCAGGAGAAAGCCGATCCGGATTGGGCTGAGTTGCGACAGGAAATGCTCGATCTTCTCCAGAAAGAAGCTAAACTTCAACAGGTCGTCAAATTAGTCGGTGCGGATGTCCTACCGGAGTCTCAACGTCTCATTCTGGAAGTCTGTACCCTTTTCAAAAATGTCTTCCTCCAGCAATCGGCTTACGACCAGATAGATACCTATTCCACTGTTCAAAAACAGGCGAAAATGCTTCGCATCATCGTTACGTTTTATCGGTTATCGGCCGATGTCCTCAGACATGGCGCTACTCTTTATAAGGTTAAACGCACTAAAACCTTTCGTGCCATTATGAATATGAAATATGAAATTTCCAATGACGAGATTGATAAATTAGATCAAATCTTGGCTAATATGACCCACGAATTAGCCAGCCTCAGCCGCCCAAATTTTTAAGGTTATAATCGAATGTCCCAGATCAAAGAAATTAATGAAATGAATAAATATGACCAGACTGAACTCTTGAAATACCGGGAATATATTGGAATTCAAGAAGTCGCCGGGCCATTAATTTGTATCGAAAATATCCATAATGTTGGCTATAATGAATTAGTCGAAATTCGGGACGAACGTGGTGAACCACGCATTGGCCAGGTCCTGGAAGCTAACCAATCCGCCGCCGTTATTCAGGTTTTCGAAGGCACTACCGGTTTATCGTTAACGGGAACAGCAGTGCGGTTTCACGGCACGCCTTTGCGCATTCCCGTCACCCAAGAAATGCTCGGGCGAATCTTCGATGGTTTGGGACGCCCGATCGACGGCGGACCGGAGCCCTTGACTAATGAATTCTGGGACGCCAACGGTGAATCTATAAATCCAACCGCCCGGACATATCCAACTACTTTTATTCAGACGGGGATTTCAGCTATTGACGGGATGAACACTCTGGTCAATGGACAGAAACTGCCGCTATTTTCTGGCCCAGGCTTATCGCACGATCGTTTGACGGCTCAAATTGTTCGTCAAGCTAAAATTGTAGGCCGCGAGGTATCCTTTGCCATTGTCTTTGCCGCGATGGGCATCAAGCACGACATTGCTCAATACTTCATAGATAATTTCCGGGATGCCGGCGTTCTGGAGAATGTCGTAATGTTTCTGTCATTGGCTGATGCTCCGTCGGTTGAACGCCTGATCACGCCGCGTTCGGCTTTGACTATGGCTGAATATTTAGCCTTTCATGAAAATATGCAAGTGCTGGTGGTTATGACCGATATGACCAACTATTGTGAGGCATT
>Ga0255346_1007306_pt1 | contig 10389 bp, 13 predicted proteins | sample wastewater_treat_FD_194410 | JGI IMG/M metagenome (GOLD analysis project Ga0255346, IMG submission 194410) | Wastewater microbial communities from Lulu Island WWTP, Vancouver, Canada - plant22 | ecosystem: Engineered > WWTP > Wastewater > Unclassified | place: Canada: Vancouver, British Columbia... | reverse complement strand
CTCTTGGTTCACTTCGCAAATTAACATATGGCGTTGCCCATGAATATACACGAGCCTGAAATAATATTTCAGGCTCAGGTTCAGGCTGCCCAGTGAGCCCAAAATACTCCAAAATATCATCGCTCGTCCCATTCCAGCGGTCAAGGTCAACATAATGAGATGCAACGCCATACTCCGCACCATTTCCCTTCTCGCAAGTTTGATGTATGAGCCATCGGCTTACCCCTGTTGGAAGCGTTGGGGGTGGCAGCTTCTCTGGCGTATATTGCGGCTCTGGCAAAGGTTTGAGATAATGCGCTAACCACCAATCCGTATTGCTTGGTAACCTGCTGACAATCATCTTGCGATTGATCCACTCTGCCCGTGAATATAAAATGGGCAGGCGTCCTGTGACTGTGCGCAACTGAGCCATCAGAGTGTTTACAACATCTGTAATCTGCGAGGCGGTGAGTGCGCTCTCTTCTTCACAATCAAGCACAAGCCTATCGTGCTCCCAATCCCAATCACTCGTTGCCGAAAGCAGGTTATCCCTTTGAGCAATAGCCGAAGTGCTGAAACGCATATAATGGTAAGCCATGCGGCAAACCCCAATACGGCGCATCTCCGCCCAATTGCGGGTGAATTGCGAGTCTTTGAAGCTTGCCCCCTCGCTGGCTTTGGCAGCAATGAACACCACCTTAGGCGAGTTCGCTTTGACGACATCAAAGTTCACCAGCCCGTTGTGGTGCGATATGTCTATTCCGAATGCGTAGTCATTAATGCCCATAATCCCTCCGATTAAATCAAAGCCAATAGCTGCGCTATCAGCCAAGTTATGATTGCCCCGCCTGCAATCCCACAAACCCAAGTAACTGTTTTCACAGTTTGCCTCAGGCTCTCTACATTCTTAGTGAGCTCTGAAATCTGACCATCGTGCTGTGTTGTACGCTTCTCTAACGCATCCAAGCGTGCATCAAGAACGGGATGCACTCCTGCTTGATCTTGCTCGATTATCCTGACCCGATTATCGTTGTTCACAACTGTGTCCTTAATTTCAGATATATCTGCTTCAATGCGCTCCAGACGCCCAGCAATACCTGCCAGCTGAATCTGGAGCTGTGTATTGGTAACGCTGTGCGTCGTGGAGCTTCCCATCATTTCATCGCTTTCTTGATAACATCAGCAGCTGCATCGTAAATACCCGAGGCAACCAAGCCAAGCCCCAAGCCGTAGATACAAGCCGCGAACCAGCCCGCAAAGTCAGCTGGTAAGCCTAAGCTGATTTGGTAGGCAATGCCAATGACCAGTCCAATAGCCATGCTTACATAGCGCAAGGTATTGCCTTGCACGCCTAATTGCTTGAACCATTCGACCAGTCCGATGACCACCAATACGAGCGGCAGTCCTGCAACAATAGCATCAAAGTTCATAGTTCACCTCCGTGTTTATTCTATTATACCCTGTAAAAACCTTGTACGGCAATACGCTTCGTTCCAGAATTTGTCCAAGCGCCATTTGCCATATTGGTAAAAAATTCAATCTCTGATGCAGCTCCAGATATCCACCAACGGCAAGCTGTACTTAAAACATTTCCACCATCAATAACATAAGCACACACCCCACCCTTCCCCTCAGCACCAGCAGCCGTTATAGGTAGGCTGATTTTAGCAACTGTGTCATTACTCGTTCCTGCGGATTGATATATGTTGAACAGAACCAAATTACCCGTTCTGGCATACACAGCAGTTGTTGTTTGGCTACTCCACCCAGTAAAAGTTGGTGTCCAAGCCTGCCAATTGGTTTGGAGTGCCAGAATCTGAGCCCAATGCTCAGCCTCATTATCACGCAAATACGTATTGAGATGGGCAGCAGTTAGTACTTGCCCAGTAACATATGTTGGTATTGCATTCCTTGTCATTTTACACTCCTAATTTAGCCGTAGAATCTAAAGCGCCTGTTCCGAGTACCCAATAGTTAGGCACAGTCACCTTAACGGGCTCAAGTTTGTAAGTTGTCCTAACCAATTGACCATTATCAGTCAACCACTCGTAATCTATGCCACCGATAAAATAATCAGCATATAACTGGAACTTTTGTATGTATACTGTTAGGCGGTCATATAGATCCAAGCTGAATTGCCAATCAGGTCTTCCCTCAACAATAATCGTTGGCAGATAATTAATATTGCCAAACCAATCACGCAAGAATAAGGCATAAGTCTTCATTAAATTGACATCTTCAATATACTCAGACTCAAATGTTATAGGATTTGGGTAAGTTGTATAACTCGAACTTTGATAACTAACAGTCCATTGGCTACCCTTCCTTACCTCTTTTCCATAAATAACAAAACTGATAATATAACAATCTCTATCAGGCGTGCCAGACCAGATAAGACTTTTTCCAGTCGTCCACCAATCAAGGTTGTTGATCGTAGGTGTGTCACCTGAACCATCCAAGGCTGTATTCAGAGTAGAATAATAAACAACATCTGTTAGATAACTATCGCTTTTAATGTTTTTATATTCAAATTCCAATTCAATATTATCGCCAGATTTTAGAAAAATAGGATCTTCGAGTTCGTAGACAAGTATAACTCTATTAACTATATACGTCCCTTTAGTTATATAAGTTACCTTATTCCTCTGACACTCCCAAGGCATTTTAATCGCCATATCCTTGAGCAAACTGGATTGGTTGACAGTCTTTGCGATACTTTTAACATCATTGTGCTGGAGATAAACAAAATATCCGTTCTTATCAACAAAAACTTCGTCCATAAACAAGGCAGCGAGCTCTTCTATCACCTCTTTGGCATTCTTATCAACTGCATACCAATTCTTTATGGCATCAATCGAGAAGTCACCTGCAATTTTTGCATCACCAACCGCTTTATTATAAACATCCTTAATTGCACCATCTACATGTGGATAATTATCATACTTTACAGTAACTTTCGCTTCACTCAATCTTTTCCAAGTATCTACGGCGTGTATCTCAACAGTTTTATTGATCCCAAAAACTTTAATACTATCTATCGTTCCTGTGAACTGCCTCGTGTTTGAATCGTCAACAGCGAACTCCTTGCCCGGATATACTAATCCATACAAAGGAGAACTGGTATTATAGGGGTCATAACGACCATCGGCGTCATCCAATATGATTGTGGCTTCGCCAACCTTTATCTTCCCAAAAGCTTGCCCATCTATCAGGTTATCACGACCACGGCTAATCACAAGGTTTCGGCAGTTTGAAGCCTCGTTAGTCCAGTTAGTGCCATCCCATTTTACCCAAATGCGCCAACTGATCGTCATGCCACACCTCTCATTGCATTCCGGATAATCGGTTTCAATTTCATCTCAGCATCAGCCATATCAGCTAAGCTCATCATAGAGCTTACATTCACCACAAGCGTTGTAGATTGGTATGCAGGCTGATTGGGTGCATTCACAGTCAATCCGCCAATGTCAGCATTAACCTCTTTGAGCGCACTCGCAATTCCACGCAAGCCAAGCTCAAATGGTGTCGGACTGCCCGGTGTGAGCCAATCAGGCAATTTGATTGATTTGAATTTTCCAACCAGTGAATCAACCCAGCCAATAACACTTTGGATCGCACCAGCAATAGCATCAAAAGCAGGCTTGAGATGACCACTCAACCAATTAGCCAAATCAGTCGCAACAGTAACCACTTTTTCGAGTAGCTTGATTAGTGGCGGAAGCAATAATTCAACAAGCGGGATAATGGCTTCAGATAAAATCAAAACGAAAATTGGCAGAAGCGCATTTATCAAGCTGAGCACAGAGCCAAGCAGCTCAATCAATGGCGGCATAAGAACTTCGAGTAACGGTGTCATTTGGTCAATTAACTGTACTAAAATCCCAACAACAGTATTGAGAATTGGCGCAAGGGCGGACATGAGGCTACCGGCGAAAACATTAAACAGGCTGACCAGTGATGGCAGCATAGACAAAAGCGGAGGAATGAGTTGCTGAACAATCGGTATCAGGGCGGGGATAACATCATTGGCTATAATTGTTCCAACGCTTGTGGCGACCTGAATTAGGCTTGGTCCCATTTGTTCAATTAACGGCGTAATCGCGCTGGCAAGCGAGGCTAAAATAGGCAGTAATGCTGTTCCCATAGAGGTTTTGAGGTTCTCCATCTGTGCCTGCATGGTAGCCATTGTGCCAGCAGTTGTATCTGACTGCTCACCCACTCTGGACATAGCCGTTTCGCCCTCCTCCATTACAGCAGTCATAAAAGCCTGCTCACGAGTGAGGCTCGCATCAGCAGCCATGAGTTCGTCAATGCGCTCACGCACCTTACCACTTGAGATACCAAAGTTGTCAAGACGCGGGATAGACTGATTGGCTAACATCATAGCGAATTCGCTCATAGATGTCGTAGCATCCTGACCCATTGCAGAGCCAAGCTGAGTTGCCATCTCAGCAAGCTTTGCAGCTTCCTCGCTACTACTTGCAAGCCCCATGCTCATAAATTTATTTGAGGCTTGCATTAGGTCAGTATCGGCTACCATCCCACGCGTAGCCGCTCTAAGCTCCTCAAGCATTGGAGCAGCCTGCTCGCCAATTGAGGCTGCTAAGTTTTCAAACGTCTTGCTGACTTGCTCTGCAGGTGCTGCTGACATTGCCAAATCACCAGCCATCTTGACAACAGCACCACCGGCTGTAGCTAATGCACCACCAACAATGCCCCCTACTTTAGCAACATTGCCAAGCTTATCGAACAAATTGCCAAGCTTACCGCTGGCTTCGTCTTTAGCAGTTATGATGACTTCGAGAATATTTTTCTCAGCCATTAGCCTTTTCCATCTGCTTTATGATCTCTTCGCGCCTTACGATCATTCTGTGAAACCACTCCGGTGTGCATTGCTCTTCAAACTCCCACGGGGCGATGCCATATGTTTCAGATAGATCAAGTATCACAGCCCAAATCGGCGGAGTATCTCCGAATCCTCGCTTCCACGAACGATAGTTGATTAGCTCGGATTCGGAGACGTAGGGTTTCGGCTCAGCCCACCAATTTGAGCTACGATTTCGTTAAATTGTTCCTCAGTAGCATCCAGTAACTGCTCTCGTGCCTCGTTTCTATCAGCAGGCTCAACGACATAATCCAAGATGAACTCGATAAGTTCATCAACAACATCAGGATTATTCTGAGGATCACTTGCTTTTTGCATCAACTCGATACTACGCTTTGTTCTCCGCAGAAAGCCCGGACTATCTTTTGTGGGTAGTTCAATCTTTATCATGGTAAGCTCACCAATCCATTAGCAACTTCTATTTCCGCATATTTAGCTGCGGTTGGGTCATAGGCAACACGAAAATCGCCTTCCAGAATATCATTGCCGTTATTTTCACCGAGTTTGTCAATCTTTTCCCATAGACCAGCAACATCTATGATACAGGTCTTATTTTGATACTTTGTTCCGCCAGTTGTGAATGCAGAGCCTTCACCTTTCAAACGGATCAATCGTGGAGTGCCACTGCGCCAATTAGCCTTTTCGGATACAGATGTGGAATTGTGTTCAAAGACAAGATGCAGCTTGATATCAGGAACACCAGCATTTATCTTGCAGAATCCAAGCGCACCATTAGCTGCAAACGTGGCAGTAAATCCAGTCGTAACATCTAAACTGAACTCATACAGCGTGCATAGAATTTGTGTCGCGCCGATCGTTCCGCCTACTGCATCGATGTATAGCTTTGTTTTCTGGAACAAGATTTCTTCAACAGATGGCAAAGATACACCCGAAGTAAATCCAGCAGCTAACACATCTACCGAATTACCGATTAGCTTGCCTGAGACCATCCACGGCTCTTTTGGCTTACCGCTGAGCTTGAAGCTCTCACAAAAAGTGTAAGCCATTTGCTCGACCTGCACATTATCACCACCCTCTATTGTGTATGTTTTAGGTGTTTTAGCAGCCGTTGTTGGGAATGTGTATGTGTAAATATAGCCAGTTCCAGCACCATCTTTAGTTCCTGTAACTACACCATTCACACCCATCGCCAAGATATATGGCAACTGCTCAAACGTGGCAGGTACTTCATCGAGATCCAGCTGACCAAGCGTAAACGGGATGACAGCGCGGTTGACTGGAGCTATGTAGCCAATATCCTCATCAGGGAAGTACGGCGCGCGCAAGTCTTCGAGCGTTCCAGTCCCTCGCCATATCGTTGTAGCAGGAACGGGCGTGCCAGCCGTAGTTTCCTTGCCAAACTGCAATTTTCGTAATTTCTTAATACCAGCCATTTAGCCTCCTAACATCCATCGCAACCCTTATTTTCTGATTCGGGCTGCAATAGTTTATTTTCGTGAGAAGCCTTACTCTGCTTAGCTTCCACTTTCACATACAGTCCGGTGGAGAGTAAAAACTCCTCACCGAACTGCTCGACCTCTTCATCTGTGAGGTCACGGGCTGGGATACCAGCCAACGAACCATTGCCTATATATTTCAGCATCCTATTTTACCTTTCACCGTAATCTCAATACGCCAGCCGAGATGATTCTCGCCTGCATATTGTAACCATCCAAATGTACCGCTCAAATCAGTATAAGTATCCACCGACCCACCAAGCGTTGGGTCAGCAAGTAAAATACCAATCACCTCGTTGCGATAGCCAAGCGCCTGAATAAATGTTTTAGGCAGGATCTGCCGCGCAACGTGTATCTCAACAACCAGTACATCCAACACTTCCTCAAAGCCTGAGCCGCCGATAGATGTGAAGCTGCTGACATAAGCCAATCCAAACGGGAACTGAACCATCGCCTCAGGCGGGGCGACTGGCGCTTCCTTGATGCCTGATAACTTGGCAACCTCGCCTTGCAGATAACTCAGGGCACTTTTTACATCGTAGCTCATACAACAAACTTCCTGTACGCTTGTAAAATCGAAGCAACGCTATCATCAAGTCCACCATACTGGGGCGTGCCAAGCTCATTGTTTGCAGCCGTGTTCTGGAACGCCTGCTGCCCGTGCTTGAACCAACGCACAACCTGCATAATGCAAGCCTGCTTAATGTCCTCAGGCACATCAGCAGAATAACCAAATTTACCCTTGATTTTCACGGCTTTTCTGATGATCGGGAAGTAGCCATTCTCTAACCTGAGATAATTGTATGGGATAGATTGTATCAGCGCATTTACAGGAATGCAGTAGTAATCTGCCTTATCCAGCAGCTCGAAGTTATATCTATCCAATTTCACATATACTTCATCAGGATCGCCAGCCAACTCGTCAATAAAAAGCTCGTGCTTGCCATTGCCATCGAAAAGCCTTGTGGAAGTTTGAGCACAATAGGCAGCTGGCTCTCTGTTCGTAAATTTATCGATCAATCGTGATGCTCTTGTGATTAGTGGATTGATGGTGATGTCATAACTCGTATCCCAATCCACATCTGCCAGCATATCTTTTACTTCTGTGAGCGTACAATAGTCAGCTGCCATATCGAGCTCCTATTACTGGGGCGGTATTGCCCGCCCCAGCCTAACTTATTTAGTCAACAATCATCGATGGCTGGACTTTCGAGCCATACCGACTTTCAACAACATAGAGCACGGAAGTGACATTCGCAGCATTAGAAGCTGCAACCTTCGCAGCAATGCAGTCATACGCTCCGATTGCAGCTGGGTCAATCTCGAACACAACCAGCTTATCTTTCAAAGCTGCATCCAACGAATAAGACGCAGCAGCCGTCTGTTCCACCAAAACATCAGAGGTAGCACAGTCGAGTGTCGAGAAAATGCGGGCTGCTTCGGTCATCGCAGTTGCGCCAGTTCCAGCGACAGCAGTAGCCTTCATAACGGAAAGCACTGGCACAGTCGCCTCGCCCTGCTTCACAGAAAACACAATCCAAACCCTGTGGGCATACTTGAGAGAGATGTAATCGCCAGTTGCAGCCGAACCTCCTGCGGTTGGAGCTAAGCCAGTCACAACATTCAAATCACCGGGAATCTTAATCATCTCTCCTCCTATCCACGTTCAGCTAATGTTACATACGGGCTGATCGTATTTGAACCCTTAGCAGGTGTCAGAGCAGACTTCCACAATGGCGCACCATCGAAGCGGTAAACGAAGCGCAACGCCGTTTCATCATAGACGAACCGAACGTGAATTGAGGTGTCATACTTCATCGCTCCAGCATCAATGGTCACGTACTCATTGAAGTCGGCAAGAATGACATCGCCAACATCACCAAGTGTTGCATTGTGCTCGGTAGGGATGACGGGACGTCCGAACAGCGTAGCATAAGGCGTTCCAGATAAGCCATTAGCAGGCAAGTAGGCTGGAACGTTTCCAACAGTCAGCGCATACAGTTGAGGCTCAACATCTTGGTTAATCAGCCACACAGCATTGGCACGGCTGCGAGCATGCAATCTCGACCACATTTTGACGATGTTGGCATATACTACAGTGTCGGCAGCCTGCTGGGTCTCTTTTGCAACGGTAACAAGTGCAGGCGATTGCAAAATGCCCAAAGGCTGTCCACTGCCAGTCCCATTGATAATCGCTTCCTCTAACTGGAAGGTGAACTCTTCAGTGAACACCTCACCGATAAAGGATTCCAAGAACGGCAGGTCTTGCATCATCTCATCGGTCATATAGCATAAGCCGATAAGCTTTTTCAGTTCGAGCACGAGGTTTTCGAAGGCTGGCTTCGATACAGTCTTTTCGCCAGCTTCAGCAAGCCAGTAGGCTTGCACTCCACCCCAACGAGAGCCAGCAACACGAGAGGACTCCGCCACAAGCGGGATTTTTACACTCTGTTTGGATGTCGGCATCTTTCTGGTTCGGCTCAAGATTTGACCGCTATCATAAGCATGGCGCATAACCTCTTGCACGAAGTCGGGTTGCAAAAGGAACGCACCCTCTACACCTTCGGATAAGCCAGACGCAGTCTTCACCTCATACAAACGAGGATCTACCTTGCCTGCTGGGCTGCCAGCCTTAATGATGGCAACCAACTGCTCGCCTAAGGATTTGAAAGGATATTTCTCTTTCTTTTCCTCTTCTGCGGGGGCAACGGCAGTCTTAGCGCCTACGCCTTCATTGGCATAAGCATCGAGTTCGGCTTTGCGCTTGAGCACATCAATCTTGCTCTTAATGGCTTCAGCCTCACGGATATTGGCATCAATCTCGCTCAGGACTTCTGGGGGCATTTCCTTCTCTTTGCCTTCCCATTCAGCAGCCTTAGCCGATGCTTTCGATAGAGTTTCACGCAACTCCAAGCGTAATTTTTCTAAAGTGTCCATATTATTAACCTCACAATATGTCTAATTCTTGTTCCAAAACTTTTAGCTTGCGCATCACCAGTGAAGTGAGTGCAGGGTTGAACTCTACAACCTGCGGCTCGGCTTCGGCAAGTCTTTGCCTTAGCTCGGTTACGAGTGGAACTATCTCATAACCATTCACATAATACCCCTTAATCAGGGGCGTTATATCATATCTAATTATACTCCGAACAGCCATCAGCGAGCTGAACTCTGGGGGCTCTTTGTCAAATTCGGCATAGTGCTTTGCCAGATGATTGTAAACTCCCTTCATCTCGCTCTCTGGAATGTCCACGCCACCACGAGCACCAAGTAAAGCTGCCATCGCTGCAGCAACACCATTCCACACTGCAGGTCCAATGCTATCTTTCGAGGGCTTGTGATGCGGGAGCTTCAGCTGACCATAATTCTCTGGGGGCAATGTCTCTGCCCACGCATAATGATTGGCAATGCGGGTCTTTTCTGCATCACTCAATTCAGCCCAGCCAGCATCAGCAAAGTCGCCAAGATTAGGTGCAGCCCACTTGTCATTACTCTGCCCAGTGTCTTTGTATGGCACAACAGCCTTCACTCCAGCGGTTGCAGGATTAGCGCCCCAATTGACATCAGATATATCCCAGAGCTTCACCTCTCGAATGTTCCTAACCAGCAAGCGGGACTTTTCATTAGCAGGTTCGGTTTCCTCAGTGATATCGAACTTGACAACATCGAAGCCAAAAGACATTTCGTTCAAAGCTCCAGTTCTCAGAGCTTCCAAGACTTCATTGCCCCGCTCGGTGTTTAGGTAGGTGCGCTTCACCTGCAACCCACCAGTCGCCTCAGGAAATTCAGCCCTAATCTGGTCGGGCAAATCGGCTTTGCCAACTTCTGTAATTTCATCGATACGGGCAATCGGGGGTAAGTTGTAATTGTGCTGCCAAAGATGACGAAAATGCCGTGAATTTTCGGTTATGGTCTTCTTGAATGCACCTTTGTGAATGCGATCACCAACCAAGTCGATATTGCCAAACACGGCAGCAATACCAGTAACTGTTCGGTCTTCGATTGACTTCACTGCACTGGCAAATGATTTCTCTTCCATCAGAGCCTCCATATCACTTAATTAAGTCCTCT
>Ga0255346_1007303_pt1 | contig 10392 bp, 10 predicted proteins | sample wastewater_treat_FD_194410 | JGI IMG/M metagenome (GOLD analysis project Ga0255346, IMG submission 194410) | Wastewater microbial communities from Lulu Island WWTP, Vancouver, Canada - plant22 | ecosystem: Engineered > WWTP > Wastewater > Unclassified | place: Canada: Vancouver, British Columbia... | reverse complement strand
TCTACTTCGCGTACTCCGAATCCCCTTGGAGCTCGAAGGGCGCTCCCAGGGATGTCATGACCTCGAAGAATGTGGGGAACGACACTCTTGCGTATTCAGCATTGCTTATAGTTGTAGTTCCACTGGCAACAAGGGCTGCGCAGGCCGTTGCCATCACGATGCGATGGTCGTGCCTTCCGTCAATCTGCGTGCCTGCAAGATCGGATGTCTCGATTACCAGCCTGTCATCGGACTCCCAGTGCAGTTTGCCTCCCATCTTCAGCAATTCCTCGTAGATCGAGCGCGGGCGGTCAGTCTCCTTTAGCCTCGACGCATGCAGGTTGTAAAGGACAGTGCGCCCCGCGGCCTGTGTTCCGAGCACGGCGAGAATCGGAGGTGCGTCTGGGATATCGCCGCAGTCTATCTCTATGCCATGCAGCGCCCTGCCGCCTCGCACGCGTATGCCGCCGCGACCGTCGCCCTTGACCTCAACATCAGCGCCCATTTCGCGGAGAATGCGCACAATATCCCGGTCGCCCTGCGCGTCAAACATGTCCAGCCCGTGCAGGGTAATGTCGGAATCTGTGATCGCCGCAGCCACCAACGGGAAGCATGCCGATTCCCAGTCCGACGGCACAGTGCCTTCAAAAGCAGTCCAGCTCTGGCCTCCGGGCACATGGAAGAGCCTCCAATCGGTGTTGGTGAACTGCACGCCGACCTTCGCCAGCCAGCGCAGGGTCATGTCGACGTACGGCTTCTCCTGCAGGTTGTCCACTTCTACAGTGATGCCTTTTTCGGTAAGGGGGCCGACCATCAACAGCGGCGTAAGCCACTGCGAGTTGACGCCAGGAAGACTGGTAGAGCCGCCTACCACAGGGCCTCCGCACACTATGGGCGCAGCACCGGAGTTGGGACGCGTCAAGAAGGACTTGGCCCCCAGATCGTTCAATGCCCTTACTAGGTGGCCTGAAGGTCGACGCCTGATCTGATAATCGCCGGTCACAATTCCCCAGCCGTTCCTGATGTGGCTTGCAACAGCGGTGATGATGTAGAGAGTAGTGCCGCTGTTGCCTACATCCAGCACATTGGATGGCGCTTCGAGATCCGGGCCAACGCCATCGACGACCCATGCGTCCTGGCCAATCTCGATCTTTGCGCCGAGGGTCCGGCACACCTCGACCGTCGAGTAACAGTCCACACTGTGCACTGGGTTATGGATGATGGATCTCCCGGGCGCAAGTGTCGCCAACACTACGGCCCTGGTTGTGTTGGACTTGGAGCCCGGGATAGTCGCCTCCCCGCGCAGGACTCCAGACCTCGCTGTACACTGCATTGATCGTGACCTCCCGTATTTCGTATGTTTACTATGTTTCGAGTTGTGTTCTCTTGCCCAGATGATGCGGCCACTAAAGCAGTGACTCGTGGATGAGTCCTGCCTGGTACCCCATGAGCTTCGAAACCTGCGCCGCAGCAACACACACTGCGTGAAGATCCCGGGCGCGTACGTCATCGCTCCACGCGGCGGTCGGCATCAGCACAGCAAGGCCTGCGATGACCTTCCCGTCTACACCAATGATCGGCGCAGCGACTCCAGCAACACCATCAGTGGTTTCGTCTATGGCGGTCGCATACCCGGCCTCGCGTATCCTGGCCAGCTCCGCCATGAACTCCTCTTCACACGTGATGGCCAAACGGGCACGTTTCACGAGCGGCTGCGCCCTCAGCGCCTTGCGGGCATAGTCTTCAGGCGTATAGGCCAATAACAGCTTGCCGAGGATACCGTAGTTAATGGGCCTCACCTGGCCTACTGACGAAACAACCCTGAGAGGGGCCCGACTGTCGCGGCGATCCACGTAGACCAACTCGCCGTCTTCAATCGCGCCGAGCAGGACTGTTCCAGACGTATCAGCTGCCAGTTCATCCAGCGCTTGCTGCGCTTTTTCCCGGAGCGTGAATCCTGAAAGCACAACTGACCCGCGCTCCAGCACATGAAGACCGAGCGAGTACAGCCCAGTGCGCTCGTCCTGCTTCAGCCATCCCCGTCGTTCCAGAACCCCAACAAGCCGATGAACCGTCGGAACGGGGAGATTCACAGCCCGAGCGATCTCGGTCAGAGTGAGTTCCCTCTGCTGGAAGCTGAAGCACTCCAGTATGTCGAAGGCTCGCTCAACTGAGCGAACAGTCTTGGTATCCTTCATATCGTTGCCCTTCGCATCATCCATAGCGACTCAGCTCGCAATCGTCTTTCACAGTGTGGAATTCGCTTTCACTGTGTGGTATTGTTACTGTTCGACATCTACTTCGAAAATCCTTCTGCCGAGGGTTGGGGAAAGACGAAACGCGCATTCGCGGTGTGCCGGCGGAAAGGCACGCGCTGCAAAGAGGCTCTCAGCTGGCCCAACGGCAACGACACGGGGGGTAATGCGGCGTGAGCTGGGATGTACTCGATTATTGATACTAGTTTTCGAGATACCCGCAGATTTTGAGTACATCGATTTGGGACGGCTTGGGGATCGCCTGCAGGTTGCGCAATTCGGGGGGTATCCAACGCGCTCAGGCACAAGACCCGGTAGGGGAAGTGGCACAATGTCCCACAATATGGACAGATGCGGCATGGCCGCGGGGCGTATGACAAATAGTGACAGTTATTTAGCAACTAATAGGCTGGAGTCAGCTCCGAATCGGCCCCACATAGTTCCAGGGCTTCTCTGGCCAACAGGTTGTACGCAGAAATTGAGTACATCGACCCAAACTATCGTCAGAATCTGACGGTATCGCTCGGCAGATACCCCAGGGGGTATACCGGCACCCGCTACGCGGCGAGAGTCATTGCTCACCGTCTCCCTCAATGTACCTTCCGCCGGCCTTGAGCGCGTCCGCAATCCGGGAATACAGGCGGCTCTTCACATCGGGAGTGAAATGGTGCATGGTCTGCACAGACACAGCATATCGAAACCTCCCGCAGGAAACGGTATGGTCAGATAGGATCCTTGCGGGACCTCCACCTGCGGCCCATACTGGGAGCGCCCGAGCTTGGCTTTGAGCTTGGCAAGCATCTCTGACGAAATGTCGATCGCAGTCACCCTAGCATTTGGCGCCCTGGCGAAGATGAAGTCCAGCTCGAGGCCTGTGCCGCAACCCAGGTCCAAAATGGACAGAGGCTCGCCGGTTGCGGGAATCTGCCCAGCTACAGACGAGTAGAACCCGTCGAACCCCGGGAGCATCTCGCGCATATGCTCCTCATACCCGTCGACCCTTCTGTCGAAGAATTCCGCCATCAGTTCATGGTCGTTGCGTCCATCGCGCCCGCCGCATTGGTCATCAGTCATGGTTCACCGCCCCGCCAAGTTGAACACAGTATCAGCGAACTTCTGCAGGTCTTCGAGGTCTTCGGCGATGATCTTCCGGATGTGCTCTACGCTCACTGCTTCATACGAGCTTGCCTCCCTCAGTGTCTCGTCTACAGCCAGGCGATAACGGTAACCATCCTCCGCATAGGCCCTACTGACTCTCTCCGTCAGATCCGCCATGCACGCCTCATCGTTGACCTGAAGGGGCATGCCATGTCCGATCACACGAAAAGCAAACACCGTACCGGATGTGTCGATGACGTTCACATCAAACTCTTGGGATTCCAAGGGACGAAGACGCAGTGCCTCCTCGCCTGCTACCGGATCCGCCTCTCTCGGGTCGGCCACGGCGCCCTGCACTCTGCGCCGTATGGCATCGATATCAGCATGGACAAAACCGATGACTCACACCGCCCGTCTGGACTCCGCGGGTCTGAACGACCGCAGAAGCGCGACCAAAAATCCGGTCCCGACCGACGCCAAGACAGCGAATATGATGATCTCCGGCCAGCTCATCGCGCCCTGTGCTATCGACCTGACTACTACCATAGCGATGATCGCCAGGGCCATCATGACGAGCTTCACCATGCCTACTGAGGCAAGGAGGTATCCCCATGCGTTCCGCCGCAGCAGCAGTATCCCCGCTGCCAGCGTGAACGGCACGATGATTCCAAGATCCAGTGCCTGCGCGATCAGGGTGTTCACGCCGCGCAGCATTTCTGGCGTTTCGCCGCGCATCAGAGCGGGAACGATCTTGCCCAGCCACATGAGCAGCAGGAATCCGGCGCTTGCGAACATGAACCCCGCCAGGCCTTTTACCGGGCTCTTCTCGCTCACACGCCTTGCCAGGGTACCGACTCCGATCTCCTGGATCACCAGGATCAATGCGACTATGGGCAGAGAATAGAGCGCTACATACAGTAGAAACAAGTTGTTGTAGGTCCAGCCGGTAACGTACATGAGGTACTGATAGGCGAAATACGCCAGCATGCCTCCTAGGACAACCCCTCCGCGAAGCGATTCCCTGAGGAACAACACTAACGAGATCAGCAGCACAGGTATGCCGACGACCAGGGTGGCAATGTCCCACCCTATCCCTTCAGCCACGAACCATCGTGGGTTGTAGCGGTAGACGCCTTCGCTCTGAAACTCCAGAGTCTCACCGCGGGGAGTCATGAACGTGAAGGTACTCTCGTCCAACCCCGATCGTATACCTGCAACACACGCAACTCCCGCCGATATGGCGGTGAAAACCACAATCAGAGTGATAATCGTCTTTCTGCTGTTCATGCTGTCCTCCCTCTCGTGACGAGTCTGTCGCGGCGCTTTCCCCGCCACCCGGCATATGCCGCAGCAATTCTATCGGCTGCCACAACTATTATAGACACTACCAGGATAGTCTGCCAGAACATGAGCTGGCCAAAACCAACAACCAGCGCCAGCCACCCAATCAACACCCAGTGTATCACGTAGATTGGGGTCAGTTCCCGGCTCCAGTACAGCAGTTTCCGACGAACAACGGCAGGAAACGCTCCGCTCGTGAAGTAGAGGACAGAAAGCCAGATAAGCGCCAGTGAACCGTTCACAGCGTTGCCGATCAGGTCCTCATGGTAGTAGACGTAGGCATGTTCTTCCGGAAACCCCATGTAGTACATGAACCGGAAGCCCGAGATGCACATGGCGGCAAGCAACACGACGCAACCGGCGAGCAGGCTCTGCATGTAGAGCCGGCGTTTGTCGCTGCTGTTCTTGAGGACGTGCCCGAAAGCGACTCCTGCCATAGGATACATGACCCAGGACAGGAATGGGAAGTACGACGTCTCGCCGGTGCCCCAAAGCAGCCCCAGAATCGCATCAAGATAGACTTGGCCGGTGCTGATCCCGCGCACCAGGTAGTTGAGGCCTCCAAGCACGAGCCCGACTACGGGGTAAGCCCCCCAGGGAACCTTGGCTGCCCTGAGCATGCCGATAAGGATGAAGCATAGACCAGCGAAGTGCAGGATGTCGACTTCGAGAAGGCTCAGCAGGACATCTCCGTAGGGAACCGCGTCCCGAGCCAAGAGGCCCAGCTTAATGCCTAGCGACCATGGTATGTACGCGCGTGCCGCGCTGAGAAGGTAAGCCATCAGAAGCAGAGACGCGCCCCGGCCTATTGCGTAGCCGGCGTCTTGCCGCCGGGAGTAGACGGTGCCCACACCCATCACGAACATGAACAGCGGCGCCGCCGGAAAACCGGTCACAAACTCCACAATGCAGCCAAACAAGGAATATTGGACAGCAGTATGAGAAAGCACCTCCTGAACATGGACGCAGATCATCAGCAGTACAGCGATACCCCTACCGATATCGAGCTCGACTTGCCTTTCGCCCCCTACCCTCGCGTCGCGTAGGCTCGCGGTCATCGGACTCCCCCTTTCGCAGTTCAGGCAAGACGCACCCACGCGCTCCCTTTAGGCCGCATACACCGTGTAGCAGTACCGCGAATAGCTTGTCCTGCCATATATTCGTTGAAGATTCGCCGTTTTGAGTGTACGTCCTGCGCCGGCGGCCCAGACGCGGTGGACAGCGAGATTCCGCATGTCAGGGAGAATCCCGAACGGCAAAGCAACTACAGGATCCTGAGTCTCCCGCCCGCCAGCTGTCTTCCCTTCCATTGAGCACGTCCGGTAGCCGCTGAGACCAGTGAGTTCATGGCCAGCAGCCACCACACAATTGCATGAATGGGGCAGAGCATCGCGAGGCCTACCGGCATTCCGGAAATGCCGAAAACAATGGCGAACTGCGCCAGTAGTATCACAGCCGTGGCAAGCGCCTGGCGGGCCATGACAGGATCAGGGTGGAAGCAGCATACAAGGGGGACAGTGCACATGGCAAGGATGTAGGTCCAGATGAACAGATAAGGAAGCAACCTGTATTCGAAAACCGCAAACAGATTCTTGCCGAAGCCATTCCAGGCCTCGCTGAATCCGGTGTACATTCGGCAGCTAACGCGTCTGCCAAGATCCCGGTAGGCCCACCTTGTCCCACTAGCCTGCGCTCTGGCAGCCAGCCCTATGTCGTCCAGCACACTGCCTTTCACAGCTTCATGTCCTCCTACCGCTGCATACGCGTGCCGCGTGAAGGCCATAAACTGCCCATGAGCCGCGCCTAGGCTCCCGAAACCGAGCGCAGGCATGAGCCACGAAGGAAAGAACGTAATGACAGACCAGTTCATTATGGGAACCGAAATCCGCTCGCCCCATGTGATCATCTGCTGCCCCACTACGCCGGTACGGAAGCCCAGGTTACTTCGGGTCATGTCGTATACGCATTCGGAGACAGTGTCAGGGTGATGCAGAGTATCGGCATCCGTGAAGATCATGATGTCGCCACAGGCTTCCTGCGCTAGCTGATGGCATGCCCAGTTTTTGCCACCCCAGCCTTCAGGAAGCGGCGAGCCTCCGACTATCCTCAAGTTATTGTACTGGGCAGAGAGTCGCTCGAGGATCTCGCCGGTGGAGTCTGTGGATGAATCATTGAGAACAATAACTTCAGTATTGGCGTAAGACTGGGTGCATAGAGACTGAACACACGTAGCGATGCCGCGTTCCTCGTCGCGGGCCGGCACCAGCACCGACACCCTGGGGCCTTGACCGCTATCGGCCGTTCTGGTCAGGATGCGACCGATCGCAAACCACACTCCATTAGCAATGGTGAGCAGCAGAATGGTGGCGGAGAACTGCAGAAGAGACGGTATAAGCCACAGTAACAGCCCACTCATATGCAATACCCCTGCCACTGTTTGAACATGACCAAGGCAAAGTTCAATACCCACAATCCCCACAGCTCCGCCCAAACACCCAGAGTAACTAACGTCACTCCCAAGGCCGTGAATGCCGCAGCCAGTTTCACCCAGTCGGCTGACTTTCTGGCTAACACCAAGCATAACAGCAGCGTGCACCCGAGAGCACAAGGACCGTACGGGCCGGTGAGGGCAGTCCATAGTCCGAATGTAGTGGCAACTGCCTTGCCTCCTCTGCCTCCAAGGAATGGTGAAAAAGCATGGCCGATGACAGGAGCGATGGCAGCGGCCAGCCATGCCCACCGGGACAATGACAGGTGCAGTGCGCTGATCAGTGCAACACCTGAGAACCCCTTGGCGAAATCCAGCGCAAGTGCCGGAAGGCCGATGCGCCATCCACCGGCGCGAAAAGCGTTGGTCGCGCCGGGGTTGCCATCTCCCCAGTCCCTCACGTCTAGCCCCAGAACCATCTCGCCCAGCACTAGTGAGAACGGGATCGCGCCGATGAAGAATGGGATCAGCACAACGGCAGGAGTCATTGGAACCCTCCCCACGGGTGAAACCGGATGGGACTGCGTACACTCTATCTATCGATATTGCGTAGATTTCTGCAGAAGGCAGTCATCTCGTCCAGATTCTCTCCGCACAACAGAGAGGCCAGGTGATCATAGGAGGATCAACGGATCCATCTTCACAAAACGGCATCCTTGATATAGACTTAGTGCCACATATCCGTAGTAGTTCCTATTAGTGCTTGGTCCGCAGCCACTCTTCATGGGTGTTGACATACACAACAGTTCTAAAGGGGGGACAATCCTGTGGACAATCGGTTGAATAGCCTGAGACGTTTCAACATCATCATGGGAGCGGTTCACCTGGTGCAAGGGATAATCATGATCTTCCTGGCCACCAGCGTCATTCAGAAGATTGCAGAGTTCCAGCCAACTATCGTTCAGTACTACCTGACGTTCAATCCCGTGACCAAATCGCTTGAGCCTGCCAGCAAAGAGCTGTTCACTCTGCCCTTCGGCGTTCTGGTAGCATCATTTCTCCTAATCTCAGCTGCTGCTCATGGCCTAATTGCTTTGAACAGCGAAAAGTACTTCCGTGACCTGAAGAAGGGCATTAACAAGTTTCGCTGGTTCGAGTACGCTTTGAGTTCCTCTGTGATGATTGTTCTCATCGCCACGCTGTTCGGCATACACGATATCGCCACGCTGATCCTCATATTCCTCGTCAATGCATCGATGAACCTGTTCGGCCTGGACATGGAACAGCTCAATTCCGGCGCCAAGAAGGCGGACGTGAACTGGGGGCCGTTCATTTGGGGCTCTATAGCCGGTGTAGCGCCGTGGATTGCCATACTGCTATACATGACGGGCACCGGCAACTACGACATGGTGCCGTGGTTCGTGTGGGCGATCGTCGGAACCTACTTTGTCGCCTTCAACACATTCCCGATCAACATGGTTCTGCAGTACAAGCGCATCGGCAGGTGGAATGATTACCTCTACGGCGAGAGGGTCTACATCATACTGAGCCTTGCGGCCAAATCCATCCTTGCGTGGTTGGTGCTGTTCGGCGCCATGCAGCCGTAGGAAGTGTCTAGAGTCACACGTAGCTGGCCTCATCGGCAGCATGATGAGGCCAGCCTCTCGTAACTGTGGTTCACCAGGTATTGCTCACCTTCTCGGCAAACCCCATGAGATCACGTATTTCCAGCACGCTTCCGTCATCCAGTACTACACGACCTGTGAACCTGCCAAACACTTGATGCTGGACCGAGCTTATTACGACAGCATTCATCTTGGCGTACCTGTCGATGACAGGTACGAAGTCCATCTCGAACCTGCCGTCGTTGCTGCCAAATGTCCAGGGCTTGGTGAAGCTGTCGGCGGGGATGTTGAACGCTACCTGGTCTAGCTTGTGGCACTTGTTGGCGTAGAAGGCCATGTTCTCGCTGGCGGCCGATGTATCGCCGAAACCGTACCCGATATTGAAACCAAACGGCACACCGTCCACCGCGCCTGAAGCGGAACCCCAGTACCACGTGTTAGTCCTGGTCCACACGCCACGTCCCCAGTCCAGAACGGCCCAGGCCTTGCCCTCCTCAAACACGAATTCGTCCTGCCCAAGGCGGAGCCGCCCACCGGCAGGCATGCAGTTGATCTTCTGGTTGTAGTAGAAGGCCAGCGGATCCTGGGCGAACGGTGTGGCTATCACCATGGTATCCAGCGGTTCGGGCATCACCATGCTTATCTCGCCCGAGAGGCTCTTGCCGCCGGTGAAGCTCGCAAAATCCACACTGATGCGCCGTCTGCGCCGGTCAAGTGCGAAAGCCATGTTAACGCGATTGTTATGGAAGTGGACATCGCCCTCTGCCGATGAGGGCGGCATGTGGAACTTGCCCATGGGGAAAGGCGTGATCACTGATGTGGTAGCCTCCCACGGTTGCGTGAAGTCCAATATGCTGGCTGAGACCATGCCCATGTAGCTGTTGTCGGCAATGGTAAAGGCCGCGCCGAATTCGTCAGTGAGTATGCAGTAATAGTCCCACTCCTTGATCCTAAATGGTGAGGCCTTGATCGCGCGCCGATCGTAGCGCAGCACCAGATCCCTGGCCCACCCTGGGCTGGTGAGCCTACCGCGGGAGTCCAGCAGAGCGGCCTTCTGGGTGATCTCTCTCTGCGTCATTGCCCGAGTCACCATCCCTTCAAACTGGATCGGCCATTCTCCCCATAAAGAGTATGCTGCCGGTGCGCAGGTCACGGATGAGGAAGATGAACGGTCGATCAGCCACAAAGATCTCCGGCAGGTCCAGTCGAATCGACTTAGTACCCACAACGACCGCAGTAGCCGCGGCGGCCTCTGTGCCTTCCTCGTTGACTTCTATGAAGGCTTTGTGCAAGACGTGCGTGATGTACAGGAACGTATCGGATATGCCCGAGAAATCGGCTATGTTGTCGTCAAACGCGTCCGTCATGCCCAGCTGCTGAAGGTATTCGCTGAGCGACAGCTCTGCTTCGAACTTGAACCGTGGGAGCTTCACATCAACCTTGATGGGGGCAAGTCCCTCCATAATCGACTGGATTCCGTCGGCCTGTAGGGCTGCCTCAAGCTCGGCCAGGCTGGAATCGGGTTTCGGCAGCAGGACGGTCATTGCGAGTTCGTTGCCGCTGTAGGGCAGCTCTAGTGCCTGTGCATTGCTCGTTTCGGCATATTTGAACGTTCCGATCTGATGCATGAACGGGACAGTGGCCTGCTTACCGGCTGATAGGTAGA
>Ga0255346_1007279_pt1 | contig 10412 bp, 5 predicted proteins | sample wastewater_treat_FD_194410 | JGI IMG/M metagenome (GOLD analysis project Ga0255346, IMG submission 194410) | Wastewater microbial communities from Lulu Island WWTP, Vancouver, Canada - plant22 | ecosystem: Engineered > WWTP > Wastewater > Unclassified | place: Canada: Vancouver, British Columbia... | reverse complement strand
ACCAGGAACATCGACAAGAGAGTTATTGTTGTAAAAAACTTTTTCATATCTATTTATCTATATTATACAATTGTTGTTTAACGAAACAGAAGAAAATCACCTTAAATGCCATCGTAGTCATGATAATAATCGTCAAGAACGCGCCAATTCTTGGCCTTTGCTATCGCTACTTGTGCTTGTGTAATGACATTAGTGGGCGTGGTACTACTATGAACAATAAAATAACCTTCGGTTGTGTTTTTTCTATCGAACAGACTATTGACCAAAGTCTCCATTTTCTCTCCTTCTATCAGGTTGGCATGGCAAAATATAAAATACAATTCCGTATTATTGGTCACATCAAGCTCGGTAATAGAGTTTCCGTCACAAAGCAATATCTCTAATACAGTGTTTATGGTGACATCAAGCGTAGAGAGTGAATTATAGCCACAATCAAGATACATTAATGCAGTATTTTTGGTGACATCAAGAGTAGAGAGTGAATTATAGCCACAATCAAGATACATTAATGCAGTATTTTTGGTGACATCAAGAGTAGAGAGTGAGTTGTCTGAACAAGCCAAATCAGTCACCTTACCATAGATGGTAATGTTTTGCGCACCGAGGGTGTAATTCTTATAATTATCAAATAGAATGTCACCTTCGTCCAAATCCTTTATTCCATTGTTATTTAGGTCTATCCAAACATCGGCTTTGTCGGCCTCAGAAGCACTAATATATAATGAAATAGTCTCGTCCACGTTCTTGGTGGTGGTGAGGGTCATGGAAGAAACTGCAGGAGGAGGTTGAATGCCTTCGTAGGCATTGTTATTTATATCAAGTACCCTCCAGTTTTTATTCTCTGCATTAAGTGCCTGTGCTTGAGTAATGACATTAGTGGGGTTATCGGGGTCGTGAACATAAAACTTACCTTCAGTTTTAGCGTTTCTATTTACCAGACTATTGACCAAAGTATCCATTTGCCCTCCCGTTATTTGGTTGCCGCAACAATACAGGTACTCTAATTCTGTATTATTAGTTACATCAAGCGAGGTGAGAGAGTTTTCGTCACAGGCGAGTATCCCTAATGCTATGTTTTTGCTTACATCCAGCCCGGTAAGTAAATTTCCTTCACAGTATAGGTACTCTAACGCAGTGTTTTGGCTTACGTCGAGTGAGGTGAGTTGATTGTAGGAACAATCCAAATAAGTCACCTTGCCATAGATGGTAATGGTTTGTGCACCAATAGTGTAATTTTTATAACCACCAAATACGATATCACTTTCGCCCTGATCTTTTTTGCCGTTATTGTTGAGGTCTATCCAAACATCTGTTTGGTCTGCATAGTCGGCATAAATATATAATGAAATGCTTTCACCTACGCATCCAGAGGTAATTAGGGAAATGGTCATGGATGGAGGCGGAGGTGGTTTGGGAAGGGTAAATGTTACTCCTTTGTAAACGATAATGAAAGCATCTTCTGTTTCAGTTATCGTAAGACCCGCTTCGCCATTTTCGCCCGTGTCACCCTTCGGACCCTGAGGGCCGGTAGGACCGACTTCACCTTGAGGACCCTGAGTGCCGGGGGCACCGGCATAACCTTGAGGACCCCTTGGACCTTGTGCACTTACCAGCTTGTTATTGGCATCTCGAACAGGTTGCCATGAAGCGCCGCCATCGAGGCTCATTTCCCAATACAGATTGGGGTTAACCCTTAAGAGCGGAGTGACGCCATCCTTGCCGTCTGCTCCTGCGACACCATCTTTACCATCCTTGCCATCTTTACCGTCCTTGCCGGGTGAACCAGGGGCACCGTCAACACCATCTTTGCCGTCTGCACCATCTTTACCGGCCTTGCCCTGAGCAGGAATCTTATTGCCACTATCATCAAGCATAAATTCACCGTTGATAGTCCAATAGAGCAGACCGTCACTGTAGAGTTTTACTCCCACATTCGGAGTAGCTCCTGCAGCACCTGTTGGGCCGTCGGCACCATCCTTACCATCCTTGCCGGCAGCACCCTCTTTACCATCTCTCAGTGTTATTGTGCTACCATCGGTCATACTGAGTTCATAGCCGCTCTTGTCGGCCAATTCTTTATAGGAGACAACGCCCACATTGTTGGTGAGGGCATCTATCAATCCCTTGATGGAGCTGATCTCAGAGTTAACGTTAGTCGTTACCTGTTCCAGGCTCGCTAACAGCTCCTCCAGGGAGGCAAACTCCTCTTTCTGTTCCCCGAGTTCCTTTAATTGCTCCGAGTTTTTCTGTTTCAGAAGATTTATCTCGCTCCAGAGATCATCCAGGTCGACACAGCCGACTACAAGGATCATCGAGACAACCGTGATTATCGCAAAAAATCTTTTCATATTGTAGTTAATATTTTAGTTCCCTTGATACGTCTATTATTTAAATAGACGTGTAAATCTAACATGCTTTCTGCAAAGAAAAAAACATTGGGGTAGTCTATTTCGTTTAAAACACAAAATAGACCAGTTTAAAAGCACAAATAACCCATTTTTTGCCAAAAAAACGCGTCACATACTCAAAACTCCACCACACCCCGTAACACGCAACCCGTAACCCGCAACACGCAACTCGCAACAATTACTTATATTTGCATGTACAACTATTTATATCCCTATGATGAAACGTATATACTTATTTATAATTACATCACTGATGTGTGTAAATGCGGCGGCTGATATTCCCTACTGGAATGATCTTCAGACCACCGGGGTTGGAAAAGAGTATCCGAGGACGGAGTTTTCGGTTTTCAGCAGCCGTGAGGCGGCCTTGAAAGGCACTTACGAGACCTCACCATTCTACCACTCCCTCAACGGCACATGGAAATTTCTCTATACCGATGATTACAGGAATCTCCCCGCAGGTATCGAAAAAACGGACTTTTCCACCGCTCAGTGGAGCGATATCAAGGTCCCCGGCAACTGGGAGCGACAGGGGTTCGGCATCCCTATCTATGTGAACCATCCTTACGAATTTCCCTATACCCGCAGCGTAAAACCTACACTACCGGAGCCAATCCCTGCAGGAGTCTATCAGCGCGCCTTTACCGTACCTCAGGGATGGAAGGGCAAGGAGATATTCCTCAACCTTGACGGGGCAAAATCGGGCGTTTATGTCTATATCAACGGCATCGAGGTAGGCTACAGCGAAAACTCCAAGGATAGGGCACAGTGGCGCATCACTGACTTCCTCAAATCCGGTTCCAACCATCTTGTAATCAAGATAATGAGATGGAGCACCGGTACCTGGCTGGAGTGTCAGGATTTCTGGAGGATCAGCGGTATTGAAAGGGACGTCTATCTCTCGGCACAGGAGCGCACTTCTCTTAAAGACTTCATCGTTACCCCTATTCTCAAAGAATCCGGTGAGGGTTTGCTAAAACTTCGTATGGAGCTTACAAATCCCGATTCACGCGAATTAGAGACAGGTTTTGAACTTCTGGATGATAAAGGAAAAACAGTTGCTTCCGGGATCAGCATTTCCAGCGATGGCATCGTGAATTTCAGTGCAAAAATAGAGAATGTAAGGCCCTGGTCGGCGGAGCATCCGAACCTCTATGATCTGGTGATGAGAGTTGAAAATGAGCATATCCCCTTCAGGGTGGGATTCCGCAGATTTGAGATAAAGGATGGGCTCTTCTTTGTCAACGGACAACCGATTAAATTTAAGGGAGTAAATATCCACGAGCACGACCAGATTACAGGTCACTATGTGAGCAGAGAGCTGATGCTCAAAGACCTCGAACTGATGCGTAAGCACAATATAAATGCAATCCGCACCGCACACTATCCACAGCCGAGATTATTCTATGAGTTGTGCGACGAATTGGGCTTTTATGTCTATCACGAGGCCAATATCGAGTCACACGGAATGGGGTACAATTTGCGTGAGGGAGGCACTCTGGGCAACAACCGCGACTTTTACGCACTGCACATGGATCGTATTGTAAATATGTATGAGAGGTGTAAAAACTACGCCTGTGTTACAATTCTCTCTCTCGGCAACGAAGCCGGCAACGGATACAATATGTACAAGGCCTATGAATGGATTGAGGAACGTGAGAAAACAGAACACGGAATGAATCGTCCGATCGTCTATGAAAGGGCATTGCTCGAATGGAATACCGATATGTATGTCCTCCAATACCCCTCCGCCGATTGGCTTGCTAAGATAGGCCAAGAGGGGTGCGACCGTCCGGTGATACCAAGCGAATATTCACATGCAATGGGCAATTCCAACGGCGGTCTGAGTGCACAATGGAAACAAATCCGCCTCTATCCCCAGCTGCAGGGGGCATTTATCTGGGATTGGGTGGATCAAGGGTTTTTGGAGAAGGATGAAAAGGGATATGAGTATTGGACCTACGGAGGCGATTATGGTGTGGATATGCCCAGTGACGCCAATTTCTGCTGCAATGGTATTATAGCCCCCGACCGTACCCCTCACCCCTCTATGGAAGAGGTACGCCACGCCTACACCAATATTCTGTTTGAGGCTGATGATCCCGCTTCGGGCAAAGGATTTAGCATTACCAACCTCCACTATTTCACCTCTCTGGAGGGCTATGACATTCATTGGTTTATTGAAGGCAATGGCAAGGTATTGCGTAAGGGTAAGCTCAATTTTACTACTGCTCCCCAGTGCGTGGAGTCATTTGACATTTCATACAAGAGATTGAAATTTAAGGGGGATGTGGATTATTATATCCGCTTTTCGGCGGTAACAAGGGAGGCGGAGCGGCTTATTCCAGCAGGCCACGAGGTGGCTTCAGCGCAGTTCCCTATTTCGCTTCGCGAGAATGTTACTCTTCCGAAACTGAAAAAGGGCAACGAATTGGCGATTGATGAGAATTCCGGTTCTATTGTTATCCGTAATAAACGTTTAGAAATGGTCTATGACAAATCGCTCTGCACAATCACTTCTCTCAAAGTGGACGGCAAAGAGCGTTTTGCCGAGGGTTGGGGTATAAGGCCCAACTTCTGGAGAGCACCTACTGACAATGATGTCGGCAATGGTATGAATCGGAAAAATGCTATCTGGAAAGAGGCTTCGAGAGATTTTAAAGCATCCGCCAATGCAATTAGGGATGGAGAGGATGCTATTCTCAAAATCATCTATTTCCTCCCTGCGGGAAATAGTTTTGAAATGGAGTACCGAGTAAATCGGAATGCTGGAATACACGTTTCAACGCGTTTCAACGCAGTTGAGTCGGAGAATAACGACGATGCTTCTCCCCTATTTGTACCCAGAATCGGGGTGCGTTTCAGACTTGCATCTTCCAATGACAGTTTTAGTTATTTCGGTCGGGGACCGAAGGAAAACTATATCGACCGCAAGGATGGTTCCCTTATCGGACACTATACAAGCAGTGCAAAAGCTGAATATTTCCCCTATGTAAGACCTCAGGAGTGCGGTCATCACTGCGATGTACGTCGCATCGACTTTGCAGATATGACTATTCTGGCGGATGAGTATATGGAATTCAACGCTCTGCGCAACGCAGTGGAGGATTTCGATCTGGGACGACAGACGCACGTCAACGATATCACCTCCAATATAAGGGATTATGTGGAGGTTTGTCTCGATTGGCGTCAGATGGGCGTGGGTGGATATGACAGCTGGGGCTCATTGCCTGACGATTATGCTATGATCCCTGCCGGAGAAAATTACGAATGGGGATTCACCATCATATTCCCTTAGATCGGGTGCCGCGAGGAAAACAATCTCAATGAGTTTTGTTATATTTGCTTTTTATTGATCATGATATACAGAAAGCTTTCAGAAACAGAGTTTGAGGATATTTCTTCGAGAATTCTCTACGAAGACAATCATATGTTGATATTCAACAAACGTGGCGGGGAGATTGTACAGGGTGACAAGACCGACGACGAGCCTTTGAGCGAAACTCTGAAGGCATTTGTGGCCCAACGCGATTCAAAGCCCGGTAGAGTATTTATGGGAGTACCGCACCGTCTCGACAGACCGGCAAGCGGGGTTACCATTTTCGCCAAGAGATCCAAATCCCTTGAAAGACTCAACACCATGTTTCGCGAAGGAAGTGTAGAGAGATTTTATTGGGCACTGACCGCTATAAGTCCCGACCCCATTGAGGGCGAACTGGTTCATTTCCTGAAAAAAAATGAACAGCAAAATCGCAGCTACGCCTATCCGTTGGGTGCAGGAGCCAGAATCCCGGAAGGAGCAAAAGAGGCCCGACTCCGCTACAAAACCCTGGAGCAGACCGAGCGCTATTGGTTGGTAGAAGTAGAACTGCTGACCGGACGCCATCATCAGATCCGTTGTCAGCTCTCCGCTATCGGTTGCCCCATCAAAGGAGATCTCAAATATGGTGCTCCCCGTTCCAACCCTGACGGCGGCATCTCGCTGCATGCAAGACGCATATCCCTGATTCATCCTGTAACCAAAGAACCTCTGACAGTTGAAGCGCCGGTTGACTGGTCACCTATTCTGAAGAGATAAATATTACATATATGAAACTGATAAAATATATAACGGGCATAGCCCTGATGTCGATACTGCTCCATTCCTGCTCGGGAGCACCTTCCGAAAGCATCCCGAGCGACTCTTATCCCGATATCATACCCGATTATATCGGCGTAACCATCCCCGAAGGGATCGCAAAACTCACCTTCGAAATGGCTGACGGCACCAATTGCCGCTACGAAATGGAAAGAGAGGGTGACACTCTGTGGTACACTGTCACATCGTGGCGCAAGGGCGACAAAAAGGCAACTCTTCACAAATCTTTCCCCGTATACATCTCTTCCGACCCGATAGATCCCTACATTGCCTACAGGTTGATAGAGCCGGGCTACGAGAGCTGGCACAACATAGTCATAGCTCAGAGAGAACTCGCAACCTACAAAGAGAGCCGTATCGTCTCAAACAGGGCAAATGATATGGGGTGTGTCAACTGTCACACTTTTGACTCCGGAAACCCAAAAAAGATGTTGTTCCACGCCAGAGGCAAAGGGGGTGGAACTGTCTTCATCGATGAGGATCAGGTGCGGATTATCAACCTCGCACAGATTGGGGCACAAAGACAGGGCACTTATCCCGCCTGGCACCCTTCCGGACGCTATGTAGTCTTCTCCTCCAACAACACACGCCAGTGTTTTACCATAAACGAATATCAGCCGATAGAGGTTTACGATACAGCTTCGGACATTATACTGATGGACCTTCAGACCGACTCCGTAATGCTTGTACCGCAGCTCTCCCTGGAAACGCGGATGGAGACCTTCCCTTCCTGGTCGGAAGATGGATCCACACTCTATTTCTGCTCCGCTGCATCAGTCGAAAATGTGGCCAACAACCGTGGCCAGGTACATTACAGATTGATGTCTGCAAAGTTTGAGGATGGTCAATTTATTGGAGAACCTGAAGAACTATTCGGTGATGACAGTTGCTCGGTCTCATTTCCACGTTACAATGATGGGTATGTGCTCTTCACCCATACCGCATTCGGTACCTTCCCTATCTGGCATGACGAGGCCGATCTATGGATGTATGATATTGAAACTAAAGAGGCATTTCCAGCGGAGATTCTCAACAGCGATAAGGCTGAAAGCTACCACAGCTGGTCTTCCAACGGCAAATGGATAATCTTCGGAAGTCGCCGTCTGGACGGACGCTATACTCGTGTATATATAGCACATTACAAAGGCAACGGAGAGTTTGACAAGCCTTTCCTGCTGCCGCAGAAAAATTTCAAACACAACACGTTGCGCCTGAAATCCTACAATATCCCCGAATTTATCAAGGGTGAGGTAAAAGATTACGAAAAAGCTGTTTCAAAACTATTTAAATGATGAAAAAGAGAGGAAAATATATTATAGCCGCGCTGCTGTTTGTAGTTGTATTCTGCATAGGAGCCCTATTCCAGAGTTATACGGCCATTATTCAGGGACAAAACAGCCTGTTCCTATTTACAGGTGATTATTTTAGAGAGACCTTCGCCGCATCCTGGCCCCTCTCCCACCTTCTGGAATCATTTTTCCTGCAGTTTTATGAGATACCGATGGTAGGTCCACTGCTCACTGCGCTGATTGTTACTTTGATATTTCTGCTTTATAGTTTTTTCTCACAACGCATAAGCTCCCCTTTCCCAATTGTGGAAGTTTTTCAGATAGTAGATGCAGTTGCGTTAGCTTGCTTCAGCTGGATATACGCGTCAATGGCAGAGACACCTCTTATTCTCTTTAAGATACTTCTGATCTCCTTCGGACTTGCTCTTGTTGCACTTTTTGCAAAGAAAAAAGAGGCTGTAAAGCTCAAAATATGGAAAATTGCAGTTATTGCCCTGTTTGTAATAGGATCGGCTTTATTTATCTCCATAAGCAAAGATATAAGAAGCGTTGAGACCACAGCTAAAGTGCGTTACGCCACTTATAAGGGGGATTGGAACACGGTGCTGGAGAATGTCACTCCTAAGAGTTCCATAGAGCGGCCTGATCTGATGCCATACGCATTTCTTGCTATGGGATATACCGGTGAGCTCGGAGAGCGTCTTTTCACCTATCCCATCCAAAATATCGAGGATTTTGATATGGAAGGGATACAGAGCATTGAGGGCAACTATTTCAACTCCCTGCTCAATTACTATATGGGCAACTACAATGAAGCACTCCACCACATTTTCCAGTACTCCTGTCATTTCCCGCACGGGATAACACATTTCTCGCTCTCACAGATGATCAGGTACAACAATTTGCTGGGAAAATATTCGATGGTGCGCAAATATGCACAGATCCTGATCCACAGCCCCAGATATTCCACCTCCGCAAGCAAACTCCTGAAGAGGTTTGAGGGGGCACAGGATTCCATTCCTCCTGCAGGTCACCTGAGCAGTGTAGCACGAACCACTACCAACAATCCTCAATACGACCTCCTGCAGCTCTCCCTCGCCGGCATCAACTCCAAAATTGCACAGGAAAGATTTCTCTGCTATCTGATGCTTCAGGGGGACCTTGACAACTTTGTGGAGGCATTCCGCATCTTTGAGTGGGAGCGGATACCCCGTCACTATGAGGAAGCACTGCTCCTTGCCGGTGTGGATCCGAATGAATTCGGCATATCCGCCGCTACGCAAAAACTCTTCTACGAAATATCTTTCGCTATGGCACAAGCGGATATTCCCACCGTGGATCGTATGGCTAAAGGCAGCTATTGGGAATATCATTTCCGCAAACAGAAAGAGGGCGCATATGATTCAGGATTAGACTTCGATCTTTAGAGCAAATTCTGACAAAACACATTGTCATTTTCACCTTCTTTTACCTATAAAATAAGGTCAGACTGCCACATTGTCAGTCCGTAATCTCATTTATGGGATTGGCACAATCTTGGCGTTATTGATTGTCGTAACGGAAAATCCGTTCAACAAATTGTAAACAATAAAAAGAATAATAGAATCAATTATGGGAAAAATTATCGGTATTGACCTTGGCACCACGAACTCGTGTGTAGCCGTTATGGAAGGTAAAGAACCTGCTGTTATCATAAACAGCGAAGGAAAAAGAACCACTCCGTCTATTGTCGCATTTGCCGACAACGGCGAAAGAAAAATAGGTGACCCCGCCAAGAGACAGGCGATCACCAATCCGGAAAGAACCATTTTCTCTATCAAGAGATTTATGGGTGAAACTTATGACAGAGTCTCAAAAGAGACAAAGAGAGTATCATATAAGGTTGTAAAGGGTGATAACAATACTCCCCGCGTGGATATTGACGGACGCCTCTATTCTCCCCAGGAGATCTCGGCAATGGTACTCCAGAAGATGAAGAAGACTGCCGAAGACTATCTGGGACAGACAGTAAACGAGGCAGTCATCACGGTACCTGCATACTTTAGCGACTCTCAGCGTCAGGCCACAAAAGAGGCCGGTGAGATTGCCGGATTTAAGGTAAGAAGGATTATCAACGAGCCGACAGCTGCTGCACTCGCCTATGGACTTGACAAACAGCACAAGGATATGAAGGTTGCAGTATTCGACCTTGGCGGCGGTACTTTTGATATCTCTATCCTCGAACTGGGTGACGGCGTATTTGAAGTGAAGTCCACCAACGGTGACACACACCTCGGAGGTGACGACTTTGACTACAAGATTATCAACTGGCTCGCTGAAGAGTTTATGGCTGACAATTCAGGCATTGACCTCAGAAAGGATCCTATGGCTCTCCAAAGACTCAAAGAGGCCGCTGAGAAGGCTAAAATCGAGCTCTCCAGCCAGACCTCAACTGAGATCAACCTCCCCTACATTATGCCTGTGGATGGTATTCCCAAACACCTTGTGAAGACCTTGACACGCGCTAAATTTGAGCAGCTCTGTGATGACCTTATCCAGGCCACTCTCGAGCCTTGCCGCAAGGCACTCTCAGACGCC